>ENA-OPYX01000110-OPYX01000110.1-human-gut-metagenome-genome-assembly--contig:-NODE-110-length-45080-cov-6.136854_pt1 | contig 45080 bp, 37 predicted proteins | sample MGYA00242639_ERZ504486 | MGnify/ENA primary metagenome ERZ504486 (study PRJEB26092, sample SAMD00036296) | human gut metagenome | host: Homo sapiens | study: EMG produced TPA metagenomics assembly of... | reverse complement strand
TAAAATGTTATCTTCCAAAATCAGAAAACAGTCTTAGTTATGTATGGGAATCACTGAAAGGAAAAATCAGTTATTGTAATATAAAACGGCTTATGTTTTCTAGTGGATGGCGATACTATGCAGAGATTGTTGTAAGTGGGGCTGCACCGACAAGAGTTTCAATTGGAACATCTACAATGGGAATTGATCCGGGTGTTTCAACAATAGCCGGTGTTTCAGAAGATGCCTGTGTATTGGAAGAACTGGCTCCAAATGCAATCCAGTATGAGAAAAAAATTCAAAAGATTTCTCAGAGTATGGATCGCTCCAGAAGAATCAGTAACCCAAATAAGTATAACGAAGATGGAACTATCAATCGTTCTAATCGTGATCCATGGAAATACTCCAAAAAATATGTAAAAATGTGCCGACTGTTAAAATCATTGTATCGAAAAAAGCATGCTTATATCGTTGACAGTCATCGAGAGCTGTGTAATAAGCTGATAACAATTGCCAGGTATTTCCCTGTTGAAAAGATGCATTTTCAAGCACTTCAAAAGAAGACAAAGGAGATCAGACGGCAGGAAAAGAAAACAGAAGTTAAGCAGAAAGATGGCACTGTAAAGGTGATTCAGAAATATAAGCGAAAAAAACGTTTTGGAAGATCTATCAACCGTCGTGCACCTGCAAGATTTCTGCTAGAATTGGAAAGAAAAGCGGAGGCAGTTGGAGGTGTCTATGCAGAAGTAGATACAAAAGAATTTAAGGCAAGCCAATATAACCATGTAACGGATACTTATGAAAAGATTCCGTTGTCACAAAGAGAAAAGGAGATTGGAAATAGAAAGGTACAGAGAGATCTATATTCGGCATTTTTAATTCGAAATGCAGATTTGGATTTTAAACATCCCGACAGAGAAAAATGTGAGTATGAATTTGAACATTTTGCAAACTTGCAGGATCAGTTGATTTTAAAAATGAAGGAAAGTGGATTGTCGATGAGACAATGTTTTGGATTTTAAGAACATACATAAGGCTTCGGCATAGGTCTTTTGCTGAGAAAGTAGTACACGACGTATGAAATCCCATCAGCATAAATCCTGAACACAGTGGCTATAATTCAGTCTATAAGACTGAATGATGCTGCCGGAACTAGTTAAGGAATCCCACGGTTTTAACCGTGGGAGTATGTCAATCTGTCATGTACATCATAGCCTATATGATGTGCTCCGCCATGCCACATGTATGTTCCAACTTCATCAACAGAACTCATCACTCCAGCTTCTACTAGACGCTCTGCATTGTATTTACGAATTGTTGCATCAACATCTGACATGCGCATGCCTGGACGAATAATTGAAAACATGTAATTGGAGGTGGCAAGTGCACACTCATACAATGTGCGCTGACGTTCTGAAAAATGACCGTTGCGTGGCCATCCACGAGAAACATCAGTGATTAGTCCGTCATACTGAGCACCAACATCATTTAAAATCATATCGCCGTCCTTTGCCTGACCGGTATATCCATAGTAGTGGATGCAGAAATTGTTATTTCCGGCAGATATGATTGACGGAAAACCAGGACCATCCGGACTAAACTGACCAAGTGCATAATCAAAACCTGCTTTGTACTGATATTCATATTTTCCCGGACGAGAATTACGCATCATTGCAAGGATTCCTGCCTTTGTGATCTCCTCTGCCTTTTTAAGCGCATCGATTTCACATGGCTGTTTGATCAGGCGCAGCTCACTTATGAGCACATCGGCATTTCCAATCTGAAGATATGGAAAATCACGTTGAACATGCTTTAATAGACGGTGTGCAGGACGATCTGGACAATCTGTTGTAAAACGGTACAGATCAAGATACAATTTCTCGTAACGTCCGCTGACAGCCAGTGCCTTAAAATCACGTTCAAATGCATCCACAAAACGTATATCACTAATCCCTGAAATTTCTTGTGCCTCCTGCGGCTTAACTCTCGCACCAGTCCAACGCTCTGCATATGCATCAGAAGGAAGAATATACACTTGTTCATGCACACTGCCGTCTGCTTCTTTTGCAGCAAGAAGAACAGCCTGACGACTTGTTTTGAGACCTGTCAGATAAACAAAATTTCGGTCTGCAAAAAACATATAAATATTCAAGACCATATTTTTATTTACTGCACTTTCACTTACTTCTTATTGTCAAATCGAATGCTGATCTCCCACTCAATTTTTTCCTCGCGAAGCTGATATTTCTCTGCCAGTCTCGGACCACAGGAATTAGAACCAATTCCGCTTTGCTTATAGTCAAGCGCCACATAAATGCCATCAGATGGAACAAGCTCAAAGTTATGTGCCTTTTCGTCAAGCTCCTTTTCACTGTAACGTGATGCCTGGAAGCTGAACGGCTTTTTGCCCTTTGCGTACAAATTTCCAACAGATGCATATTGACAGTTGTAATGGCTTCCATTTTCCTGTGGGAAAACGTAATCCTCAAACATATCATCAACTGTTGTATCAAAACGATCTACCCAAGATGCACGATGCTTATCGGAATAGCTTTCATATGGACCGTATCCGTAGTATGTTACATCGGTCTTATCGTTTGGAAGCTTTAATCCAAGACCAAATCGCGGAAGATACGGGAATACCTTGTCAAAGTTTCCATCTAAGGAAAGGTAAATGGTTCCCTCAAGATCAACTTTCCATACTGCCTGAAGGCGAAGAAATGGCTGCTTAGATGGAGATGCAATAGAGAATCTGCTATGAATCTCGATTACGCCATCTGTTTCCTGAATAGATGTCCCATATACCTTTACTGTACTTCTGCCGTATCCTGCCATTCTCCACTCCTTTGATACTGCCGAGTCATTATTTGTCGGCGCACGGAAGGTCAGAAAACGCATTGGCTCAGAAATCTGGTTCTCATTATCTTTAACGATCTTTGCAAATGTTCCAAGATGGCGATCAAATACAATACACTCGCCGTCTCTTGTCAGCTCATAGATATCCGCCGTCTCATTTACACTCCATGAAGCAAATGCCGGCAACGCAGTCTTAGATACAGGTGTGAGCACTTCATCCTGCTCCTCAAACAAAGCAATCTGATCAAAGCCAAGTACCTCTCCTGCAAGAGCAGTTCCCTGCTTTGCTGTGTAGGTCAGCTTAAGATAAGTATTTTTATTTGTCTTTGGTGTCTCTGGAATCAGAACAAAGCCTTTTTCATGTGGTTCAATTGAAGGTACTGCAACACTTCCCTGTGAAAGTAGTCTTCCTTCTTCCTTAATCTCATATGTTACTGTTACAGCATCATCAAGATTTGTGAAGTCAAGACGATTCCACAATGATACCTTTAGTGGACTGATTTCCTGAAGTGTGGCTCTTACTGGGCGAATTGCATTTTTCCACTCATACAGTCCAGTATGCGGGCGGCGGTCTGAATAAACAAGTCCGTCCATACAGAAATTTCCATCATGTGGGAATTCACCGTAATCACCGCCATAGAAATATTTGTCCTTTCCATCTGGTGTCTTTCCTTCATATGTTGCATGATCACACCATTCCCAGACAAATGCGCCGATAATTCGCTTTTCTGGTAAGATGACTTCCAGATAGTCCTCAATGTCACCAGGGCCATTGCCCATTGCGTGAACAAACTCACACAAGATAAATGGCTTTACGCTAGTAGGGTCTGCAAGATACTTTTTAATTGTCTCTACAGTCGGGTACATGCGGCTTACCATATCAAGACAAGACTGATCATTCTCGATTCCTGGAGGTGCCCAAGTTGCTCCTTCATAGTGAACTGGACGTGTTGGGTCATATTCCTTCGTCCACTTTCCAGCATCAATCAGATTCTTTCCATAACCGCTTTCATTTCCAAGAGACCAGATAACAACACAGCTCGCGTTCTTGTCACGAATTACGTTTAACATCATACGATCTACAATCGCATCGTGGAAAGCCGGATCCTGAACAATCTTTCCAAACTTTCTATAAATCGGCTCTTCACCAACAAGATCCATAGTTCCATGTGTCTCAAAATCAGCCTCTGCAATCACGTAAAAGCCATACTCATTACAAAGCTCAGTAAACCACGGTGCATTCGGATAATGACTTGTGCGTATTGCATTGATATTGTTCTTTTTCATCATCGTAAGATCGCGCACTACATGCTCTCTTGATACCGTGTATCCATCTGTTGGGCTGCTGTCATGACGGTTTACACCAAGAAGCTTTACCGGGCGATGATTTAAAAGCATGACGCCATCCTTTATTTCAACCTCGCGAATACCGACTTTTTGCTCAATGACCTCATCATCAGTAGACAAAACTAGTTTGTATAAAGCTGGATGCTCAGCATTCCACAAAATTGGATCATTCACTTTAAACACAATTTCTAGATCTTTATTTTCTGTCGCAAGCGTTTCATTTGCCAACTTGCTGCCATCTGGTGCAAATAAGCTTACTGTTACATTCGGCAAACCTTTGTATGAATCAAGTCTTACAAAAACCTCTGCCTTTGTGTTGTCATCTGACAAAGTGGTACGCACAGTGTAGTCCACTACTGCGCTCTTTGGACGAGCAATCAATGTAACATCACGGAAAATTCCGTTGTAGCGGTACTTATCCTGTGCTTCAAGATACGTTCCATCAGTCCACTTTAACACAAGTACTGCCAGACGGTTCTTTCCTGCTTTGGCAAAGCGAGTAATGTCAAACTCGCTAGGACTGTGTGACACCTGGCTGTAGCCAACAAACTGACCATTCACCCATACGTAAAATCCTGCCTCTACTCCCTCAAAGTACAAATACAAGTCTTTTTCTAATTCCTCATTAGATATATCAAAATCCTTATAATAAGCACCACATGGATTCTCATCCGGCACATACGGCGGATCATATGGTATGACAAATGCACCACCCGAATAATGCTTATAGTCATAGCCCTTTGACTGCCAGCAGGATGGTACCTCCATCATCACATACTCTGGGTTTTCATAATCTTTAAGAACGAACTTTTCATCCACGCTCTGCGGATTTGGATAATAAAAGAAGCGCCAGTCATTGCCGCTCAACAAACGGTATGAATCTGTTCCATCTGTCTTTTTCGGAAGGTAGTAGCAGCGTGGCTTCTCTGTTCCCACGTGCAGCGTATTTAGATCCTCATAATAATGAATCAGCTCCATTGTTTCCTCTTTTCTGCGCTCTGCGCGTTTTTATCTATATAATACAAAAATGCCGACACACAACATACATATATGAAGCGTGCCGGCATTCCTCTTACTCTTTTAAGGAGCCAAGCATGACACCCTTTACAAAATATTTCTGGAAGAATGGATAAGTGAACAATACTGGCAGTGTTGTAAATATGATCATAGCATATTTTAACTGTGCATTGCTCATCTGTTTTCTCGCCAGCTCCTGTGCAGCTGACGGACTTAATACCTCAGTAATCTGCTTTGTATTCTCAATTAATACGCGGCGCAAATACAGCTGAAGCGGCTGCCACTTAGTATGTGGCAAGTAAACCATAGCGTTGAACCAACTGTTCCATACACCAACAATTGTATATACAGCGATTACGGCTAATATTGGCTTTGATAATGGCAGATATACCTTAAGCAAAATCTGATATACATTAGCACCATCGATCTTTGCAGCTTCACGAAGACTCTCTGGAATGCTGCTAAAAAATGCCTTTACCAGAATGATGTTCCATATGGAAAAGCAAACCGGAAGAATCTGTGAAAGCGGATTGTCATACAAGCCTAACTTATTTATTAATAAGAAGGTTGGAATCATACCGCCGCCGAAGTACATAGGAATCAGCAAAAACATGTTAACAAATTTTCTTCCCATCAGACGCTTATAAGTCAACGGATATGCAACTAGTACACACGTTGCTAGCATCAAGATCGTAGTCGGAATTACATATATAATTGTATTTAAATATGCTCTCCACATCTCTGGATCCTGTACCAAAACCTTATATGCATCTACACAAAAGCCCTTAGGAATTACATAAACATTCATCTGTGCGGCATTTTCTGGTGAACTAAGCGACATGATCAAAACATAATACATCGGATATACAGCCAGAAAACAAAGGAATGCAACTGCCACATAGACAAGCACGGTATATATCGTTTTGCCTTCTTTAATCTTATTCGGATTTCTCTTTGACATCTCTGACCTCCTTACCACAGACCGAAGCCTGTCAGCTTATTACTGATCTTGTTACATATATAAGTCAGTGCAAATCCAATCACAGACATAAAAAGACCAGCAGCTGTCGTAAAGCTATATTCACCATTTAAAATACCCATACGGTATGTATACGTACCGATAACATCTGCTACATCGTAAGTTGCCGGTGTATACAAAAGCAAAATCAGATCACTGTTTGTAGAAAGAATGCTTCCTACCTGCATAATCAGGTTAATCGCAATGATTGGCTTAATTCCAGACAATGTAACATGCCAACACTGCTGCCAACGATTGGCACCATCAATCTTCGCAGCCTCGTAAAGACCCTGATCAATGGATGAAATTGTAGACATGTACAAAATACTATTAAAGCCGAACAGCTTCCACACATTTGTGAAAGTATAAATTGTAGGGAATGCTGATGGTTCCTGTCTCCAGTTAATATTTGGCAGTCCCACAATCGTAAGCAGTTTTGTAATAAGTCCATTCACGTCAATAAAGGAAATTACCATACCTGCAACAACTACTGTTGAAATAAAATATGGCATGTAGCTAGCCGTTTGACAGAATTTTTTGAATCTCAAATGCTTGATCTGATCCAAAAGAAGTGCAAAAATAATAGGCATTGTAAAACCAAAAATCAAGTTCAAACCACTTAACACGAGCGTATTTTTAATCAATCGACCAAAATACTCACCTTGAACAAAACGCTTAAAGTTATCCAATCCTACCCACATGGCACCATCGCCAAAAAATGGATCACCTGGCCAATAATCCTGAAATGCAATCACGATACCGAACATTGGCGCATAGCAAAACACTGCGATCAGAATAAATACTGGAAGCATCAGCAGATACAGTTGGCGGTTTTCTCTTTTTTCAACCGCCGTATATTTTCGTTTCATTTTTGTTTTCATACGCACACCAGCCTTTTACAAAAGGCCGCTGACAAACGCTTTTGTTCGCAGCGGCCTTGTTTTTATCAAATTGTCAATTAATCCTCAATCGTTTTTCAGCATTCTGAGTTGATCTTACCTGTTTTTAAACAGAATATTGATCATCTCTTTGTTCTGTCATAACGACCCTGATAAATTTCAATAAGCTCATCCAGACCAAGACGCTTTAAATCGTCCATGTAGGAATCCCAATCATCCAGACTCTTCTGTCCAAGAATTAACTTTGTCAAAAGCTCCTGTGAATATGTATCCAAATCGGTAAGAATCTCGCTGGTACGCTTTGTTTCTTCCTGAGTAGCAACTGCTAACATTGTCAGTGGAGAATAGTTTACTGTATTTTCCATGTTCTGAGTGAACACCCAGTCTGCAAAGTCAGCCTTTGCCTGATAGCCCTCTGGGATTCCCGCATCCTTTCCAAGCTGGATTCCTGCTACCAGCTCAGTAGACATATCCTTGTTCAAATCCATACGCGGAAGCACACTAGAACTCCACAATGCACCATACATCAAGCTCATAATAGAATTGTCAATGTCGTCACCTGATAACTGCTGATAATCGCCATCCTCTGTACGTGTAAAGTTCACGCCCTCTACACCATGTTCTGTTAACTCTACATACTCTGGTGAACACATATAGTCAAGAAGTCTTGCTACAGCTGCTGTATCTTCACACTCATTTGTTACTGCATAAATTCTGGACATCAGATTTTCACCACTCTGTAAACGAACAAACGGCTCGGTATCGTCGGTAGCCTTGATCACGATCGGCTCTAAGTATGGCGGCTGTGCACCTTCCTGAACCTGAATAGAAGGCTCTTCCCATGTCTGTGCAGCCCAGTTTGCTTCACCTGACATCTGATTAGCAGCAAGTCTTGTATTTGTCTGATTTGTGATATCCACCAACAAGCCTGCTTCATACAGACTATTCATATAAGAAATATAATCCTTGATATGGTCCTGATACCACGGACTTGTCAGCGTATCTGTTTTTGGATCAATAAATACCATTCAGGTCCAAGTCCAAACCACTGTGCAATATCAGTTCCAAATCCTGCAATATTCATGGTGATAACCTCATCTGCCACACCATTCCATTACAATCCTTATCCTGAAGGTCTTAAGTGCTGATGTAAATTCATCAAGTGTGGTCGGTGTCTCAAGATCGCATGCATCGAGCCAATCCTTACGGATATTGAATGCTAATGCCGCACCAGTTGTTACCTCACCTTTGTAATTACTTGTCTGAATATCAGCCAGCCAATATACGTTTCCATCCTCCATGCTCAAACGCTCGGAAACAAACTTTCCATCTCCCTCAGTGAAGAACTCTTTTGCCGTTCCTTCCTCTGACTGATCCCAGATTTCATTGATCGGTGCAAAGATTCCTCTGTCGATAAGTCTCTGCTTTGTCTTATCATCAAGTGGCTCAATATACATTATGTCACAGCCTAAATTTCCGCTCGCTACTGTTGTCTGACATACTGTAGTATACTGATCCTCCTCGACTAAGTTAAATTCGAGCTTGATGTTTCTCTTTGCAAGCTCTTCTGTGAAGGTATTATAGAGCTGACTGTTTCCGCTCTCAATCCAGTCCTTTAAGGAAACGGTTCCGCCATTCACGGTTGTGACGGTATTGTTGATTCCCATAATTCGGATTACGGACATTTCATCTGTATTCTCACCTGCCCATGTTGATGCTGGAATCATAGATGCGGTCATTGCTGCACACATAGCAGCTGCCATAAGTTTTCTGGTATACTTTCTCATCTGGCTCCTCCTTTTGCTTTCGAAAATGATGGATTCAGTTTATCACAGTAAAGGATAGAAGAATAGTACGAATTTCTCAAAAGATTTCACAAAATTTTCATATTTCGTCAATAGTCTGCAAAATGATATAAAAATACTCAGCTAAAAATGTCCATATTTCCACGAAATTCTTTTGGTGTTAGCCAATAATATTTTCGAAATACACGGTCAAAATAGCTGACACTCTCAAAACCACACTGCATAGCAATCTCCGTAATCGACTTCTCAGAAGACTGGAGCATAGCCTTTGCGGCCTCTAGTCTATACAAAATCAAGTAGTTAAATGGCGTAACATCAAGATTTTTCTTAAAACAGCGTGCCGCCTCACTCTGACTAATATTAGCAGCACCTGCGATATCGCCAAGTGTAATTGGTTCAGAGTAATGTCTCCTAATAAAAGCAAGCATCTGCTGCAAGCGAATCTGCGATGGGCTTCGAACTTGAGACGGATCAGTTACTGGAATTTCCTGACGAAAATTTGCCATCTTTTCCCAGATACGGTACACAGAAAAAATAATAGAAGACATTTTCTTTTCAATATTTTTCTCACAGTAACAGCGCAATTTTTCCATCTCGCTTAGTATATCCTTCTGCCAGTCCTTTTCGCTAGTCAGACGAATGTACTGGTACTGCTCCTGATGCGCTATAGGTTTAATGCATTCCTTGTAAAAATAATTGTCTGTTCCGAAAACAAACTCAGCCGGAAGCAAAATAGTTTTTATACATCCTGTTCCAACGTTTCGCAAAATACTGTGACTTTCCTTTGAGTTAATAAAGATTCCTTCATGCTCCTTAAGCAAAATTGATGACGTATTCACACAACAGGTAATTTCACCCTTTTCCACATATAAAAATTCAACTTGAGAATGCCAATGCCATGGAAGTACCATTCTGTCTTTCCCCTCAAGAACCCACTCACGACTATGAATTGGAAAATCTGCAATTTCATATGTAACCTGCTCTAGCATATTGCTTGCTGACTCTTTTTGTGACCATTTTCCTCCCATTTTACTCACCCCTCATTCTTGCTGCACAAATCCGGCCATTTTTTGGCAGTATACCACACTTAATTAGGATTTGACAAGTGTAAGGGTGCTGCAGCCAGCTCTGACTAGTAAACTTCTCGTTTTTCTTTTACTGAAATTTCCCACATCAGATTTCAAAAAATTTAGGGGGCTAGTGTACTAACCAGCCCCCTGAAGATGGAAAAAAAGTTTAAATACGCTTGAATTTTAACGCCAGCCAGATGAGAAGCATGCCGCCTGCTCCTGCTAATCCCAATCCAAATAGCATACTGTAATCCTCAATTCCGAGAACAACATCTTTTATTTGGCTTTCTTCCTGACTGGAGCTTGGCGTCTGGCTCTGGGTTTGAGTCTGAGCCTGTGATTCCTGTGAGGTTGATGGCGATGTCTGTTCTTCGCTGGATTCTTCTGGCGATGTTTGTTCTTCGCTGGATTCTTCAGATGAGCTGCTTTCTTCTTTGCTCGTCTCCTGTTCTTTTAAGAAGGAATCATATATCTCCTGTGCAATTGCTTCGTCTGCCAGCGCGACAGCATACTCCTGTTTTGCTTTCGTCACTGCTGCACATAACTGACTGTACCATTCCTGTGCCGTTTCCGCTGTATCTTCTGCTGCCTTTTGATTTTTCTTTGCTTGCATATATGCCCGAATCAACTCATTTAGTCTGACGAAACGTTCATCTGCTTCTTCCAGAGACAGATCAAATTCCTGTCCATTCTCCCAATCGCAGGATGCAAGTGCCTGCAGATTTACTTTCCATTGTGCAACCAGTGCCTGTTTTTCCTTCCACATTTGCAAAGCGGTGTCTGCTTCACTTTGTGCCTTTTTGCAGGCATCTTCTGCTACTGCAGAATCTTTCTTTGCCTGTTCGAATTCTCGCTTTGCCTGCTCATTTGCTTCAAAGCACTGCAGAACAGACTCTTTGGTCTTTGCAGCTGAATCTGCCGCATCCTTCGCTGTTTGAAGCGCCTGCTGTTTTTGCTGAAGTGTTGTATCTTTTGCTGCAGCCTCTTTTTCTGCGCTAGTCTCAACATCAGTTGCCTGTGTCAACTTTGCATTTGCATTGTCCAATGCCGTCTGTTTTTCATCAAGCTGCTGTTTTGCTTCTAATGTCTGTTGACCATTGAGCTTATTTTTTTTGACTGCCTCATCATAGTCTTCGTCTGCGGCTTTTTTCCTGTCAGAACAATTTTGCAGCAATTCTTGTGCTGAGGTAAGCTGTTTCTGTACAGCTGCCAGCTCATCATTTGCTTCCTCCAATGCTTTCTTTGCTTCCTCTGCATTCGTGTTCGCCTGATCGACATCTGCCTGTGTCAGCTCACCATTTTGAGCAATTGCTTCATCATATTTTTTCTGGGCTTTGGAACGCTCCGTTTCGGCAGCTGTTTTTTTCGCTTGTGCATCTTTAAGTGCTGCATCGGCATCTTCTTTTTTTGACTGCGCTACCGATTCCTCATCGTTTGCTGCCTGCAGTTCGCTTTCAAACTGCCTCTTGTTCTCAGAAAATCCCTGCTCCACTGCTTCTTTTGCTGCTGCTTTCTTTTGTTCTGCTGCCGCTTTTGCCGCGTCTGCATCCTGCACTGCTTTTTTAGCTTCCTGCTGATCCTGCGCTGCCGCAGTCTTTGCCTCTTTTGCCTTAATATAGGCGCGAATCAATTTATTTAAATTTGAAAAACGTTCGTCAGATTGTTCCAGTGCCGCATCAAATTCATATCCATTTTCCCAGTCACACGATTGGACTGCCTGAAGCTTTTCGTTTAATGCCGCAACCGCCGCCTGTTTTTTCTTCCATGACTGCACCAACGCATCATACTCCGTCTGCGCTTTACTGCAGGCATCATCTGCCGCGGTAACATTTTTCTTGGCCTGCTCTAACGCAGACTTTGCCTGTTCATTTTCCTCAAACTTCTGTTTGACAGACTGGTAGGTCTTAGCTGCCTCATCCGCTGCAGCCTGTGCATCCAAAAGATCCTGCTGCTTATTACTAAGCTCTGCTTCCTTGTTTTTCTTTTCACTTTCTGCCGACTTTACCGCGTCCTCTGCCTGTTTCAAATTTTTCAGTTGGCTCTCGATCACATTCAGTTCATCCTGCTTTGTCTGTAAGGCATTCTCTCTGTCTTTTAATTGAGTCTGACATTCGTTTACTTGCGTTTCCTGATCAGATTTCTGTGTCGTAAGCCCATCATACTTTTTTTGAGCCTCTTCGAAAGCAGCCTGCGCTTGTTTGGCCGCGGTCTCGGCTGACTGAAGCCTTTCATCTGCGTCGGCTTGCATTTTCTTCAGAGACGCTAAATTAGCGTTCACAGTTTCCAAATTATCTTCCCACGAATTTTTTTCTTTCGTAAGCTTATTATACTCTTTCATGTAAGCATCAAGCTGGTTCTGGCTAGCATCACGACTTGCCTGAGTAGCAGCGAGTTGTGCCTCTAGATATTCACGTTCTGGTTGGGAGACCCCTTCTTCCTGCAACATGCCTTTTATTGTCATAATTTTTTTCTCTAAGGAATACAATGAATTCTGTTCAGTTATGATTTTTTCCTCACACGCTTTCAAGCTCTGACTCAACGTGTTGATCTCTGTCTCACACTTAATTTTTCTGTCATCGGTATCCTTCTGCTCTTTCTCGACATTAGCTTTCTGATCCTGCGCATCTTTTAATTCATTATCCGCTGCTGTCTTTGCAGCTGTACTGGTTTCCAGCGCTTTCTGTGCACTGTTAAGCTGGTTTTGTACGTTTTCCAGTTCTTTCTGTGCTGCCTCTAAATTCTGCTGTGTTTGATCTTTATCTTTTTCAGCCTGCTCTACATTTTTCTGAGCAGTCGTTTTTTTACTTTCTGCATCCTGCAGTGCCTGTGCGCCCCCCCAGATTATCAAACTCCTGTTTTGCAGTCTCCAATGCCTGTTTTGCTGCATCGGCTGCTTTCTGCGCGGATTCTACCTGACTCTCCTGCTCTGTCACCGCATTTTTTGCTTCCTCTGCATCCGTGTTCGCCTGATCGACATCTGCCTGCGTCAGCTCACCATTTTTAACAATTGTTTCATCATATTTTTTCTGTGCCTCAGAAAGACTTGTCTGTGCCTTCAATTTTTTCGTCTGTGCATCATTAAGTGCTGCATCGGCAGCTTCCTTTTTTGACTGCGCTGCCGATTCCTCATCATTTGCTGCCTGCAGTTCGCTTTCAAATTGCGTCTTGTTCTCAGAAAATCCATGCTCCACTGCTTCTTTTGCTGCTGCTTTCTTTTGTTCTGCTGCCGCTTTTGCCGTGTCTGCATTCTGCACTGCTTTTTTAGCTTCCTGCAGATCCTGCGCTGCCGCAGTCTTTGCCTCTTTTGCCTGAATATAGGTGCGAATCAATTTGTTTAAATTTGAAAAACGTTCGTCAGATTGTTCCAGTGCCGCATCAAATTCGTCTCCATTTTCCCAGTCACACGATTGGGCTGCCTTAAGCTTTTCGTTTAATGCCGCAGCCTCCGCCTGTTTTTCCTTCCATGCCTGAACCAACGCATCATACTCCGTCTGCGCTTTACTGCAGGCATCATCTGCCACGGTAACATTTTTCTTGGCCTGCTCTAACTCAGACTTTGCCTGTTCATTTTCCTCAAGCTTCTGTTTGACAGACTGGTAGGTCTTAGCTGCCTCATCCGCTGCAGCCTGTGCATCCAAAAGATCCTGCTGCTTTTTGGATTGCTGTACCTTCAAATCATCCGCTGCCGACTTGGCTTCATCAAATTTCTTCTGTGCGTTTTGGGCTGCTTCCTGAGCAGATTTTACATTGCTGTCGGACTCGGATGACTTCTCTGCTTCCTGTAAATAAGTCTGCTTTGCTGCATCCCTTTCTTCTTTTGCCTTCTGCACATCTGCTTCTGCCTGTGCTCTCTTTTTCTCTGCGTCATCCAAAACCTGTTTTGCTGCATCGGCTGCTTTCTGCGCGGATTCTACCTGACTCTCCTGCTCTGTCACCGCATTTTTTGCTTCCTCTGCATCCGTGTTCGCCTGATCGACATCTGCCTGCGTCAGCTCACCATTTTTAACAATTGTTTCATCATATTTTTTCTGTGCCTCAGAAAGACTTGTCTGTGCCTTCAATTTTTTCGTCTGTGCATCATTAAGTGCTGCATCGGCAGCTTCCTTTTTTGACTGCGCTGCCGATTCCTCATCATTTGCTGCCTGCAGTTCGCTTTCAAATTGCGTCTTGTTCTCAGAAAATCCATGCTCCACTGCTTCTTTTGCTGCTGCTTCTGCATCGACCTTGACTTTCTGTGCGTCTTTTACCTCCTGATCTGCTTTTTCCATCGCTGCTTGTGCCTGACGTGTATTTTCCTTTGCCTGATCAAGATTTACCTTCGCCTCCTCCAGACTTTGCGCTGCTTGTGTTGTCTGACTGTTTACTTTTACCTCCTTTTCCTGCGCTTCTGTCTCAACGGTCTGCTCTGCTGGTGCATTCTGTATTATTGTGTTCACAAAAAGCATCGCCACTACTGCCGGTGCCATAAATCGTCTTCTTCTCATTTTGTTTCCTCCCATCTTTCTGTTAAATCCAAATCTGTACATTTGCCTCTGCCAAATCAAATTCTTCAAACTATTTCGTTCTATATTTTAATATACCATATCTTTTCCCTTTTAAGAACGGTCATTTTACAATAAAAATGACCCCCATATGCATTTACTTTAACGTTTTCGAACCGTTAAAAAATGAATCATGGCCTATTATTTTCGCGTTTTTCCTTATTTTCCGCGATTTTTATTTTTTCTCATCTATCTTTCCAAATTTGGAAAATTGTATTTTGCAGCAACAGAAAAATGGGTGATTTTTTATAATTTCTTTTCCATACATACAAAGTGCTTTTCAAACAGCTCGCACTCCCCGACTGGAACAAATCCAAGATCGCTATAGCACTTGAGCGCTACTTTATGATTATCACGCACAAGTATATGAACACTCTTTTTGTTCTGCTCACGAAGCACGGCAAATACGTGTTCCATCATCATTTTTGCAATGCCCTGTCCCTGCAAATCTTTTCTGACACACACGCGTGCCACCTCTGCTGACGGCTGAAAATCCTTGCTCCAACAATCAAGCTTATCCACTTCTTCGTCGTGATCAATTGAAATGGCCGAAATGATTTCTCCCTTTTGATTTTTCATGACAAACAGGCTGTCATGTGCAATATCAAACTCAATATTTTCCATGGAAGGATAATATTCATTCCAGTCTGCTGCGCCGCCTATCATTGAGCGATACAGCTTTAGAAGTTCATCTTTGTCGGATTCTTCTGCCAGCGTAATATTTCTTCCTGCCGCGATAATCTTATCCACAGTTTCCTGCCGGATACATTCGCGCAGATGTTTGATATATGGATGAAACTGTGACTTATCAATTCCATAATTCTTTGTCAGCTCATACTCATGCGGCTCCCAGGTCTTAAGATCTGACTCGTTATGAGATAGTGCACCCTCCATGTTGTCGAGTGCCTTGTAGATCTTTGCCTCTAATGTTTTTAGCTCGCTCATCTCCTGATAAAGTGTCCGCATCTTATCATTAAGTGGCTCTGGAAGTGTCGCTACCCACTGATAAAGCAGATTTTCTTCTGTTTCTTCATCGGCCTCTGTCTTTTTAAAACACGGAATATCTCCTGTAAAACATTCGCCCAAATCATGAATAAGACACATCTTAATTACTTTATTAATATCCACTTCTGGAAATTCATCTTCCATCCAATATGCCATCAGTGCCACTCGCCAGCAATGCTCTGCTACACTTTCCTTCCTGTCATCTGATGTGTAGCAATGACGCATCGTTCTTTTTAATTTCTCTACCGTGTGAAGTGCTTCTATTAATTTTTCTGCTTCCATATTTTTCTGTCTCCCAGTTTTAATTTTTGTCACTTCCATTATCGCTCAAAATGCAAAAAAGTGGTAGGGTTTTTATATTATTTTTTACTCGTCAAAAAAACACAAAAAGAATATAAAATTTGACATCGTTTTTTTGATGAGCGATGTGGTATGGTGTACAGTAAAGAAAGCTATTTTTATCTAACAAAAATCAGCAAAGATATCATTTTTTAAGGAGGAACAACATGCGTTTTTATTGTAGTGATGACACAGTTGATCTGGAACAGTACCCGTATCATGTGAGAGATGTCCATATCAGCGACCCATTTATTCTGGCAGATCCAAAAAGCCGCTGCTACTACACTTATGTACAGTTTGCGGATACAGAACGTTTCCCAGATGTGGAAACTGACAAAGAACACGGTGTATTTTATGTACTTGAAAGTAAGGATTTGATTCACTGGTCAAAGCCACAGATTTGTTTTCGTCAAAATAATTTCTGGGCAGATAAGGATTATTGGGCACCAGAGGTTCATATCTGGAAAGGACGCTATTATCTGTTCAGCTCATTTCGTGCAGACGGTCATTACCGCAAATGTCAGTGCTTAGTATCAGATTCACCAAAAGGACCATTTGAACCCATTCGTCAAGAAGCTGTTACACCAGATGGATGGCAGAGTCTTGATGGAACATTATACGTTGACCGATCAGGCAAGCCATGGATGGTATTTTGTCATGAATGGCTTCAGGTTGGCGATGGTCAAATTTGTGCCATACCAATGTCGGATGATTTGGGCGAAGCAATTGGTGATCCTGTCATTTTATTTAGAGCATCCGATGGCAAATGGAATGCTAAAGGCGCAAAAGAAGGCGGCTATGTGACAGACGGACCATTTTTGCATCGCCTTCCTGGCGGAAAACTTATTATGCTTTGGTCTAGCTTTACAGAAAAAGGCGCATATGCTGTGGGCTACGCAACAAGCCGTTTTGGTGATATTCTGGGGCCATGGGATCAAGAATCAGAACCACTGTATGCACTTGATAGCGGTCATGCAATGCTGTTTTATACCTTTGGCGGTCAGCTAATGATGGCATGCCACTGCCCAAATGATCACCCAAAGAAACGTATTCTTTTATTTGAAATGGAAGAAGATGAAAATGGACTTCATGTCGTAAACGAAGTTACAGGGAACTGGTTTCATGCAGCTGGAGGCCATGCCAAAGGCTGGGTTTATGAACAGCACTGTGTAGAAATTCCAAGCTTTGCAAAAGATCCAAGAGGATAACACTATAAGTCATTAAAATACCCGGAATATATTGCTGCTATACAATATATTCCGGGTGTTTATTTAGGGTTATATCTTTTTAACTTGTAAATAACACTTTCATTTAAGCTTATTTTTTGATTGCATTATTCATTTCAACAAGTGTTGCAACATCTTCTGCCTGAGCCAAAGCATCCTGATAGAAGTAATCAAATACCTCATCAACATGATAGCTTGCCTTCAGTTCTTCAATCATGCTGTCACGCATTGCCTCAAAGTCTTCATCAGACTCACATGCTACGCACTTAAATACGTTCTTACCCATGTATGCATTGATTTCGTTTACCCAAGAAGCAACATCACCTTCTGGATCACCAAATGAAATGTAATTCATAGAATCAGTAACAGGTGTTTCCTGACGATATACATCTACCTGAGACTCTGCACCATAATGATCAATGAAATCCTTAATGGTATCATTCATCTTTGCTTCCATAGCCTTTGTTGAGAACTGATACAGATCAGTGGTGTAGCCATCTGGCTGAATTGTTCCGTTTCCAAATCCACAGAAATGATGGTATACATTAATACCAGTCTCTACGCCAAGAGCATCATCCTTTGTTACTTTCAGGTACTCATCCGTCGGTACTGGCTCACCATCTTCCATATTCCACATACCACCTTCTAAGCCATTCCATGCAATTCTGGAAAATTCATATGTAGATACAAAGTCAAGCAATGCTACACAGCGCTCTGGATTTTCAGTATTTGCATTGACAACGTACTGTCTCTCACCTCTATACATATTTCCAAAACGATCTTCTGCATCTGCGGTCAAACTTGGCATTGAAACAAAGGTTTTTTCATTTCCTTCTGCCTTGTTAAACTCTGTATTTGCATTGGTAGACATCCAACCCGGTACATTAAACATATACTTTCCAGCCTTCAGATTTTCCTCGTAAACATCAGATGTCTGTGTAAAGGAATCTGGATCTAACAAACCTCTCTGGTTTGCCTTATTATAAAAACGAACTGCACGCCAGAATACACTTTCAGGATCAGTCAGCTGATTTGCTTCAAGAGGTGTAGAATCAACTGTAGAAACACCAAGTACACGACCCGTTGTCTCCATCAAATTTACTCCTTCCTGTGGTCCAAGACCAAAGGTAAATACCCATTCACCCCATCCCTGACCTGCACCAAACCATGCACCGCATTCCGTAAGTTTTCTGTCCATCTGCTGTTTCAGGCTCTAATGCCACCATCTGCTCAAGAACATCTAACAGATCCTCATCATAATTTTCCAGCTTTGGATAGCCCGCTTCCTTATACAGATCCCATCTCAAATAGTGACCGCATGTTGGAACTGTGCCATCATCCCAAGAACCTTTACACATTCCCCAAAGATACATGTTTCCATCTGGACTGTTTGCCGGCATACGCTCTGCTGTTACCATCAGCTGTCCTGCTGGGTCATTCATGGTATTTGGTGCATATTCTTCCAGATAAGGCTCCAAATTCAATACAGATGCAGACTCAAGAAGCATCGGAAGCTGTTTTGTTGGGTCCGATAATAAGAAAACATCTGGTAAATCATTATCTGCTAACATAGCTGACAGCTGTGTCGGCCAATCTGCCTCTGTAACAGCAGTCAGGTACAGATCAATATTCAAATTATCTTCAATATACTTGCTGACTGGATCAGAACGAAGTCCATCAAGTTCACCTGATCCTACGAATGCCACTACATCAAGTGCCACTCTATCCTCGAATTGAGGTGTTGTTGTGCTGCCCGTGCTCTCTCCTGCAAATGCCATTGTATTACCACACATAATAAGTGCGGACGCTGCTGCAAATGCCTTTCTTGCTACTGTTTTTTTCATAAATATCTCCTTCCTTTTTCTTTTTTATTACTGCCAGACTACATTCGTACCATACGTTTGCACGATTGCAATCATAACTAACATAAAATAACATTTCTCAACCTTTTACTGCACCAAGCATAATTCCCTTTGTAAAAAAGCGCTGCATGAACGGATAAACACAAAGTATTGGAACTACCGTAATAAAGCTCATTGCCATACGCAGCGTTGTCGATGATACTTTAATTGCCGCTCCCGCTGCCGCTCCTGCAGTGGAAGATACTACATTTGACTGTAGTTTCGTATACAGCAAATACTGCAGACAATGTAACGTTGCAGATTTTCTTCCCTGCATAAAATACATATCATCTGCCCATGCATTCCACTGATTTACAGCTGCAAACACAATAATACATGCCAGAATCGGCTTTGCAAGTGGAATAATAAGCTTGAAGTAAATTTTTACTAATCCAGCTCCATCAATCTCTGCTGACTCAATCAGTTCCCCTGGAATAGACTCAATATAAGTCTTTACTAAAATAATAAAATATGCCTGAACTGCTGATGGCAGAATGTATACCAAAAAATTATTTTTCAGTCCTATATTGCTGATCAATAAATAGTACGGGATAAATCCTGCATTTACATACATTGTAACGATAAAGAATCGGTACAAAAACTTCTTGCATGGAAGATCTCTATTAGCAAGAATGTATGCTGCAAAGCTACAGCAAAAACATGTTAAAAGTGTACCAAATATCGTCCTCGCAAACGCAATCCATATACTAGATTTAAGTCCTGGAATCTGAAGCATCTCTGTATAGGCTTCTGTTGTAAACTCCTTCGGAAGCAAATATACACCTAAGTTCACTGCTCCTGGTGAAGATAGCGAATTAATAAAAATATACCATAACGGATATACGCAAATAAATGTGATCAATCCAAGCAATACCGTGTTGATTGTGCCTGCAATTGTTATCTTTTTTCTCTTTTTCATAATTCTCACAATCTCCTTTCTGAGAAAACCTCCTTTTCTAGCTTTTACTTAGAATATAGAATCGCCTCTCAGCTTTTTAGATGCCCAGTTTGCAAATGTCAAAAGTATAATACTTACAATAGATTTGAAAATGCCCATCGCAGTCGCCAATGAGTATTCCATATTTTTGATACCCATACGATATACATATGTATCAAATACTTCCAGCTTATCCCACGTCATACCATTTCCAAGCAGCCAGAACTGCTCGAATCCATTTGACATCATATTAGAAATTGCAAGTAATAGTAAAACAAAAAATGTAGAGAGTAAACCAGGAACAGTTACATGAATAATTTTTTGCCATGTATTAGCACCATCCACCTCTGCTGCTTGGTATAACTCTTGATCAATTGAGGTGATCGCAGACAAATAAATAATTGCATTGTAGCCCAATGATTTCCATACACCGATAGCAACCTGTGTTGCCCACGCATGTTTTTCATTTGTCAGCACATTAAGTGGCTTCTTTATAACACCGAGTCCCATAAGAATAATATTTAATGCGCTATCTTCTGATGAAAGAAGCATAAACACAATTGAATACACAAGCACCCAAGAAATAAAGTTTGGAATTGAAGTTCCTGTTTGTACAAGTTTTGCATATCGCTTATTTTTAAGCTGTGAAATTGCTATTGCAAAAATAGCTGGAAGCACAGACAGCAAATATTTAAGAATGAAATACTAAGTGTATTGCGCATTACTGTCACAAAATCTTTAGAATTTTCGAAAATCTTTTTAAAATATTTCAGTCCAACAAACTGCGATTTAAAAATTGAAACACCAGGTGTAAATTCTACAAATGCGTAACTCCATCCAAACAACGGTGCATAGGAAAAAACTCCTATCATAATCATGAACGGGAGAAGCAAAAGTACTAACCGAATCTGTTTCTTCTTCCGTCCTGTCAGTCCGCCCTTTCTTGAGTGTTTCATGTCCATTTTCTTCACCTTGCCTTTCCTATGCTACTGCATAAAAAATATCTGCTATCATATGGTTTATTCACAATCGCCTTCTACCGAAAACTTTGAATGAACTTATTATAGCAGATACCTTTTTGCCATTATATCATTTTTCCTCATTTTTTATCATAAATCTCATATTTTTCTTTTTGTTTTATCTATTTTTCCTTGTATTATTCTAATACCCCTACAGTTTTATATCACTTTTGTATATAAATTTTATTTTTTTATTATCAAAATATACTTCTTTACCAATTATCGTTTTTTGATATCTTACACACTTTGTATTTTTGATTCTCGATACTTTGCAGGTGTCATTCCTACTTCACGCTTAAAGATACTAGAAAAATGACTTTGTGTGGAAAAACATAAAATAGCTGCAATTTCACTACACGAATATGATGAATATAACAATAGTTCTTTTGCTTGATGAACCTTTTCTTTTCGTATATAGTGCTGCAACGTAATTCCCTCATATTTATGAAAGAGGCCTGTCAGATAATTTTCATTAATGCCAAGTGCTTCTCCAATTTGTACTACTCTAATTGATTCATCCATATGTTCTGCAACATATTCCTTCGCCCTCTCCACATAACGATTATGCTCGCTATCGTGCTTGACCTGTTCAACGGCTCGTGCAAATTCTCGTTCATATTCAACAACTGCTGCCTGAATTGGCAATACCTGAGTCATTCTTTCGATATTACTAATAAACACATCTGACATCGAAAATGCCTTATGAGGTGCCACGCCACCATCAATTGCTGCTCTACATGCAATAGAAATTACAACAATTGAAAGATTTTTCTCTTGACGAAGAGGATTATCTGCAAGTTTGCCAATTTCTCCTGTCCATACTTCATTTTGACATTCTTCCAATTGTTTTAAATTTCCAGCTCGAATACTTCCAAGCTTCTTTTGCTCATGTTTGTAAGGATTGTGCAAATGTTCCCCATTTTCCATCCAGCACTTTTTTTTAAAAAATTTCTGTTGCTCTGTCTCAGACTGTTGTTTTGTATACAACTCACCCAAACAAACTTTTTCACCTGTTTCCTCATAAAGAAGCAGCTTCATTGCTTCTAAAAATGTTTTTAATTCACAATACGGAAGGCGATATAATTTTGTTTCAATTTTATGCTTTTGAGCGATTTTAAGCGCAGGTGCTGCACCAACAATTGTCTGAACTGGTCCCGCAAGAATCCATCCCTGTATGTTTTTTCGACGAACCCTCGCATAATAAACGTCATCTTCCCAGAAAACATCAATTGACGCTTCTGGTCTTCGTTCTAACACATCATTTAGAAAATTGGGATCCGTAAAAAATGGATCCTCATCTTCATTTGTCTGTCCAATTCTCCGAATCTTTCTGTCATTATCAATCAATCTAATTTCACCATGTGTAATTTGGATCAATGATTGTAAAAAAAATTCATCCACCATTTTTTATCCTCAACTTCTTCCTTTCATAGTAATTTTATTCACTGTTTCTTGTCTGATACACTTGCAAAGTTGCTTGATACAAGAATTATACAATGTCTTTTATTACACAAAAGGGGCAGTTTCCTGCCCCCTTTATCCACCTCATAAAAACGCATTTAATACGCAATCATCGGAATGCTTTCTGCCTTTTCATTTGTAGGCTCTTTTATGCCATAGCTTCCTCAATCGACAAACGAATCGTTTGAATCTGAAATGCACCAAACTCAAGCTCTAACATGCCGTCTTTTATTACTATCTCCTGCTCTTTATTTTCCAGCATATCACAAAGCCAAGCCTTCTTTGCATCAACATTCAGCAAAATCTGTGCTTTTCCCGCTGCCTTTTTAGACTCATACAGACGAAGTATCAAATCACCGCTTCTGTCTAATGCCGGCTTTATTGTATCTAAGACAACTGTGCCGTTCTTTACAGAAGCCATGCTAAATGTCGGCACACATCCCAGCACCAGTCTTGGCTTTTCATTTAGTTCATAGCCCTGCTTTACCACATCACATCCGGCAAAATCACCTTCCCAAGCAGTAAACGCGTATGTAAAATGATGAACCTGATTATCTGCACGCATTTCTGGCGCTGCTGCTGCACGAAGAAGAGTTAGTTCTAACGCATTTTGATTCATGCTGATTCCATACTTGCAGTCATTTAATACGGCTGCACCGTGAGACGCATCGCACAGCGCACTGTATCTGTGATTGCATACCTCAAAACGATCTTTTTCGTATTCTCTCGAACGATGAGTTGGGCGCATTACATAGCCAAACTGCATCTCATTGATTCCATTTTCTGCATAAACCGCTACTGGAAATGAAGTCTTTAGCAGGCGATGTAGCTCTTTCCAGTCAATCGTTGTATCAAATTCGAGACGTCTGCTGTCCTTTGCCAGACGAATATACTGTGTATATGAAGAATTTCCAATCTTTCCTGTAACTTTAATGACTGCTTCTATTCCATCTGCCACAAGCTCAGTACACACATCAAATGCTCCTTCAAGCTCCTGCTCCCTATAATTTGAGTCGATATCCCATGCATCAAACATGCGTGGTACATCCTTATAAAAATGGAAACGATTCAAGGCATCTGCTGCAAACTCACGTCCTGATTCCTTTAGGACAAAGCTTGTCACCTCGCCTTTTTTGTTTATCTTGACGCGTACCTGTGAATTTTCAAGCGCAATGCCGTCCGTGGTCTTTTCTGCTGACACAGCCTTTTGCTCCACATTTTTCTTCTTGTATGGAACAAGTGTAACAGCTCCGCACGGTGGGATTGTTACCCATGCCTTAACGCCAAACGGTGTCTTCTCAACAAAAACTTCCGCTCCTTCAAAGGTTTTTGCACCGTCTGCAAATGCTTCTGGAAGCTCTACCACCGTCTTTCTCTCAAAACCAAATGAGTTAAAGAGCGTCACATCATTTTCATTTTCTTTTGTTACAAGCTGACTCATATATATATCTGCCTGTTTATTTGCTGTCTCAATTACACCGCCAACAGCTTTCCTTGCTTCCTCGTAAACTCTTCCAATCGAGGAGCCTGGAAGAATATCGTGAAACTGATTTAACAATAATTCCTTCCAGAGAGCATCAGCCTTCTCACTGTCATATACATTTCCCTTACAAAGACCAAATGCTCCCCACATCTCCATCTCGCGAAGTGCAAACTCAGCACGTCTATTATTTTGCTTTACTTTTGCCTGAGAGGTGTAGGTTCCTCTGTGTGCATTAAAATACAGCTCACCTACATAAGTATTGACCGGTCCGCCCGCTTCGTCCATTTTCTTGAAAAAGCTCTTCGGATCAGACAGTTCAACTCTCGGTGCACCTTCAAGATTTTGTTCTCTTTTTGCATACTCAATATCGTCTCTTGTTGGACCACCGCCGCCATCGCCATAGCCAAACGGCAGCAAAAAGGCATCCAGATCCTGAAGCTGACTTCTGTTTTTCCACACTTCTTCAAGTTGCTTAGGATTAGTCTTATAAGTATAGCTTGTCGGAAGAAATGACACAATCCTACTTCCGTCTATGCCTTCCCAGTTAAAGTAATGATACGGGAACTGCTCACCCTCGTTATATGACCAAAAGATCTTCTGGGTTACCAGATAGTTGACCTTGCATCCCTTTAAAATCTGTGGCAATGCCCCTGTGTAGCCAAACGTATCTGGAAGCCACAGCACTTCACTGTCCACATCAAATACGTCCTTATAATACTGCTTTCCATACAGCAGTTGACGAATCAGTGCCTCACCACTTGCCATATTCGTGTCAGGTTCCACCCACATGGCACCCTCTGCAATCCACTGTCCTTTTTTGACAGCCGCCTTGATTCGCTCAAAAAGTTCCGGATACAGTTTGCGGCACATCTCATACTCTGCTGGCTGGCTCTGAATAAATTTATATTCTGGATATTCCTCAATCAGACGAAGCTGCGCCGCAAATGTACGCGCGGTTTTACGACCGGTTTCCGCAATCGGCCACAGCCAAGCCAAATCCAAATGAGCATTTCCCACTGCATAAAAGACTGGCATTGTCGAACCATTCTCGGCCTCTAGCACTGGCTTTAAAGCTTCACGCGCTTTTTTATAGGACTCAATTCTGGCATCCAGTTCCTGCTCAAAATCAACAATCAATGTAAACTGTTCCAATGCCTTTGCTATTTTTGCCGCTCTAAGGCTTGTCTTGTCAAGCACTTCAAGTAAACGTCCAAGTGTATCTACATCCATAAAAAGTTGGTAAGCATCTTCATTCCAAATTCCGTAAGTGCAGCGTCCTAATGTACGTCTCTTTCCCTCTTCTAATTTGTCTGTATAGGAGCCCGGAAGCACTGGACCTGTCGCACATCCTCCTGTCGGTGCCTCTGGATAATAATGACCAGCATAGACCTCCATCATGATATCAAACTGCTCGTCTCCCTTTGCACAGCGACTTAACACATTGTCTACAATATAATGATGCGGCTCATTAACCCAAGACGCACGGTATGTACCAAAAGCCTTATCATTTACAAACAGTGTTGCCTCACCATCTGGCTTCAAATTCATCACTATACGTTTGCCCTCAGCTTCTTCACTCAGCTGAATGTGTCCCTTCATCCAACAATATTCATATGTATTTCCCCAAGTAAAACCTGGCTTTACCGAAACAAACTGCTCTTTTTTTGCCTCCCCAAGTGAGAGCTGTTCATTTGTGCGAAATGCCTCCCATTGAATCTCACCAAGTGGCTGATAAAAATCATCTTTAAGTGTGCGCACCCAATGACTGATGCGGTCTCTCCATTCGGATTTCATCAATTTACTCATAATATTTCCTTTCTATTGAAAAAAATAATACATTAATACGCAATCATCGGAATACTTTCTGCCTTTTCATCTGTAGGCACCTTTGTGCCATCCGCAATCTCATACATGGCTTCGCTGCACTGCTTTACATAAGACGCCATATCCTGATATGGACGTGAGCAAATGTCAAACAAACCAATGTTATAATTTTCTCCATCAAAACGACCAAGAACAAACTGATCATAGCACTGGAAATAGTGGCAGCCAACACCATTTGGATGAGCTGCTACGCGCTCGCAATAATAACGATAGGCTTTTCCACGGTCTTTTGTGTCAGTACACCCTCAAGTCCTGTTGCTGATAAGCCTGTATCTAGTGCTCCAAAATGAAATTCACCAATCATAATAGGCAGATCTACACCAAGCTCTACAACATGAGATATTGCTTCTGTTGGATCGACTGCATAACAGTTAATGGAAAATACATCAAAATTCTCCCATCCCGTTGCAAGATCTGGATCGGAAATCCATGCCCATCTCATACCAAGAATCATATGATTTGGATCGACTTCTCGGCATGCTTTTGACGGAATCTCAACATAAGCTCGAAGCATCTCTTTTGAGAATGTTTTCTGATCTTCTTTTGCAGCCTCAGATTTAGCTGATGCATCACGAATCGGCTGATACAGATCATCAAAGTCAGTAAACTTCGTGTTCCATGCTGTGTTTAATGCCTCCACTGTCTGATATTTTTCTTTTAAAGCCGCAATCAGCTTTTCCTTACATACAGTGCGCTCTGGATTGTACAGTACCTCGTCTGCCAGCACCAAATTATCCACAAATGCCCAGCTTGGCTCATTTCTAAGGAAATAGCCGATCATCATCGGATCATCCTTCCTTGCTGCAATTGCCTTTGCATTATTTTTTGCGTTTTCTTTATACTCATCACTTAATACATCTGGAAAATCACGGAAAATTTTCTTTTTTGTCTCAGGAAATTCTGGAAGTGAAGTTACATATGGTATCGGTGTATTTTCAAAAAGGCGCTGATCACTCCAGTTGCCAAGCGTATTCATGCCCATCTGCATCAGCTGTCCTGCCATCATCTTCTTCCATATCTGATACCAGTCTTCCCCAAACACACGATATAAATTGGCACCTGCATAGGAGAACATCTTCGCATTTCTTTTTCTATCCTTAAATACACGGTCTGGTGAAAACATTTCTGTATATGCCGGTTCTTTCTCATCTGGCAGCCAATCTAGCCATTTTTCAATTCCATCAACACGACAGTCCACTGGCACATTCACGCAGTCTGGTCCGACGCTGAAAAATGCATAGCCATCCGGGTCGGCAAGCCACCACTTGCCATCTGCCTTATATTTTGTAAAAAATCCTGTGCCCTTGGCCAGCTTTTTATTTTTCCAGCCGCCCCATTTTGACCAGTTTTCAAATGGATAGCCCTGTGCGCCATCCTTCACCTGCTTTTCTAGAATCGGTTTTAATTCTTCGATATCTGCTGTCTTTCCTGACCATTCCTTTCGCTTATTCTGTCCAAGACTATCGACAAGCTTAACATCCAAAAGCTGCACATTTTCCGGATATGTATCTGTTAATGCCATGTTGCTGATACGCACGGTAATATCATGAAATACTGGAATAGTCTTCATCTCAATACGTGTAATTTCTTCTGGCACAATTCGTCCACCATGGCAGACAATCTTAAGCTCACCCGGAAGTGCCTCTGGAAACAGCACACCTGCTTTAAACCACTCCTTATCCAAACAAATCTGTGTTGTAATCTGCGGAAGAATGCCAAAACGAATCGTCATCGTTGGCTCATCATCCTTGCCATACACATACACATTGAAAGCATCACAATGTTCCTCAAGTGTCTCAATCTTAAACATAAAGTAGCGCTCATTTTTCATTACATCCCACGGCAGCACAATACCCGCTCCATCCTTTGACAGCTTTAATAAAGCACTGTCTTTCTCCTGCTCTAAAAGGGATGCCCCACTTGTTAACATCTTCACGTCAAATGGAATCTTCATCGCTTTTTCTCTCCTTTTTCTCTCGTCAAATTTTTCTAGCACCAGATTCATTCTCAATGTTACAAGGTTCACTTTACGCTTTTTCACAAAAAAAGGCAAGGCTTTTTTCGCCTTGCCAGATGTAAAGTTATTCTAATTTTATATATTATTTTTTTTCCCTACTTACACCACAACTAATGGCTCCTGTTGGACAAGCCTGCTTACAGCGTCCGCAGCGAATGCACTCTAGGCTGTTTGCGTTTACAACAGGATCTACCTGCATACGACAAACCTTTGCGCATTTTCCACAGCCAACACATTTTTCTTTGTTGACACGATATTTGAAAAACGATACTTTGTTGAAAACGGAATAAAATGCTCCAAGCGGACAAATATATTTGCAGAATGGTCTGTAAATTATAATTGAGAGAATGATTGTTACAACCAAAATCGCATTCTTCCAAACATACAGAGCACCAAGTGCACTGCGCATTGATTTATTTAACAGTGCAAGCGGTATACCGCCCTCAAGCGTTCCAGCTGGACATATAAGCTTGCAAAAATATGGTGCGCCCTGTCCCATAATGTCCACTAAAAACATAGGAAGCAAAATAACAAACACAGCAAATATTACATATTTCAGCTTGCGAAGCAGCTTATCTCCCTTAAAGGTACGAATTTTTTTTGGAAATGGGATTTTATTTAACAGATCCTGTATCATGTCCAAATGGACATAAAAAGCCACAGATCAGTCTTCCAAAAATGGCTCCAATAAAAATCAAAAAGCCAATAACATAATAAGCCATCTTAAAATTCCAGCTGCCCACAACAGCCTGCAAAGAACCTATTGGACAGGCTCCGACAGCTCCTGGACAAGAATAACAGTTGAGTCCAGGTACGCAGACATTTTTTAATTTTCCCGTGTAAATTTTTCCTGTTACAAAGCCTGATACATGGCTGTTTGTCAAAAATGCCCACAATGCCTGAATGCCATGGCGCTTTGCATCACTTACTTTATTTGTTTTTTTCTTACTTGTTTTTTCCTGAGCCATTTTCTTATCCAATTCCTATACACTCCATACAAATATTAATCGCCTTAGTAAATACAACTGCCATCTCACCGCGAAAAATACCAAACGCCATCATCAACAGTCCGACCACTGCCAGACAAAGTCCTGTCCATTTGGAGTCTAGGGCTGCATTCGCCCTAGACTCCATTTTATTTTTCATTATTTTCATATCAATTCTTTTCCTTGATTGCGCTTAACTCTTTTTCCACAATTTCCTTCCAATCTTCAAGCGTATGGCTTCCAGAATATGTTTCACCTACAATGTTTCCATTTTTATCTACAAAGAAGGTTTCTGGGAATGCAGAGATGCCCTGAAGACGTCCATTCATCATATTCTTATCCGGAATCAAGAATGGATAGGTAGCCTTTGTCTTTTCCTGAAGAAGCTCTGCCTTTTTGATAGCCTGCTCATCCTTATTGCCTTCGCTGTCTGTCGTATCTAATACAACACCTGTTACACCAACGCCCTTATCCTTAAGCTCCTGATACAGCTTCTCAAGCTCTGGAATCTCATTAACACATGGAGAGCACCATGTTGTAAATACATTTACAAGCGTAAGATCATACTCACTAAACATATCCTCAGTATAAGTTTTCTTATCAATACCTGTCATCTCAAACTTTCCAACATTATCGCCATCCTGCTGCACCATATCAATTGGCTGATCGAATGCGGACATCTGCTGAAATTCTGCCATGTCAGTCAGCTCTGTCTTTGTCTTTTCTAATTCCTTTTTCAGCTTCTTATCTGCATCCTTACTAATACTTAAATAGTACTCATATTTTCCATCACTGCTCTCGCCAAGCTTTGTGTGCTCTGTGCAGCCAGTCAACTCATCCAACTGATCTGTCACATCTGTGCTGTATACACCAAGTGTTCCAATCTTTCCAAGACTCTTTAACCAGTCATCATAGCCAGTTCCCATTTTCTCAATGACAGCATCACGCTGCTCTTCTGTCATTGTATACCAGCTAAATAATGCATAAGAAATTGCATTGCCTTCCTCATTCCAATTCTCATCTGTCAGCATTGCAACCTTTTTGTCTTCCATCTGCTTTAACAGCTCATCTGTTAATGTAAAATTCAGACCCATGAATGGAAACTCATAAGAATCCTGAACCTTCCAGGAAATCTCAGATGGTGTAAATGTTCCAGAAATCATATCGGAGGAAATTGCCTCTCCTTCCGGAACTGATTCTCCTGCTGGGATTGCTTCTCCTGCTGGGATTGCCTCTCCTGCTGGGATTGCTTCTCCAGTCGTTGTCTCCTTGCTGCTATCATTCTTTGCTGCAAATACAGGTGCTGCAAATGCACCTAAGGAGGACACTCCAATCACACCTGCTGCTAAATATGCCTTTACTAACACTCCAATATGTAATCTATTTCTTCTCATTTCTTATGATCCTTCCTTTCTTTGTTTTGATCTGAGGCGATTATAACACATGCCGTATAAAATTAGTGTTAAGAAATTTTATTTTTTAACAACTATTTTATTATTCGTATGATATACTTTAAAAAAATAACTATTTTTGAAAGGGGAATGAAGATATGCACATTTTAGTAATCGAAGATGAAGCACAGCTTTGCAGCTCTATCGCTGAAGGACTTCGCCTTGATGGATACGAGGTGGACACCTGCATGGACGGAAATGAAGGACTTGATCTTTGTCTGACAGAACCATTCGATCTTATTTTGCTTGACCTTAATCTTCCAGGAATGGACGGTCTTTCCATTTTACAGCAGCTTCGCGCTGAAAACTCATCCACACCAGTTATCATCCTTTCTGCCAGAACTCAAATTCAGGATAAGGTGGAGGGACTTGATCTAGGTGCAAATGATTATCTTACAAAACCTTTCCATTTTGAAGAGCTTGAGGCCAGAATACGAAGCCTCACACGCCGCAAATTTATTCAGGAAAATATCTGCCTAACTTGCGGCCGCATATCATTTGACACAAAAACAAGACTTGCCCAGATTGATCATATGCCACTTTCCCTCACGCGAAAAGAAAGCAGTCTGTTAGAATATTTTCTTCTTCATCCAGATCAAGTGATCAGTCCAGAGGAATTGATTGAGCATATCTGGGATGGAAGTGTCAACAGCTTCAGTAATTCCATCCGTGTTCATATCTCCTCGCTTAGAAAAAAGCTTCGCGCAGCTCTTGGATACGATCCTATTCAAAATAAGATAGGCGAAGGATATCTGCTTAACGCAGACTGCTGTAATGATTAAACATTTAGATAAGGAAAGGATTCTTATGACTCACACACAAAAAAAAGCGCCTCTGCGCTCCTTCTTTGCAAAAATGCCACTTCAATGGCGTCTTACTGCACTGACAACACTTCTTGTCACAGTTGCCTGCATTTTTATGTACTTTTTTTATAAGTCATTCTGCCGTCTCTGGAATGGATGATCTGCACGATTACGCGATCCATATTGATCAGAATGACTCTTCCCCTATCACATTTCAGGTTGATCCATCTATGCTATTTCCACAGATTAATGATCAGCTTGCCCATACAAAGCAGCTTTTCATGATCAAAAGTCTTGCTGTAACCATTGTTGTTATTTTAATAAGCAGTCTTTCAACTTGGTTTCTTACACGTAAAAGCCTTGCTCCGCTTCGCAGCCTCAGTAAAAAAATTTCTGATATTCAGGCACAGAATCTTTCTATTTCCATTGATGTTCCAGAAAGCCATGATGAAATTTCTAAGCTGACAGAAGCATTTAATCAGATGCTTGCTCGATTAAATGATGCATTTGACGTTCAAAAGCAGTTTTCTGCCAATGCAGCTCATGAGCTTCGAACTCCGCTTGCTGTAATGCAGACAAATCTTGAAGTATTTTCCAAAAAGAAAGAACCTTTTGTTTCAGAATACCAGACACTTTTTTCCACGATTCTTGAGCAGACAAACCGTCTTAGCCATTTAGCTTCGATTTTGCTTGATATGACTGGAATGCAGCGTGTAAAGCGCTCTGATACAATAAGCCTTGCAGCACTCGCTGATGAAGTTCTATGTGATCTTGCACCAATTGCTGATCAAAAGCAGATTACACTTTTCCAATCTGACAAAGACTGTATCGTCACTGGAAGCTATCTTCTTCTCTACCGTGCTGTTTTTAATCTTGTTGAAAATGCAATCAAGTACAATCATCCCGATGGAAGTGTGTACATTGATATAAAAGATGAAAATGGATTTGCCTTAATTAGCATCAAGGATACAGGAATTGGCATTGCTCCTGAAAATCAAGAAAAAATCTTTACACCTTTTTTCTGTGTTGATAAATCAAGAAGCCGCACAATGGGCGGTGCCGGTCTTGGACTTGCACTAGTTGCCGAAATTGCACAGCTTCATAATGGAACAGTTTATGTAAGCGAAAGCGACAGCGAAGGAAGTACTATCATCCTTAAGCTGCCGCTGTAAAAAATCATCGCTGATTATTATTAACTTTTCCTATCTTTTCTCCCTGCCTTATACACGTTTCCTCTCCTCTGGCGCTTCGGTACAAAATATTCTTTCTTGGAAGAACAGCACCTTTTTGCGTCAGAAGGATAATGGTAGAACCGCCAAACTCAAAATAACCTTTTTCCTCACCACGAGTCACATAACCTGGCACTGCTTCATGGTTGGTAATTCGCCCAACCATCATTGCACCGACTTCCATCATTAAAATCGTGCCAAATTCCTTTGTCTTAATAATGCAGTACTTTCTGGTGTTTTCCTTATATACTGGGCAATGTTCAAACGCAATTGGCTGCACCGTATGGAAAACACCATTAATTATGCGCTCATGAGAACGTCTGCCGCTCACTGGATAAATATAGCGGTGATAATCATCTACACTTAAGCGAAGCTGCCACAAAATACCGCCTTCAAACTGTTTTGCCAGTTTTTCATCACGAAGCAGACTCTGTACTGTATACTGACCTTGTTTGATCAAAAAGCGAGAATCATTCGTGATTGGAAAAATCGTAAGCTTTGCATCACATGGACTGATAAGTATATCGTCTCCCTGCGCTAATAATCTTGCATCTGGTTTTAGCTTTCTTGTAAAAAAATCATTATAGGAATAAAAACTTGTTTTTTCAAACTCCGACACATCAATATTCTGTGACTTTATAAAGCCTGGAACAGCAATCAAAGATAATCTGCTGTTCATCACTTTTCCTGCCGCCTTTGATACTGCCGGACTGACAAGAATACGAAGAAGCCTATTTCCAACTGATGTTGTATATAAAAATGTTAAAAGTCTGCTTGTTTTTTCTTTCATAATTTTGTCTTATCCTTTTTTGTGTTTCCAGAACATTAGATCAGATAAATTCCAGCCATAATATTCCTTCCAGTTAAAGCAAAACAGAAGGTACAAAACAACTGCTGCAACAACAATGATCAGCACAGTAAGCTGTTTGTTGTTCGGCTTTGGAAATTTAAAATTAAGTACAAATAAAAGACCGGTAAGCAGCATCGCAAGACTCAGCACGATCTCAAAATTATCCTGACACAGATTTGAGATTGCATACAAAAATGGTAAAATGACTGCAATAGAAGTGATCGGAAGACCCTGATAATACTTTCTCTTTTCATCAGTCTCCTGCTGACGCTTCTCTTCCATTACATTATAATATGCCAGACGAATCAATCCCGCCAGACAATAAAAAATCAAAATTGAAACTTCCCACGGTGTCTGCATTCCTGAAAACCAACAGATAATTACAGGGCAGACGCCAAAGCAGACAATATCACAAAGCGAGTCTATCTGAATGCCAAAGCGTTTCTGATCCTCTGTTCTGTTTTTCTTTGTTCTGGCTACCTTGCCATCAAATGTATCAAGAAGACCAGACATACCCAGAAAAAAGATTGCCCAGCCTATTCTTGTATAGCAGGCACTAATCATTCCCAAGATTGATGATGCCAAGCTTATGTATATCAATATTACTGTATAATCGTAAAATCCTATCATTGTATCCCTCATAATCCATCCTGTGAACTGCCATTAACATAAGCGCATATCTGAGTCCGGATTTTCTTATTTTACTTTACTTTTTTTGTGTTCACGCACCTGAAATACTACCACAGCTACAAGCGTAAATATTGCTGATAAAAACAGCTCACTGTAATAGCCAAGTCCACGGCTTAAAATCAGTCCCGGAATCAAAAGTGCCTCCCCAAATACTTTTTTAAAGATCACCATAAACAATCCCTCACTGATACCCATTCCACCTGGCAGCGGAAGCATATCAACTGACACCGATATAACAGCCTGTAAAAACATGACCTCAAAAAAATTCATACTGTTTAAAGAAAACGCGCGATAAACAAAATATGTTACAGCAAACATTGCAAATCGCTGTACAACCGTGATTACAAAAACTCTTGCAATCATCCCCCAATGACTGCTCATAAACTCGGCTGCCTCATGATAATGATTCATGGAGCGCTCTATTTTATCTAAGCGTTCTTCTTTATGTTTTAAAATGTGTATCCGTTCCAGAAGCTTTGCTCCGAGTATTAATGTCTTTTTGGCAAATGACGGATGAAATACGACTACGCACATAAGTATCACACAGCCGACATTCAACAAAATGCCCAGATAAAAGACCCATCTCGCTTCTGCCACATACTCTGCTAAAAATCCCCCTGCAAACAGCCACAAACCTATTCCCACAACGACAAGTACAAACTTATACGTAATCGTGACAACAAGCAAAATAACCGTTGCTATCGGAACAGGAATGTCTTCCTTTTTCATAAAGTAAATCTGCATCGGCTGTCCACCCGTCGCTGACGGTGTGACGCAGCTAAAGAAAAATCCAACCGCTGAAAAAAGAAAACAAAGCCGTTCCTTTACATAAATCCCGTAGCAATCCAGCATATGCCATATGACAATACTCTCGCCAGCGATAAAAAATAACACAAGCGGGACTGCTGGAATTAGCCACAGGATATTACTTTCTTTAATTGCATCTTTAAGTCCTGAAAGATCCTCCCCATGGAAAACACCATACAGTGTCAATCCTATAATTACAAAAAACAGGATAGCGTCTATCAATATTTTCTTATACTTTTTCACCTTTTGGCGCCTCCTTGGATATGAATAATTTCATTCTATCAAAAATTAGAACCCTTCGCAACAAGAAGTTATTACTTGTGTGCCTCTGCCATGAATGCTTCGATTTCATCCGGGGTGCGCATTACGTCCTCAGACAGGCACTCGCATCCGTCTTCCGTGATCAAAAGGTCATCTTCAACACGGATTCCGATCTCCCATTCATCAATGTACAGACCTGGCTCATCGGAAATGACAGCACCTGGGCGAAGCTTGCTGTTGGAGGCAACGCTTACATCATGAACATCAATTCCAAGATGGTGAGAAACACCGTGCATGTAATATTTTCCAATCTCCTCTTCCTTCTCAATCAGCCCCATACGAATGCAGCCTTCGGCAAGAACCTTCTTACACACATCATTTAACTCGCGAAGTGTCATACCCGGCTTTGCTGTCTTTGCAACAGCGCGGTTTGCAGCCAGCACAACCTCATAAACCATACGCTGCTTTTCAGTAAATTTACCGTTTACAGGATAGGTTCTGGTGATATCAGCGCAGTAACCCTTATACTTCGCACCCAGATCAAGAAGAAGCAATGTATTATCCTTGCACTCGCATTCATTTGTTACATAATGAAGCATAGTTCCATTGATACCGCTTCCTGCGATAGTATGGAATGCAACGCCGTCAGCACCATTTCTCTTAATGCTGTACTCAAAATCAGCCTGTGCCTGATATTCCATCTGACCTGGCTGTAAATGAGACATCAAATTCTTTAATCCGCCATCTGTAAGCTTGATTGCCTCACGAATCAAGGAAACCTCATCCTCGTCCTTCTGCATTCTCATCTCAGCGATGATCGGCGCACAATCCTTCACGCGCACACCCGGGTACTTCTGTGCAAACTCGCGTGCTTTCATCATGTTGTAATCTTCAAGATCATCGATATCATGGCGGTAAGTATCAAAATATACGGTATAGACATCCTCTCTTGTCAGCATACGGTTGATGATACCTTTCTCGGTGTCGATAAAGCCAACCTTCTCGATCTGTGCCTGCGCCTTTGCCTCATCGACGGTCATCTTCTTTCCCATCCAACGCTCGCGGTCTGGATCAGCCTCCTCAATAAGAAGCGTCTCTGTCGGCTCCTCAGTCGCATTATCCAAAATTAACATCATATTCTCGCGGCGAATGCCTGTAAGATAAAAGAAGTTTCTGTTTGCCTCAAATGGTGCATACTCATCTGCACTCACATGATGTCTCACTCCTGAATAAAGGACCAGAACAGAATTTTTCTCCATCTTTGATAATACTTCATCTCTGCGCTTTTTATAATTCATTTCTTCATACCTCTTTTCTAAGCAAAATTTGAATACTCTTTGAATACTCACATTATACCAATCCAAAACCATAAATGCAACTGCTGTCTTTTCCCTCTAATTTCTGGATAAATACAGGCATAGGCGGATTATTTGGGCGATTATAGTAGCAGCTTGTTATAACAAGATATGTCTTTGAGTCTAGCTCCTTTAACATTTTTAAAATAGCTTTCTTTTCCTCTCTCTGGACATTGCTTCCATCATATAAACAAAGTGTCATGATGCCGCCCTTTCGTAAAATAGAAAGTCCGGCCTTAATCGCCTCAATACTTGTCTGTGCCTTTGTCTCAATCTTATGATCTGCACCTGGCAGATAACCAAAATTAAACATGATGCATGCAGCACTTCCCTCAGACATATAGTCAGCCATGTTTGAATGAGAGTCAAGCACCAGCTCTGCCATACACTCATGCTCAGCAAGAAGTGTTGCCGTCTTTTCAAGAGCCTGCGGCTGAATATCAAATGCCATAACCTCACCTCTAGCCCCGGTTAACTCACATAAAAACAGCGTATCATTTCCGCAGCCTGCAGTCGCATCAATACATATATCTCCAGCCTCCACATGCTCTCGTACAAAACGATGTATCAGCTCTGTGATCTGGAGATCTTCTTTTTTTAGTTCCTTCATAATATATAACCTCGTTTTATCTAATTTGGGATAGTTAAAATTCTTTTAAATGATTAAGGCGAATCGAAAACATCTCAAAATATTGCGGCAATGCACAAAACACTTCCTTCTTTACTTCGCATAACTGATTCAAACCAATTTCACAAACTGCTTCCTCGGCAGCTTCACGCTGGGTTTTATGCACACCAAACAATGTTTGACAATTTGCTCCGTCAATTGTATCATACGCCTGAAATGCCTGATTAAAATCCATTAATTTATGGAGCGAAACTGGTTTATTCGAAATGTTATCAACCAGAACACCCCAATTTCCCCAGTGGCGATCAGTGTTTCCAATTAAATAATCAATGATATTCATCATATAATAATTGTGGCGATCAAGCTTTAAGATAAATTGCTTTAGATCTTTTTCATGGTTCAGCGCAAAAATTTGTGTCGCCTCCATTGATGAAATAGAATGCTCAAGAGATGTAATATTCTTGCTTATGCTAACAATTTCATTATCAAAACTTCCTCTTTCATAAAGAACCTGATCTACATTAAAGCATCTACAGATTTGACTTGCCAGAAGTTCGCGTTCGACAAAATCGCTTCCACCATCTTTTAACAGCCAAAATCCATCATCTCTTCGCTGCCACGCCTTTGGAAAACAGCCATTTGTCGCAAGATCTCTGGCAAGTGAATCATTCTGAACAGTATATTGTTTTCCCCTCAATGAAATATCAATAAATGTATTATCTAAATGATTTTCATATAAATTGACTTCTGAAAAGCTTACTTTATCATCCTTGTTTTTTACCCAATAAATGTCAGTAATGGATGCGCAGCGATATGTCAGGGCTACCATAGCGCGGTCCTTATCTGTAACCGCCTGCTGCAGTCCCACACTATTTAAAATTTCCTTAGCGTATTTTCTGTCTAAAGTCAATACTCTAGTGGAGCACCAATAATAAAAGTTAGTGATGTTATTGACAAGTGTATCAATATCATTATCATCTTCGTCTTCAAGGTATAGATTATACGGCATAAATGATTCAAAATAAATTTTTGAATGCCCGTACTGATCGATCTGTGCAACCTTTCGATCTCCATGCATAATCTCATAGACTGTTGGTGCCGCTTTTCCCATATAATGCTCCTTTCCTTTTTAACTTCTTTTCATCATTACCATCCTACCACTTAGCAGTACATACGTCAACGAACTAGTTTTTACTTTTCCTTAAGACTTATTTAAGATTAAAAAACCGCCTGAAAGACTAGTTGTCCTCAGACGGTCTGCTGCTTATATTTTCTTTTCCATTAAAACCTGATGTGTTTCAGAAACATTTACCATAACACAATCATTATATTTTAAGCCACTCTTTTCATATTGATATACCATCGGCTCTCTATTTCTTTCAATCACCGGATCTGCAATTGGAATTGCAGACAAAAGTGATTTTGTATATGGATGAACCGGATGTTCAAAAATTTCTTCTGTCAATCCAGTTTCTACAAGATGACCCTTATGCATAACACCTACTCGATCTGAAATATAACGAACCATAGAAAGATCATGTGCAATAAACAGATATGCAACATTTGTCTCTTTTTGAATATCCTTCATCAAATTGACGACCTGTGCCTGAATTGAAACATCAAGTGCACTTATTGCCTCATCTGCGATTACTAACTTTGGATTCATGATTAATGCTCTTCCCAGTCCGATTCGCTGACGCTGTCCACCAGAAAACTGATTAGGATAACGGTTCATATAGGCTGGATTTAAACCTACCATCTCCATCATTTTAGATACGCGCTCTACGCGCTCCTTTTGATCCATATGAGGATGATGCGCATCGAGCCCCATCGCAATAGTATCTAAAATCTTTTTATGCGGATTTAATGAAGCCATAGGATCCTGAAAGACCATCTGCATATCAGAACGAAGCATTTTTTCCTGTTTTGCCGTCAACTTCTTGCTGATATCCTCACCATTAAAAAGAATCGTGCCTTCTGTCGGATCATACAGTCGAATAATAGAACGGCCTGTTGTTGACTTTCCACTTCCAGACTCACCTACTAATCCATAGGTTTCTCCCGGATAAATATCGAAGGATATATTATCCACAGCACGCACCGTAAATTTTTTGCTTACCGGAAAATATTGTTTTAAACCTTTCACACTAAGCAGTGGTTCATTCGTCTGTGCCATAAGCTCCCTCCGTTTCTGCATATCGCTTTTCCTCTCTGCGAAGCTGCTCAATTCTCTTTTTTAAAGTCTGCGGCATTTCTACCTTTGGTGCATCTGGATGAAGAAGCCACGTAGCAGCCTGATGATGCTCATTGATCTCAAACATTGGAGGTTCTTCCTCAAAATCAATATTAAGTGCATATGGATTTCGCACAGCAAATGCATCACCCTTTACTTCATTTGCCAAATTTGGTGGGTTGCCCGGAATCGTATACAACCGTTCCTTTTTATCTCCTGTCAGATCTGGCATACTTGAAAGAAGTCCCCATGTATAAGGATGACGCGGATCGAAAAAGATATCCTCTGCCTTTCCTGTCTCTACTACTTTTCCAGCATACATAACATTCACATAATCGGCTATCTTTGCAACTACACCAAGATTATGTGTGATAAAAATAACTGCAATTCCAAGTTTCTTCTGCAGATTCAAAATCAATTGCAAAATTCTTGCCTGAATCGTAACATCAAGTGCCGTTGTCGGCTCATCACAGATTAAAAGATCTGGATTACATGACAGCGCAATTGCAATGACAACACGCTGACGCATTCCGCCTGAAAGCTGATGAGGATAATTCTTCATTCGCTCTTTTGGCGACTCAATTCCTACCATTTCAAGCAGCTCTTCTGCACGCTTATCTGCATCTGCCTGTGATAAATGAAGATGATAACGCATGCCCTCTGTCAGCTGTCTGCCAATTGTCATCGTCGGGTCAAGTGAAGTCATAGGATCCTGAAAAACCATTGCAATACGCTTTCCCTTGATTCTATGCTGCATTTCTTTTTTTGAAAGCTTCAGCAGATCGACAACCTGCTCTTTTCCATTTTCCTTAAAGCGAAACTTAATTGTTCCGCTTTCAATGACTGCATTTGGCGCTGTAATTCCCATAATTGTCTTTACAGAAACAGATTTTCCACTTCCAGATTCTCCTACAATGGCAACGGTTTCTCCAGGATATACATCCATATTCACACCACGCACTGCACGAATCTTGCCAAAGGAAGCCTGAAAGGAAACTGCCAGATCTCTCATACTTAATACCGGTTCTCTTTTTTCCATCTCGTTTACCTCCTGTTACATCTGTTTAAGCTGCGGATCAATAGCATCCCTGAGTCCATCTGCAAATAAATTAAAGCCAAGCATTAAAACACCCAAGACAATGACAGGCGCTGCTACCATATGAGGGTAAGTCATTGCTGATTTATATCCATCATTTATCAGAGAACCAAGAGAGGCCATCGGCGCCGGAACACCAAGACCGACAAATGCTAAAAATGCCTCCAAGAAAATCGCATTTGGTATGGAAAACATAAAAGTAATAATAATCTGACCAAGCGAATTTGGCAAAATCTCCTTAAACAAAATATCACGATTGCTAACGCCAAGCGTTCTTGCGGCAAGCACAAATTCCTGATCCTTTAATTTAAGCACCTGTGCGCGCACAATACGGCTCATGTTAATCCATCCTGTAAGCATAAGCGCAATTATAATACTTCCAAGACCCGGCTTCATAACAACAAGCATTAACGTTACCACAACTAGTGTCGGAAGACTGCTTAATATCTCCGTGATACGCTGCATGACCATATCTACTTTTCCGCCAAAATAACCAGAAACAAGACCATAAATCACACCAATGCACACATCAATGATAACAGCCAGTGCTGCAATGAGAAGAGAAATTCTAGTACCTTCCCATACTCTTGTCCAGATATCTCTTCCTAAGTTATCTGTTCCAAAAAAGAAATATTTATCAGTACAATTTTTTGCCTCATACATGTTCTGGCCATGGCTTACACCATCAAAAATTCCCAGCTTTTCCAGTCCCGGAATCCTTGGTGGCAGATTGCTGTATTCAGAATGCACTTCTTTGTAAGAGTACGGACTGACAGCCGGTGCTGCAAGCGCAATCACAATTAGAAGAATGATAATAAAAAAGCTGATCCATGCACCCTTGTTTTTACGAAAGCGGTACAAAACCTCTTTTCCATAGGAACGACCAACAAGAACTTTCTCTTCTTCCTCCTTATGGTCTCCTGTATTGAATTCAAATCGATTCATACTCATTCTCCTTTCGCCAGTCGTATTCTAGGATCAATCACACCATAGAGTATATCAACCAGAAGCATAGTGAAGATAAACATTAAACTGTAAATAAAGCTAATCGCAAGCACAACATTAAAGTCATTTGACTGGATCGCACTTACATAAAGACTTCCTAGTCCCGGAATACTAAATGCTTTCTCTACTACAAGACTTCCCGTCATTAAATTTACAATCAATGGAGCCAATACTGTAATAACACTGATCATCGCATTTCGAATAGCATGATGAAATATCAGCTTTGCCTTGGGAAGTCCCTTTGAATCTGACAGAAGATAATAATCCGAATTTAAAATATCTACCATTTCTGATCTTGTATATCTCGCTACACTTGCAATAGTAAACATAGAAAGCGAAATAGTAGGAAGAATCGACGACTGAAATTCATTTTTTGTATTATAAATAAACGGAAACAGCTTAAACTTAAATCCAAAGAAGTAGGAAAGTAAAAGCGCAAATACAAAAGATGGAAGGCTGACACCAAGAACTGAAATAATAGTGGTAACGGTATCGACCCATGTATTTTTACGAAGCGCAGCGATGATTCCAAGCAGTGCACCAATCACAGTTCCTACAAGTGCTGCCTGAAGACCAAGACGAATTGTAACTAAAATCTTTGGTCCAATCATTTCACTGATCTTCATGTTTACCTGAAGGCTGTAAGAAATACCAAAATCACCGTGAAGCATATTTTTCAGATACAAGAAAAATCTATTGATAATTGGCTGATCTAGTCCATATTTGTGATACAGATCCGCGATCTGCTCTGCGCTCATTTTTTCTTCATTATTAAACGGCGAACCCGGCATAAAATCAAGCATCAGAAACAAAAGCAGCAAGATCAGGAAGACTGTCAGCAATGCGATGCAGGTTCGCTTTAATACAAATTTTTTCATTCGGATTTTCCTCCTGTCAAAGACTTTTTGCTACCGTTTGCAAAGTCTGTAAACAGTAACTTTTTAAAAAGAGGATATGTCCAAAGCTGCTTCGCCCGGGCACATCCTCTTTGTGTGCAGATACGATTGCACTTTTTTTATTTTATATCAATCCTTCTCTACAAACTTGTAGTAGCATGGAACACCAGTATTATGCTCTGTAATTCCAGTTACGTTAGACTTTGTAAGTGTTGCAGAACCAGTCTGGAACAGCGGAATGCAGCCTGCATTCTCGGTGCAGATATCGTTGCACTTGATCAGGTTATCCCAGCGTGCAGTCTCATCTCCTGCCAGTGTAGTGTTTGCTTCGTTGTACAGCTTGTCAAACTCATCACTTGACCACAGAGAATAGTTTGACGGATGATCAGATTCAAACATTGCTAAGATTGCGGTCGGATCTGCATAATCTGGACCCCAAGCCCACAGCTCGATATCATAATCATGATCCTGTGCCAGCTGAATTCTGTTTTTCTTTGGTGTGCTGCTGATGTTCACAGTTAAACCGTCCAGTGTACTCTCAAGCTGAGACTGAATGAAGGCTGCTGTATTGGCTGCAAAATCCTTCTCCTCATCATAAATGATATTGATCTCTCTTAAGTCTGTTTCTTCCTGTGCCTTAGCCCACAGCTCCTTTGCCTTTTCAGTATCATACTGGAAGTACTGACCGCTTGCATCTGCAAAATCTTCGCCGTCTGCATTGCTTACCAGGCCTTTCATAACCATGTTATAAGCTGGAGTAGAACCGTCATTTAACACATTTGTACACAGGCTCTCTCTGTCGATTGCATATGCAATTGCCTGACGCAGATCCTTATTGTCATAGCCATCCTTCGTGGTATTAACCATCAGATAATAATTGAAGGATCCTAACACATTTGAAAATTCCGGATCATCCTGATACATGCCGACCATATCACCTGTCAATGTCACATTATCAACATCTCCATTCTGGTAAGCCATAACAGCCTGCTGCGTATCACTAATAACAACAAGATCGATCTCATCTACATCTACATTTTCTGCATCCCAGTAATCAGGATTCTTCTTAAGTACAATAGTATTTCCACCAACGTCCCACTGATCAAGTGTATAAGCACCACAATATAAAACACTGTCCTTATCTACACCAAACTGGTCGCCCTCTTCAGTTAACTTGCTCTCTTTTACAGGTGCCCAAGGAGAGAAGGTCAAAAGATTTAAGAAAAATGGGACTGGATATTCCAGTTCGACCTGTAATGTATTATCATCAACTGCAGTAACTCCGAGCTCATCAGCATCTGCCTCACCTGATGTAACTGCTTCATAGTTTTTAATAGCAGCCATCTCAATCTGATATGTAAATTTGCTGTAATCCCCCTGAGCAGTCGCATTTCTCTTCCAAGCATACTCAAAATCCTGTGCTGTTACTGGTGTACCATCACTCCACTTTGCATTGTCACGAATATGGAAAGTATATGTCTTCTGATCATCAGATACCTCATAGGAATCACACAGACCATTCTGAATCTGTCCATCTGCGTCTACCACGAACAATCCTTCCATTGTATTGGAGATTACTGCAACATTAGTTGAATCTCCGCCAATCAATGGATCCATTGACATTATAGAAGCACTAATCTGAATGGAAACAGCTTCTTCCTCATCTGCCATTGCCGGCACTGCAAAACCGGACATACTCATTACTGCCGCTGCTGTTACTGCCATTACTCGTCTGTTCATAGTCTTCCTCCTTCTCATGCTTTGTGCGGATGACCAAATCCACCCGCGTAGGTACATGCATACGCTGCGCGCTCTGCTGCATAGCTAAGCGCTTCCTTCATATCTTTATTGTCTGCATAGTGACGCAAAAATGCTGCGATAAAGGCATCGCCTGCACCCATTGCATCTACTACATCTACCTTGCAAATTCCCTGTGTGTAAAACTCTGTTCCGTCATAAAATACAGAACCTTTTGATCCACGTGTGATGCCAATGATCTTTGTTCCATATCCTGCTGCCTTTTTAGCAAGCGCATGGATTTCTTCCTCAGACATATCGGAGCCAGAGAAAAATGCATAAGTGACAAATGGGCAAACTCGCTTCATATAATCGTCATCATGCTCATCTGAAAAGTCAAATGAAACCTTGCATACGCGGCTTAAGGTTTCAAGCTCATATTCCAAATTAGAATAGCAGCTCGTATGACAAATATCATACTCCTTGATCACTTCCAGATCCTCTCTTTGAAGTCTGATTGAAAACAAATGCTGGCAGGTATCGCGTATTCCTCCGACAAAGATTCGGTCGCCTTCCTCATTTATCTTTACACCCGGCTGGCAGGTCGGTGCAAATACCTTTCTTGAGCGCTCGCATGTTACACCTTCCTCTTCCATGCATGCTCTAATATAATCTGCCCTATCGTCATTTCCAAACACGCCAATATAATTTACCTTCTCGGCGCCGTCTCTTTTACAATCCACTGCAACATTAACTGCATTTCCTCCCGGATAATAAATACCTTCATCAAGATAACAGTCTGTTACATTATCACCAACTGCAATCAGCTTCATTTATGCGTCCTCCTGTCTGTTAAAAATATTGCTGTTCACGAGACGCTCTTTTGCAAAACTGCGTGAACTATAATAAAAACAGTCTCCTGCTTTCCTGCTTCATGCAGTAAAAGCAGGAGACCTTACTTATTAATACTCCATCTGCCACATATATCTGCGGACTGAAAGAGCATGTCCTCTTTCATGTGCAAGAGAATCAATCATCTCACGTACAACTGTGCCAGCTAACAGCGGTGCTACATACTCCTGTACACCTGGCTCAATTCCAGTTAAATCAAACTCTGCTTCATCAATTACTGCCAGCTTCTGTGAAAAACTTGCTGCAGAAATTGTAAGCTCTTTCATCCAATTCTCTAGTTGCTCCAATACCCTTAACAAGTACAAACGGTACATCAAAGTCTGTTACCTCAAATGGT
>ENA-OPYX01000109-OPYX01000109.1-human-gut-metagenome-genome-assembly--contig:-NODE-109-length-45392-cov-4.074340_pt1 | contig 45392 bp, 48 predicted proteins | sample MGYA00242639_ERZ504486 | MGnify/ENA primary metagenome ERZ504486 (study PRJEB26092, sample SAMD00036296) | human gut metagenome | host: Homo sapiens | study: EMG produced TPA metagenomics assembly of... | reverse complement strand
CCGGATACCGGAAAAAAGACCTCGAAGTTGACCTTTGAGGACAAGAAAAAGCCACCCTCCAAACTTTCTCAAGGGGTCAAGGAAGCTCCCGTCCATCTGGTTGCGGGCAAGCTCCACAAAGAGATCCCATGATGACTGTTCCACGCGTGATACCGTCGAGTCCCTTTTCCCAGGAAGCCGTCATCTTCGGATTTAAGAGTGCCGGCACGGTCATGCTTACCACCTCAAACACCATCTCTCCGATCGCTTCCGGGCTTAGCACCTGCGTCTTTTTGTTCAGATTCAGATACCCGATACGCACCAGTTTGCGGATGATCTCAGCTCTTGTCGCAGACGTTCCAATCCCTGATCCCTTGATCTGTTCTCTTAACTCTTCCTCCTCAATAAGCTGTCCGGCATTTTCCATTGCAAGCACCATCGAACCGGAGGTATAGCGTTTCGGCGGTGCGGTCTTTCCCTCTTTGATCTCATAACCGTCCACCTTCAGGAGATCACCGGTCTTTAACTGCCCTGCCAGTTTTAAGAGTCCCGCACTTTCTTCTTCCTTATTTTCATCATTTCCCGGTCTTCCCATGATTTCAAGAAATCCCGGATTTTTTAACACCTTTGCAGATGCAAAAAACTGCTCTGCTTCCACCTGTACCACCAGTTTGATCGTTTCATACTCAGCCGCCGAATAAAAGATACTTAAGAAGCGGCGCACGACCAGGTCATACACTCTTCTCTGTAAATCGCTTAACGAACCAAGTTCCGTGAGCTGTCCGGTCGGAATAATCGCATAGTGATCGGTGATCTTTGAATCGTCAGTATACTGTGTACGTGCAATATTCCGGTAAGTACCCTCTTTTAAAATACGCTCCGTATAAGTTTTCGTCGGCTCATAGGTTTTTAAACGATTTAAGTTCTTCCCGATCTCCTTTGCAACTGCCGTCGAGAGCACTCTCGCATCCGTTCTCGGATAAGTCGTCAGTTTTTTCTCATATAAGTCCTGTGCCACCTGTAACGTCTCATCCGGACTGATCTTATATCGTTTTGAACACTCTGCCTGTAACTCTGCAAGGTTAAATAATAACGGTGCTTTCTTTCTGGATGTGCCGCGCTCTAAGGATTTTACGACCGCCTGTTTTCCGTCAAGTTCACCGATCAGATTTTCCGCGCTTTCGCGCTTTTTAAAACCATTTTCCTTATACAAAAGGGGCGATTCAAAATATTTAGAACCATTTACCGCCTTCCACTCTGCGGTTACTGTCTCCTCCGTTTCCGCGCCTTCCGGCAGGAATCCTCCCACCACACGGTAAAACGGCGTCTCCGCAAAGTTGCGGATCTCCCGCTCACGGATCACGACCATTCCAAGTACACAGGTCATGACTCGTCCCACCGCGATCGCCGTATAACTTTTAGTCGCCGCAGCATCATTCAATAGCTTCCCGTACTTTACCGACATCGCCCTGGAGAAATTGATTCCCATTGCATAATCTTCAATTGTGCGCATAATACCGGATTTTGCCAGATTATCATACTCTGCCATTGGCTTTGCCTCACGGATTCCGCGCAGAATCTCCTCTTCCGTCTGTGAATCGATCCAGACGCGGAGCTCTTTCATCCCCGGTCTGACCCCGCCAAAGCGTCTGATATTTTCCTCAATCGTCTGTCCTTCTTTTCCGGCATCGCCTGCCCAGTAGACAGTTTCTATGTCCTCTCTGAAAAGCATCCGATGCACCGTATCATACTGTTTGCTGACATTTGGTATTACATTGTATTTATATTCTTCCGGCAGAAACGGTAAATCTTCCAACCTCCATCTTTTGTATTTTTCATCGTATTCTTCCGGATAGACCATCTCCACCAAATGGCCGACACACCATGTAATGACATATTTGTCATTTTCAATATATCCGTCATTTCGTCCGCTCACGCCGAGAATCCTTGCAAATTCCTGCGCTACACTTGGTTTCTCCGTTATTATCAAAGACTTTGCCACTAAAGTATTTCTCCGTTTCTGTTTTATAATTCACTCATATCGATCAGAACAAAACGCTTATCCTGTTCTGCCATTTCAACAACTGCCTGTTCAAATGTGCTCGCAGAAAACAGGAAATAATAATTCGCACTGATCTTTGCTTTTTTCATATTTGCAAACAATTCTTCACACATCTCCATTGTGACCTGCGGTTTTTCCCAGTTGCACAAACCGACCAGATTTTTCCCGCACTTCATTCTGGGCAATGATATCAATATTTCCTGTCTTGCCGATCCATGTTCCCATTTTTTTAATATGAAGCGGCAATTTTCCTGTAAGATTTAAAAGCCACAGATATTCCATGCAGACACCCACAAAGTAACGGTTTAAGTAGGTATTTAATCCCGGTTCGATGTAAGTATCATAAAACTCTTCCGCAGACATCATGTAGAGAGCTGACAAATGCGGATAAATAAAGCGGAACCAGAAATTGACATAGTTATCCCGGATCCGGTAAACTCCCTTTTTGGCATTCTCCCATCCGCCGGTCTCAAACGATACTGCCTTTTCGATAATGTCGGAAGCGGCAAGATTTTTCATATAGACGCTGATCTTTGCACGCGAAAATCCTGTCTTTAAGTACAGGTCGTTTAATTTGTCACACCCGCCCGCAATACAAGCTAAGATTGTATCATACACGGACAATTCCCGCAGGCTTGCACCGATAATATTTTCTGCCTTATTATACATATAGCCGTTTCTTGATAAAATCTGCCTGCAGATGTTGGTCTTTAAATCTACCTTCGGGTTCCAGTGATTGATATAACCGGTAACCCCGCCGATCACGCCGTAAACCCGGATACATTCGCTGACCGGATAATCCGGAAGTACACGCACAACTTCCAGAAAATTCAGATTGGAAAGCTTGATCGTCTGATCGATCTTTTTCACTGCATCTGTGCCGATACAATTTTCCATTTCCTTCTCAACCCACGATACAACAGAGCTGCACAGCAGGATCATGACCGGCCCCGGATACAATTTTTTTGCCTTTAATTTTAAAACAGCATTGATAAAATCCGTATCTTTTTTGGCAATATAAGAGAACTCATCGATCACTAAGATAAGCTTTTCCGGTCCGCCGCTTTTGATCCGGTTAAAATATTCCTCATAATCATATTTTTGCAGCCTGACCTGCAGTTTTTCCTCTAACGCTTCCGCCATCATCTGTTTTTGAGACTCCGGTGACGCATACCGTGCACGATAATAAAAGGCTTTTTTTGTTCTGCAGGAAAGTCTTCAATAACAATTCTTTTTCCAGATCCGGCCTGCCATATAAAACGCATAACTGATTGCCGGACTTTGCATACAGTGTTTCTAATTCCTTTAAAACAGCCGTTTTTACAACCATGTTTCCGCCCTCCCGTTTGTATTTCACATAGGAGAAATTATATCATTTTTTAACTTTTTAGGCAATATAAAACGCCACCGGACGTCCTGATCCGATGGCGCTTTTTGTTATTTCCTATTTTTATAATTTCTTTGTGATATATCCCTGTGCTTTCAACAGTTCTGCGCAAAGTACTGCACCGCCTGCTGCACCGCGGACTGTATTGTGGGAAAGTCCGACAAACTTCCAGTCGTATACGGTATCCTCTCTTAATCTGCCGACAGAGATACCCATTCCATTCTCATAGTTAACATCTAAGGAGACCTGCGGTCTGTTGTCTTCCTCTAAGTACTGGATAAACTGCTTTGGTGCGCTCGGAAGACCTAACTCCTGAGGAACACCGCTGAAGTTCTTCAAAGCCTCGATCAGCTGCTCTTTGGTCGGGTTTTTCTTAAATTTTACAAATACTGCTGCTGTATGTCCGTTTAATACCGGAACACGGATACACTGGCAGGTGATCACCGGTGATTCTGCAGGAACGATCGCTTTTTTCTCTGCATCCACATGACCCCAGATACGAAGCGGCTCTTTCTCAGATTTTTCTTCCTCTCCACCGATATAAGGAATGATGTTTCCTACCATCTCAGGCCAGTCTTTAAATGTCTTACCAGCTCCGGAAATTGCCTGATAGGTTGTGGCAACTACTTCATACGGTTCAAACTCTTTCCATGCAGTAAGTACCGGTGCATAGCTCTGGATGGAGCAGTTTGGTTTTACGGCAACGAAACCGCGTTTGGTGCCAAGACGCTCTTTCTGGTATTTGATAACTTCCATATGTTCCGGGTTTACTTCCGGCACTACCATAGGAACATCCGGTGTCCAGCGGTGTGCGCTGTTATTGGAAACAACAGGTGTCTCTGTCTTAGCATAATCTTCCTCGATCTTTTTGATCTCTTCTTTGGTCATATCTACTGCGGAGAATACGAAATCGACTTCTGCTGCTACTTTCTCTACCTCATTGACATTCATGACAACGATGTTTTTCACTGCCTCCGGCATTGGAGTATCCATCTTCCAGCGGTCACCAACCGCCTGCTCATAGGTCTTTCCGGCACTTCTAGGACTTGCTGCAATGGTTGTCACCTCAAACCATGGGTGATTCTCTAAAAGAGAGATAAATCTCTGTCCTACCATACCTGTTCCGCCAAGAATACCAACTTTTAACTTTTCGCTCATTTTGCTCTAATCTCCTCGTCCCTTATTCTCTGTTTGTCCGTCCGTCGCAAACATGTGTCTTTCATAGTAAATATATTATGCTATTTCCCGGAAAAAAGCAATGCTTATTTTGTCAAAGTTTCCTGTATTTTTGGCGAAAACTTGTGCATTTGTCACAATATCACGTCAGTGTGTAAAAGTATTACATCCATTCCTTACTCAGATATTCACGCTCTTTTTCAATGACTTTCTCCATTGCCTCTTTGCCCGGAGCACCGACTGTCAGACGTTTATTGACGCATGTTTCCATAGAGATCGCATCATAAATATCCTCCTCGAATACCGGACTGATCGCTTTTAATTCCTCTAAACTCATATCATCGATCGGGATCTTTTTATCGAGGCAGTAAAGCACGATACGTCCGACGATTCCATGTGCATCACGGAATGGAACACCGTGGTTTACCAGGTAATCAGCCGCATCTGTGGCATTCGTAAATCCATGATTTGCGGACTGGCGCATTCTGTCTTTGTTAAAGCGCATGGTGGCAAGCATGCCGTTGAACAAAGCGACACAGCCTTTTACCGTATCCATTGCATCAAAAGAAAGCTCTTTGTCCTCCTGCATATCTTTATTGTATGCAAGCGGGATTCCCTTCATGGTTGTGAGCAGTGACATCAATGCACCGTAGACACGTCCTGTCTTACCGCGCACTAACTCTGCGATATCCGGGTTTTTCTTCTGCGGCATGATACTGCTTCCTGTGCTGTATGCATCATCGATTTCCACAAACTGGTATTCATTGGAGTTCCAGATAATGACTTCCTCGGAAAAACGGGAAAGGTGCATCATGATCGTCGCACATGCAGATAAGAACTCGATCAGGTAATCACGGTCCGACACACCGTCCATACTGTTTAAGGTCGGTCCGTAAAAACCGAGCAGCTCTGCAGTATATTCACGATCCAACGGATAGGTCGTGCCAGCAAGTGCACCAGAACCGAGCGGACAGTAATTCATGCGCTCATAAATATCATGCAGACGCAGACGGTCACGCTTAAACATCTCAAAATATGCACCCATATGATGTGCCAATGTGATCGGCTGTGCTTTCTGCAGATGGGTAAAACCAGGCATGATCGTCTCTGTATTTTCTTCCATAATATGTAAGATTGTAGTCAGAAGTTCTTTTAGCAGTCCGTCCACCGCGAGCACCTCGTCCCTGGTATAAAGACGCATATCAAGTGCTACCTGGTCGTTACGGCTGCGTCCGGTATGCAGTTTTTTACCAGTATCTCCAAGACGGTCGATCAGATTTGCCTCCACAAAACTGTGAATATCCTCATATTCCGATGTGATCTCTAATTTTCCGCTCTCCACATCCTCCTTGATCTCCTGCAGTGTTGTGATGATGTCGTTCATCTCCTGCTCCGTTAAAATGCCCTGTTTTCCAAGCATTTTGACATGTGCAATGCTGCCCTCAATGTCCTGTTTATAAAACTTCTGGTCAAATGTGATAGACGCATTGAAATTATATACAAGCTGATCTGTTGCCTTTGTAAAGCGTCCTCCCCATAACTGTGCCATATCTAAATCCTCACTTTCCTTACATAAATTATCTTCCATTCTACATGAAGTGTCTTTTCGCCGCAAGTCCCTGTTGTATTTTTATACAGGAATTTATGCATTCCCAGCTGCCGCTTTTGCCGCGATCTGTGCATCCCGCTCCCGCTTTGAGAAAACACAGCCACAGTAATACTGGCGGTACATGCCATACTCCTCCGATAGTTCCACGGAACGCTTATAGCCATTCTTCTTTTTAAAATCAGAATTCAAATATGCGATCCCGTATTCTTCCGACAGACGGTCCCCGATCTCATTTAATTTTTCCGCATTTTTGAGCGGGCTGATAGATAATGTCGTCGTAAAATAATCCATGTGAAGTTCCTTTGCAAGCTCTGCCGATTCCCTAAGGCGCAGCTCATAACAGCGGAAGCAGCGTTCCCCGCCCTCTTTCACATCCTCTAAACCGCGCGCCATCTCATAAAAGCACTCTTTGTCATAGGTTCCCTCCACAAAAGAGATCGGATATTTTGCCGGAAGCCGCTCAATAAAATGCTGCTGTTCCGCCACACGCTTTGTATATTCTTCCTCCGGATAAATATTCGGATTATAATAAAAAACCGTAATTTTAAAATACTGGGACAGATACTCCAGACAATAAGAGCTGCACGGCGCACAGCAGCTATGCAGCAGCAGGGAAGGCACTCGCTCTTCGCGGCTGATTTTTTGCAATGGTTTCCTCTAACATTTCTGATAAGTTCTTGCTTCAATCTTCTTGCCTCCCATGACAATATTTCTTTTGCACGCGCCCTCCAGGTATGTCCGGCACAAAAGGTCTGATATGCATTTTCCCGGATTTCTGAACGGAGTTTTTCATTTTCCATCAGTTCCCCGGCAGCCTCGGAAAGCGAATCTATTTTTGCCAGCGAATAAAACATCATATCCTTGCGGTTTTTAAAATGCGCACACCGGTACGGATTCGAATCTGTCAGCACCACGGTACGATTCGCCATCCCTGCGATTGCCCGGTCATGGACGCCCCGGTTAAAGATCGGCGAAACATCAAGCATGATCTGTTCTCTTGCAATCTTTTCAAAGGAAAGATCAAAGGTGACCGGCTTCTCGATCGTCCGGTATCTCTCATACGGTGTCTGGTATTTTTCCCATCCCTCGCCGACTAACTGAACCGGTATTTTCTTTTTCAAGAGTTCATCGAGTGCCGCTTTCCGGAAATAATCCCTGATATAAGCATCCGACGCATACATCGTATTCATAAAAAGTGCAAACTGCGCTTCGTCAAGCTCCATGTCATCTTCTTTTAAACATGCCGCAAATGCTTCTTCCATTGGAAGTTCCGGCACCGCAATCCGCATTTCTATGATCCGCTTCATCATCCCGCAAAATGGCTCCGGTGCCGCCTTTACGATATCATATACTTTTTCCGGCGCATCATAAGTCCCCATAAAAAGGATATGGTCTGCGGGATTTTTTTCGCCGTCAAATAAAGCGATGGTTGCGCCAAGCGGAAGCATATGTACGCTCTTTACCTGCGGATGATATTTTTTCACATAATCTGCCTGCCCCTCGTCAAGAACAATCGCATGAAAGTTTTTTGCCCGCGTCATCAGACAATTATAATGAAACAACGGATGATCCACGATATAATCATAAAACGGCCCGTCGAACAGGTCGATCACCGGTGTTCCGTCATCCATCGCAAGCCGTGGCAGCAAGGAATTAAAATCAAATACTGCACGATATTTTTTTCCCAAAAAACGGAGAAAGCACGGCATCAAGATCATCCTGGGATGTAAATTCACAAACAGTAGTCTCATATCCCAGATCATCAAATGCCGCCGCAAGCTGATGTGCAAAAAAATTTCCGGACAAATAGCAGATCTCTCTGGAACAGAATACTAAAATCTTTTCCTGCGATTCCATCGGTCATTCCTCGATTCCAAACATTTCTGCACAGATGCGTTTTCCATGTTCCGTGCGGAAAATTTTGTTGTATGCATGCATCACAGCCTCTTTTGTCACGCCATCCTCATAGAGATTGACCAGAAAATCTGCCTCCACCAGTATCTGGTAATCCAGACCGTCAATCTGGTCATAAGTGTGGTGATGTCCGACCAGATAGGACACTCTCCGGATGATTTTTTCGTCAAAATGCATTCTGCCAAGCATATCCTCTGCCACTGCCGGCCCTTCCTGCTCCTGAAGCCTGCCGTTACTGCTTCCATACTTTTCCTCCGCCACTTTGATCCCGATATCATGTACATAAGCAGCCACCTCGAGTGTCAGCAGTTCTTCCCCCTGCATGCCGGAAAGTTCCCCGATCAGCTTTGCATAGCTGTGTACCTTTGTAAAATGCTGGATTCTTTTGGGATCATTCCTGTAATACTGTATCATTTCACAAAATAACTGATTTAAATTCATCTTTTTCCTCCTGTAAATACAAACGGACTCCTGCTAAAAATCTCCCCATAGCAAAAGTCCGTTTCCATACTCATCCCTTAATCTCTCACATAACGCAGGCATAAAATCCCGACCAAATATTCTACCACACACAGCACCATAAAAACAGTGGCTCCGGTGAGAACCCCGGCTATGATCTGAACGATCACAGCGATCGCATGCAGCCAGATCGGCACATCATGCAGGCAGCAGGCAATTCCAGTCTCTAATAATACGATCAGGCAGACTGGAACGACCGGCATATGCAGTGCAATGATTCCTGTCAGAATCACCGCAAGTGCTGCAACAATAGCTGCAAACAGCATCAGCATACTCTGATTCTCCGCAAACAGTGTTCCCAGTGTGCCTCCTATACTTTTTTTCCTGCGCTGTTTTATGGATACGCGCGGCTCCTCTTTTTTTACATAATTTTCAGGTTCACTCATACCTTAATCCCTCTCCTCTTTCTGCTATAATGTCATCCGGATAAATAATTCCATTTTCCTATGACATGCTGTCTTTGGTCATTATATCAATTTATAACAAAAAGAACAAGTAGTTTTCACTTTACCGTATTCTATGACTCATTTACCAGTTTCCCCGTTATATGTTCCGGATTTAATTCCAGACACAACACACTCGACCCGCATTTTGAAAGTTCCACTTTCGCATATTCCTTATCGTCAGTAAATTTATCACACATATTCGTGCATATCTGATTTATTGTGTCCTGATCTTCTACAAAGCGGACACGTCCGAACACAATAACGCTCTTTATATTCAGCGCCCAGTCATTTTCTTTCCGATAGCCTTTATCATAGACGCAGAAAGAAACCTTGTCACAATTTTTTATCGCATCTATTTTATGTCCCGATTTTGCACCGTGAAAATAAATTTTCCCGTTTTTTTCATTGTACCAATGAGTGACAGGCATACCATACGGATAACCATCGTCACCTAATACAGAAAGCACGCCTCTCGGTTCATTTTTCAAAATCTCCATACATTCTTCCTTGCTCAATTCCTGTTTAAATCTTCTCATTTTACGAAACATTGATATAGACTCTCTTTCTTTCATTTAATCATATAAACCATTTTTTCATTTTGAATGGCATCCTCACTGTCAGAATAATGTTACCACCAAAAGTGCCAGCAGACACAGGATTTCTCCGATCACCGCACTCCGGTACAAAAGCACATTTACCCGCACGATATCCTCCGCTTCCACCGGTCTTAAATCATCCCCGATAAATGGCTTTTTTACGATTTTTCCAAAATAGCTTGCATCCCCCGCCAGGCGAAGATGCAGGGCACCCGCACAGGCTGCCTCGGTCTGGGCAGAGTTCGGACTTGCATGATTGTAACGGTCACGCTTAAAAATGCGCAGGGCATCTTTCCCGGAAAACTGTTTTCCCGGCCCATAGGCGGCTGCAATCATCAGCGCCGCACTGATCCGCGCCGGGATATAATTCACCACATCATCGAGTTTTGCTGCCGTCCTTCCAAAATTCAGGTAACGTTCATTCTTGTAGCCCACCATCGAGTCCATCGTGTTGACTGCCTTATATAAAAACCCTAACACCGGACCTCCGATCGCCAAACAGATCATCGGAGCAATCACACCGTCCGACGTATTTTCTGCTACTGTCTCCACAGCCGCTTTCGCGACCCCTGCCGCATCCAGATTTTGCGTATCGCGTCCGACGATCATTGCCACTGCATTTCTTGCGCCCGCAAGATCATCTGCCCGCAGACGTTCATACACTTTCATGCTCTCAACTTTCAGGCATTTCGTCGCAAGGATCTGATAGGTCATGATACTTTCTAAAATACAGCCTGCCACCGGCGCAATCGCATAAGCTCCCCACAGCAAAAGACCGCTCACCGCTCCAGTCGCAAGCAGTACAACGGTCACTAGCAAAATACCTGCGCGCCGTTCGTTTTTTTTCATTTCTTATGCCTGTCACATCAAGCAGTCTATGATCCAACGCTGCGATCAGATTTCCGATCAGGCGCACCGGATGATACAGCCAGTGCGGATCCCCGATCAGTAGATCCAGCAGAAATCCCGCCAGAAATGCTATCATATGATAATACATGTCTTTACTCTCCAAAAATTAATTTTTCATCACGCATGGAAATTGATGTCTCTTTCACCATCCCATTTGCGTCTACTGCATAGGACAGCGTACATTCGTATCCCTGTCCGCACCTGCACTGATAGTCAAAATAGGAACCCTGTCCATAACTGTCAAAAAGTGCCATAATCATGCCGCCATGTACAATGCAGACAACCTTTTCCTGTACAGTTACCTGTTTTTCTAATTCCATCAGGCAATCCAACAGTCCCGCTTTACACCTTGTGATAAATTCTGCCCGGCTCTCTCCGTCCGGAAACGGCAGTGTGCCGCCACTGTTGATCCATCTCTGATAATCTTCATTTCCATTTAAATCAAAGTAAGTCTTTCCCTCAAAACTGCCAAAGTTCATTTCTTTCCATTTTTCTATGATCTGATAAGGCTGATCTTTATATAAAATCTCTTTTGTCTGTCTGCACCTTAGCATGGGACTCGTAAAAATAAGGTCTGCTGCAGGATAATTTTTCCTGTTGCGCAACAGCATTTCACATCCGTCCTCAGAAAGCGGTTCATCTGTCCAGCCAAGATAACTTTTTCTGCGGTTCGACGCTGTCTCTCCATGCCGGATAAATGCCATTGTTATTTTATTTTCTGTGCTATCCCGCATATCACACGCTCCACACTCTCCGAAGATTTTGCCAGAATGACCTGCATCCTTCCGACCTGCTCCCGGTACTCTCTTTCTTCTTTTAACATCGGCACCACACCGCATCCGACTTCATTGCAGATCACGATACAATCCGGGTTTTTCTTTATAAATGTTTCTGTGAGTTTTGGCACATCTGCCTGCTCTTTCACTTTTCTTCTTACCCACAGATGGAACTTATCTACTGCTTTTGCACCGCATAACTGCTCAAGTTCTGCGTTTTCGCCCGAAAAAATGTCGTTCTCTGATATATGATACGCTGTTTTTACATAATTGCGTTTTCCCTGTGCCACTCCACCTAAAACCAGTCTCATTTTACACCCTCTTTTTTTGTTATTCCTTTATCATCGTATAATTTCACATACCGCAGCTGCCACAACGATCACACACTCACACACCGTCACAAAATATCCTTCGGTATCCCCGGTAATACCTCCAAGTTCCTTTTTACATTTCTTATAATAATACAGAAAAGTAAGACCTGCGCCCACTAACACTGCCACTCCCGTCACTCCGTCTAAATACAGCATCAGCACTGCCACCGCTGCTGTCTGCAAAAACAGTGCGGTCTTTACGGTCCGCTCATGCGCTTTGCTCGTGAACATATACAAAAGTCCTTCTTTCTTTGCACCCGGAAAAGTCATCGCAGCAATACCGGAAAGACAGCGTGATAAGAAAAATCCGGCTGCCACGATCCCCGCCTGCCGTACTGCATCTATCTCTGAATATGCTCCGATATAAATCAGTTCATACAGCACCAGACAGATTACAGAAAAAGCACCTATATGCGAGTCCTTCAATATCTCAAGTTTTTTCTCTCTCGGCTGGTAAGAATGGAACGCATCCATCGTATCCATAAATCCATCCACATGAAATCCTCCGGTAACTGCAAGTGGAATGGCTGTGCCAATCATGGCAAATGCCACATTTCCAACCGAAAATTTTCCGCAGAACCACCACCAGAACATCGTGATACCGCCGATGGCCGCTCCAACCCACGGGAAAAAGCAGAATGCATACTTCATTTCTTTATCCTGCCAGGTAAACTGCGGCATCGGTATCTGGGAATACATGGAAAATGCAATGACCAGTGCTCTTAATGTTGTCATCATAATTTCTCCCCCTTTATAAAAATCGGGATTCCTGCCACAACCTCAATCACCGAATCCGCCATTTCTGCTAACTGTTGGTTGATCTGACCCAGATTTCTAATGTATTCCATCGTTTCCGGTTCATAGATAATTCCGTCCTCAAAGATCTGGTTTGTCACGATCACCAGATGTCCGGTCTGGTCTTTCAAGTGCCTGATCTGGCGGACGATATTTTCTACACAGTTTGCATTTATCTCATCACCGACAGTCTCCGGGAACATCTCATTCGCCACAAGGTTTGACATGCACTCCAATAAAGCCACGGGCATCCGTATTTTTCCATGCAGCCTGGCACATCCCTGTTCTAAAAATTCTGCCGTACATACTCTTCCATGTGATGTGTCACATGTCTGTTCCAAAGACTCTGACATGCATACCTGTGCAAACGCTTCATCCACCTTGACAGGACACTCAGCCGTTTGAAATCCTTTCCCGGCGCGAAGTTTTCTGTGCCGTTCCACACGGCGTACTCCCTCTTCTCCATAGACACGCATCGTCGCAAGATAATATAAGTCTCCTTTTCCCGCCAGCTTTACCGCCACACCTTCTGCATATTCCGACTTACCACTGCCGCTTGCGCCTGTCACTACAACCATCATACGTCTGTAAACCTCTTGTATGCTTCCACCCTAATATCTGAAAATGTTGTCCGGTTACCATAGACTGCATGTACCGTATCGAGCAGTCCAAACATCAGAACGGCACCGGTTCCCTCACCGAGCGCCAGACTGCCATCAATGACCGGATGTACACCAAGTTCCTGTAAGATCAGTGCCGCTGCCGGTTCCCTGCTTTTGTGGGAAGCGATCAGGAAATCCTTTACGCCCGGAACAAGACGTTCTGCCACAAGTGCTGCAACTGCACTGATCACACCGTCCAGCACAACCGGGACACCGTAAACTGCGCCCCCGATGCAGACACCGCACAGTCCTGCAATATCCAGTCCGCCGACCGAACACAGAATACGAAATACATCTTTGGAGTCAAACTGATATTTTTTCCGCGCCTCATCGATCACCGCAATCTTATGTAATAATCCCGCGTCACTGAGTCCTGCACCTTTTCCGGTAATCGCTGCCGTCTCACAGTTTAACAATGCCGCCGCCACTGCGCTGCTTGTCGTCGTGTTTCCAATTCCCATCTCCCCGGTTGCAAGCAGTGTCACACCATCCTCTTTGCACTTTTTTACACTGTCGATGCCAGCTTCGATCGCAGCCAATGCTTCCTCCTCCGTCATCGCCGGCTGTTTTAAAAAGTTTTTTGTACCCCTGCTCACCTTTTTATTCCAGACGCCTTCCGGTGTTTCTTCCGCTGCGATCCCGACGTCGATTGGAATGACTTTAGCATTCGCCTGTGCAGCCATAAGGCAGACAGAGCTTTTTCGTTTTCCCATGGATTCTGCAACCTGATATGTGACTTCCTGCCCGGACTGGCTGATGCCCTCCTCAACGATCCCGTTATCCGCACACATCACGATCACTGCCTTCTTTTGTAACGGCACCCTCTCGTCCCCTGTCACTGCACCGATCTGTGTAAATATCTTTTCAAAGATTCCCAGCCCATCTAATGGTTTCGCTAAGGAATCCCAGTTTTCCTGTACCTTTTTTCGGATTTTCTCATCCGGTCTTCTGATACAGACATACCCCTGTAGCGTATTCAGAACACGGTTGGTATACTTAATCAAACCTGTTTTATCGATATAAATTTCAGAATTTACACTCTTTTCAAAGCTTTCATTTCCCTGATTCAGGTATCTTCCCATCCCGCTGCCTCCTGCGTACTTCTTTTTTATTTCCGTTATCATTTATTATAGGGCAGTTTCCTGTGTTCAGCAATAAACAAATTTACTCCGTCAAATCGGTCCGTCCAGTCGCTGCTGTTCTCGCCTGTTGTGCGGTAACAAGCAGCCTTACATCCCCATCATCCTATACACCGCATCCATATCCAGATACTCCCGCAGCGTCTTCGCCAATTTATCATACTGTGTCTCTTTAAATTCCTGATAATTCTGCTGAGTCACTGCCTCCATGGAAATTCCTTTCTTTGTGGCAAGTGCCTCAACGATCTTTGCAGCAATGCCATCTGCATCAAATACTCCATGAACATAAGTACCATAAACATTACCTGCACAGATTCCATCTGCTTTTTGATTTTCAGCCTGATCTGTGATATGGCACAGATATTCATATCTTTTTTCCTGAAGCATTTCGGGCTTCTCACTCCGACCTAAATCCATCATAACCGTATCCATATCAATCTCGGCATGATCCGTCCTGCGGCTCGCTCCCATATGAATCTCATACCCCGTCAGCTTCACACCCGACAGCACAGACAGCACTCCGGTCAGTTCTTCAAATGTCCCGTCCACCTGCGTTCTCGTCTTTTCCTGTTCCATCTCTGTCTCCATCGGCAAAAGTTCCATACCGCGCAGCATACCGCCCTCCTCGACACCATAAGGATCTGTGATGCACTCTCCCAACATCTGATATCCGCCGCAGATGCCAAAGATCACGGCATCCCGATTTTGCGCATGCTTTTTGATGGCAGCCTCCAGCCCGTTCTGGCGCATCCATTTTAAGTCGCCCATCGTATTTTACTGCCGGGCAGGATGATCATATCCGGGTGATGCAGTTTTTCCAGCGTGTCCACATAGCGGACAGAAACGCCCTCGATCGATTCAAATACCATAAAATCCGTAAAATTGGAAATGCGTGGGAAACGTATGACCGCAATATCCACCGCTTTCTCCTCGTGTTCTGCAAACCGGTCTGACAGGCTGTCCTCATCCTCAAGGACTAAATGCATATAAGGCACGACCCCGGTAACCGGAATCCCACCTTTTTTCTTCTAACATCTTTATGCCCGGGTCTAAGATTGATACATCGCCGCGAAACTTATTGATGATAAGCCCTTTGATGCGCTCCCGTTCTTTTTCTTCCAGTAAGACTAACGTGCCGATCAGCTGTGCAAACACACCACCGCGGTCGATATCACCAACAAGCAGTACCGGCGCATCTAAAAGTTCCGCAAGTCCCATATTGACAATATCATTTTCTTTGAGGTTGATCTCTGCCGGACTGCCGGCTCCTTCGACCACTATGATATCAGCCTGCTGCTCTAACGTCTGATATGCTTTTAAAATATCCGGGATCAGTTTCTTTTTATACGCAAAATAATCCCGTGCCTTCATATTTTTAAGCACTTCGCCGTTTACGATCACCTGGGAGCCTGTATCATTCGTTGGTTTTAAAAGAATCGGATTCATGCAGACCTGCGGTTTTATCCCTGCTGCCTCTGCCTGCATGACCTGCGCACGCCCCATCTCAAGTCCCTCTTCGGTAATATAGAGTTGAGTGCCATATTTTGGGATTTGAATGGTGCCACACGGTAACCGTCCTGCTTAAAAATGCGGCATAAACCTGCTACAAGCAGGCTTTTCCCAGCATTTGACATTGTTCCCTGAATCATGATTCTTTTTGCCATAAATTTATTTCTCTTTCCTATCCCTGTATTTTCTTTTTAGAGCAAAGAGTCGATTGCGACTCTTTCGCATTTACCATCTACTCTCGGCTGGCTGATCTCTTCCGCAGTAATGCGGTCATTTCCTGATCTGCTTTTTTTAGACCGACAGTTTTTAATTTTTGCTGCATCTCATCCCATTTTGCATCAAAATCCTCCGGTTTGCAGACAATGCAGTCGATCAGTCCTTTCCATGCTATGTCATTCAGATTACTTAATATCTGATTCAGCTCATCCGGCAGTGTCAAAGACCAGAGCGGTGAATAATTTTCTTTTTCAAATTCTTCTTTCTGTGGGAAAATATCGATCAGCATATCTGCATTCCATGCTTTTAATGCCTCTTTTTCCATCTCATCATAACTTTCCTTTACCACATTTCTTGAACTCTTGCTGTATGAATTGCCGGTAGAATCAACTGCCTCATTTCCATAACTTGGAAACGGATATACACGGAAGCCAACTCCTGTGCGCTCCGAATAATTCGTATCACTTTTCGATACCTCAAGGTCTTCCTCCGTAATACAGCGTTTTCCATTTTCATCATAATAGTAGTTAACTCCTTCGATTCCCCAGTTCAGAAGGATCTGTCCCTCATCACTGCATATCCAGTCCAGAAATTTGACCGCCCGTACAGGATCTTTACAGCTTTTCGTAATACCGATTCCCCAGCCGACTGCCAGACTTCTCTGCTTTAAAGACGGGCATTTTACAGATTCATCAATCGTAACCGGAAGTCCCGCATAAGTCCGCTCGTCCTGTCCTTCCGATCTTAAAGATACCTCCGCATTTGCATAATCCCAGTCTTTATCCAGCAGTCCAAGCACCCTGCCGTCTGCAATCTTCATAATATAATCTTCGTGTGTCTGTGTGGCAAATTCCGGATCTAAAATTCCTTCATTATATATTTCGTTCAGCCATTCATAATATTCTTTCTGTCCATCCGCTGCATGCTTATAATATACTTCTTCCTTGTCCTCATCCACGATCCACTGACCATTATCCGGCGAACCATTTGCGATAAACCCGGACGGATTAGACAGCATCGTATACCAGTGCCAGTCAGAACATGCAATGGAAATACCGATGGTCGGTTTTTCATTAATAGTGGGATATTTTACCATATAGTCACGGATCATCTGTGTATATTCATCTAATGTATATGGTATCTGATACCCGTTTTCCTGCAATACCGCCCACTGGAGCTGGGCTGTCCCTGATGTTTCCAATGTTTCTTCCTGCACCTTGTCACTGCATAACTGGTAAATAGATGGATCATCACTGGAATAACGCAGATTTTCGTACTCATCTCCATACAATTTTTTAATATTAGGACCATACTCATCGATCAGATCTGACATATCAATCAATGCATCATTCTGGATCAATGTCGGAGCATCCCCTTTTGCAAACACAAGATCCGGATATTCCCCGGTTGCAACCATCAGCGCAATACGGTTATCACTGGCATCCGCAGGGTAATCCATCTTTAGCGTAACACCTGTCTTTTCTGTTATTTTCTGTGCGACAGGATCTGTCCATGTGTCCTCCATCCCGTCCGCATTATAAAATGTAAATGTAACCGGTTCTAAATCTTCCTGACTGCTCTCCTGCTTTTGTGTGTCTGAAACAGTTGTATTTTCTGTGGCACCACAGCCATATAACCCCATCAGCAGACTGCCTGTGATAAGACCACTTACGATCCTGCTGCACACTGTTCTATTGCATGCAAAATATTTACATACAAAAGTTTTACCTATACCTTTGTATAAAAAACTCCTTCCCATATATCCTGCCCCTTTAAATTATTTTCTCATTTTCAGAATGTAATATTTCATTACTCAATTTCCGACGTCAGAACCGGAAGTTTGATACTGACTTTCGTTCCTGCTCCTGTCTTACTCTCAAATTCTACTCCGTAATTCTCCCCATACTGAAGTTTAATTCTCTGATTGACATTACAGATTCCGATATGCGTCCGGTCAAGATTGTCAAAATCATTCAACGCCTTACGCACTTCGTCTAGTTTTTCCATGGACATTCCGCATCCATTATCTGATACTGTAATCCACAGATGGGATCTCACTTCAACCCTGATCACGATTTCTCCCCCGCTTTCCTTTGCCTCAAGTCCATGCACAAATGCATTTTCCACAAAGGGCTGGATCAATAGCGGCATAACCTTCAGTGAACTGATATCTCCCTCCGTCTCAATACTGTAATGGATTCTGTCATGGAAACGGTAATCCTGTATTTTCAGGTAATACTCAACCAGTTTCAGTTCTGATTTTAACGGCTGCAAGGTATTACTTACCTGGATATTTCTCCGCATGATCTTTGCAAGCATCTTTGCCAGTTCCTCGATATCCGGCTGATTATGAATTCTTGCCTGCATACGGATCGTCTCTAACGTATTATACAGAAAATGTGGATTGATCTGGCTTGCAAGCATTTTAAATTCCACTTCTTTCTGCCTTGCATTGACCTGTTCTTTCTGCACACGTTCTTTGATCACGTTGTATTCATCAGTTCCTGTATGGAATCGATCATTACCTTCAGATCCCGGTAGAGATCCGAGATCTCATCCTCCCCGCCGATATCCTCCGTGATATCAAAATCTCCAGTTGCAGCCTTATGCATCTGCAGACGGAATGTATTTACCCTCGTACTGAACTGATTGGAAAATACCAGAATAATTCCAAGACCAGACACCACACAGACAAGCTGTGGCACAAGACTTCCCAACGCACTGCGGGCTGCCGATCCTGCGATCTCTTCATACGGACATACACTGACTAAGGTATAATAATCATCCGAATAGTCCGGTTTTACCCGCACCGTCGATAACAGACAGGTATCTTCCCCCTGAAAACGCACTTTGCCGGAATAAGTATCATCTTTGATCTGCTTTAACAGCAGAACCATTTCATCCGTGTCCCGTTCATATTCATTGCGGTGCAGAACCACCGTGTCATTATACACTAAATAAGTATCCTGCGTCCGTTCCTGCACAGGCAGCTCCGTCCTCTTATACTGCATGTTAATTGCAAGTACACCGACCGGCTGCATATCCTTCGTATATAAAAGTCTCGACATCCGGAGTGAATCCTTGCGTTTTAACGAATCATACGAATAAGACCAGTACGGTTTTCCATTCAGTTCGAGCGTATTCTGATACCATGGCTTCTCTGCAATCTCCTGATCTACATGTACAAAATATTCATTATTGGAAATTGTATCATTATTCAGATACAACGTGATACTTGAAATTTCATGATAATAATATTTCAGATAATCAGAAATGGTATCATAGTCTCTGTAATCTGCAAGAATCTCCGAATAGTTTTCATACTGATGAAATGCGATATGCTCAATCTTTTCATCAAAGTACATCTGTTTGGAAATGTCGGAGATGACGGACATACTCTCGCTCATTGAATCCGCGATCATATTTAACCCATCCATCTCGCTTTCCTTCGCTTTCTGGATCAACACCGATCTCGTATTCTGATAAGTATAAATATCCAACAGCAGAATCGGCAGAATTCCTCCGGCAATGTATATAAAGAGCATTCTCTCCCGCAGTCTTAAATTGCCTATGAATGTTTTTATCCGGGCAAACAGACTCATGTTTTTACGCCTTTCGTTCAATTTTCACTCAGAGCGGTGTTTATTCCGGACGCACACGCACAACAACCGGAAACTCACTGTCTATTCCAGGTGCGGTTACATGAAGTCCTTCCCCGTCCACAGACCATTGCAGCCTGCCATCATATCCTAAAATATCCACCGACTCAATGATACCATGAAACTCCGGCACATTCTGATCACTGCTGTCTGCCAGTGAACGGATACAGAAAACACCATCTTTAGGACATTGTAACGCAATTGCGTAAATATTTCCATGATTAATCGTAAAACGGTAATCTTTGTTTGTAAATTTCAGTTCTTTCTGATCCTGAAACTGTCCTTCTGCCGCTGCCGTCGGACCTTCCATGGATTTTCGCCAGACATTTGCACCGATAACGGCCTCACTGTTTACTTTCATCCATTTTGCAAGATCTTCCAAAATAGCACGGTCACCATCCGGGATCGTTCCATCCGCCTTCGGACCGATATTTAACAGAAGATTACCATTTTTGCTGACCACATCCACGAGTGTACAAATGATCTCATTGCTGCTTTTATAATCCAATGTGTCAGTATAGCACCAGGAATTTCTTGCAACTGCCGTATCGGTCTGCCAATCATAGGGCTTTGCTTCCGCAAACCCACCGCGCTCCACTTCCACAATTCCACTGCCAAACATCATCGCATCATGTTTATAACAGATTTTAACATCTTTGCCCCATTTCACGCCGCAGTTGTAATAAAATGCAGCGAGTTTCTTTAAATATGGTTTGAACGCCTGATGCTGCACCCACCAGTCAAAATACAGCAGGGATGGTTTATAATTTAATATAATTTCCGCTGTGCGTGCTAACCAGTCATTTAAAAATTCTTCTGTCGGATACGGCTCTCCGTAGAGATCTTCTGCATCCGGTTCCGGCATGGACGGCCAGTACAGATCTCCTTTTTGCAATGGTTCTTTGATATCACTGTCAAATTCTTTTCCGTGTCCTAAGAAAAACCAATGTTCTGCACGGTGGGATGATGTGCAGAACGTAAGTCCCTGTTTCTCAATCTCCGCTTTCAGTTCACCAAGTACGTCCCGTTTCGGCCCCATCTCTGCCGAATTCCAGTGGGACAGTTCACTTTTGTACATCTGAAATCCATCATGGTGTTCTGCAACCGGAAACACATAACCGGCACCGGCTTCTTTGAATAAACGCACCCATTCTGCCGGGTCAAATTTTTCGGCGTGGAACATCGGGATGAAGTCTTTATATCCAAAGTCTTTCTGGCTGCCGTAGGTTTTTATATGGTGTTCGTATGCGGGCATTCCCTCGATGTACATGTTTCTTGGGTACCATTCGTTGGAGTTGGCGGGAACACTGTAGACGCCCCAGTGGATGAAGATGCCAAATCTTTTCTGTTTAAACCAGTCAGGGGTTTTCGTCTGCATCAGGGATGACCAGGCTGGCTGGTACGGGCCTTCTGCGATGATGCGGTCTACGGTTTCGAGAAGTTGTTGTTCTTTCTGCTGTTCCGACATAGTGTATGTCCTCTTTTCTTGCTCTAGATGGGGCGAAACTCTAATTTAGGCTGGGACTCAACTACTTCAGTTTTTTGAAGAGTTTCGCGGTTTCTTTGTGGAAAATCTCTACTGCCTGAGATAACCTTTACCTGCTTTTGGAACGATCGCCACTGCTTTTGCCGGAAGTACAACTTTCTCTCCTGCCTGGTAAGTCATTCCGCCGAGCAGGTCAGTTCCGGCTTTTTTCAGCGTTACTTCCTGTGATTCGTCCGTCGGATTTAAGAGGAAGAGGAAGCTGCCGTTTTTATTTTCGCGGAGAGTGATCTCTACTTTGTCACTGCCTTCTGCGAGTGGTTCTACGCCGGCTTTTTTCATAATGTCAGTTAAGAAAGTGCGGTAGAAGTCCTGATTGGAGCGGGTTGCGACGTAGCAGGCTTTTCCGGATCCAAAGGTGTTGCAGGTCAGTACGGGCATTCCGGCATAGAAGTCATTATCATAGGTTGCGAGTGTTTCTGCGCCTTCGGTATGTGATAAATCGCAAAGCACTTCTGCCGGATAAGTCACATCTTTGTATGCAAAGGTATGTTTCATGCCAGCATCTCCTGCCGGAATCGCATCGGATTCTTCTACCCAGATACCCAAAATATCGCGCAGTCTGCCCGGATATCCGCCTGTGATCACAAGGTCATGGTCTTCCACATATCCGCTGAAATAGGAGGTCAGAAAGGTGCCGCCCGCTTTGACAAAGCTGCGGATCTTTTCATCATAACCGTCTTTGCACATGTATAACATCGGTGCAATGACAACTTTATAACCGGACAGATCATCGTCCACACCAACAAAATCCATTGGGATATGAAGATTTAACAGTGCCTTATAATACTGATAAATCTCCTCATAATAATTGATACAACGGCTTGGGCCTGCGGATAATACCGTTGCCCACCAGTTATCCCAGTCAAATACAACTGCCACTTCTGCCGGAGTTCTTGCACCAAGCAGTGTATCAGAAAGTTCAGTCAGTTCTTCGCCAAGTGCTGTGATCTCACGGAACACTCTCGTATTCTCATTGCCGACATGGTCGATCACTGCACCGTGATATTTCTCACAGGCACCAATGCTTCTTCTCATCTGGAAAAACATGATCGTATCTGCGCCGTGCGCTGCCGCCTGATAGCTGTATAAGCGCATCACACCCGGTCGCTTTAAGGCACAGTAGGTATGCCAGTTGCTCACACTCGGTGTCTGTTCCATCAGTGCAAACGGTTTGCCACCCTTTAATCCACGCATCAGATCATGTGCCATCGCATTGTTTTCTGTCTCTGCGCCAAAGGAAGGATAGCTGTCCCAGGAAATAAAATCCATTTCTTTTGCCCATTTCTGGTAGTCTAATGATGGATAAAATCCCATCAGATTTGTGGTAACCGGAATATCCGGCGTGTACTCTTTTACCGCATCGCGCTCTAATTTGTAGCAGTCTAAGATACTGTCCGAATTGAATCTGCGGTAATCGAGTGAAATCCCCTGGAAATTGGTACGGATGCCATCCCAGTTAAACTCCTCTGAACGCATATCCGGCAAAACAACATCATCCCAGTCATAAAAGGTATGTCCCCAGAAAGAAGTGTTCCATACACGGTTTAACTCATCCAACGTTCCATATTTTTTATGCAGCCATACACGGAATGCTTTTTCACAGTTTCGCAGTAACATTCCCCGCCATATTCATTGGAAATTATGCCATGCAACGATATTGTCATAATCTTTGTATCGCTCTGCCAGTTTTGCGGCAAGTGCCACAGAATATTTCCGGTAAGTCGGGCTGTTCGGACAGGAATTGTGACGTGCTCCGAATTTGCGTTTCATGCCGTTATGCCCGACACGCAGGATATCCGGGTATTTTCTTGCCATCCACGCCGGATGCGCTCCTGTCGAAGTTGCAAAGCAGACTTTCAGTCCGTTTTCTTTCACATACTCCATGATCTTATCCAGTTTGGAAAAATCATAGGTAATTTCATCCGGCTGCAGTGCTGCCCAGCTGAAAACATTGAGCGTCACGACATCAATGTGCGCTAATTTAAACAGGCGCATGTCCTCTTTCCAGATCTCCTCCGGCCACTGTTCCGGGTTGTAATCTCCACCATATAAAATTTTATGTACTTTGCTGCTCTCGATCATATTTACCTCCAATTTCTGCGCTGTATTTTTGCATCTTTTTCGTATTGCTGTTCCTGATTTGTTCTGTTAACCGGTTTTACCTGTCACTCGCCCTCGCGGTTCACACGCTCGATCTGTAAGAATACACGTTTGCTGACTGCTGCGACCGTGTAAATGATAAATCCAGGTCCAAATAAGATTCCAAGAAATATCATGGTTGAATTATACTGGAAGATCAGCACTTCTGCTGCGACGAGGATCACAAGGATCAGTGTTTTTCCAAAATATTTTCTTGAAATATCCATAGAATTCTGGATCGTGCGGACCACCGTATTTTCATATCTTGCCAGCAGTGGAAAGGAATAGATCATCGCAATGATCACAAGAAATACGGACACCATACCGATGATCAGCAAAATGACCGGATTATTTTTCACTGCTCCAAACAGCTGAAAGTCAAGATATACCGCATACCATGCAACCAGAAAGATCAGTCCCATCGGAACGCCCTGTTTAAAGTTTGCCTTGTACGCTTCAAAATATGATTTCGCGATATAGTCCTCCTCATCATCCGCTAACTTTAACGCAACCGACATTGCCGCCGTGGTCGATGCCCCGATCGTAAAAACCGGCAGGCTTCCAAGAATCCATAAAAAATTTAGTTTTAAAATATCAAGTACTCTGCTTAAAAAACGGTACAACGGACTGTCAACGCTAAAAAATTTCATTTGTTTTCCTCCAATCTCAAAGTGCTTCCCATGCACTTTTCTTATCTCTCATTTTATTTCATACCTCTGATCTGCTTTCATCATACAGGATTTTACCCCAGATATCCAGTATGATGAAAACAGACCGGGGCGATCCGGACGGAATGTCCGGATCTTCTACTCTGGTCTGTCATTCATTTGTGATACAATTATTTGATGGTCTCTTTTACTTCGTTCTCAGCTGCTTTTCTAAGTGATGCCTCATTCTCCTGGAATGCGATACACTCGTCATAGCCATAGTCTTTTGCCTGGGAGATCATGTCTGCAACGATCTGATCGTACTCAGCATCTGTCTTAGCATAGATTGCTTTCCAGGAATTTGTCTTGATGCACTCAGCAACCTGTGTCCATAATACAGTTAACTCATCAGATTTTGTAGACTCAGAGTATGTGGTACCAAGAGAAAGTTTGTAAGGTCTTGATCCCATGTACTCATCTGCTGTTGCAGCACCTGTCTTATCTCTCCAATCCTGCTCAATGTCAGAATTTGCATCTGTTGCAAAACTTGCCCATTTACGATAGTTGAATGTCTCACCGTTTGAATCAGGATTTAAGGAATCAAGTGCCCATGTTGTATTGTTCATTTTAAAGGAACCATCATCAAATGTTCCGCTGTAACCATCAGACATCTGTGTGCTGATATCTGTTTTTGCTGCACGTCCCAGATCTGTAAACTGTGTTTTACCATCTTCATCATAGTACCAGCAGACATCCTTTGGACCATACTCAGCAGTCATGCGTCCTTCCGGAGTAGATAACCAGTTTAAGATTGCCATACATAATTCCGGATACTCTGTCTTAGCACCGATAGACCAGATACGGTTGCCACCGTAGATGTTCTGACCATAGCAGATCGGAGCTGCGTCTTCCGGCGGGCAAGGATACATTGCTTTGCCTTCCTGTGCATGTGAATCTGAGTTGTAGAAAGTAGAACCTAAGAAGTTGAACACATTTAAGAATGCTCCACCGTTCTGGTAATCTTCCTGCATACCGTCATATCCCTGTGTCTGGGAGTCAGGATCAAGTAATCCTTTCTGATACAGGTTGTTATAGAATTTTAAGCATGTGAGGTAAGGTCCATTTTCCTCTAATGCTGGATGGAATACCTGCTCCTCTGGATCATACAGACCAAAACCAAATTCATCATATCCATAATAAGCAGTTGCTGTTGATTTTACGAACATTACAAGGTTTCCGTCCCAGTCGTTGAATAAGGAAACACCATAAGTTGTTTTTCCGTTATCATCGGTCGGGCAGATCTCTTTCATCTGACCTAAAACATCTACCATATCGTCTAAAGTCTTGATCTCAGGATATCCTAACTCTTTGTAAAGATCCCATCTTAAATCCCAGGTATACATGAAATCCTGACGTGCTGTCGCATCCCTTGCAACATCAAATCCGAATCCATAAACAGTACCGCCGGAAAGATTTGCATTTTTCTCTAATGCATATGGCATGTTCTGTTTGATGTATGGACCGTAATCGCTTAAGATATCATCCTCGTTCCAGTCAAAGAGCATTCCCTTGCTGACTGCCTGCTGATACTCATCAGAATCATTTCCCCAGAGAACCAGATCTCCAAGGTTTCCTGACTCCATACGTGTCTCATATACACCGTCAGAATCCGGGATGATATTTAATTTTACATTGAATTTGTCTAACATGATCTGACCAAACCATCCGATCTGCTCACCGGAATAGTTTGCTAACTGATCGAATACATCGAGAGTAACTGTCTCTTCCGGAATGATATCTGCGAGATCTTCCGCTTCATCTTCGGAAGTTTCCTCGGATACTCCACTCTCCGTTGCATCTTCGTCTGCAGCATCCCCCACTGCATTGTTGCTGTTGTTCTTTGATGCACTTGTCTGATTGCTACCCCCACAGGCTGCCATGGAAACTGTCATTGCAGCTGCCAGAAGCAGTGATACGATTTTCTTTGCTTTCATGTAATTTTCCTCCTTGTTTTTGTGTTATATTGATTCCGCGCCTCGCGGTTAACACCTCTTTAACCTTTTACGGCACCTAACATGATACCTTTTTCAAAGTAACGCTGCATGAATGGATATACGATTAAAATCGGGATTACCGTTACCATGGAAATCGTATATTTGATAACCTTTCCACTCATTGCTGATTTTAAAACAGCCTCGCTGACAGATCCGCCAGACTCCATTAATGCACTTAAGTTGGATGCCTGATTTAAGTAAATGTAAAGTCTGTGCTGTAAAGTATATAATTTCGGAGCTGATGTCATTAAGATCAGGGAATCCGTAAAGGAGTTCCAGTGACCAACTGCACCGAAAATCGCAATCGTCGCAAGGATCGGTTTACTGAGCGGCCAGATGATCTTGCGGAATACAGTAAAGAAGCTTGCTCCGTCGATCTGAGCACTCTCTTCGAGTTCCGCTGGAATTGACTCTATGTATGTTTTTACCAGAATGATGTTATACGGAGCCACAATACCAGGGATGATGTATGCCCAGAATGTATTGGTCAGACCTAACATCTGCATATTTAAGAACCATGGGATCAGACCCGCATTGAAATACATGGTAATCACAAGAAATCTGTACCAGAATTTTCTGCCCCACATTTCATCTTTGGTTACCAGATATCCGATAAATCCGGATGCTGCTACCATAAGTGCCGTACCAAGTACTGTTCTTGACAGTGATACGATCAATGCACTTGAAAGATCACTTACATTTAATAACGCTGTATAGTTATCAAAATGGATTCCTCTCGGTATGAAGTTGATTAAACCCTTGATTACCAGATCATTATCGCTGATCGTATTGATAAACAGGTAATAAAATGGAAATATACATGCTATTGTAAATAATGTAAAGAACAGGTAATTTAAAATGTTAAATACGATATCGCCCGGTTTTAAGCGATATTTGCGTTTATGTGTTTTTTCATAAAGCTTTTCGGCTTTTAAATCAGCCTTTTCCTGTGCTGTTTTTGCCATGTCTTACGCCTCCTTATACAATACTCTCGCCACGAATCAGTTTCGAAATACCGTTTGCAGCAAACAGTAACGTTACACTGACAACGGATTTTACCATACCGATTACTGTTGATAATGGAATCTGTCCCTGTCCGATACCAAGTTTGTATACATACAGGTCAAGTACCATGATAGAACTTGTATTGGTAGAGTTTTCAAATACTAAATACTGATCCATACCATTGCTTAAGATATTTGCGATCGACATTAACAGTAATACACAGAATGTCGGGATCAGGCTCGGCACGGTAATATTCCACATTCTCTGGAAACGTCCTGCACCGTCGACGGTTGCTGCTTCATAAAGCTGCTGATCAATACCGGAAATTGCTGCAATATAAATGATTGCACTCCAGCCGATACCTTTCCATAAGCCCCAGGCTAACATCTGCAGCCATACATGGCTGCCGCCCATCAGCATATTCACGCCCTCTTTCCAGATTCCGGCATTTACCATCAAACTGCTGACAAATCCGTCTGTAGAAAAGATACAAAATGCGATTGCATATACAAGAACCCAGCTGATGAAGTTCGGTACTGTTGTAAGTGTCTGTACGACGCGGCGGAACTTCATGTTTTTAATCTCGCAGAGGAAAATTGCAAATGCCATTGGAAGCCAGCTTGTCAAAATTCCAAGACCACTCATTGCAAGCGTGTTTTTCAGAACACGGATGATATCTCTTACCGTTGCAGGATTTTTAAACAACTGCGTGAACCATTTGAATCCAACAAAGTTATCCATGCTTAAGGTATCACCAACTTTGTAATCAAAGAATGCATATCTCCATCCCCATAATGGCAGATAACAAAATACACCAGCCAGTGCCAGGAATGGCATTAACATCAGGAACAGGCGGTACTTTGTTTCCATCTCATATTTAGCACCCGCCTCAACCTTAGGCTGTTTTGCCATCGCGATCAATGTTACGATCAGGATCAGTACTGCAACGATCAGGATCATATAAAAACCATTTGAAAAGATCGGCTCGATTTTCTTAGGTTTTTCTGTCTGGCTGATCTGACTGTATGCAAGTGCGATACCGCCAAGTCCTGACAGCATCACTGCACTTCCTGCTGCTGTGAAGATGTTACTTAATTTTTTCATTTTCAGATTACCGAGTGATAAACATCCACCGGCTGCAACTGCTGCTGTACCAACGCAGATAATCAGAGCTGATACAGAGTCAAGCCGTAATGTTGATTTCATAACCCATCCTTTTCGGAATGCACGTCCAAACTCTGATGCCAGTGATGAGTATGAAATACCGGAAGTAAACAGTGATAAGTTTCTTCCGATCATTCCGCTGATCCTCGCTGGATTGATTCCAGGTATGAACATGAATAAGACTGCGAACAGAACTGCGATCCGAAGTACAATGTATAACTTGCCTGTAACACCGGAACCATCTGTTTTGTTGTTTTTTGAAATGCCCGTTTCTTTCATTTCTCCCTTTCCCTTCTTTTTTGGTTTTCGCCAGCATCCGGAGCTTTTCGAAAACGTTTAAGTATTGTTTTAAAAAAAATATTTCCGAACTGCTTTTGTTGTATTTATTATATAAAAGGGAAGAAAATTAAAATACCGTAAATAATTGATAAAATATACCTTGATTTTTGGTCATTCAAAATGAGACATCAAAAAATTGGGGTATTTTTGTTGAATAAATACCCCAATTTTCTGACTCAACAGAATTGCATATGTTTTAAATATAATTCCTGAAACTCTGGTGTATCTGCAAGATTGATCTCATGGGATATGGCTGCAATCTCTTGCGGCTGCATATCACTGCTTTCTTTTGAGTGTGTCAGGCATCGTGCGGCTCCCTCTAAGGCACTGTTGCCGACCGGCGTGAGTTTTCCGCGAAGTCCGATTGGCAGAAGTCCGATTCCAAGTGCTTTTTCCATGTCAAGTCCCATGCCAAACCCGCCTGCAACATATACTTTTTTTATCTGTTCATGAGAAATACTTTGATTTCTGCAGTAATACTTCTAAACCCGCACAGATAGCTGCTTTTGCCATCTGCACCTGTCTGATATCCTCCTGGGTAAAATAAATTTTTCCGGGTACGACCGGAAATCCTTTTTCAAACCACGGTTCTCCCAAAATCCCCTGAGTATCAACAATATGGTGCCGCACGAGTTCATACATTACATCAATGATTCCGGTTCCGCATAACCCAATGGCCGGTTTATTTCCAATCGTCTTTGTCACCATATTATTTTTACCAAATAAAACTGCACGGCAGACAGCTCCCGGCACACCGGGCATACCGCAGGATATGTTTCCACCTTCGAATGCCGGTCCCGCGGCAACGGATGAGACAAGGAAATGATCTCCCGCAGCAAGAACCATCTCACCGTTTGTTCCAATGTCGATCAGCATCTCGCATTTGTCCGGCCGCATACCACATCCCATCATGCCCGCCGTAATATCTCCTCCAACAAAAGCTGAGATTCCCGGCATGATCTGTACTTTTGTGGTCTGATTGATTCCGGTATGCCCGCATTCTCTGACATATCCGTGTTCTCTGGCATCACTACCGTCTCTGGCAACTCCACTTTCTTTGGCATCTCCACTTTCTCTGGCATCTCCACTTTCTCTGGTTTCCTCATACTCACCATTCAATTCTCCCCACGTCATATCCTCCGGCGCAAGGTTCACAGGAGTAAATGGTGCAGCGCCAAGCCCCACACAGGAATATCCCAGTAAAAGGTGAATCATTGTAGTATTTCCGGCGATCACGATTTTGCTGACATTCAGCACATTTTCGTCCTGCCCCGCAAGCAGTGTCTCTGCCAGATTCCTCACATCTTTTAAAATGCTCTCTCTCAACTTTTCTGCATCTCCGGACGCTGCTGCACGGATCCTTGAAATCACATCTGCGCCGTATGCCCGTTGATGATTAACAGAAGATGCAGTTTTTAAGCATATTCCATCGGTGAGGGAAATCAGTTCTGCAGCGAGTGTGGTTGTTCCGATATCGATTGCGATACCATAGACGGATTTTTCCGTATCCATATTTTCCGGTTTTATTTCCCCGTCAGACCCTATTTGTGCACGGTCCTCTATTTTGTTTTCACAGATAACTGTTGTCGCCTGTACATCGCTCTCCATTTTTGTGTTCCGGACAAATTCCATCTGCACCTGTATCTGATTTTCTCTGATTTCCGGAATGCATACATACAGATCATCCGTCGGAACCGTCATACAGGAAAGACGCCATCCCTCTTCCAGTTCCCGCTCCGTAAACACTTCCTTTTCCCGCTGTTTTGGCGGATCTGTTTTTCGTGTTTCTTCTATTATAAGACAACATTTTCCACAGGTACCTTTCCCGCTGCAGGGCGCATCTAAATATTCTCCCTGCTCCCTTAACAGCTCCAGTATCGTCTTATTCTGTTTTTTCTGTAAAAAAATGCGTTTCATCAATCCTTACCCGCTGCCTTTCTCTCACATTTCCGTTTTTCAACAGCACCTGTGGTGCCATAGATACACGCTCCATAAACTTACTTATTGACATAAATTATACCATATTATTGTTTAACTATATCAAAACTGTTTCGACCGTATTATTTTCTTTTCATGCAGAATCACACGTTTTCCTTGTTTCAATGAAATGATAATGTTATGATATCTTGCGGAAACAATCCAGTTTTATCTGACGGTAACAAAAAATTTTAACACCAACATATTAAGATGTTGAGACCAAATAGTGCATTCCCAACATCCTATTAAAAGAATGGAGAATACTATGAAACTGATTTCCTGGAATGTCAACGGACTGCGTGCCTGTATCCAAAAAGGCTTTCTTGATTTTTTTCATGAAACTGATGCAGATATTTTCTGTATTCAGGAATCAAAGCTGCAGGAGGGACAGATCGACCTTCCTCTGCCCGGTTATTTTTCCTACTGGAATTATGCCAAGAAAAAAGGTTACTCCGGCACAGCGATTTTCACAAAAAAAGAGCCTCTGAATGTGACTTACGGTATCGGCATCGAAGAACACGACAAAGAAGGACGTGTCATCACCTTAGAATACCCTGATTTTTACATGATTACCTGTTATACGCCAAATTCTCAAAACGAACTGGCCAGACTGCCTTACCGCATGCAGTGGGAAGATGATTTTCGTGCTTATTTAAAAAGACTCGATGGATCCAAGCCTGTCATTCTCTGTGGGGACTTAAATGTTGCACATGAGGAGATCGATTTAAAGAATCCAAAAACCAACCGGAAGAACGCCGGATTTTCGGATGAAGAACGTGAAAAAATGACAAAGCTTCTCGATGCCGGCTTCACAGACACCTTCCGCTATTTTTACCCGGATACAGAACAGATCTATTCCTGGTGGTCCTACCGTTTTAGGGCACGGGAAAAGAATGCCGGATGGCGTATTGACTATTTTATCACTTCCAAACGGATGAATGATAAGCTGACCGGCGCAAAGATCCACACGGATGTTTTCGGATCTGACCACTGCCCGGTGGAATTAGATATTGACCTGTCATAAAGCTTTTCACGGATATTTTTGATTCAGGCCACGGTACGATGTAACTCGATATCGACTTATCAACAGCTTTCTGCAGAGGATTTGCTGTGACTGCAGTGGAGTTCCTCTTCAATAAGATATACTCCACCGCAGTGCCATCTTCGTGCCTTTTTGATCATTCTGAACAGATATCATACTGTTACAAAGTTTTAATCTAACGCATCCACTGCTTTTTTCAGTTGCAAAAATGCCTGTTCTAACGTTTTTCTCGGACATGCAATGTTAATGCGCTCAAAACCTATACCCGTTTTCCCAAAAATTGCTCCCGCGTCTAACCAAAGTCCTGCCTGATCAATCAGTGCTTCCAACTCTTTTCTTCCCAGTCCAAGTTCTCCGAAATCCAGCCATATTAAATAGGTTCCTTCCGGCTCAATCAGTTTAATCTGTGGAAGATTTTCCTTCAGGTATTCGCGCACAAAGGAAAGATTCTGATACAGATATTCTTTTAACTGTAAAAGCCATTCCTCTCCCTCTTCATAAGCGGCCTGACATCCGACAAGTCCCATCAGATTTACCTGGCTGTATCCTGCCTGATCCACCGCACGGACAAATTTTTGACGCAGTTTTTCATCCGCAATAAAAATGTTTGACACCTGAAGACCGGCAAGATTAAAGGTTTTACTTGGTGCCGTGCAAATTACGGAAATCTGTTCAAACTCCGGTGAAACAGATGCAAAGACATGATGTTTATGCCCCGGATATACAAAATCGCTGTGAATCTCATCACTGACGACAGTCACCTGATATTTGAAACAGATCTCTCCGATTTTTCTTAATTCCCACTCTTTCCATACACGACCTACCGGGTTATGTGGACTGCAGAACAAAAATAAATGGATCTGATGTTCCTTTATTTTCGCCTCAAAATCTTCAAAGTCGATCTCATAATAACCATCTTTTAATACCAGATCGCTGCTGACTAACTTTCTGTCATTTGACTCAATGACCTGACGAAACGGATAATATACCGGCTGTTGGATCAAAACTGTATCGCCTTTTTCCGTATATGCACGCACAGCGGCCGCAAGTGCAAAAACAACTCCCGGCGTTTTTTACCAGCCACTCCGGAGTTTTACATCCCAGTCAAAATGATCATGATACCATCCCGATACTGCTGCAAAATAATCTTCTTTGCTGTCACTGTATCCATAAATTCCGTGTTCCACTACTTTCTGCAGTCTTTCGGTCACTGCAGGCGCAGTCTTAAAATCCATATCGGCAACCCATAACGGCAAGACATCTTCTTTTTTCCCACGTTCTTTCGCAAAATCGTATTTTAAACATCCGGTTCCTCTCCGCTCCACAGCTTCATCAAAATTGTACTTCATGACATACTCCATTCCGGAATACTGCTCCTTTAACCATCTTTTGTATTTCTGTTATCAGTTGCCGCATCCTTTTCTCTCTTTTATCATCTAATTCATATCAAATTAGTATGATATTAGCATTTTCACTATTATATGTCAATAGTACTATAAAAAAGACTGTCCAAATGAAATATACTTTCTTCTTTGAACAGTCTTTTTATCTTTTATAAAATTTTATGAATTTCCATGTCTGATATCGCGGATCGGAATATTAACAAACAATGCCGGTACCGTTCCATTGTTCGACTCTGACTCTGTCTGCGTGATCTGAATGTCAAGGCCTTCCATATCAATATCCATGTGTTTTGAAATTACCTGGATGATCTCGTTTTTAATCTGCTCCATCATTTCCGGGGAACAGCTTGCGCGGTCAGTCACCAGCAAAAGTTTTAAACGGTCTTTTGCAACATCACCGGAACTTTTCTTCTTAAATAAGTCCATCAATCCCATGACTGTTCCTCCTAATTTTTCTTAAATAAATCTTTTAATTTTGAAAATACTCCCTGTTTTGCATCCAGATCAAGAAATGCAACTTCCTCACCGAGAATACGGTGGCAGATATTCTCATATGCCTGTCCAGCAAGGCAATTACTTCCAACCAGTGGTTCCCCCTGGTTCGTAGAGATTACGATATGTTCATCATCCGGTACTGCACCGATCAGATTGATTGCCAGAATGTCGCACACATCTTCGACATTCATCATATCACCGCGTCTAACCATGTCCATACGCAGACGGTTTACGATAAGATCAACTTTCTGGATCTGATTTGCCTGAAGCAGTCCAATGATACGGTCAGCATCACGCACTGCAGAAACCTCAGGAGTTGTAACGACAAGTGCCCTGTCTGCACCTGCAATTGCATTTTTAAATCCCTGCTCGATTCCTGCCGGGCAGTCTAATAAAATATAGTCAAAATCCTGTCTTAAATCTTCGATCAATGCCTGCATCTGCTCTGGAGATACCGCGGATTTATCTCTGGTCTGTGCTGACGGCAAAAGACATAAATTCGGATATTTTTTGTCTTTGATCAGTGCCTGTTCCACACGGCAGTTTCCTTCTACAACATCTACAAGATTGTATACAATACGGTTCTCAAGACCCATGACAACATCCAGGTTACGAAGTCCGATATCTGTATCGATCAGCACTACTTTTTTGTTTAACTGTGCCAGACCTGTTCCAACATTTGCGGTTGTGGTCGTCTTACCAACTCCGCCCTTCCCGGACGTAATTACAATAACTTCACTCATTTTAAAATATTCCTCCTGCTGTTAAATATCGCTTAATAGTTCTTTTGTCAGCGGTTCAATACAGATTGTCCCGTCCTTTAAGTACGCAATCTGCGGAGACGTGGTCGTTTCTTTGACCTTTTTTCGTATTCTTCGTCTGCTAAAAGGTTTGTCCGGACTTTTTGCTAAAATATTTCCAATCCGAATCTGGATTGGATCCATATCGAGTGCAACAATAAATGCACTGTCATCTCCCCCAAGTCCTGCATAGACGCTTCCCTTTACCGCTCCAAGTACAACGATACTGCCGTTTGCCATGACTGCTGCGCCCGGATTGACATCACCTACCACTACGATTCCTGTTTCACTCTCAAGTGTCTGGCCAGAGCGAAGCGTTCCGCGATAAAACTGAGTCCCACCATCCACATACGGCTGCTGTACAGATGCCTGATATTCTTCGATCTGCTGTTTGACGTATGCTTCACGATCCGGATCATGATCTACAATGCACAATATCTCGATACTTGTATTCGATGTCACCGCATCAATGATAGCCATTTCCTCATCATGCGTCAGCTTTCTTCCCTCGAAAGAGATCGCCAGTTTTGCCCCTTTAAAAAACTTCTCTGACTCTTTGAATTTCTCGACGATGGCATCCAAAAGTGCTTTAAAAGATATCTCATTGCTCAATACAAGATGTATCCCGTATTTATTACTTTTTATAACAACTGCCTGTGACATATCGTCCCTCCACTTTACTATCCGATTTAGTATAGCAGATTCTTGAAACAGGTGCAATGCGACAGGTAGAAATTTGATTTGAAAATTTTTATACTTTTTTTATATGCAATCAGCAATACAGCTTTCATTGTCTGTCGTTTTTTGAAATAACTGCCCGTTTTTTATATTTATCATATTGCCATAAAAGCGGACATGATGCACGCACCTGCCGCACCACATTCACACACGCTGTCTATTTTTCCATCGTTCAGTCCAATTCCACCGATGGCATACACAGGAATATTTACGGTTTCACATACCTGCTTTAAAAATTCCATTCCGCGTGGCGGCAGTCCTCTCTTACAGTCCGTGGCAAATATATGCCCTGCGGTCAGGTAAGATGCCCCTAGTTTTTCTGCCTCAATAGCATCCTCAACAGAGTGAACCGAACAGCCTAAGATCAGCTTATTTTTATTCTTCTGATCCATTGACAGGTTCCCAGACATAAATTTTATCTGTTTTTCTTCATTTTTTGTCTTTTGCATACAAGTTCTTAACAGTGGAAGCGGCAAATGAACATACTGCCTCTCTAACCGTTTTGCGGTTTCTATATAACTGTGTAAAATACAGATCACTCCATATTCCTCACAAATTGCCAAAACCTGTCTTGCCATCTCTTCATATTCCGTCTCCGGCAGATCTTTTTCCCTTAAGATCAGAGCTGCCGGCTTTGTTTCACAGACTCTTTTGATCTGTTCTAAAAACGGCCTCTCACAAAGGCTCCGGTTTGTGACAGCAATTATTTTCCCCGGAATCGGATTTTCTTTTTTACACATAAATATAATCACTCATAACAGGCTGCAATCCTTCCTCAAGCAGTGCATCATACACCTGTTTTACTGTCCTTCCGTCAGAAATTTCAAACTGCTCGTCGCCCTGATCCTCAAGTCCTTTCGCATGGCTTCCGATACCGGTGCTGACCCCCGCAGAAATCTTTGTCGCTGCGATCTCCATCAGACTGTCTCTCACCCTTGCACACTCTCTGGTAGAAACCGTAATACTTGCATATGGCATAAACAACCGGTATGCCGTCACAACCTGCAAAAGTTGTTTTTCATGCACATCCATCGGATTGATCTTATCATTGTTGATGATCGGGCGAAGCCTCGGACAGGAAAAAGCAATCTCTGCATGTGGATATTTTCTCTGTAACAGATAAGCATGCATTCCTGTTGCAAATGCATCTTTTCTGAAATCATCAAGTCCCAGTAAAGCAGCAAAACCAACGCCTCTCATACCGCCGCGGATCGCACGTTCCTGTGCCTCCATACGATAAGGAAAAATACGTTTATGTCCTGCCAGATGAAGTGTCTCATATTTGTCTGAATTGTATGTTTCCTGAAAAACTGTTACATAATCCGCGCCGCATTCATGCAAATACGCATATTCCTCCGAATTCATCGGATAAACTTCAAGACCAATTACTTTAAAATATTTCCGCGCGATCTTACACGCTTCTCCTATATATTCCACATCTGACATTTTCCGGCTTTCGCCTGTCAGGATCAAGATCTCCTGTAGACCGGATTTTGCGATCTCCGCCATTTCCGCTTCGATTTCCTCTGCATTTAATTTTGCCCTGCGGATACGGTTATGACAGTTAAACCCGCAGTAGATACAATAATTTTCACAATAATTGGCAATATAGAGCGGCGTAAAAAACAGACTGAATTGCCAAAATGATTTTCTTTTTCCACTTTTGCACACTGTGCCATCTCTTCGATAAACGGTTCTGCCGCCGGCGACAGCAGCGCCGCAAAATCTTCCGGTGTGCGGTTTCTTTTTGCCAAGGCACATCTTACATCTTCCGCTGTATAGCTGTCGTAATCGTATGCCTCCATTGCTTCAACCACCTGTTTTGTGATATCCGATTTTAATGCCTCCATGCCTGGCAGATATACCATATGGTCGATCCTTGCCTCTTTCTGATGTTCCTTTATTTCTTCGCTTAATATACTTTCATTGATGTGTTCCATGATTTTTTCCCCTGTGCTTATTCTGAACCCGAAATTTTTTATACTCAATTTCCATTCAAATCAGATCATAAAAATTTATTATATTTTCCGATTCCAAAATTTCCTAAAACTGATTTTTATTCTGCTCTCATATTTAACGCTCTGATCTTCTGAATTATTCAGAGAGGAATCCTGTCAGCGGCGAGGATGCGCTTGCCCCTCCCATTTTGACACGTCCACAGCCTGAGAGGTATGCCTTTCTTCCGGCTTCGATCGCTTCACGGAAAGCAGCTGCCATCGCCGGGATATCACCAGCCGTCGCGATTGCGGTATTTGCCATGACTGCAGCAGCTCCCATCTCCATGACTTCACATGCCTGTGACGGCTTTCCGATACCGGCATCCACGATGATCGGCAGGTCGATCTCATCGATCAGTATCTGGATAAAATCTTTTGTACAGACACCACGGTTAGAACCGATCGGTGCTGCAAGCGGCATAATACATGCTGCACCGGCATTCTGCATATCACGCGCCGCATTGAGATCCGGGTACATATACGGCATCACGACAAATCCTTCTTTTGCTAATACTTCTACCGCTTTTGCTGTTTCATAATTGTCCGGAAGCAGATATTTCGAATCATGAATGACCTCAATTTTTACAAAATCACTTCCGCTGATCTGTCTTGACAATCTTGCAATACGAACTGCCTCCTCCGCATTGCGCGCCCCTGATGTATTTGGAAGCAGTGTCACATTTTGGGGGATGTAATCTAAGATATTAGCCACACCACCCTCATTTGCGCGGCGCAGCGCCATCGTCACGATCTCCGCCTTTGCCTCTTTCACTGCTGCATCGATCAGTTCTAAGGAATATTTTCCGGAACCCAATATAAATCTGGAAGAAAACTCATGCTCTCCTAATTTCCATGTATCTTTTTGTTATTTCGCTCATCTTTTTTTTCCTCTTTTCTGCTTTTCTCTTTTTTTTACTTTTCCTGTTTTTCTGCTTTTCTCTGGTTTTTTTATTTCTCTTTTGCCGGCATTTAACACCGCCGCCCATGAAACTGACAATCTCTAAAATGTCGTCATCCTTCAAAACACTTTTGCATATCTTCTTTGTCTAAAATTACATAGTTGTGCTCGACTGCAATCTGCGCTAACACATAGTGATTCTGCTCTAAATAATCAAGTATCGTTGTTCCCTCCGGCAACTTTGTGTGCTTTCCGTTGATTTCCATACATCCTCCTTTAATTTTACGGAGTAAAATCCAAGTCCCTTGGACGAGGGGAGGATTTTTCTCCTTTTAATTTTACGGTGTAATAAAAAAGCGTTCACGAAAGAATACACCCGCGGTGGTGTACCCCTTCATGAACGCTTTGTTCACTCTGTTTGTGATAATAACATGATACAGTGGTGAAGTCAAGGAAAATCCATGTTTCACTTTACCCTCCCTCTAAAAGGATGTATACTGATACAAAATTCACAGGACACATTTTCCTATGAATCCAAAAATTTCTGGCAGAAATGGAGAACCCGATGAATACAACAATAAATAAAAACCAGACATGGTGTTCCATGTGGGGAAATGCAGTTTCAATCGCAGAACACCGCCCTGAGAGCTATGCAAAAGATATCACACTCCGCTATCCGGTCTATGCGCCGTTTGATGGAACTGCTTTAAGATTTACCTTTGATAATTACTGCGGCAGTGAACCTGTTTCCATCACGAAAGCAACTGTCTCCATCGCAGACTGTGATTTTAATTGCGATGACATTACAAGAAAAATAAATCTTTCCTGTCCCATGCAGGAATCTGCAACAGCACAGATTACTTTTTCCGGAAATTCTTCCGTGACGATCGCCGCACACGAGCGCATCATAAGTGATGACATTTTCTTTCAGGTCCAGGCAGGCCAGACTCTCTGTGTCAACCTTTATTTTGCGGATTTTACCCTGATGCAGTCAGCAGTTCTGATCACAGGCCCTCTCTCAAAAGGATTTTTTTCACTGGGAGATCAGACTTCTGCCGGCAGGCTTCCCCTTGATACAAGCAAAACGACAAACTGGTTTTATTTTCTGAGTAACATTGATATTTTGACATCTCCGGACAATCATGCCGTGATCTGCTATGGCGACTCCATCACCGCGCAGGCATGGCCGGACGAACTGATGCTCCGGCTGTTACGGGAAGGGAAAAAACATACTTCCGTTATACGCCGTGCTGCGAGCGGTACCAGAATTCTCCGCCAGTATGACTGTATTACCTATGATTCGTACGGTTTAAAGGGAAGTAACCGTTTTTCACATGAAATACCAACTTCCGGCGCAGACACCATCATTATCCAGCAGGGGATCAATGACATCATTCACCCGGTCGGATGCGACATCAATCCATTCCGCCCCATGAGTGATCTTCCAACTGCAGAAGAACTCATAGACGGTCTCAAATGGTACGTTGATCAGGCACATGCCCTGGGATTATCTGTTTATATCGGGACACTGCTTCCAATCGAAGGCTGGCGCACCTATGCACCTTTCCGTGAAGAGTTAAAAAATCAGGTGAATGAATGGATCCGCCTGACGGACGGTTTTGAGGGATGTATCGACTTCGACCTCGCAGTACAGGATCCTGATCATCCTGCAGCATTCAAAGCCGGCTATGACAGCGGCGATCATCTGCATCCGACTAGTGCCGGTTACAAAGCCATGGCAGATGCTGTACCTAAATCCTTTCTCTATTAAAAGACGGTCTGCCCTGAGGACTTTTTGATCACAGGACGTAGTTTCCTATGAAGATTCGGGGGGCAAAAAATCGCACCAAAGCGGATTTTCATCCCGTCCTGGTGCGATTTTTACAGCATTATATATGCCCGTCAGTCTCTCATTTGTACCTCTTAACTCTATGCTTCCTCTAAATGTTTTCTTACTCTCTGGATCAGCATCTCCAACGCAACTGCATTTTCCCCGCCTTCCGGGATAATGATGTCTGCACGCCGTTTGCTCGGCTCCACAAACTGCTCATGCATCGGTTTTACCGTCGTTAAATACTGATTTATGACGCTGTCTAACGAACGTCCACGATCTTTTACGTCCCTTACGATTCTGCGCAGAATACGGACATCCGCATCGGTGTCTACAAACACACGGATATCCATCAGTTCACAGAGACTCGGCTCTGCAAAGATCAAAATACCCTCTAATACAATGACCGGTGCAGGTTCCACTAGGATCGTCTTATCGGAACGATTGTGGATCGTATAATCATAGACCGGCATCTGAATCGCCTTTCCTTTTTTCAGCTCTTTGATATGTTCACATAAAAGTTCTGTATCAAACGCATCCGGGTGATCATAATTTAACTTTGAGCGATCCTCATAGTTCATCTCGTCATGGCGTTTGTAATAATTATCATGGCGAAGAATACTGACTTCATCACGTCCGAAGCTGTCAACCACTTTATCTGCCAACGTCGTCTTTCCGCTTCCTGTTCCCCCTGCAATTCCAATTAAAATTGTATTTTTTGCTTCTGCCATAATACCGTATCCTTTCATATCCTGATACAGGAAAAAACCTGTTATAGAACGCAATTTCCTGCGAACGAAAAAAGCAAGCGGAACTTTTCAGGAACCACTTGCTCTCTCATCCATCCGGCATTCCGGAATCCATAAGCCAATAGTCGGACTCGAACCGACGACCTACGCATTACGAATGCGTTGCTCTACCAACTGAGCCATATTGGCAATCTGAGGTGTGTTGTCTTTCGACTCACGCCACACTTATTCATTATATATAATTTATATAAAAAAAGCAAGACCTTTTTTATATTTTTTTAAAGCTTATTTTCTATTGACTTTTCCTATAAAATGCATAAAATAGTCTTGTTTACTTATTGTAAACAAAACATATATTTTTTACAGTTACCAAAAAAATTGCAGAATGGAGATTAGTGTGAAAAATAAGATTTTTCACACGCAAGAATGGAGGTTCGCATGGATATCGGAAAGCGTATGAAAGAGCTTCGTATCCAGTACGGTCTGACACAGCAGGAACTTGCTGACCGCTCTGAACTGACCAAGGGATTTATTTCCCAGCTGGAACGCAACCAGAACTCTCCGTCCATCGGCACACTGCTTGACATCATACAATGTCTCGGCACAACTCCTGCCGAATTTTTTACGGACGAAGAACCGGAACAGATCGTATTTGAAAAAGATGATTATTTTGAAAAAATCAGCGAAGATGGAAATAAAATGATCGAATGGATCATACCAAATGCCCAGAAGAACAGCATGGAGCCGGTGCGCCTTACTTTAAAACCCGGTGGTTCCTCCGACACGCATCTGCCACATGCAGGCGAAGAATTCGGCTATGTATTAAAAGGAACCGTGCGTGTTTTTTACGGTGGAAAAACTTATACTGTCCGGGCAGGCGAATCTTTCTATTTCCAGGCGGGGAAAAAACATCGGCTGGAAAATAACGGCAACCGTGATGCCATCCTGATCTGGGTTTCCACGCCTCCAAGTTTTTAATCTGTATTTTACATACCACTTAGAAAGGGATAACGTTTTTTACTATATAAAAATAAGAAGCGTTTTGAACACAAATGAGCAAAAAATTAATCAATCTGACAGGTATTTCAAAATCCTACGGCGATCACGTCGTATTAGATGACTTAAATTTATATATCCGCGAAAATGAATTTATCACACTCCTCGGCCCTTCCGGCTGTGGAAAGACAACCACCCTCCGCATCATCGGCGGTTTTGAGGCTCCGGATGCAGGAAGCGTTGTCTTTGACGGCAAAGATATCACGTCCCTGCCGCCAAACGAGCGTAACTTAAATACTGTTTTCCAGAAATATGCCCTTTTCCCGCATATGTCAATCGCGGAAAATATCGCATTTGGTCTGCGGATCAAGAAAAAAAGCAAAGAATATATCAATGATAAAATCCGTTATGCGCTGAAATTAGTGAATCTGGAAGGTTTTTGAGAACCGCTCTATTGATTCTTTGAGCGGCGGCCAGCAGCAGCGTATCGCGATCGCGCGCGCCATTGTAAATGAACCGAAAGTTCTCCTTTTAGACGAACCGCTCGGTGCCCTCGACTTAAAGCTCCGCCAGGACATGCAGTACGAGCTGATCCGCCTGAAAAATGAGCTTGGCATCACGTTCGTATTCGTTACCCATGATCAGGAAGAAGCACTTACCATATCCGATACGATCGTTGTCATGAACCAGGGGTACATCCAGCAGATCGGTACACCTGAGATGATCTACAATGAGCCTGTCAATGCATTTGTTGCCGACTTTATCGGTGACAGCAACATCATAAACGGAACCATGATCCAGGATAAAGTTGTGGAGATCTTAGGTGTGAAGATCCCATGTGTCGACGAGGGATTTGGCTGTAATACGCCGGTCGATGTTGTAATCCGTCCGGAGGATGTCGAGATCACAGAGCCTGGTGCCGGTTTTATGGATGGTGACATCGTATCCATCATCTTTAAGGGTGTACACTATGAGATCAGCATTATGGCAAACGGCTATGAATGGCTGGTTCACACCACAAAAATGTATCCGGTGGGCACGCATGTCGGCATCAACGTGATCCCGTTTAACATCCAGATCATGAACAAACCGGAATCTGAGGATGAGGAGGCCGTGGAGATCGATGCGTAAATTAGGCAGACAGCTTTTAGCAGGACCTTATCTGGTATGGATAATCGGATTTATCCTGCTGCCGATCGTTATTATCTTATATTATGCGTTTACAAATACTTCGGGTGCTTTTACCTGGGACAATATCGCAGCGATTGCATACCCGGTACATGTAAAATCCATTCTGCTTTCCTTAAAGCTCGGATTTTTCTGTACAGTAGTCTGTCTGCTGCTTGCCTATCCGCTTGCGATGATCTTAAACAGTTTTCATTTTAAGCATCAGAGTTTTGTCGTATTTTTATTTGTACTTCCGATGTGGATGAATTTTATGCTGCGTATCCTTGCCTGGCGGCTTTTACTCTCCAACAACGGTATCGTAAACGCACTGTTTGGTCTCTTTGGCTTTGGCCCGGTGAAAATGTTAAATACACCGACCGCCGTTGTATTCGGCATGGTATATGACTTTCTGCCATTTATGATCCTGCCGATCTATAACTCCATAGCGCGCATCAAACCGGACGTTATCGAAGCTGCAAAAGACCTGGGTGCAAATTCAAGGATCGTACTGATCCGCATTATCTTTCCGCTGACACTCTCCGGCGTGATCAGCGGAATCGTCATGGTTTTCGTTCCGGCTCTTACCTCTTTCGTGATCTCCGATCTGCTCGGCGGTGGTAAAGTGCTTTTGATCGGAAATGTCATTGAACAGGAATTTATGCAGGGAAGTAACTGGAATTTGGGCTCCGGACTTTCCGTTGTACTTATGATTTTCGTCATCGCAAGTATGGCGGTCATGAATATTTTTGATAAAGATCAGGGAGGAACTGCTGTATGGTAAAGAAGGCTGCATCCCGCATTTATCTTGCGGTCATCTTTTTATTTTTATATCTTCCGATTTTTGTTTTGGTCGTTCTTTCCTTTAACAATTCCAAATCAAGAGTCGTATGGGGCGGATTTACTTTAAAATGGTACGCCTCCTGTTTTACAGACAAAACGATCATGAACGCACTGATCATGACGCTGCAGATCACACTTTGCGCCGCAGTACTCTCCACGCTGATCGGCACACTCGCTGCCATCGGCATCAGTGCGATGAAAAAACGTGGCACCACACTGATGCTCGGTGCAACCAACATCCCGCTGTTAAACGCGGATATCGTGACCGGAATATCACTCATGCTGCTTTTTGTAAAATTTTTAAATCTGGGCTTTGTAACGGTGCTCATTGCACACATTACATTTGATATCCCGTATGTGATTTTAAATGTACTTCCAAAATTAAAGCAGGTAAACCGGAACACCTATGAAGCGGCCTTAGATCTTGGTGCCTCCCCGCTTTATGCCTTTTATAAAGTGACCTGGCCGGATATCAAATCCGGTGTGTTTTCCGGATTCTTAATGGCTGTCACCATGTCCCTGGATGATTTTTCCATCACCTTTTTTACCAAGGGTGCCGGTGTGAACACACTTTCGACCATGCTCTACACAGAACTTCGAAAAGGTGTACGTCCGGAGCTTTATGCACTTTCCACACTGCTGTTTTTTGCCGCATTTCTGCTGCTGCTTGTCATGAACCGCAGATCGTCTAAGAACAGCCAGTAATTACAGATACGCCGTATTATCCGGCAGATCGTGAGGATATCATGAAAAAATATATTGTTTTTCCGCTTTTACTTCTCGGCGCTTTTTTTGCCGCAGGCTGTGGAACAAAAAATACCGCTGACGATAATTCGCTGGTCGTTTTAAATTATGGAAAATATATGGACAGTTCTGTTTTAAAACTGTTTGAACAGGAAACCGGCATCCATGTTAAATTAGAAGAATATGAAAGCCCGGAGGAAATGTATACGAAATATAAAGCCGGTTCGATCGGTTATGACTTAATCTGCACTTCCGACTATATGGTAGAACGTCTGATCTCGGAGGGCGAAGTAAATAAGATCGACTTCAGCAGTTTTTCGAATTACCAAAATATTGATCCGTCGATCATCGATGCGGCAAGGATCTTTGACCCGGATGTCTCTTACTCCATGCCCTATTTTTTACGGAACGCTCGGCATCCTCTACAATACCACGATGGTCACAGATGATGAGGTGTCCTCCTGGAATATCCTGTGGGATGAACACTACAAAGATTCCATCATTATGCAGAATTCTGTCCGTGATTCGTTTGTCCCGGCTCTTCGCCTGTTAAATTATGACATCAATACAGAAAACGAGACCGAGCTGAATAATGCCGTTGATCTTCTGATCAAACAAAAACCTCTTGTGTACGCCTATTATGTGGATGAGACTTCCGATGAAATGGCTGCCGGAAATGCGGCAATGGCATTAGTTTATTCCGGGGAAGCAGCCACTGCGATAGAATTAAATGATGACCTCTCCTATACGGTTCCAAAAGAAGGTTCCAACCTCTGGATCGATTCCTGGTTCATTCCAAAGAGCTGTAAAAATCAGGAAAATGCTGAAAAATTTCTCGATTTCCTATGCCGTGAGGACGTTGCCATGAAAAATTTTGATTATGTCTGCTATGCCACACCAAACCTTGCTGTGATTGATGCACTTGACGATGAGACTCTGAGTGATACCACCATTTTCCCGCCACAGGAAACACTGGATAACTGTACCGTGTACAAACAGTTTGATGAATCCACAACTTCGCTTTACAGCTATCTCTGGAAAAAATTAAAATCCGAATAATTTTTCTTGCATTTGTAGTATGCATGTGTTATAGTAAG
>ENA-OPYX01000108-OPYX01000108.1-human-gut-metagenome-genome-assembly--contig:-NODE-108-length-45679-cov-5.486653_pt1 | contig 45679 bp, 40 predicted proteins | sample MGYA00242639_ERZ504486 | MGnify/ENA primary metagenome ERZ504486 (study PRJEB26092, sample SAMD00036296) | human gut metagenome | host: Homo sapiens | study: EMG produced TPA metagenomics assembly of... | reverse complement strand
AGGTGTCCGCATAATACTGCACCAGATGGCGCACCAGGGTTTTCGGTACGGACGCATTGACGGCATACATCGACATATGGTCGCCATTGTACGTTGCCCAGCCAAGTGCCAGCTCGGAAAGATCACCCGTTCCGATAACCATACCGCCGGACTGGTTGGCAAGATCCATCAGAATCTGCGTTCTCTCACGCGCCTGTCCGTTTTCATACGTCACATCGTGTTTCTCCGGATTCTGTCCGATATCACGGAAATGAAGATTGACAGCCTCCTTGATATCGATCTCTTTTAAGGTTGCGCCAAGGCATCTCGTCAGCTCACATGCATTCTGATACGTACGGTCTGTCGTTCCAAAACACGGCATCGTTACAGACAGGATCTGCTTTCTCGGAATCCCGAGCAGATCAAATGCTCTTGCCGTTACAAGCAATGCCAGCGTCGAGTCAAGTCCACCGGAAATACCGATAACTGCGCTCTGGCAATGGGTATGCGCCAGACGTTTTTTCAGTCCCATGGCCTGAATATTTAAAATTTCGTCGCATCGCTGATCGCGGTTATGCTTATCCGACGGTACGAATGGCCGTGGATCGAAGTAACGGGTCAGCTTTGTCTCTTCTATTGACAAGGAGAATCGAACGACCTGATACCCATCGGTTCTCTGCTCCGGATACGTGGTCATCCTTCTGCGCTCACTTGTGAGACGATCCACATCGAGATCTGCACAAATGATCTGATTCTCAAATCGTTTTGCCTCGGCAAGAATGGTTCCGTTTTCAGCAATCAGATGCTGTCCGCCAAAGACAAGATCTGTCGTCGACTCGCCCTCACCTGCTGTCGCATAAATATAGCCGCAGATCAGACGCGCCGACTGTGCGCTCACAAGGCTTCTCCGGTAACTGTCTTTTCCAACCATTTCATCACTGGCAGAAAGGTTTACGACCACTGTCGCACCGGCCAGCGCATGCGCCACACTCGGCGGATTTGGGGTCCAGAGATCCTCACAGAGCTCTGCCGCAACCTTAAGACGCGGCATTTTTTCACACTGGAAGAGCAGATTCATGCCAAACGGAACCTCTTTTCCAAAAAATTCCGTTGTTGTCACCGCTTCTTTTCCCGGCGTAAAATGACGCAGCTCATAAAATTCATTGTAGTTCGGCAGATACTTTTTCGGCACAATGCCGAGAAGCTCTCCGTGACAGAGCACAGCGGCTACATTGAACAGCTTTCCGCCCTGTTCCCACGGCAGTCCGACAAAAATCAGCGCATCGGTCTCTTTCGTACCATCGGCAATTTCCTTTAATCCTTCTTTCGCCGCATCAATCATCTGACTCTGCCAGAATAAGTCACTACAGGTGTAGCCGGTGAGAGCCAGCTCCGGGAGCACCATCACCTTTGCGCCCTCGCCCTCCATTTTATGAATCGTTTCCAGAATGACTCTCGTATTTTCTCTGACATCCGCTACCACTACCGCACAGGAAGCGGCGGCAACTTTTACGAATCCCTGTTTCATCTCTTTCTTCCTCCACTATCTGGTTCCCTGTTACAGATTTTCTGCAAACAGAAGCTCTCACAGCCTCCGTTTCGCCTGAAACAGTACTGTTATTTGCTCTTACGCAATAATTCTTTCAGATCCTCGGTAGAAAATTCATAGGCGCTGTTGCAGAAATGGCATTTCAGCTCCACCGGTTTTGCTTCCTGAATCATCTCGTTCAGTTCTTTTCTTCCGACCGCTATCAGCGCTTTCGATACACGCTCACGGCTGCAGTTGCAGTAAAACTGGGTCGGCACGGTATCGTTGATCACAAGGTCCATGTCTCCAAGCAGCTTTTCAAGAATCTGCTCCGGCGTCAGCCCTTCATCAAGAAACGCGGTGACAGAATTAACTTCTGCCAGACGCTGTTCCAGCTTTTCAATCACTTTCTCATCGCAGAACGGCATCAGCTGAATGATAAAGCCGCCGGCCTGGCGAACGGTGTTGTCTTTATTCATCAGCACACCGAGTCCGACGCTGGACGGAACCTGCTCACTCGTTGCAAAATAGTAGGTCAGATCCTCTGCGATCTCACTCGTCTGCAGAACGCACTGTCCGACGTACGGCTCTTTCAGTCCCAGGTCTTTGATGACATCCATGAATCCGACGCCGACAGCACCTGCCACGTCAAGTTTTCCTTTTTTGTTGGCCGGAATCACGACGTCCGGGTTTCCGACGTAACCTAAGACAAATTAGATGAAAAGACATATGCAGTGAAGCGGAAGTGGGATGTTTTGGAGTGTGATAATGAGGTATATATCTGTAAAATTGCACAAAAAAATGGAATTGTATTAGGATGCATTGTAAATGTAAAAAGTATCTTAGAACCATTCTCAAAGCTTTCGTTGGGAAAGCATGGATATGTAAGCCTTGTCGATCAGGATGAGGTCTGTATAGGTATGTTAGACCAGAGCGGAATCATATCAGAGCCGCAAAGTATGAATACCAAAAATACTTATACGATCCGTCAGGGATTATCCAGAGCACCCTTTGAGATCAGGATCGGGATTTCTTTAGGCGGTGTCTTAAGCCTGATGGCGGGAAGTCTGCTCGGAATGACAGTATTGATCTTTATGATTCTTATTATGAGTGGGATATCGCTATTTCATGTGTATTCCAATATTATGAAACCGCTTAAAGTGTTCACACAAAACCTTCAGCAATATGATGAGGGTGGATATATGCTGAACATGACGGAAGGAAATCTGCTTGAATTAGAGCAGATTGATGGAAAATTCCGTACAATGATCCATCAGATCCGCAAATTGAAGATCACGCTATATGAACGGGAATTAGAGAAACAGAAAATTGAGATGGATTATCTGAAAATGCAGATCCGGCCGCATTTTTATTTGAATTGCCTGAACTTTATTTACAGCATGATCGACTTTGGCGATTATGAACACGCAAGGGCAATGACAAAAATCACTTCGGATTATCTTTCATATATTTTTCGGAATACAACGGACAGAGTTCCGGTTTTAGCGGAATCAAAGCATTGTGAAGATTATTTAAAAATCCTGCTGCTGAGGTATCCGGATAAGTTTACCTATTATATTGAAGTTCATGATGAAGTGGCAGATGCGGAGATATTTCCATTCTTAATACAGGTTTATGTTGAAAATGCTGCAAAACAGGCATTGATGGCAGATGAAAAAATGCTGATCTCAGTTACGGTATATCCTGAGGACAGGGACGATGAAAAATACGTTAATATTTTTATCTCGGATACGGGAAAGGGATTTCCGGACGAAATATTATGTAAACTACAAAATGGACAAAACATTTCTGACAATGGAAAACATATCGGTATTTGGAATTGTATGAGGCGGTTTCAGTATTATTATGGGGATCAGGGAGAGATCCATTTCAGCAATAGTCCATTAGGTGGTGCCGTTGTGGATATTCATGTTCCATATAAAATCGGAAGGAGCGATACACAGGAATGAAATTATTGCTGGTGGATGATGAACGTTATGTGATTGAAAGTATAAAGAAAAATATCTGCTGGGAGCGGACAGGTATTACTGAGATTTATACAGCATTTACTATGAAACAGGCACAGGAAATTATAACAGCTGTTAAAATGGACATTATTATCAGTGATATTGTGATGCCTGCTGCAACAGGATTTGATCTGGTGCAATGGGTGAGGGAGCAGAATTTCAGGATACAGGTTATTTTTTGACCAGTTATGCGGAATTTGACTATGCAAGACGTGCGATACAGCTGGAAAGCGTTGAATATCTGCTAAAGCCAATTGATTTTGAAAAACTGGAGGAAGCATTAAAAAAAGCAGAACAGGCAGTGCTTCAGGAAAAACATATCGAAAAACTTACAGAAGCGAGTGAGCAGTGGGAAAAAGACCGGATAATCCTGCAAAAGGATATCTGGAGAAATTTATTGAGCGGTAACATGACACAAAACCAGTTCTGCGAATCTGCAAAAAGGATGGATCTGTATCAGGATGGATTGATATATTTTAAACTGATCTGCTTTTATATGGATCATAAAGCGGAAGAGACACAAAAGTGGGACCCTTCCACCATCGAATTTGTCATGCAAAATGTGTTGACGGAGTTATTTCATTCCTTTTATGCCAGAGTGGACACCGTATTTTGTGAAAACGAATGTCGATACTGGGTGGTTCTGTCAACGGATAAAATGCCGGAAGAAGGAGAAAAAATAAGGGAAAAAGATCTGCTCAATCATTTTGTGCAATGGATGACAGATCATGTACATTCCTATTTTTGGTGTGGAGCGGGAAATTGGAGTGGATTTTCTGAAGTGACCGCACAGGCTGACGATTTGCGGAAGATGCGTGAAAGCAGTCTGTCGGTATGGAATGAGGTTATATATCTGTATGAGTTCCAGCCGAGTGGAACAGTCTATAAAAATCCGGAGCTGGATACATGGAAAACCCTTTTGGCAGAGGAGGAAGTGGAAGCAGTCATAGCAAGCATACGCAGTTATCTGGAGACAGTCAGGAAGAATGAGATGATCACACGGCAGTTTTTGGTGTCATTAAGGACGGACGTTACACAGATGGTGTATGTATGGCTGTCAGAGATGGGGATTTATGCCAATGCACTTTTTTCAGATAAAGAGAGTGAGAATTACATGCTTGGCGCTGTAAATGGATTTAACGAAATGATGGAGTATGTAGAAAATCTCATGCGGAAAGCGGTTGGATATAAATTATATATCACAAAAGAAGACACTGTCGCAGATCAGATATGTACCTATATTGACAGTCATTTCAGGGAAGAGATACACAGAGATGAACTGGCAGAATTAGTCTATTTGAATACAGACTATATGTCTCGGATGTTCAAAAAAGAAAAGGGAGTATCTATAAGCAATTATATATTGCAGAAAAGGGTAGACGAAGCAAAAAAACTTTTGTGTGGCAGCAGTCTTCCAATCAATACGGTTTCATTACATATTGGATATAGTAATTTTTCCTATTTTACAAAAATGTTTAAGGAGAATACAGGATTGACGCCACTGGAATATAGAAGAAAATTTGGAGAGGAAACATACGTATGACAGAACAGAAATTAACAGAACTTTTGAGAGACATGTCTCTGGAAGAAAAAGTAAATCAGATGAGTCAGGTGACAGGAGGATTTTTTAATGGTGAAATCGTTGTCACAGGTCCTATGGCGGATAAGGGATTTACAGAAGACAATGTAAATCTTGCAGGATCAGTCATCGGATCCATGGGCGCTGAAACCCTGAAAAGTATACAAAAAAACTATATGGAAAAGCATCCGCACCATATTCCATTGCTGTTTATGCTAGATGTCATAAATGGTTATAAGACGGTGTTTCCAATTCCGCTTGCGCAGGGAGCTTCCTTTGAACCGGAATTGTCAGAACAGTGTGCATCTGTGGCAGCAAAGGAGGCTTCGGTCAGCGGTCTTCATGTGACATTTGCACCTATGACAGATCTGGTAAGAGATGCAAGGTGGGGACGTGTCATGGAATCAACGGGAGAAGATCCTTACCTGAACAGTCTATTCTGTGCAGCAATGGTGCGTGGATTTCAGGGAAACAGCCTGAAAGATAACTATGCAATTGCAGCATGTGTCAAACATTTTGCAGGATATGGTGCACCGACAGCAGGGAGAGATTATAATACGGTAGAACTTTCCGAACATACATTCAGAGAGTTCTATCTGCCATCGTATCAGGCGGGAATCGATGCAGGTGCAGCTCTTGTTATGACATCTTTTAATACAGTTAACGGAATCCCGGCAACCGGAAATAAAAAGTTGATGCGGGACATTTTAAGAGAGCAGATGAAGTTCGATGGTGTACTTATATCAGACTGGGCAGCCATCGAGGAGACCATTTATCACGGATATTGTGCAGACAGAGAAGAAGCAGCAGTGCGTGCAGTGGAAGCAGGCGTAGATATTGACATGATGACAGGAATTTACAGTGAAAATCTGTGTCAGATGGTCAGGGATGGAAAAATAAGAGAAGAGCTTATAGATGAGGCATGTCTTCGTATTCTGCGGCTTAAAAATAATCTGGGACTCTTTGAGAATCCATATAAAGATGCAGATCAGAAAAAAGAAAAGGAATACATTTTATGTGAGGAGCACCGGAATCTGGCGAGAGAAGCTGCAAAGAAATCTTTTGTTTTGTTGAAAAATGAGGATCATATCCTGCCTTTAGAGCAACAGAAAAAGATTGCCTTTATTGGTCCGTATGTAGATAACAGAAACCTGTTTGGTGCCTGGTCATTTATCGCAGATGCAAAAGATGTTATGACGCTGCAAGAGGCAGTACAGGAACAGTACGTTTCAGAAAACAGTACATTTTGCCAGGGATCACCAATGTTAGGGGCGGATGTATGTCTGGAAGGATTTGGAGAACAGCAGCAGCAATCTTATACACGGGAGCAGGAGGATCATATGCTGCAGGAGGCGGTACAGGCAGCAAAAGAGGCAGATATTGTTGTACTTGCAATAGGAGAAGACCGTTTACAGTCGGGTGAAGCAACCAGTAACGCAAATATCAGAATCCCTGAGGTACAGGAAGCATTGCTTGATAGAATTGCGGAAGTCAATCAAAATATTGTAGTGGTTTTATTTTCAGGACGCCCGTTAGACATACGTGAAATAAACAAAAAGGCAAAAGCCATCCTTCAGGTGTGGCTGCCTGGAACAGAAGGAGCTAGGGCAATTGCGGACACTTTATTTGGAAAATATAATCCAAGCGGAAAACTGCCGATGAGTTTTCCATACTGTGTAGGACAGGTACCGGTACATTATAATGAATATTCAACAGGACGCCCACATATAGAAGGCAAAGATAAAGACAGATTCCGCTCGAAATATCTGGATATTCCAAATGAGCCATTGTATCCATTTGGATATGGCCTGAGTTACACAACATTTGAGGTATCAGATATTCATTTAGATCGGACATGGATGGATACATCGGGACAGATTGAAGCGGAGGTGACTGTAAAAAATACAGGAAACTGCACGGGAACAGAAACCTTGCAGCTTTATATCCATGATATTGCGGCTTCTGTAGTGCGTCCGGTCAAAGAATTGAAAGATTTTAAGAAGGTTACGCTTTTGCCTGGAGAGGAAAAAAAGGTAGTCTTTACCATAACAGAACAGGAACTGCGTTTTTTGACAGAGGATGGAATCTATGCGAGCGAAGCAGGAGAATTTGAAATATTTATCGGAAAAGACAGTTTGACAGGTAATAAAGCTTCATTTGTATTGAAAAAATGATCTGCATAAGTCTGAGATTTTTCATGATACTCTAAATAGAATGTCATCGGTTATGACACAGCATTTATGTGAAGAAATTTAAGAGCCCGGCTTCGAAAAAGTCGGGCTCTTGGTATAAAATGAATGTATGATCAATGGAATCTCCGGAGTGAGCTTTACCTGGCAAAGCTGATACTGCACTCACGGAAAAAGGATGTGAGATGGCGGATAAAGTTATTGAGATATTTGAGATGACAGATGGTATAATGAAAAGCGGCATGAGTGAAAAGGAGAAATGCAATGGGCTATTTAATTTCAGAGACAACAAAAGAAGAACGCGAGAAGATCGTGGCGGAATCATTAGGAAATATTGATGCAGCCTGTGATGGCTGCATGTCCGGACTCGTGGAAATGTATCAGGATTACATCGACGGGAAAAAAGAACTGCGTGAGATCAATATGGAGTTCAATGCCCGCTATGTGAAAAGTGAGGATATGCCGGGAAGGGAAGGCTGTGGATATCAGGGAAGATAAGGAGGAAAATTAAATGAGTTTCGTAAAAGGAATCCATCATGTATGTTTGAAAAGAAGCCAGATTTGAAAAAAAGAGAGTGCAGGCGGCTTTGGCAGCAGATGTTGAAAATTAAAGTCACTAAAATTTACGAAAAAGCAGTTATCAAACCCACCAGGACATGGTATAATGGTAATTTCTGTGCCCTCATGTTTATGATACGCTGGAAAAATATAAAAATCCCACAGTGGGTGATCCATCTGCTTCTTGTGGTAAACATGGGATTTTATGTTATGATCGCAACCGTTGATTATCATCATCTATACTATAAAGATTACTGGCTGGCTCCTTCGAAGGCAAACCTGAACGGATATACGCTGGAAATCTCTCCAGCACCAATGTACTATGTCTATATGGCTTTCTTACTGGCAGAAATCATGACCACGATCGGCATCATCATCTCTTCCTACTGCTCTCAGAGAAGTATGCCCAATAAAGGAAAAATCCATTTTCTTATGATCGCAGCGATGCTTTCACCAATGCTTCTGTTGTCTCTTCGCATTTTAAAAATTCTAAAAGGAGATGATCCAACACCTCTTGGAATTCTGTTGTCCTGTATCTTTATGAGCATTGCCGTTGTAAAATACGGCTTGTTTGATCCTGTCAAAATGCAAAAATTATATTATTGATAATCTGAAAGAAGCTGTCATTGTAACAGATGCGGATCACCGTTTCCTTTTTTTAAATTCGATGGCGGATAAAATTATTACTTCTATAAATTAAGGAACAGGGATATAGCACGGATGATAAGATATATGCATTTATTCAGGGCAGTCAGGATTTTTTGACTGGAAAGACCGGCATTATCAGGTGGAAGAACGGTATTAAGGACAATGAACTGATACAGGGATATATGATGACGATTGTTGATGTGACAAAGATCATAGAGCAGAACCATCTGATGAAGCGTCTTGTATTACAGACGGAAGATGCCAACCGTGCCAAAACCAACTTCGTTTCGAATATGTCACATGAGATACGTACGCCGATGAACTCTATTGTGGGAATTACAGAGATCTTACTGCGTTCCCGGCATTCACCGAAGGAGCAGGAATATCTGCTGAATATCCAGAGTTCCGGGCGTGTGCTTCTTACAATCATCAATGATGTGCTGGATTGTTCAAAGATGGAAGCCGGTAAAATGCAGCTGTTTGATGAACCGTATGATACATGTTCACTGTTTCATGATCTGAGGATCAGTATGGAAAACAGGATCGGACATTCTGGTCTGGAACTGATCTATGATATTGATCAGGATATTCCATGTAAGCTGAAAGGGGATATGGGGCGTATCCGTCAGGTCATCATAAACCTGGTAAATAACGCCATTAAATATACAGAGAAAGGCAGCGTCCGCTTTTCCGTGCATGTCAGACAGAAAAATACGGATAAAGTAATGCTTTATTATGAGGTGGCAGATACCGGGATCGGAATACGTAAAGAGGACCAGAAAATACTGTTTGATGCGTTTCAACGTGTGGAAATAGACAGAAACCGTTATGTGGAAGGAACCGGCCTGGGGTTGACAATTTCGCAGAATTTAGTCAATATGATGGGAGGAGTTATTGAAGTAGAAAGCGAATATGGAAAGGGAAGTAAGTTCTACTTTACGATAGAACAGACTATTGTTGATCCTACACCAATGTCTGCGGTGAATTATGAACAGCAGAAATCCGGTGTGATTGAAAAAGAGGCAGAGAGTCTGTTCATTGCACCGGGAGCACATATTCTGCTTGTTGATGATAATGACCTGAACCTTGTGGTGGCGAAAGATCTGTTAAAACCGCTTCAGATGCAGATCGATACTGCGGAAAACGGTATGCAGGCGGTCGATCTAGTACAGCGGAATCATTATGATTTAGTGCTGATGGATCATATGATGCCGGTCATGGATGGCATTGTGGCAACCAAAACGATCCGGGAACTGCCGGATGAGAAGTATAAAAAGCTGCCGATCATTGCGCTCACTGCAAATGCAATGGTGGATGCCAGAAAAGAATTTTTGAATGCGGGGATGAATGGATTTGTTGCAAAGCCGATCGATTTCACACGGATCTGTAATCAGTTAAAGCTGTGGCTTCCAAAGGAACTTGTACAGGAAGTTTCCGGGGAAGAAGCAAAGCAGCTACTTATGAATGATATTTCTGACAGTGAAATACAGCCGGAAAATCCGGAAACCGGATTTTCTTTTGAAGAGGGAGTAAAGCACTGTGGTTCGAAGGAAGCACTGATGAAAACGATCCGGATATTTTACCGTACGATCGACAGTAAGGCAAATAAGATCGAACAGTGCCTGAAAGAGGGCCTGATCAGTGATTATGTGATTGAAGTACATGCGTTAAAAAGTTCTGCACTTCTGATCGGTGCAGTACCGTTGTCGGAGGCAGCAAAGGAACTTGAGGATTATGGAAAACAGGGTAAGACAGAGGTGTTAGAGGAAAAAACACCGGATGTGCTTACCCTGTACCGTGATTTAAAAAATATATTGCGCCCCTATGCAGAGAAGGAAGAGGATGCAAAAAAAGAGTTTTCGGACGGGGAGTGGATCACTGCATTACAGCAGATACACCAGTGCATAGAACAGTTTGACCTTGATGGAGTGGATCAGATCATGGAACAACTTGAAGAATATCAGGTTCCGGAATGCATCAGGGAATCCATGGATCAGCTGCGTGTTTATGTGGCGGATGTATCGATGGAAGAGATTATGGAATTGACAGATACCATGACAGGGTTATTGCGGGATTAAAGGCGGTTGGGGTTAAAGTGATCGTAGATCATGCAATCAAGCATAAAACGCCTGTGTTTGTCATGGGAAATGTGGAAGAGCTTGAGAAACTCTGGGAAACACTTCCAAAACAGATGTTTACCGATATTTTTATAAGACCGATCAATGTGGTGGAGATGGTGGAAAACATCAAAAGGCAGATGGATGAATATTATAAAATGAAAAAAAGAACTATTTTAGCGGTGGATGATTCGGGAGTGATCCTCCGGAATATTAAAACACTGCTGGAAGATAAATATCAGGTAATTCCTGTCAATTCCAGCGAGATGGCGATTAAATATCTTGCCTTAAATATACCGGATCTGATCTTGTTAGATTATGAAATGCCAATCGTGGATGGCAAACAGTTTATGCAGATGATTCGTGAAGATACGGAATTTCAGAACATTCCGATCATTTTTCTTACCGGAAAAAACGATGCACAGACGGTTATGGACGTGATGTCGTTAAAGCCGAATGGTTACCTGTTAAAAAGCATGGATGCGCAGAAACTGCATGCAGCGATCGATGATTTCTTTAAAAAACAGACAAAATAAAGGCTGGCCAATCAATAAGGAAACGCACAAAGATATGTATGATCCCCCTTAAGCAGACAGGGTAAATGTTTCCAAACTGCTTAAGGGGGATTTTATGTATATAAAACTATATTCCGTAAATGAAAAAGAAAAAAACTAAGAAAAGTTTAATCTTCACAAAATTGACAAATCTGTATGTAATGATAGAATAACTTTGTTGAAAAAGAGACTATGAGAGATGGAAATATGAGGAAATCATGAAGATAAAGTTATATTTTGAAAAAGAGAATCTGATCCGGCTTGCTGTGGCAATGGTGTTTGCAGCAGTGATGTTTGCAGTGATAAGGTTTCCGGTATGGGTACTGTTTGGATTTGGAGTACTTTATTTTGGAATTAAAAGTTTAAAGATTGAATTAAACGAAAAGCTTTCATGGCTGTGGAGTGCGATCATGCTTGGGACAGGCGGCATTTTTACGGCGTATCATATCCAGTATCTGTTACTGGATGCGGAACTGAGAGCAAAAATATCCGACAATAAAATGCTGTTAAATGTATTGTGCTGTCTGGTAGTTTTTCTGGCTGTTCAGGTATTTACAAACAATACAGGACTGACCTGTCTGATTTCGCATATTGTGCTGTTGTCCCTTGCCGGAATCAACTATTTTGTATATCTGTTTCGTGGAAATGAGTTTATTTTCAGTGATTTAAAGTCCATCCAGACCGGGCTTTCTGTGGCGGGAAATTATGAATTTGCCCTGGACGAGCGGGCAGGGTATGTAATACTCCTTTCCACGCTGTACATTGCGTTTATCCGAAAGTTACATGTTTCCTTTCAGAAAAGGATTCCGATGTCGATCGTGTGCATTTCACTTGCCGTGCTGTGCTGTGCATACATTGGAAAGCATACGCAGGGTGTTGTGACAGAGACATGGGAACAAAAAGGAAGTTACAGAAACGGCTATATTTTAAACTTTGTGTTAAGTATCCGCGACTGCTTTATTGCGGAACCGGATGGGTATTCGAAAGAGGCAGTCAAGGAACTTGAGGATCAGTACAGCAAAGAGACGGATACAGTCGCCGGAGAAACGGAGAAGAAGCCGACCATTATTGTGGTTATGAGTGAATCCTATGCGGACCTTAGTGTGGTGGGTAATTTTTCAACCAATATCGATCTGACACCGTTTTACGATTCACTGGAGGAAAATACGATCAAGGGGCATGCGCTCTCTTCCGTGTTTGGCGCCAAAACACCAAACTCCGAGTGGGAATTTTTGACGGGAAATTCCATGGCATTTCTGCCGAGCGGTTCGGTTGTCTATCAGCAGTATATCACGGATACACCGACTTCTCTGGTGTCAAATCTGAAAAATATCGGTTACACCTGTGTGGCAATGCATCCTTATTATGATACCGGATGGAGCCGCAATATCGTATATCCGAATATGGGATTTGATGAAACGCATTTTATCGATGATTTTGACCAGACGAAGATATTGCGTGATTATATTACAGATCAGGAACTGTATGAGAAGATCGTCGACCGTTATGAGAGTAAGAAATCCAACGAGGATTTATTCATTATGAGTATTTCCATGCAGAATCATGGCGGTTATACGGAGAAATATGACAATTTTGATGAAAAAGCGCGTATGCTTGGCATCAATTATCCGGACGTGAACCAGTACCTGTCATTGATCCACGAGAGTGATTCGGCATTAGAGTATCTGATCTCCTATTTTGAAAAAGTGGATGATCCGGTTGAGATCGTCTTTTTCGGGGATCATCAGCCGAGTTTGTCATCCAGTTTTTATCCGTATCTGAATGGGAAAGGATTGGGCGGACTGACGCTGTCTGAACTTGAAAATCTTTACACCGTACCGTTTTTTATCTGGACGAATTATGACAGCGGCAAAGAAAGTGTGGAACTGACAAGCCTTAATTATCTGTCAACATTGGCGTTGAAGCGCGCGGGCATTGCGCTTCCGGCATACAATCAGTTTTTAGCCGACATGATGGAAGAAATTCCGGCGGTCAATTCGAGAGGATTTTATTCCAAATCGCAGGGAAAATTTTTACATGTGGAAGATGCGGCTGGCGAGGATGCAAAATGGCTGAAAAATTATGAGATACTGCAGTATAATAATATGTTTGATAAGCGGAATAAGAGCGAGTTAATTTTCCCTTATTTAAAACAATAGAATGTTCGTGGGTGTGCATTCTGCTGCATAGATAATGTTGGGAGCAAATAGTGGTTAAAACACGATTGATTTAAGGAGGAAAACGATAAGAGTTATGGAAGCGGTAGTTTTAGGAAGTACAGGGATCAAAGTAAATAAGAATGGATTTGGCGCACTGCCGATCCAGAGAGTCAGCACGGAGGATGCGGTAAAACTGGCGAGAAAAGCGTATGAAGCGGGCATTACGTTTTTTGATACGGCGCGGTTTTACACGGACAGTGAGGAAAAATTAGGCGAGGCATTCGACGGAATGCGTGAAAAAGTCTACATTGCGACCAAAACGGCGGCAAAAAATGCGGACGAATTCTGGGAACAGCTTGGGATTTCTTTACATAATTTAAGGACGGATTACATTGATATCTATCAGTTCCACAATCCTTCTTTCTGCCCGAAACCGGGAGATGGAACAGGGCTTTATGAGGCGATGCTTGAGGCAAAGGCGCAGGGGAAGATCCGTCATATCGGTATCACGAACCACAGGCTTGCGGTTGCCGAGGAGGCAATCGAATCCGGGCTGTATGAGACACTGCAGTTTCCGTTCTGCTATCTGGCAACGGATAAGGATATTGCACTGGTGGAAAAATGTAAAAAGGCAGACATGGGATTTATCGCAATGAAGGCATTGTCCGGCGGTCTGATCACGAACTCTGCGGCAGCCTATGCATTTGAGGCGCAGTATGAAAATGTACTGCCGATCTGGGGTGTGCAGCGGGAAAAAGAGCTGGATGAATTTATTTCATATATTGATAATCCGCCAACAATGACGGATGAGATCCGTGCACTGATCGAGAATGACCGAAAAGAACTGGCAGGCGATTTCTGCCGCGGCTGCGGTTATTGTATGCCGTGTCCGGCGGGCATTGAGATCAACAACTGTGCGCGTATGTCACTTTTGCTGCGCCGCTCTCCGTCTGCACTGCAGCTCACACCGGAGGTTCAGGCGAAAATGAAAAAGATCGAAAACTGCCTGCACTGCAATAAATGCAAGAGCAAATGTCCGTATGGACTGGATACACCGGCGCTCCTTGCAAAGAATTACGAAGATTACAAGCAGGTGCTTGCGGGAAACGTGAGTGTCAATTAGAAAAAGGAAATATGTGTGGATCAAAAGATTTATCACAAGCAGAAATGAGGATTATTATGAAAAAATATGAAACAGTCGTATTTGACCTGGATGGAACCTTATTAAATACGTTAGAGGATCTGGCAGATGCCACAAACTATGCGTTGCGAACGATGCAGATGCCGGAGCGCACGATCGTGGAAGTGCGTGCATTTGTTGGAAACGGTGTGCGTCGTCTGATGGAACTTTCCGTTCCGGGCGGATTTGACAATCCGAAATTCGAAGAAACATTTGCTGTTTTTAAAAAGTATTATGGAGAACACTGCAATGACAAAACGAGAGCTTACGATGGTGTTGTTCCGGTGCTCCGCAAATTAAAGGAAAAAGGTTATGCGCTTGCAATCGTTTCGAATAAGATTGATTTTGCAGTCAAAGAGTTAAACGAGATTTATTTCGAAGGCATTGTGCAGGCTGCGATCGGGGAGCGCGAAGGTGTGGCGAGAAAACCAGCGCCGGATATGGTGCACACGGCGCTTGCAGAACTTGGAAAACCGGCGGATACGGCAGTCTACATCGGTGATTCGGATGTGGATGTCATGACGGCAAAAAATTCAGGACTGCCGTGCATCTCAGTGCTTTGGGGATTCCGTGATAAGGAGTTCCTGATTGAACACGGGGCGACAAATTTTGCAGAAAAACCGGAAGATATTGTGAAGTTTTTGGAGCAGTAGATGCTGGCAGACTAATTTATCTATAAAAGAAAAGGAATTCAGTGTAAAAAACTGCGCAGAAAAGGGGATCTATATGAGAAGAAGAAATCTTATATTAATTACGGTATTATCACTGTCACTCACGTTTGCAGCAGGCTGTGGTAAAAATAAAAACACTGGTGCGGCAGGCTCTATGGATCAGCAGAAAACCAGTGAGACTACAGTACAGAATGAAACGGAGCCAGAAACCTCACAGGTTTCGGAGGATTCAGAACAGGACGAAACAGAAGCCGCAGCCACAACAGAGGCAGGGCAGGACGCACAGTCTGATTATCAGATAGAGATGGTAAGCTACAAAAAGACGGATCTGGTTGATATTTCTTATCCGAAGATTACAGGCTGGAGTGATACCGAAAAACAGGAAGAATGGAATACTTACTTTGAAAATACGGCAAAAGAAGCTGTCGGGGAAATGACGGGAGATACGGAGGAGATGAACCCTGGTGCAAATGATTCCGTGGTGCTCACATATACCGTGCAGGAACAGACAAAGGATATGCTTTCTCTGACCTGTCAGAGTTATTATGATTATGAAGGATCAGCGCATCCTTCTGCAGCACTTACTTCCGTTAATATTAACATGAAGACCGGAGAAAAAATGACATTTTCTGATTTTGCAGATCCGGATGAGACGGCTAAAATTTTATTTGCCGGAAAAGACAATACAGATACTGCACAGGGCTATACCGTGCTGGATCCGGAAGGAAATCCGACTACTGAAATTACGATGAAAGATATTTTGGAATTTAATTTCATCTGGATGGAACCGACGGAGGAAGCACTTGCGGCAAGTCTTACCCATTTTGACGGAGATGTAGACGATTACGGAGCCGATGAGACGATGGGAGAGTCTTATGTGCACGACGGAAAAGTATATGTGATCTTTTATGTCAGTCATGCCATGGGCGATTATACAGTGGTAAGAATAGATTAAATTATATGAAATAAAGGATTATTATGCAGTCAGTACAGGAAAAATATAAAAATTTACAGGAATATTTAAAGTCACTGGGCAGTGTTGCAGTCGCTTTTTCCAGCGGCGTGGATTCGACATTTCTGCTCGCAGCGGCAAAGGAAACAATTGGTGCGGATCATGTGATCGCAGTTACGGCATCCTCCTGTTCTTTCCCGAAAAGGGAGTTAGAGGAGGCAAAGCAGTTTTGCAAGGAGCAGGGAATCAGACACATTGTATGCAAGTCGGAAGAACTTGATATCGAGGGATTTCGCCAGAATCCGAAGAACCGTTGCTATCTCTGCAAACATGAATTGTTTGAGAAAATACTGGAAATTGCAAAAGAGTATCATATCAATGCCGTAGCTGAGGGATCCAACATGGATGATAATGGTGACTATCGACCGGGACTGGTCGCAGTTGCAGAGCTTGGTATCAAAAGTCCGCTCAGGGAGGCTTTGTTGAACAAAGAAGAGATCCGTACACTTTCCAAAGAGATGGGACTGCCAACCTGGGACAAGCAGTCATTTGCATGCCTTTCCTCCCGGTTTGTCTATGGGGAGACAATTTCCGAAGAAAAACTCGGCATGGTGGATAGGGCGGAGCAGCTTTTGCTGGATATGGGCTTTCATCAGGTGCGCGTAAGGATCCATGGGGATATTGCGCGTATCGAGGTGCTGCCGGATGAGATCGCAAAACTGGTAGAATGGGGAAAACAGGGAAAAGATTTATTCTTACCTGAAACAGCTTGGATTTGCCTATGTGACGCTTGACCTTGGCGGATACCGTATGGGAAGTATGAATGAGACACTTGATATAGAGGAAAAAATAAATTTTGTACAAGAGGCAAGAATGAACTTTCCCGATATGGCAAAAAAAATAACTTTTGCACAAGAGGCAGGAATGAACTTCCCGATATGGGAAAAAATAATTTTGCACAAATGATAATAGGAACTAAGAGATAAGGAAATAACAGGAGAAAAGCACAGGATATGTTGAATCAGTTTTCAAGAACCCAGTTACTGCTGGGTTCAGATAATATGGAACGGCTTGCAAATGCAAAAGTTGCAGTTTTTGGAATCGGCGGAGTCGGCGGTTATGTGGTTGAGGCGCTTGCCAGGAGCGGAGTCGGTTCTTTTGTGATCGTGGATGATGACAAGGTATGTCTGACGAATATCAACCGTCAGATCATTGCGACCAGAAAAACGGTTGGAAAATATAAAGTTGATGTGATGACGGAGCGTATCTTAGAGATCAATCCGGATGCAAAAGTGGAAGCGAGAAAATGTTTTTATCTGCCGGAAAATGCGCATGAGTTTGATTTTTCTGAGTATGATTATGTCGTGGATGCAGTAGATACGGTCACTGCAAAATTAGAGATCATCATGCGCGCAAAAGAGTGCAATGTGCCTGTCATAAGCTGCATGGGAGCTGGCAATAAATTAGATCCGACCCAGTTTGAGGTGGCTGACATTTATAAGACGACAGTCTGCCCGCTCGCGCGTGTCATGCGCCGTGAGTTAAAAAAACGCGGGGTCAAAAAAATTAAAGGTCGTATATTCCAAAGAGCAGCCGACAAGACCGATCGAGGATATGAGTATCAGCTGCCGGTCACATTGCGTCTGCCCTCCGGGAACCGTCCACAAATGCACCGAGCGCCGTGATATCCCTGGAAGTATTGCGTTTGTGCCGTCTGTGGCGGGACTGATTCTTGCAGGAGAGGTCATCAAAGATCTTACAAAGTAAAATAGACTGTATTTTTGGAATGGATTTGTTGTTTTTAGTTACAAAACTCCAGTTTGGGGAACTGCCTTCCGGAAGTTAGATGAAAAAATCTAATGGCTGGAGGGCGTTTTTTTCTTTATAGGATTAGGGTGTCAAAAGGTGGTTCATAACTTAGCGATTGTCAAATTGCACAAAGCCGAGACTGTTTTTGTGACTTTGGGAGAAAATTAGAAAATCTTAGTTTTTCTTATTTTCGGACAACGGAACAAAACAAGTTCGGTTTTGTGCAATTTGACAGACCCAAAATTGAAAACCACCTTTTGACACCCGAATCTTTATAGGATGACAATAGTACATGCAAGATTTTTGATTGACAAACTGCACTATTTGAGCTCAACATCATAGGATTAAGGTGGCAAAAAATTTTAAAATCATGATTGTTTGAGTGAGGGAAAATAAAAGCTATTCACCCATTATATTAACGGAAAAATAGTACGAAAGTACAAAATGTATAACATAATACTTGCATTTTGTAATGTGATGTGCTAAAGTGTTATCAGCGTAAAGGGGCGCAGAGGAAAAGAGCCATCTTTGCGCATTTTTATTAAGGAGGAAAATCCTCTGTTCCTGCAAGAGGCACATGCTATGCAGGCATAGCAGACATTTTGCTCCGCAAAACAAGGAGGAAATCCTCTGCTCCTGCAAAGGCAGTCGCATTTTGCTCCGCAAAACAAGGAGGATTACTATTATGAAAAAAACCAAAGCAGTTTTGGCTATTTTGATGGCCGGAACAATGATGCTTGGTCTTGCAGGCTGTGGCGGGAACAGTTCTTCTGCAACACAGGGAACAACCGCAGGCACAGAGACAGGCAGTGCAGCAGGTGATGCTGCAGGAACAGATGCCGCAGCAAGCGCATCAGACATGAATGTTATGCTTGAAACTCCGGTCGAGTCACTCGATCCGCAGCAGGCTACCGACGGAACATCCTTTGAGGTAATCGCTGATTACACCGACGGTCTGATGCAGATGGATGCAGACGGACAGGCAGTTCCGGCAATCGCAGAAAGCTATGATTTATCAGACGATGGTTTAACTTATACATTCCATCTTCGTACCGATGCAAAATGGAGCAACGGCACACCGGTTACCGCAGCAGATTTCGTATTCGGATGGCAGAGAGCTGTTGATCCGGATGTCGCATCAGAGTATGCATATATGTTAAGCGATATCGGTCAGATTAAAAATGCAGCAGAGATCATCGCAGGTGAGAAAGACAAGAGTGAACTTGGTGTGACAGCAGTAGACGACAATACACTTCAGGTTGAACTGAATGTACCAGTCAGCTATTTCACTTCTCTGATGTATTTCCCGACTTTCTATCCGGTAAATGAGGAGTTCTTTACTTCCTGTGGAGATACATTTGCAACAAGTCCTGAGACAGTATTATCAAACGGTGCATTTGTGCTGGATTCTTATCAGCCGGCAGCAACTGCATTCCATTTAACAAAAAATGCAGACTACTATGATACCGACAGAGTAAAACTTTCCGGATTAAGTTATCAGGTAATCCAGGATTCACAGCAGGCATTAATGAACTATCAGACAGGCGCACTTGATACAACATTAGTAAACGGTGAGCAGGTTGATCAGGTAAAAGATGATCCTGAATTCACAACCGTTGGTGCCGGTTACTTATGGTATGTCAGCCCGAATATGAATTCTGTTCCTGAACTCGCAAACTTAAATATCCGTCTTGCAATGACAATGGCAATCGACCGTGATTCCATCACAGCAGATGTATTAAAAGATGGTTCTGCTTCTACATACACAGCAGTTCCAATGCAGTTCGCAGCAGGTCCGGACGGATCTGACTTCTCCGAAGATCAGACAAAATTCTCTGATGTATGTGCTTATGATACTGCAAAAGCAGCAGATTACTGGGCAAAAGGTTTAGAGGAACTTGGTGAATCTGAGATCACTTTAGACATGGTAGTAGATGCAGATGACGCACCTCAGAAAGTAGCGCAGGTATTAAAAGAGCAGTGGGAGACAGCTCTTCCGGGACTGACCGTAAACCTGGTTGTTGAGCCGAAGAAACAGCGTGTGGAAGACATGCAGAACGGTAACTTCCAGTTAGGTTTAACACGTTGGGGACCGGACTACGCAGATCCAATGACATATCTTGGAATGTGGGTAACAGATAACTCTAACAACTACGGTCTGTGGAGCAACGCAGATTACGATGCAATCATTGATGAGTGTACAACCGGTGATCTTTGCACAGATGCAGAGGGACGCTGGGCAAGACTTTACGATGCTGAGAAGATCGTTATGGATGAGGCAGTTATTTATCCGCTTTACACACAGTGCAACGCAGAGATGCTTTCTTCTAAAGTAACAGGCGTTGAGTATCATCCGGTAGCTATCAACCGTGTATACAAAGATGCTGTAAAGACTGAATAAAGAAATTTAGACAGTAGAAATCCTGTTTTACAGGAAAATGAATATAGCCGCACTAAAGTGCAAAACTTTGGTGCGGCAATTTCATCATATTGTTGACGCTATAGGAAATGAGGCAGGAATTTCCTATGTCGTGAACGGAAAAACAAGGAGGAAAATCCTCTGCTCCTGCAAGAGGCACATGCTATGCAAGCTATTGAGCATAGCATGCATAGCAGGCATTTTCCTTCGGAAAACAAGGAGGAAAATCCCCTGCTCCTGCAAAGGCAGTCGCATTTTGCTCCGCAAAACTAAAGGAGGATTAGAACGTGAAAAAATATGCACTTAAGAGAATCGTAACGTCTCTGTTTACGCTGCTTGCAATTTTACTCGTTCTGTTTATTTTGATGCAGCTGATGCCGGGTTCTCCATTCAACGATGAGAAGTTAAATGCAGACCAGAGGGCAGCACTGTATACGAAATATGGACTGGATCAGCCGCTGCCGGTACAGTTTGTGAAATATGTAGGCAATATGTTAAAGGGAGATCTCGGCGTAAGTTACAATATCTCAAAGAATACACCAATTTCCCAGTTGATAAAGACAAGGCTTCCGATCTCCATCAGTATCGGAGGATATGCGGTGTTGATCGGTGCCGTGGTCGGGCTTCTGCTCGGACTTCTTGCGGCGTTAAAGCATGATACGATATGGGATTCGTTAGCGACGATCATTTCGGTTATCGGTGTGTCGGTGCCATCGTATGTGTTTGCGCTGGCACTCAGCTATAACTTCGGATTTAAATTAGGATGGTTCCCGATGCTGTTTTCGGAGAGCGATATTTTCGGATCAAGCGTGCTGCCCAGTATCTCACTTTCGATGTTTACGATGGCGTCGATCGCCCGTTTTACGCGAAGTGAAATGCTTGAAGTACTCGGCAGCGATTATATGCTGCTTGCGGAGAGTAAAGGAATTTCGGGTTCGGCGCTGATTTTTAAACATGCGCTGCGAAATGCACTGATCCCGATCATCACTGTGCTTGCACCGCTGATCGTCGATCTGATGACCGGTTCTCTGGTTGTTGAAAAAATATTTGCAATACCGGGTGTCGGAAGTCTTCTGGTAAATGCCATTCAGTCGAACGACTACAACGTGGTTATCGCATTAAGCTTTATTTATTCTGCAATGTACATTGCCATCATGCTTGTGGTAGATATCCTTTACGGAATCATTGACCCGAGAATTCGTCTGGCAAAGAAAGGAGACTGATATGGTGTCACAGGAAAATACCATGAATATGGGAACTGATGCTGCCGGCTACATACCGGTCGAGGCAGATTTTAAATTTAAACATACGGATGGCGAACTTGCGTTAGATGATAACTTTGCAGCACAGAGTTTCTGGAAAGACGTATTGATCCGCTATTTCAAAAAAATCAGTGCAGTGATCGGTCTGATCCTGATCATTATCATTACGGTATTTGCAATTATTGGCCCGGGGATGAATGATTTCAGTTACTCCGAACAGTCACTGACACAGAAGAACTTTGCACCGAGGGTAAAAGGTCTTGAAAAACTTGGTATCTTCGATGGTAGTGAAGGCATGAAAACAACGACCGGAACCAAAAAGATCAATTACTATGAAGAAAAAGGTCTGGATGATCTTTACTACTGGTTCGGAAGTGATAACTTCGGACGTGATATCTGGACACGTACCTGGTCCGGTGCACGCGTTTCCCTGATTATCGCCGTAGCAGCCGCTATCATCGATATGGTGATCGGTATGAGCTATGGACTGATCTCCGGATATTTTGGCGGGAAAGTCGATATGTTCATGCAGCGGTTTCTGGAGGTCGCGAACGGTATTCCGCGTCTTGTAATCGTAACACTTTTGTTACTGGTACTGCAGCCGGGTATGCTTACCATTATTTTTGCATTGATGTTGACGGAGTGGGTCGGCATGAGCCGTATCGCAAGAGCTGAGATGCTGAAATTAAAAGAGCAGGAATTTGTACTTGCATCACGGACACTTGGAGCAGGAAATTTCTTTATTATCTTTAAAGAAGTTCTGCCAAATATCATTGGACCGATCATTACACAGGTAATGTTCTCCATCCCGACAGCGATCTTTACCGAGGCATTCTTAAGTTTCGTAGGTCTTGGTATTCCGGTGCCGCAGTGTTCACTTGGTTCACTGATCTCCGAAGGATTTAACAGTTTTACCACACATCCGTACCAGATCATTCCGCCGATCGTTGTAATGGCTCTTTTGATGTTAAGCTTTAACCTTGTAGCAGATGGTTTACGTGAAGCATTAGATCCGAAGCTGAAAGAAATGTAAGAAAGGGGATTCGTATATGTCAGAGACAAAAGAACAGATTTTAAAAATACGGGACCTGGATATTACGTTTCAGACGACTGCAGGAAGCGTGCACGCCATCCGTGGAGTCAATATTGACCTGATGAAGGGCGAGACAGTTGCGATCGTTGGTGAGTCCGGCTCCGGTAAATCCGTAACAATGAAAGCTGCCATGGGTATTTTGGCATCCAATGCGAAAGTAACGGGCGGTACTATAGAATTTTCCTATCATCATGCGGATGGAACACCGCAGACGGTAGACATTTTAACAAAAGATAAAAAGTGGATCAGACGACATATCAATGGAAAAAGAATTGCTATGGTATTCCAGGATCCGATGACGAGTCTTGATCCGACCATGACGATCGGAAAACAGATCATGGAAGGTATGATCTGGCATTTTAAGACACCGAAGAAAGAAGCCTGGGATAAGGCAGTAGAACTGTTAAAAGAGGTTGGTATCGAGGATGCGGAAAAACGTATGAAAAACTATCCGCACCAGCTCTCCGGTGGTATGAGACAGCGTGTGGTCATTGCCATCGCGCTTGCCTGCAACCCGGATCTTCTGATCTGTGATGAGCCGACGACTGCACTGGATGTTACGATTCAGGCAAAAATCATCGAGCTGATCCGCAGGGTACAGAAAGAGAGAGGCATTTCCGTTATTTACATCACACATGACCTCGGCGTGGTTGCCAAAGTGGCAGATTACGTCAATGTCATGTATGCCGGAAAAATCGTTGAGAAAGGTATGATCAATGAGATCTTCTATGATCCGAAACATCCGTATACCTGGGGACTGCTCTCTGCAATGCCTGATCTTGACACTGCGGATGAGAGACTCTACACGATCCCTGGTTCGCCGCCAAACCTGTTAAACGAAAAACCGGGCGATGCGTTTGCACCGCGTAACCAGTTTGCGCTTGAGATCGACGACAAGGCAGATCCACCAATGTTTCAGGTGACAGATACACATTATGCGGCTACCTGGCTGTTAGATCCGCGGGCACCGAAGGCAGAGATGCCGCCTGAATTAAAAGAGCGTATTGCGCGAATGAAGAAGGAGGCAAAGATCGATGACGGTGAATGAAAACAGTAAGCCTCTTCTTACCGTGAAAGGCTTGAAACAATATTTTAAGGTAAGTAATAATTATACCGTGCATGCGGTGGAAAACGTAAGTTTTCAGATCTATCCGGGTGAGACATATGGTCTGGTCGGGGAATCCGGTTCCGGAAAATCAACGATCGGAAGAAGTATCATAAGACTTTATGATCCGACCGCCGGGGAGATCAATTTTAATGGAATGGACATCAGCGGCAGGATCAATAAGGCAAACAGCCAGGCACTGCGCACGCAGATGCAGATGATCTTCCAGGACCCGATGGCATCCTTAAATCCAAGAAAAAAGGTGCGCGATATCATCGGCGAGGGGTTAGATATCCATCATATGTACAAGACACGCGCAGAGCGTGAGGAAAAGATCAAAAACATCCTGGCAAAAGTTGGACTTGCGCCGGAACATGCGGGCCGTTATCCGCATCAGTTTTCCGGTGGACAGAGACAGCGTGTCGGAATTGCGAGAGCGCTGATCATGAACCCGAAACTGATCATTGCAGATGAGTGTATCTCTGCGCTGGACGTTTCCATTCAGGCACAGGTCGTTAACCTGATGAAGGATATCCAGCAGGAGACAGGAACCGCGTATCTGTTTATCGCACATGATCTTTCCATGGTCAAATATATTTCGGATCGCATCGGGGTACTTCATCTGGGACATCTCTTAGAGACCGGAACAACGGAGGAAATCTTTGAGAATCCAATCCACCCATATACGAAGAGCCTTCTTTCTGCGATACCTGCACCGAATCCGGTCGTGGAAAAAAATCGTGTGGCACTGAGCTACGATTACAAGACTTCCGGCATTGATTATAATAAGGGAACGGATCATCTGGTGTCCGGGACACATTATGTGAAATGTACGGATGAAGAATTTAAGAAGTGGACAGAATAATATAGCAGGAAACCATCACAAACCGGGAGCCGGGGAGTGGTGGTTTTCTTTTTTAGTAAAAGTGCTGAATTTTTTTGCGTGGGATGTGCTGAATATTATGCGAAAAGTAGAATATGAAAAATTGAACCGAAACCGTATTGACTTTGAAAATGGAATTTGGTATATAAGAGTAAAAATTCAAAAATTCAATAGAGAAAGGAAATAACAATCTATGTTGTCACAAAAGAGTACAATGAAAGACAAATTGGAAAATATGCATCTGCAGGAGAGGATAAACTATGGCTACGGAAAAGTCATTAGTATGATGTTGATTTCGGGTCTGTTTTCTATTGTGGTCATAGGTGTGTTATTTGCTAATATGTTACATTATATAGATGATGTCAATGCTGCGGATCAGGCGGTAAAAATCTGCAGGATCAATGTGAATACGTCAGCGAGAAATATCAGGGAAATGGCATTAAATAATGATACATCTGCTTATGACAGTTATGAGCAGAATGTAAAAAAGCTGCTTACAGAAGTGGATTCGCAGCTGGAAATATTAAAGAAAACCAAAGTCTTACCGGATGAGGAATATAATGAGTATGCATCTGCTCTTTCTGATTGGGGAAACATTGGTTATTCGATTATAGAAGAAATTAAAAATGGCGAAAAAGAGAAAGCGATTGATGAAATTTTTAATAGTTGTACACCTGCATTAAATAAACTTGTGGAAATTGCCATAAGATTAGATGAGATCACAGATGAAGTAAGTGAGCAGTCTGCAAGAACTACAATTATTTTTGCTGTTGCAGGAATGGTGTGTATTATTATCTGTCTGGTTTGTGCATGCACACTGGCTAAGGTAATAAGTAAAAAGGTACTTGAAACAATTCTGGATCCGTTACGTGCAGTGGAAGACGTTGCAAGGGAACTGACAGAAGGAAATTTACACAGTGCGCTGGAATATCATTCGGAAGATGAGATTGGAAGACTGGCGCACAGTATGCGCAAATCAATTCGTATTTTGGGAACTTATGTAGATGATATTGATCGTGCAATGAAACTGTTCTCAGAAGGAAATTTTGATGTTCAGCCGGAAGTTAGAGTGGAAGGGAGATTTTGTCGGTATTTTAAATTCTTTCATGTCATTTGAGAAGAGTATGGCAGAAACGATCAAAGGAATTAAAAATGTTTCGAGTGAGGTTTCAAGTGCAGCAGACCAGGTGGCATCAAGTTCCAATGATCTTGCAGATGGAGCTACGAATCAGGCAGCGGTTGTAGAAGAACTGACGGCTACAGTTGCCGGGGTTTCTGAACAGGTAGAAAAAAATTCACAATCTGCAAAAGCAATCAGTGGAAGAGTGGATGAACTTGGAAATGCCATTTCAGACAGCAATGGTAAGATGCATGAAATGGTTGCTTCTATGCATGAGATTAATGAGGCATCAAAAGAGATTGATAAGATTATTGCAACAATTAATGAAATTGCTTCCCAGACAAATCTGTTGGCGTTGAATGCTTCTATTGAAGCGGCAAGGGCCGGAGAGGCAGGAAAAGGATTTGCAGTTGTAGCGAATCAGGTAAATTTATTAGCTGAACAGAGTGCCCAGGCGGCAAAAGAATCAGCATCACTGATTGAAACATCTGTGAATGCGGTAGAAAAAGGTATGATAATCGCGGAAGAGACTGCGGCACAGCTGGAGGAGGTAGCAGAGAACTCCAAGCTGATTACGGAAGACGTTACACATATTGCGGATACATTAGAGACACAGACAACAGAAATCCAGCAGATCAATGAGGGAATTGAGCAGATCAATGACGTTGTGCAGACAAATTCTGCAACATCTGAGGAGTGTGCGGCTGCCAGTCAGGAGATGAGCAGTGAGGCAGAGAGTCTGCAGGGAATGATCCAGAAATTTAAAATTCCGGAAACTGAAAATGTAACAGAATAAAAATATTTCAACTATATTACATTAAATTATCACTTGTTTATTGCATGAAAGAGACAATCTATAGTATGATAGAGAAAGTACAAACTAAGGATGGAAAAGGTATATACTATGATAGTCTCGGTCATTGAAAAGATCTACGCATTTTTATGGGGAGATCTGATTACGATCCCTTTGCCGCAGGAAAGCAGCATAGGGATTTCTTTACTTGTAATTCTTCTGATTCCGACAGGAATCTATTTACGATCCGCACAAGATTTTTGCCGGTCAGGCTTTTCCCGGATATGATAAAAGCACTTATGGCAAAAAAGGAAACAAAGGACAGTCTTTCCACATTTCAGACGCTGATCGTCTCGACGGCTACCAGAGTCGGCATGGGAAATCTGGTAGGCGTTGTGGCGGCAATCTCGGCAGGCGGTGCCGGTGCTGTGTTCTGGATGTGGGTGACTGCGCTGATCGGTTCCTCGACCGCATTTGTGGAGGGGACGCTCGCACAGTTACACAAGGAAAAAGATCCTTTGTATGGCGGATATCGCGGAGGTCCCGCATATTATATCCATCATTTCTGTGAAGAAAAATTGAAAAAGAAGAAAAAGCATGTGCTGATCGCGGTACTTTTTGCAATTTCAGGACTAATCTGCTGGTGTGGCATCAGCCAGGTCATCAGCAATTCCGTGGTATCTTCCTTTGAAAATGCATTTGGCATCCCGCCACTTTACACAACGATCGTACTGGTTGCGATCGCAGCGGTGATCGTCCTTCGGAAAAATGCGACGGTAAAAGTGCTTGACGTGGTCGTACCGGTTATGGCGGTCTGCTATTTTGCAATCACGATATTTATTATCCTGAAAAATATTGGAAGCATCCCGGCGGTTTTTGGTCGGATTTTTGAGGAGGCGTTTGGGCTAAGACAGGCAGTTTCCGGCGGCTTCGGCGCTGTCCTTATGAACGGCATCAAGCGTGGACTGTTTTCAAACGAAGCCGGTTCCGGCTCTGCTCCTTGTGCAGCCGCAGCAGCCGAATGTGAGACACCGGTCAGCGCCGGACTGACACAGGCACTTGGCGTATTTGTCGACACCATTGTGATCTGCAGCTGCACTGCTATGATCATGCTCACTGCACCGGAAAATATCGTAGCAGGAAAAGAAGGCATGGATCTTCTCCAGTCTGCAATGCGCTATCACCTGGGCGAATTTGGCGTCATATTCATCGCAGTGACACTGTTTTTATTCAGTTTTTCCACATTCTTAGGCATCCTCTTCTATGCCAGAAGCAATGTCGCCTATTTATTTGGAGATAAATGGATCTTTCAGACCCTGTACAAAATCCTTGCATTAATTATGCTATTTATCGGCGGAATCGCCGCCTACACTTTCGTATGGGATCTCGGCGACGTCGGAATCGGTCTCATGACGATCTTCAATACAGGAATATTGTATCTGCTTGGTGGTCAGGCACTTACCGCCCTAAAAGAATTTGAATCCACCAAGTAAAAAATAAAATAGAAACGGAGTAAAATAAAAATGAAACGAGAATCCTTCAAATCCCGCCTGGGCTTTCTGCTCGTAAGCGCCGGCTGCGCCATCGGAATCGGAAACGTCTGGCGATTCCCCTATGTGGCTGGACAAAACGGCGGCGGCATCTTCGTCCTGTTCTACCTGATATTTTTAATAGCAATGGGACTTCCGGTGCTCACCATGGAATTTGCCGTGGGGCGAGCCAGCAGAAAAAGCGCCGTGTTAGGTTATAAAGCACTCGAAAAGGAAGGCAGCAAGTGGCATATTCACGGCTGGATCGCAATGTTTGGCTGCTATATGCTGATGATGTATTACACGACCGTATCAGGCTGGATGGTATCGTATTTCTTTAAATTTTTAAAAGGCGAATTCCAGACCGGCATGACTGCGGACAATACTGCGGCAGTATTTTCTAATCTGCTCGCAGATCCGGGACAGATGGCATTTTGGATGATCCTTACCGTGATACTGGGATTTTTTGTGTGCAGCAGGGGACTGCAGAACGGACTGGAAAAAATAAGCAAGATCATGATGAGTGCGCTGCTGATTCTGATTGTTGTTCTTGCGGTGCACAGTATTACACTGCAGGGCGCAGCAGAAGGCGTGAAGTTTTTATCTTGTCCCGAATCTGGACACGGTTGCAGAGACAGGGCTTAAAAATGTGATCACGGCAGCCATGAATCAGGCATTTTTCACACTGAGTCTTGGCGTTGCCGCAATGGAGATCTTCGGAAGTTATATGGGTAAAGATCACTCGCTTGCCGGTGAGGGCGCAAGAATTTGCGGTCTTGACACCTTTGTGGCGATCATGTCTGGACTGATCATTTTCCCTGCATGTTTCAGTTATGGAGTGGAAGTGGATGCCGGACCAAGCCTGATCTTTATCACGCTGCCAAATGTGTTTGTCAATATGGCTGGTGGGCGGATCTGGGGATGTCTGTTTTTCCTTTTCATGACCTTTGCAAGTTTTTCGACGGTCATGGCAGTGTTTGAAAACATTATGTCATTTTGTATGGATATGTTTCACTGGAGCAGAAATAAAGCCGCACTTATCAATGGAGTGATCATCCTGCTCGCAAAGCCTTCCGTGTGTACTGGGTTACAATGTGTGGAGCAGCCTGCATCTGATAGGCGGCCGCAATGTGCTCGACAGTGAGGATTTTATCGTCAGCAACCTGCTTCTTCCGGTCGGTTCACTGATCTATCTGCTGTTTAGCGTAACAAAGTGGGGTTGGGGATTTGATAAATATATTGACGAGGCAAATACAGGAGATGGACTTAAAATCTCGAAAAAGTTAAAGCCGTATTTCCAGTTTATACTGCCGCTGCTGATCCTGTTTATCCTGATTCAGGGGCTGGTGTAAAAAAAGGAAAGCAATTAAGAAAAAAAATAGTGAAAGAATAGTGAAAAAATAGTGTAAAAAATAGTGTAAATTTAATGGAATAAAATTACGGGAATGAAAGGACCAAAAATGATAAATCGCGACGAACATGTTAAGAACTGAACCAGGCGCATGACTCCCGCACGGGCATCATAGACCGGATCGCAGGCGCATATTTTGACGAAGAGGGATATGTGGATGGAACATTCAATACGCATTTCTTAAAACTGTCTGCATCCGAAAGAGCCAAAAACTTAGAACTTGCCAGGACGGTGCTGATCTCAAAAACAAATGAACAGTTAAGAGAATACCGGATCCCGGAAGAAAAAAGAAAGCCGGGCAGTATCTGGCAGCTCTTTGACGGGATCAGGGAGACAGGTCTGAAAGACGATGCATTCCCGGATCTTTTCTATGAGCTGCTTGGAGAGAAATATCAGCCGGGATGCCCATATGCGTGTTTTTTGTTCCACGGGAGATACGATGTCCCGGTCAAAGGGACCGATAAGGCATGGCAGGAGAGCTCAGAGGAAGTGTACGAATATCTGATCTGTGCGGTCAGTCCGTTAGAGGGCGAGTATGAGCCGGGCGTGCCGGAGAGAGGTTTTTTGTACCCGGCATTTAAGGATCACAGCACGGCGGGAGAGTATATCAATTTGTATGAGAAAGATGCCGGTCACAGTGAGAGTGTGTGGCAGAAGCTGCTAAAGTGATATGTCAAAAATGGATGAATACATGGTTGTGCTGCCTGAGGCACATCCACTTTGCGTAAAAGAAAAGATTGAAATTGAAAATCTGGAAAATGAGCCGTTCATGCTGTCAGAGCACGGTGGAAAAAACGAAGTGACCGAACTGTTGGAAAAAAGCGGTGTTCACCCGCAGAAATAATTTTGTGAAATGAAAAGCAATTTTGTGGTATCAAAAGTGATTTTGGTGTGCTAAGATAGAAAAAAATAAAAAAGAGAGTGAATGGGAAATGGAATTAGACATTATTGGTCTGCTTGGTGCATGCTCTTATGCACTCGACTGTGTCGAAGCGGAACTGACCCATGTTGCGACAAAACATGGAAAAAGAGTTGCATATATGAGCGTATGCACAGCACAAAAAATGGGAATTACAGGAGATGCCCTGCAGGATCTCGCGGCGTGTTCGCTGCTGCACGACAATGCGCTGACGCAGTATATTCATGAGGAATTTCACAATGACCTTACAAAAAATAATACGGAAAATATAACGTCAAAGCAGCTTGGCATCCACTGCATTTTACGGGGAGGAAAACTTAAAAATGTACCCGTTTCTGACGGATGTGAAAAATGTGATTTTATATCACCATGAAAATGCCGATGGAAGCGGACCATTTGGAAAAACGTGGGAAGAGATCCCTCTTTTTTGCAAGGATCATTCATCTGTGTGATATTTTTAGATGCGTTCTGCCGGACGCCGGTATTTGATGATGCCGTGTGGCAGCGCGCGAAAGATTATCTTTTGAAAAATAAAGGGACAAAATTTTGATACTGCATGCGTAGATACTTTTTTTGGAAGTGTTTGGGCAAGAACATTTTTTTGAGTCTTTGGAGATGCAGATTTAGAAGAACGGCTGTGGAATATTGTTCCGAGAAAAAAGCGGGATTTAAGCGATGAAATGTGCAAAAATTTTGCCAATCTGTTTGCAAAGATCATCGACTATAAATCCGAATTTACAAGCCGCCATTCACTCGGTGTTGCGGAAAATGCAGCCAGATTATCCAGATATCTCGGTGATGACGAGGAGACGGTGCTGAAAATGTACCTGGCAGGCGCGCTGCACGATATCGGGAAAGCAGCAATCGGAAATGATATCTTAGAAAAACCGGGACGCCTGACGGACGAGGAGTTTTCTAAAATGAAAAATCATGCGGGATACACATATCTGATCTTATCACAGGCAGAAGGAATGGAAGATATCCGTGACTGGGCGGCGCTCCACCATGAAAAACTCGATGGCACCGGGTATCCGTTCGGTAAAACTGCCGACGAGCTAAACAGGCAGGAACGTATCATGGCGTGCATTGATATCTATCAGGCACTGACGGAGAGCAGACCGTATAAATCCGGAATGACGCACGAGGCAGCATGTGAGATATTGGAAAATATGGTGCAAAAGGGATGGATAGACGGTGAGATCACAGAACAGATCAAAAATGTTTTGCTTAAGAGGAAGCGGCATTGAGCCTGCTCCACTCGTTTTACTGCTGGGGCTGCACGGGTGCAGTTCTGCTTTTTAGTTATAAAAACCGTGCTGGTTAAAATTACCGCACGGTTTTTTTGAGCAAATATTAATTTGTATATAGTTCATATGATTTACAGCTTAAATTGTTTCATATCTGCAGAAAGTTTTTCAATATCATCTGCTAAAGCAGATACCAGATCCGAAGATTTACGGACAACGGCATCGAGCTCGGTTGCCATTGCGGAAGTTTCTTCTGTGGAGGATGCATTGTCGGTTGCAAGCTGTGTCAGGGTATCGATACTCTCTGTGACAAGTTCACGCTGTGAGTTGACATTCTGGATTTTTCCGGTAATGGTCTGGATGGAAGCCATACAGGAATCAAGTGCACCCTTTAAATCCTCAAACATCTGCTGTGTGCTTTCAAGAGCTGCAACCTGTTCGTCGGAAGCCTCACTCATTTTCTTCATCAGCTCCATAGATTTTTCGGAGTTCTGGCTTAACTCACTAATGATATTGTTGATCTCACTGACCGTCTGCGCAGACTGGGTGGCAAGTCCGCCGATTTCTTCTGCAACAACCGCGAATCCACGTCCGGCTTCACCGGCTCTCGCTGCCTCAATGGAAGCGTTTAAAGAAAGCAGGTTGGTCTGGGATGCAATTTCGCTGATCAGGGTAGCTGCCTGACTGATCTTGTTGACGGAATCATTTGTCTGGGCAGTCTGGTTATACATAGAATCAATATCAGTCTTGGTTGTAGAATTGACATCAATCAGTCTGTGTAAAGTTTCCATGGACTTATTGGAACGATCCTGCATCAGCTGTGCATTCTGATCAAGGGATTCCATTTCTGAGGAAGTATCTGCGATGCCATCGGCAATCTCAGCAATATTTTCAGAGGCACTTGAAGTTGATGCTGCCTGAGAGTTACTGTTTTGGGCAATTTCATTGATTGCAGTCGAAACGTTCTGGATAGATTCGTTCATGCTGTCAAAATTCTTTTTGAAATCCGAAACGGCGGACTGTAAATGAGAGGAAACTCCATCAATGTTGGAGATAAGTCCGACAACCTCCTGCTGTGCAAGATCAAGTGCACCAGCTGTTTTTCCAAGTTCATTGTTACTTGAAACACTGACTCCGGTAGTCAGATCCCCGGTCGACATCCTGTTTGCAAAATTCTGGATCTCGATCAAAGGTTTGCAGATCATATTACCGAAAATACGGGATGCAATGAATACGACAACTGTAAAAGACAGATCAATTATGATTATGACTGTGATCATAGTATGGTATTTCGCCTGAACTTCGTTTTTGGAACTATTCATTTCCGCTTTCATATCATCTACATAGTTACCGGTGGAAACAACCCAGTTCCATGGGGTAAAGATTTGAGAGTACGCGATCTTTGGTGCTACGGTAACACCGTCGGCTTTCGTAAAATAAAATTCATTGAAGCCGCCGCCGTCAGAACCGGTCGAGACCTTCATGATCTCCTGAATGATCTTGACGCCATTCTGATCTGTCAGATCGTAACGGTTATTACCTTCCTGATCGGTTAAGATCGGATGCATAATGAGGTTGTAGTCGGTATCATCGATCCAGAAATAGCCGCTTCCATCATCCCTGTAACGCATGTTGCGGACGATCTCTGCTGCTTCTTTTTTTGCTTCGTCTTCAGTCAGATCGCCGTTTTGGGATTTGTCGTATTCTGCCTGTAAAATAGCGATGACAGACTGTACCTGACTTTTGATCTCAGTATTGTACCCATCTAACCTGGCATTTTCATAATTCTTGTTTGCCGTGGAAGTCATAGTGCTGATATTTAAAATTGAAATACCGCCAATGACCATGACAGATACAAGAACAATCATAAGACACATTAGTGTCAGTGAATTTTTTACGCTTTTGCTTTTCATGGATATCAAGCTCCCTTTCCTATAGGTTAATTACACTTATTTTACTATTTTTTGACAAAAAATGGTAGACATAAATTAAAAAAATATGGTACTTTGGCTATGAAATTGTGGGTAATCACGAAAAAGTGTGAAAAGAAAAAAGGAAACACAAATATAAAGCAAATTGTGTTTCCTTTTGGAAGAGCGGAGACGGAGGGATTCGAACCCTCGTGCCCCGGAGGGCTAACGCATTTCGAGTGCGCCCCGTTATGACCACTTCGATACGTCTCCAGATATGTTTTTGCAAATACTTGATTAGTATACCATATTTTGAATGATTTGCAAGAGAAAAGTGGTTGTTGTAAATAGGGAGTGGATATGCTAGTATATTAAAAGTTTCATAGAGAAGATAATTGGTGCCGGCTGTTTTTATCCGGGAAATGGAGCAGTACATAAAGTACAGTATATTTTTCATATTAAAAATAGGTTGGTTAAAAGGGAAACAGGTGCGATTCCTGTACGATCTCGTCACTGTGATTAGGGAGTGCAGATTCCAAAGATAAGTCACTGATGTACTTTGCAGTATGTTGGGAAGGCGGAATCTGTGTGATGATCTTTCAGCCAGGAAACCTGCCAGTTGTCTGGTACAGGGAAATATTTCCCGGATCACGAGTAATTGGTCGTACCGTAAATGTAGGCTGTCAGATTGTCAGCTTATTTATGCAGACTTATTACTCCGCCCTCAAATAAGGCGGAGTGTTTCTTTGTGTGGAAAAATTCCACTGTGTACTATGAACGATACATTATATTATAATAAGGAGAGCATTATGAAGAAAAGAACCATTGCGTTACTTACCACATTAGCGCTTGCAACAGGTATGGTCGCCGGATGCGGAAGCAACACAGCAGCAACAGACACAGCAAAAACCTCTGAGACAGTATCTTCAGAGAAAACAGAGGCAACAGAAACCGTAGAGAGCACGGAAGTTGACGATCAGGCGGCAGCCGATCACGTCGCAGAACTGATCGATGCGATCTATGTTCAGACAAGAAATGATGATACGGACTCACAGTGTGCAGAGGCAAAAGAGGCATGGGATGCATTGACAGATGCACAGAAGGAATTAGTTTCCGGCGAGAACGCAGATCCGGATTATTTCGGAAGAGATACAGGAGATGCCTCAAAGGATGATCCGTTAAATGAAGATAATATCGGGGAAAATGAACTTCTTGTAGTAAGTTTTGGTACCTCATTTAACGACAGTCGTGCCGAGGATATCAGTGGAATCGAAAAAGCACTGGAAGCAGCATATCCGGACTGGTCTGTAAGAAGAGCATTTACCGCACAGATCATCATCAACCATGTACAGGCAAGAGATGACGAAAAGATTGATAATGTGGATCAGGCATTAGAGAGAGCTGTTGACAACGGAGTAAAAAATCTTGTTGTTCAGCCGACACACTTAATGCATGGTGCAGAGTATGACGAGCTGGTAGAGACACTTGACAATTATAAAGACAAATTTGAGACAGTTACCGTTGCAGAGCCAATGCTTGGTGAAGTAGGATCTGACGCAACTGTGATCAATGAGGATAAGGCAAAAGTTGCAGAAGCAATTACAGCAGAGGCAGTAAAGACAGCAGGATATGATTCTTTAGATGCAGCAAAAGAAGATGGAACTGCATTCGTATTTATGGGACATGGAACTTCTCATTCTGCAAAGGTAAGCTACAGCCAGATGGCAGCACAGATGAAAGATCTTTCCTATGATAATGTATTTATCGGAACTGTTGAGGGTGAACCGGAAGAGACAGCATGTGAAAATGTGATTGAGGCAGTAAAAGAAGCCGGTTATACAAAAGTTGTTTTAAGACCTCTTATGGTTGTTGCAGGAGATCATGCAAACAACGATATGGCAGGCGACGACGAAGATTCCTGGAAGAGCCAGTTCACAGCAAGTGGATATTTTGACAGCGTTGATACACAGATTTCAGGACTTGGAAGAATCGAAGCAATCCAGCAGATCTATATTGATCATACAAAAGATGCAATTGATTCCCTTGGAAACCTTGAGTCAACATCCACCACAGAGAGTACCGTTGGTACTCTCGAGGATGGTGTTTACACCGCAAAGTTTGATACAGACAGCAGCATGTTTCATGTAAATGAGGCAGATGAGGGACGTGGTATCCTTACCGTAGAAAACGGAAAAATGACGATCCATATCAGCCTTGTTTCAAAGAAAATTGTAAATCTGTTTGTCGGAACAGCAGATGATGCGAAAAAAGACGGTGCTGATATTTTAGAGCCGACAACGGATACCGTAAAATACAGTGATGGAACCACCGACGAGGTATATGGTTTTGATGTGCCGGTAGAAGCATTAGATGAAGAATTTGATCTTGCAATCCTCGGCACAAAAGGCGAGTGGTACGATCACAAAGTAAGCGTTTCTGATCCGCAGGAGACAGATAACTAATAAATGGAGATTTGTATGAATAAAAAGAGAGTGACCGCAGTAATCTTATCCGCAATGATGTGCATGCAGATATTCACGGGATGCGGTGCAAAAAATAATGCCGCTGCAGTAGAAGGCGGGGCTGGTCAGACAGCCACGGAAAGTGCACAGGGAGCGGCAGGTACAGTCACAGAGGAAAATGCACAGACAGCAGAGGAAAATGTGCAGGGAACGGCAGATCAGGATGGAACAGAAGAAAGCATGACAGGAAATGATGCCGCAGAACAGGCAGACAGCACAGAAGTTTCAGTTCCTGAGGATGGCGAATATACGGTGGAAGTCACATTAGAAGGCGGCAGCGGAAAAGCAACTGTGGATTCACAGGCGAAAGTTACTGTGAAGGATGGAGTGGCATATGCGACGATCACATGGAGCAGTACGCATTACGATTACATGATCGTGAACGGGGAGAAATATCTCAATGAAAATGAAGGTGGAAACTCTACATTCACAATTTCCAATTGATGGAATCCCATGTGAGATGGATGTGATCGGTGATACGACGGCAATGAGTACGCCGCATGAGATTGATTACACCCTGACCTTTTCAAATTTCCGGGAAACGGCAGGTTTTTAAAGAATTTAGACTGTAATGGGCGTATGGAGTTATCCTGCGCCGACCAGTTTGAAGTAGAACAATATGGTGCTTATAAGCTGATTACGATCGTGGATAACGGTCGTTTTTTGCTTGTGCCAAAAGGTGTCAAAGTGCCGGCGGATGTTCCGGCAGATGTGACAGTTTTACAACAGCCGCTTGAAAATGTATATCTGGTGTCGAGTGCGGTGATGGATTTAGTCTGCCAGATCGGTGCTGTCTCAGATCTGAAATATACAGGAGTAAAAGAAAAAGACTGGTATGTAAAAGAGGCGGCAGATGCGATGGCAGCGGGAAATCTGATCTATGCCGGGAAATACAGTGCGCCTGACTATGAACTTTTACTTTCCGGTGGATGCACGTTTGCGATTGAAAATACGATGATTACGCACAACCCGGAAGTGAAAGAAAAATTAGAAGAACTTGGGATCAAGGTCATGATCGAGCGCTCCAGCTATGAAAAGCACCCGCTTGGAAGACTCGAATGGATAAAGCTTTTTGGCGTTTTGTTCGGGAGAGAACAGCAGGCCAAAGCGTTTTTTGATGCGCAGGCAGCACATATTGAGCCGATTTTGGAAAAAGAAAAAACGGGGCTGTCGGTAGCATTTTTTGCAGTTGCATCGGATGGAACGATTACGGTACGGAAACCAAATGATTATGTATCATCAATGATCGAACTTGCGGGGGGCACTTATTCCTTAAATGGTTATGTCCCGGAAGAGGAAAATGCACTCTCCACATTAAAAATGCAGATGGAAGATTTCTATGCGGCCGAAAAAGATGCTGACATTCTCATTTACAATGGTACAATAGAGGGAGAACTGACATCGATCGCTGAACTGGTACAGAAAAACAGTCTGTTTGCCGACTTTAAAGCAGTAAAATCAGGACAGGTCTACACAACCGGAAACAATTTTTACCAGCAGACCAGTGGAACCTGTGATTTTATCGAGGATCTCAATAAGGTACTGAATGGGGAAACGGATGCAGAGTACCGGTTTTTGAAGAAAATCAACTGACAGGAATTCATATAAACCAGAGGAAATCATGAAAAAACGTTATATCATCTCTTTTGTTGTTGCAATTATCATATTATCGGTATTGTTTTTATGGAATGTCGGGGCGGGAAGTGTGGACATATCCACATCGGATCTGTTTGCAATCCTTGCGGGAAGTGGAAAAGATGAGACATTTTCACAGATCGTGTGGAAAATCAGACTGCCGCGCATCCTTGCTGCGATCTTGTTAGGAGGAGCACTGTCAGTGTCGGGATTTTTACTCCAGAGCTTTTTCCAGAATCCGATTGCAGGACCGTATGTGCTTGGAATTTCATCCGGTGCAAAACTTGTGGTGGCGCTCACCATGATTTTTTTGCTGGAAAAAGGCATTATGATCAGTTCCTTTGGCATGGTTATGGCTGCGTTTGTGGGTTCCATACTTGCCATGGGATTCGTGCTTTTAATTTCATTTCGCGTGTCAAAAATGTCGCTGCTGGTGGTCTGTGGGATCATGATCGGTTATATCTGTTCCGCCATCACGGACTTTGGCGTCACATTTGCCAGCGATTCGAATATCGTCAATCTTCACAACTGGTCGATGGGAAGTTTTTCCGGCATGACATGGGAAAATATAAAAATGATCGTCGTGATCGTCGGCGCAGCAGTGCTTGTGACTTTTTGTCTGGCAAAACCGATCGGGGCATATCAGATGGGGGAGGCATATGCCAGAAATATTGGTGTCAATGTAAAAGTGTTGAGGGTCACGATGATTCTTTTATCAAGCCTTCTGTCTGCCTGCGTGACGGCATTTGCGGGACCGATCTCCTTTGTCGGAATTGCAGTGCCGCATCTGGTGAGGATGGCGACAAAAACAGCGCGCCCGATTATCCTGATTCCGGGGTGTTTTTTGTGTGGTGCAGTTGTGACACTTTTTTGTGACGGAATTGCAAGAACCGTGTTTGCGCCGACGGAAATCAGTATCAGCTCGGTTACGGCACTGTTTCTGGTGCCGGTCGTGATCGCAGCAATGTTGAGAAAACAGGAGGGGAGGTAGTCATATATGCAGGAGATCCGCACAGAGCATCTGACTGTCGGCTATGATAAAACACCTTTGATCGGGGATGTGAATCTTTCTGTCCGGCCGGGGGAGATACTGACACTGATCGGGCCGAATGGTTCCGGAAAATCCACGATCTTAAAGACGATTACAAAGCAGTTAAAGAAACTGGATGGAACCGTATTTTTGGGCGAAGCATCCATGGATGAATTAAAAGACAGCCAGATTTCCAGACGATTGTCCATGGTCATGACAGAACGCCTCCGCACGGAGCTGATGAGCGGCAGGGAAGTGGTTGCCTCCGGGCGTTATCCTTATACGGGAAGATTTGGCATCCTGTCAAAAGAGGACTGGGCAAAAGTGGATGAGGCGATCGCGCTTGTCCATGCAGGTGAAGTGCAGGATCAGGATTTCATGAAGATCAGCGACGGACAGCGCCAGCGTCTGATGCTTGCGCGGGCAATCTGTCAGGATACAAAAATCCTGATCTTAGACGAGCCAACCTCCTATCTGGATATGGGCTTTAAGATGGATATACTTACAAATATCCGCATGCTTGCAAGAGATAAAAAGATGGCGGTCATTATGTCACTACATGAGCTTGACCTTGCGCAGAAAGTTTCCGATACGGTCGCCTGTGTCAGAGGCGACCGCATCGACCGCATCGGCACACCGGAGAAGATTTTTGCCGGAAATTATGTGCAGGAATTATACGGGGTGGCGGATCAGAGTTTTGATCCGGTGACGGGGCAGATTTTTTTGTGCACGGGATATCAGAATACAAGAGATTTCAAAGATTCTGACATAGAGAATTGCAGCAGTAAAGATTTCTGCAGTGGCAGTCAAGTCCCAGATCCGGTCAGTTCACAGATTTTTGTGATCGGCGGTGCGGGCAGCGGCATCCCGGTATACAACAGGCTGTGGCGCGAAAACATTCCGTTTGCAGCGGGAATCTTGCAGGAAAATGATGTGGAGTACAAAGCGGCTGTGGCACTTGCATTAGAAGTTGTGTCAGAAAAGGCATTTTACCCGGTTGGACAGGACAAGGTGCAGGCGGCAAAGCGGCTGATCGATAGCTGTAAAAAATGTATCTGTGCGGTGGAAGAGTTTGGGCCGTTAAATGAAGCGAACCGGGAGCTGGCGGAGTATGCGAGGAGGATTGGGAAGACTGGCAAAAACATATGAACAGTATACACAGAGATATCTTCAAAGCTATCCACGAAGGAAAATGGCTGAAAATTGAATATCTGAACAAAGAGGGCAGGCACACGAACTACTGGATTGGAATCCGGGACTTAGACCCACGGAACAAGACTTTAAAAGTGGACGGACTTCATCTCAACCGGTGCTCGATTGAGGGATACGATAAGATCTATATCGATTCCATCCTCTCGACCGAGATCGTGGAAGGCTCGTACTGCCCGGAGAATGAGCGGCTGATCGAAGACATCGCGCTGCACCCGGAACGCTACCAGAACCTTTTTGCAAACACGGCAAATTTAAAAATACTGAATTATCTGGAAATGTGCAGCAAACTGGATGCCACGCCGTATACGACCGATTATGAACTGGTGCGCTATATCGACGGAGATCAGGTGCGTGACGGGGAGTACCAGTTGTCGGAGGAACAGTTTAAAGAGATCGTGACAAATTTTCAGCGGCGCATGAACCGGGGCACGCAACAGGGGAAAACGCTTCATATTCAAAAGCTGGCACTGAATATTTTAAGCATCCATACAAAAAATGGATTGTATGTGCTGGCATACCGGAATCTGAATCTGGATGTAAAAAACAAGGCATTTAAACCGGATGAAGATATCACGATCTGCACGCAGTTTACCATAGGGGGAGAGCAGGAAAATATCCGAAGGTATTTAGATGCGGATGAATATGAGCTGTTATCCGATTTTGAAAAAAATCTTGAAAAATAAAAGATGCGATTACAGAAAAAAACGGTGCACGGGCGGTTGTGGATGACATGCCCTATGTCATCGGACTTGGCATGGACTGTGCATTAAATCTGCATGAAGAGTATAAGGCGATTCTTGACATGTACGAAAAAGAGCAGGTGACTTTTCCAATCCGGGCATTTTTCGGCGATCTTTTGGAACGTCCGCGAAGAACGAAGGCATATCCGATCGCGCTGTTAAACCAGAACATCAATCTTGACCAGCTTCTTGCAATTAACAATGCCATGAAATATCCGCTTGCCTATATTCAGGGACCACCGGGAACCGGCAAGACGAATACGATCTTAAACACGATCGTGACGGCATTTTTTAACAATATGACGGTACTGTTTGCGTCTTACAACAATGTACCCATAAACAATGTATTTGAAAAATTAAGTTCCCTGACTTATAAGGGAAAACGGGTCGCATTTCCGGTACTGCGCCTTGGAAATCAGGAAAAAGTAAAAGAATGTATCTGTTACATCAACCAGCTGCGGAGAGAGGTGCATGGCATTAAAGTATTTTCTTCCACGTTAGATCGTCGAAAAGGTGATAGAATTGACCGGGCGAAACAGCTTTCCGGCAGGTTAAAGGAATATGAGGAAGTCTTAGACCTGACGGAGCGCAAAGAAACGTTAACGCAGGTCATGGAGTATCAGGAACGGATGAAAAATGTGGCGACGCTCTTTCATTTCCATACGGATCTGCAGGGGCGTCAGCTGCGGAATCTGGATGAAAAAATCCAGAAGATCGGTGAGATATCTGAGCGGGATGCAATGGCTCTATTAGACCGCAATGAGGATGAATTTTACAGTTATCTGTATTATACCTCCGCAAAATACATCAAGGAGCTGGAAAGTAACAGGTTTCAGGATTTACGGAAAATTTTAGATGATGATGAAGATGTGAATGAGCAGGCAGCAGCATTTAACAAGTATCTGCAGAAATCGGAGAATGTAAAGAAGCTGCAGAAGGTATTTCCAATCATGATAACGACCTGCATTTCTTCCCATAAACTGGGTGAACCGGAACCGCTGTTTGACATGACAATCATGGATGAGGCGAGCCAGTGCAATGTTGCGGTCTCACTTGTGCCAATCATCCGGGGTGAAAAACTGATGCTGGTGGGAGATCCGCAGCAGTTAAAGCCGGTTATTTTATTGGACGAACTCACGAACCGGAAACTGCGCAGAAAATACCATGTTGCGGATGAATATGATTACCGCGAAAATTCCATTTATAAGACATATCTTGCCTGTGATGCGGTCAGCGATGAGATACTTTTGCGAAATCATTACCGCTGTAATAAAAAAATCATAGACTTTAACAATAAAAAATATTATAACTCCAAACTTCAGGTGCAGTCTGACAGCAGGGAAAGACAGCCGCTTGTCTATGTCAATGTGGATGGCGGGCCAGGTGACATGAAGAATACCTCTCCGGCAGAGGTGGAGGAGATCATGCGCTATGCGGGGGAAAATCCTGATAAAAGTATTGCTGTCATCACACCGTTTGTGAATCAGCGGATACTGATCGAGCGAGGGATCAAAGAAAACGGATTTGAGCATGTCGTGTGCGGAACGGTACATGCATTTCAGGGAGACGAAAAGGATGTGGTGCTGTTTTCCACGGCGTTAAGCGACCGGACTGGAAAGGGAACTTATGACTGGCTCAAAAATAATAAGGAACTGATCAATGTTGCAACGTCGCGGGCGAAGGACAAGCTGATCCTTCTTGCGGACGGGAAAGAATTGGAGCGCCTTCATCAGGGAAATGAGGATGATGATCTGTACGAGCTGGTGCAGTATGTGAAAATGAACGGGGAATCCAAAATTACGGAAAAGCATATCAGTTCGAGAGCACTTGGAATCCAGCCGTTTTCCACGGAAACAGAAGCGGCATTTATGAAAAACCTGACACATGCGCTGGAAAATATCTGGCTCACCCGGAATAAATATACGATCCACAAAGAGGTTGCCATATCCCAGGTGTTCCGGGATAATGTCACTTATGATAATCTGTTTTATATGGGAAGATTCGACTTTGTTGTCTATGAAAAGAGGGGAAAAAGCGAGCTGCCCGTTTTTGCGATCGAACTCGACGGCAAGGAGCATTTTGAGGATGAAGTGGTACGGGAGCGGGACAGACAGAAAAATGAGATCTGTAAGGCGCACCATATGCAGATCATCCGTGTGGAAAACTCTTATGCAAGACGCTATCACTACATCAAGGAAATTTTGAATGACTATTTTGCGAAGGCACGTTAAAAATTTTGCGTTCAAACATCCGGCAAAAAGTGGTATGATGTCTTTATGCATCACACAGGACAAAGGAGAAAATAATACAATATGGAAAAAAAGAGCCGGGAATTATTAGCACCGCATGTGGAAGAAGAACTGATGGATTATATTTTGCATACGCCGGTGAAAATAGGTGAGAAACTGCCAAATGAGTTTGAACTGGCAGAGCTGTTCGGCGTTGGGCGGAGCACAGTGCGGGAGACGGTAAAAAGCCTGGTTTCCAAAGGTGTGCTTGAGGTCCGCAGGGGTTCCGGGACTTATGTGATCGGGACGAACCGCTTAGAGGATGATCCGTTAGGGCTTTCAGGGTTTACGGACAAATATGAACTGGCGTTAGACCTCTGCAATGTGCGCCTGATGTTAGAGCCGGAGATCGCCATGCTGGCAAGTGAAAACGCGACGGACGAGGAAAAGGCGGAGTTAAAGCGGCTGTGTGATGAGGTGGAAAATCTGTATCTTGCCGGGGAGAACCATCTGCAGAAAGATGTGGAATTTCACACTTACATTGCGCGGTGCAGCAAAAATAAAGTCATTGAGAAACTGGTACCGATCATTCAGTCGGCGGTCATCACGTTCGTGAACCTGACACACCGCCAGTTAAAAGACGAAACGATTGATACCCACCGTGCGATCACGGATGCAATCTTAAATGGAGACAGTGCGGGTGCAAAATATGCGATGATCATGCACCTCAATTATAATCGTCAGATGATTTTGAAAAAACAGGCAAAGGCGCAGCAAAAAAATGAGTAAGGGACAAAAACTCCAAAAACTGGTAAGACGTCATATGACATGATGCAATATCGGAAAAATATACAAAAAACAAGGTGCTTTTTTAGGAAAACACCTTGTTTTTTTGTCTAAAAGAGAGGTTTTAACAAACTAGACATCGGATGTATTGACAAAAAATGATCAATAAAATACAATAATCGCAATGAAACATCAGACGTCATACAAATATCAATAAGGAGGTATATCATGGGTAACGTCGCAGAATTAGATACAACCCGGCTGGTTATTGCAGCAATTATCGGACTGGCATTGTTGTTAGTTTTGATCATCAAATTTAAGGTTCACGCAATGCTTTCGATCTTAATCGGTGCGATTGCAATCGGACTGATCGCAGGAATGCCGTTTGAAGAAATCGTAACGGCGGTGGACGATGGTATAGGAAACACGCTAAAGGGAATTGCCCTCCTGGTAGGACTCGGTTCCATGTTCGGTGCGATACTTGAAGCATCGGGTGGAGCACAGACTTTAGCAGTTACAATGGTAAAGAAATTTGGGGATGAGAAGGCTGCATGGGCGCTTGGAATCACCGGTCTGGTTATTTCTATCCCGGTATTCTTTGATGCAGGACTTATCATTTTAATTCCACTTGCATTTTCTCTTGCAAAAAGAACAAAGAAATCTTCCCTGTTTTATGCGATCCCGCTTTTAGCAGGACTTGCCGTTGGACATGCATTTATTCCGCCGACACCTGGCCCGGTATTAGTTGCCACAATGTTAAATGTGGAACTTGGATGGGTTATTTTAGTCGGCGTATGCTGTGGATTTTTTGCAATGATCGTTGCAGGCCCGGTCTGGGGAGCTGTCTGCGGAAAGAAATATTATGTTCCGGTTCCGGATCAGATCGCAAACCAGGAAGATATTGATGAATCCAAACTTCCGAGTTTTGCATCGGTCGTTACCATCATCATGATCCCTCTGGTCCTTATCATATTGAAATCTGTCGCAGGAGTGGTCCCGGCATTGGCAGGAGTGGCACCGTTATTTAACTTTTTAGGACAGCCGTTTGCCGCACTTCTGATCGCAACATTAGCCGCAATGTTCATCCTTGGAACAAGACATGGATACACGATGCCGGAATTAGAGAAGATCCTCACAAAATCTTTAGAGCCGACAGGACTGATCCTTCTTGTGACAGCATGTGGCGGCGTACTCCGTTATATTTTACAGTACTCCGGCTTAGGTGAGATCATTGGTAATGCTGTGGCATCCATAAATCTTCCAATCGTTATTGTAGCATTTTTAGTTGCGGCACTGGTAAGAATCTGTGTAGGTTCTGCAACCGTAGCAATGACCATGGCAGCAGGAATTGTAGCAGCAATGCCGGAGATCGCATCCTTATCACCGATGTATCTTGCATGTGTGGTTGCAGCAGTTGCCGGTGGAGCGACAGTCTGCTCACACTTTAACGATTCCGGATTCTGGCTGGTAAGATCACTGATCGGACTTGACGAGAAGACAACGTTAAAAACCTGGACGATCATGGAGACATTGGTTGGTGGAACCGGATTTATCGTTGCACTGATCATTTCTTTCTTCGTGTAGAAGAAACGGTAATGACAGAGCAATCACAGAGCATGAAATTTAGTATATTATAGATTTTCACGGTAAAAAGCAGCGCAGGAATGGAGGCTAGTGTGAAAAATAAGATTTTTCACACGCAAGATTTGTGCTTACGCACAAACTTGAGATGCGCAAAAAAACAGCGCAGGAATGGAGGTTATCATGGAATTAAGAAGTCAGAAAGTAAGAGAACTTGCACCGGAGATGGAACCCGCTTCGCATGGGTATGGGATGGAAGGCGGAGGAGCTTTCCAAAACCACAGATCATCATTGAGAGTACTTA
>ENA-OPYX01000107-OPYX01000107.1-human-gut-metagenome-genome-assembly--contig:-NODE-107-length-45698-cov-13.253604_pt1 | contig 45698 bp, 48 predicted proteins | sample MGYA00242639_ERZ504486 | MGnify/ENA primary metagenome ERZ504486 (study PRJEB26092, sample SAMD00036296) | human gut metagenome | host: Homo sapiens | study: EMG produced TPA metagenomics assembly of... | reverse complement strand
GGCCATTTACGATCCTCCTTTTCGTTAAAGTTGCACAAATTTGAACGCTAAAATTTTGTAGTTATTTTTGTGCCTCCTTTCCGTCTATCCACGCAAAAAAGCCGCCCGTTTTTCATGCCGGACGGCTTTTTGCGTAATGTGATAGATCAAATATTATTTTTTCTGATTTGTAGGCTCCGAAAAGCCTTGTATTTACAGTGTTCCTAATAGGAAGTAATCATACGACTTGAACACACATTTATAGGTGGTCGTATTGATGAGATGATAGAAATTGTTGATGATAAATTATTTTACATATTTAGAATAAAATATCAAACACCTGCAGATAAAAGAAATATTGTTGTGATTGACTTGAACAGAATAAACAATTTGAGTTATGACGATAAGCTGTTCGAAATAAGCATCGATGGAATGATGGTTGAGAAAATAGTTAATACATCTACCGATGTTCACAAAATAAAAATATCTGAGATGGTGGATAGTAATATAAAGATAAATGATTATTTTACACCTTCGTTGTACGAGGTATTAAAATCAAAGATTAACTAGGAGAGGTGTTGTCGATGGAATCTTAAAACACATCCTAATCCGGATGGATTATGGTAGCTCTACAATATAAGAACAGAAATAGATTATAAAAGGGCTGTTGGGCAGTATAGCCTAATGAAGCCTACAGAAAAAGGTTGCGTGAAGCCACATAAAAATGTATAATTAAGAGTAATGAATTTCATATTAAATGATATTGGAGGTACTCATGTCACAGTCGGTTACGATAAAGAGTAATAAATATGGAATCAATTTAGTTTTAGATGCGGATATGTCATTTGCTGATTTGATAAAAGCAGTTGTAGAGAAGTTTAAGGCATCCGCCAATTTTTTTAAAAACGCAAAGCTTGCTATTTCATTTGAGGGAAGGCATCTTTCAGATGAAGAGCAGCAGCAGATAATTGCAGCTATTGAGGAAAATACCACAATTGAGATTTTGTGCATTGTGGAGAGTGGTACCGAGCAGGAAGCCATTATGAAGGAGCAGGTTGAGGCATTTAATGAGGCAGTGCAGAAGCAGTGCGAGAATGTTGCAACAGTCAGTGTTCCGGAGCAGTTTTACCGTGGTACGCTCAGGTCAGGCCAGGTGATTACCAGCGAGTCTTCGGTCACAATCATAGGTGATGTCAATCCGGGAGCCAAGATTATAGCTCAGGGCAATATCGTTATTCTTGGTGCATTAAAGGGCAATGTCCACGCCGGATGTACAGGTGACAGGAGCTGCTTTGTATTTGCACTTGACATGCAGCCGATTCAGATTCAGATTGGTGATTTGATTGCGAAGAGTCCGGACGAGCCTCAGCCAAAGCACAGGGTAAGGCGCAAGGAAAAGCCGGCACAGGAGCAGGCACAGATAGCCATCGCAAAGGATGGATATATTTACATCGAACCAATTACTAAAAATATTTTAAATAGCATTTAGGAACGTAGGAGGAATAAAGTTCATGAGCGAAGTAATCGTTATCACATCAGGAAAGGGTGGTGTGGGCAAGACCACAACCACAGCAAATATTGGTACAGGTCTTGCACAGTTAAATAAAAAGGTTGTTATGATTGATACTGACATCGGACTGCGTAACCTGGATGTTGTTATGGGACTTGAGAATCGTATTGTATACAATCTCGTAGACGTCGTTGAGGGCAAATGCCGTATACGTCAGGCTCTTATCAAGGATAAGAAATATCCTGATCTGTGTCTGCTTCCATCAGCCCAGACAAGGGACAAGGATGCTGTTACACCGGAGCAGATGGTTGAGCTTATCAATGAGCTTCGTGAGGAGTTTGACTATATTCTGCTTGACTGCCCGGCAGGTATCGAGCAGGGCTTCAAGAATGCCGTTGCAGGAGCTGACCGTGCACTTGTTGTCACTACACCTGAGGTATCAGCAATCCGTGACGCTGACCGTATTGTTGGCCTTCTCGAGGCAAATGAGATGAAGCGCATTGATCTGATTGTCAACCGTCTGCGTGTCGATATGGTTAAGCGCGGTGATATGATGAATGTGGATGATGTAACAGAGATCCTTGCAGTCAATTTAATCGGTGCAGTACCGGATGATGAGCAGATTGTTATTTCTACAAACCGTGGTGAGCCGTTAGTTGGCTCAGACAGCCTTGCAGGAAAGGCATATATGAATATCTGTCGCCGTATCATGGGCGAGGAGGTTCCTTTCCTTGATTTAAACCAGAAGCATGGTGTCTTTGAAAAGCTAAAGGATATGTTTAAGAAAAATTAAAGGGGGATACGTACCATGGGTATAATGGATTTATTTAAAAAGAAATCTTCTGGTAATGTTGCAAAGGATCGCCTGAAGCTGGTGCTGGTTTCTGACCGTGCAAACTGCTCATCGGAGATGATGGAGATGATGAAAAGGGATATCATTGAGGTTATTTCCCGCTATATGGATATTGATGCGGAAGCTCTTGATGTGAAAATCACAGAGACAGAGTCTGATTCTAACAACGGAATGGTTCCGGCACTTGTTGCCAATATTCCTATCCGTGACATGAAGCATCGTCCGGATCCAAGATAGAGTAAATAAAATAATAGGATATGATAAGATATGAGGGTCAAAAGGTGTTTTGGCCCTTTAATTATTATATTGAATAAAAAGACTTGATTTGATATTAGAGTGTGATATACTTTAATACGTTACAAATAAATAAATTTTAGCAGAGTAGACACATGTGCGTTAAGTGCCGGATGAACAGGGAGTTGTCACCCGGACGAAAAGAAAATCTTGCGGTACATGAGTCGCATCCCGCTGCATCCGAAGATATTAATTATCTCCTGTTGTAGTTCGGTGAGGTCTGCAAAGGAGGTAATTTTTTAATGAAAAAATTCGTTACTTTGTTCACCGATTCTGCCCGAGAGCTTAAATCGGTCAGAACCATCACAACTATGGCAATGCTTGCTGCAGTTGCCGTTATCCTTGGATATTTCTCCATCGAATATGGACAGCTTATCCGTATCGGTTTTTCCGGTATTCCAAATGGTATCGTTGATTACCTGTTTGGACCGGTTGCCGGAGCTGTTTTCCACGGAGCGCTTGACATCATAAAGTATCTGATGAAGCCTACAGGACCATTTTGTCCACAGCTTACACTTGTTGTAATGCTTGCAGGTGTTTTATATGGATGTTTCTTTTATAAGAAAAAGCTTACCATATGGAGAGTGCTTGCTGCGAAGTTTGTAGTAATGCTCATCTGCAATGTCATTCTCAATACTCTGTGTCTGCAGGTGCTGTATGGACAGGCGCTTATGGCAATTCTTCCAATGCGTGCACTGAAGAACCTTATTATGTGGCCGATAGATTCAATTGTCTTTTTCGGCATTGCAAAGGCACTGGAGCAGATAGGATTGTTCCGCACCTTCCGTAAACAGGAGCTTGTAAAGAATGCATAGCGTGTTCTTTATAATGCATATAGATGATGAAAAGGAACATAGCAACAGAATAATGCACAGACAATATAATGCACAAAACATTACAATAAAATAATATTTTAAGTGTCAAATGACAGTTTTTATTTATAATTTTAAGCATAAGTGTCTTTAAACTGACAATTATGAGGTATTTCGCATTTTTAATGAAAATTGTTGACACAATATATTGAACGTGATATTGTTTACTTGTTCAAAATAATACACAAAAGAAAACGAACAAACAACTACATATTAATTATGAATATTTAAGAGCAAAGACGCTAACCGGTGAAGCACTTTGCTCTTTTTTATTTATCAAAATCACAAGGATATTTAAATTAGGAGGCAATATATTATGAAATTAAAAGACACAGGATTAACAGCACAGGACATCAAAGACAAAGTAAAGAAGTATATGATTGAGACATATGAGCGTTTCGATTTCATCGCTGAGACTGCTGAGGGCATGTATCTGTATGATGAGAATGGCACACCATACCTTGACTTTTACGCAGGAATCGCCGTAAACAATGCCGGCAGCAGAAACCCTAAGGTTGTTGCAGCAGTCAAGGATCAGGTGGATGACATCATGCATACATTCAACTATCCATACACCATTCCACAGGCACTGCTTGCTGAGAAGGTCTGCAAGACTATCGGAATGGACAAGATTTTCTACCAGAACTCAGGAACTGAGGCAAATGAGGCTATGATTAAGATGGCTCGTAAATATGGTATAGAGAAATATGGTCCAAACAGATATCACATCGTAACTGCAAAGGACGGCTTCCATGGCAGAACCTTCGGTGCTATGTCAGCTACAGGACAGCCTGGAAACGGATGCCAGGTGGGCTTTGGTCCTATGACATACGGTTTCTCATACGCTCCTTACAATGATTTAAAGGCTTTCAAGGATGCTTGCACAGAGAACACAATCGCTATCATGATTGAGCCTGTACAGGGCGAGGGCGGTGTTCATCCTGCAACACCTGAATTCATGAAGGGACTTCGCGAGTTCTGTGATGAGAAGGGCATGCTCCTCCTTATCGATGAGGTTCAGACAGGATGGTGCAGAACCGGAGCTGTAATGAGCTACATGAACTACGGCATCAAACCTGATATCGTTTCTATGGCAAAGGGTCTTGGCGGTGGAATGCCAATCGGTGCTATATGTGCTACAGAGGAGGTTTCAAAAGCATTCTCAGCCGGTTCACACGGTACAACCTTTGGTGGACATCCTGTATGCTGTGCAGCAGCACTTGCAGAAGTAAACGAGCTGCTTGACAGAGATCTTGCCGGAAATGCAAAGAAGGTTGGTGATTATTTCGCAGCTAAGCTTGAGAAGCTTCCACACGTAAAAGAGGTAAGACATCAGGGACTCTTAGTTGGTGTTGAGTTTGACGATACAATCTCAGGTGTAGATGTAAAGCATGGCTGCTTCGACCGTCATATGCTTATCACAGCAATCGGAAGCCATATCATCCGTATGGTTCCACCGCTTATCGTAAGCGAGGAAGAGTGCGACAAGGCATTTGATATTATAAAGGAAACTGTTGAGTCACTTTCATAGAAGGTTTGAATTATATTTGAGGCAGGTAACAGAATATATTGCGGCAGATTTTACGAGCCGGATAAAAGGACAAGGGCGTCACGATTAGCTTCGTGCGCCCTTCTTTTAAACAAAGAATATAGGTAACTAAGCGGAACAAGTTTATATAACAACATATGATTAAAGTGTCAAAAGGTATCGTCGATGCATACCTTAGCAACTTTCATATCAACATAGTATAAAGATGTATATATAAGAAAAGCGAGGGGAACGAAATGGCACATCTTGTTATTACAATAGGATGCGAATATGGCGCTAAAGGAAACCAGATTGGCAAAAAGGTTGCTAAAGACCTGGGAATCAAATTTTATGACAGGGATACTGTAGATGAAATAATAAAAGAGGTCGGTATTCCCAAGGATATCATGGAAAAGGTTGAGGAAGGTATCACCATCGCCGGAAAAGGTGCAGAGGGTGATGTCAGAGGCTCTTTCTCCAAATATGCAGACCTCACAGAGCGTGCAATTCATGTCCAGAAAACTATAATCAGAAAATTATCAGACCGTGAGTCGTGTGTGATTATCGGTCGTTCAGCAGACTATATACTAAAGGAACATAAACCGATTTTACGTATTTTCATATATTCACCGGATGAAGTGAGGATTGAAAACGTAATGAAGAGCCACAATTTGTCGGAGGATGATGCAAAGCTTTTTATTACTGAAAAGGATAAGCGTTATCATAAGCGTCATATGGCGCTGACAGGAAGCAACCGAGGCGATAGACACAACAGGGATATGCTTATAGACAGCAGCCTGTTAGGAGTGGATGGCACAGCGGAGCTTATTGAGTCTCTGGCAAGAAAAGTGGTAGAGAATGAAAGTAAGACAGAAGCTGGAGGTGACAAGTAATGGAACAGAAAAAATCAGAATTTAACAAAGTCCTGAATGCCTGGGACGTACTTGTAATTGCATTTGGAGCCATGATTGGCTGGGGCTGGGTTGTCTCAACCGGAGGCTGGATTGAAAAGGGCGGAGTGCTCGGTGCCGCAATCGGCTTCGTAATCGGCGGTATCATGATATTTTTCGTGGGAATGACCTACGCGGAGCTGACAGCAGCCATGCCTCAGTGCGGTGGCGAGCATGTATTCAGCTACAAGGCAATGGGTTCGACAGGTTCATTCATATGTACGTGGATGATTATCCTTGGATATGTCAGTGTGGCATGCTTTGAGGCGTGCGCTTTCCCAACAATCATCACATATCTGTGGCCGGGCTTTTTGAAGGGCTATCTGTATACGGTAGCAGGCTTTGATATTTATGCTTCTTGGCTTATTGTGGCGATAGTTGTGGCATTTTTAATTATGATGATAAACATTATCGGCGCAAAGACAGCAGCGATTTTGCAGACTGTGCTCACATGTATTATTGGTGGCGCCGGAATTTTGTTGATAATTGCATCGGTAATCAATGGAACAGTTGATAACCTGGATGGACAGATGTTTGCAGGCAGTTCTGCAGGTCTGAACGTAAAGGCAATTATCGGAGTGGCAGCTCTGTCACCATTTTACTTTATCGGATTTGACGTAATACCTCAGGCGGCTGAGGAGATCAATGTTCCGGCAAAGAAAATCGGCTCAATACTTATCTTATCAGTAGTTCTGGCAGTTGTGTTCTATGCACTTGTCATTGTTGCGGTAGGTCTTGTCATGGGCCCACAGGCAATTGTTGATTCAGAGCAGGCAACAGGACTTGTCACAGCAGATGCAATGGCTGCCGCATTCAACACAAAGATAATGGCAAAGGTTATAATAGTCGGCGGAATGTGCGGTATCGTAACCTCATGGAACTCATTTTTGCTCGGTGGCTCGCGTGCCATGTACTCAATGGCAGAGTCATACATGATTCCAAAGTTTTTTGCAAAGCTTCATCCAAAGCACAAGACACCAATCAATGCACTGATTCTCATCGGATCTCTCACAATGCTTGCACCTTTTGCAGGTAGAAAGATGCTCGTATGGATCAGTGATGCCGGCAACTTTGGATGCTGCGTGGCATACTGCATGGTTGCTCTTTCATTTATAATTTTACGTAAGAAAGAGCCTGATATGCCAAGACCATACAAGGTTCCTGCATACAAGTTCTTTGGAACAATGGCAGTTATCATGTCAGGCTTCATGGTTGCCATGTACTGTATACCGGGAAGCGGCGGAACACTTATCGCTCATGAGTGGGGCATCGTGCTTGCATGGTGTGCGCTCGGCGTGGTATTCTTCGTCTTCTGTAAAAAGAAATACAAGGAGTCATTTGGTACACTTGTTGAGCTCATCTCAGATGAGGATGCTGCAACACTTATGCCGGAGGCAGATGAGGTTGAACTGGATAAGGTTATCGATGCTGCAATAGACAGGGTACTTGCCAAGAAAGCAAGCTAGTACATCCAAAAACGTAAGATTGAAAAACGGGATGTAAGAACAGGCAAAATAAAACGCAAAAAGCGTAAAATTATATACATGAAAATGAAATGAGATACAAAAATTCGGAAAGGACAGGTTATATATGGAAACATTTAATTTCTCGGTGCCACAGGACATCACAGTGGGAAAGGGCAGTCTTTCAAAGCTGCCGGAAATAGCCAAAAAGCTTGGAGGTAAGCATGCACTCATCATTTCAGGACCTCATCTTGAGAAGATGGGACTTGTAAAAAAGGCAGCAGATTATCTGGCATCAGTTGACATAAAAGCAGACACTTTTACAGATATAGAGGCAAATCCATCTGTCACAACAGTGGAGAAAGCCACAGCAAAATACCTGGAGTCGGGCGCAGACTTTATCGTGGCATTCGGAGGCGGCTCACCGATGGATGTGGCAAAAGCAGTGGGTGTGGTTGCCAAATATGGCGGAAGCGTCACAGACTATGAGGGAGCACACAAGGTGCCGGGACCAATCGTACCGCTCATTGCGATACCAACCACCGCAGGAACCGGCTCAGAGGTGACAGCATTCTCTGTAATCACAGATCATAGCAGAAACTATAAGCTCACAGTATTCAGCTACGAGATATTGCCAAAATATGCAATCCTCGATGCAGAGCTCATCACAACAGCACCGGCAAGCGTAGCGGCAGCATGCGGAATTGATGCATTTATCCATGCAGAGGAGGCATATGTATCCACAGCGGCTTCGCCATTTTCTGATGCACTGGCAGAAAAAGCGATGGCACTTATCGGAAAAAATATCCGCAGATTTGTAGCAAACAGAAACGATATCGAGTCTGCTGAAGCCATGATGACAGGCTCGCTTTTTGCAGGAATAGCATTCTCATTTGCAAGGCTCGGAAATGTGCATGCAATGAGCCATCCGGTCAGCGCATTTTTCGATGTGCCTCACGGAGTGGCAAATGCAGTGCTGCTTCCTGTAATCGCAGAGTACAATGCACTTGCAGATCATGGAAAGTATCTGACCATCTACAATGATATAAGCCCGATTCCTGCGTATGCGGACGAATTTGAGCCTATGATGCTTGTAGATGCAATCAGGGAGCTTTGCACAGACATCGGAATCCCTGAGAATCTGACCATCGCAATCAACAATGCCAGCAAAAACGGAACAGTCACAAAGGAAGAGATAGAAAGCAAGATAGAGCCGATGGCTGTCGATGCCATGAAGAGCGGCAACATTGCTGTCAATCCAAGGGCTTCACGCCAGTGCGATATTGAGATGCTGTATCGCAAGGCACTGTAAACTTATAAAATACAAAAACGGAGATATGAGTATGGATTATCTGTCACACAATGTATCTGAAAATTTAAAAAGAATACGTCAGTCAAAGGGCATGAGCTTAGATCAGGTAGCAGAGCAGACCGGTGTGAGTAAAAGCATGCTTGCTCAGATAGAAAAGGGCACAGCGAATCCATCTATCGGAGTGCTTGGTAAAATCACAAGCGGTCTGCGAATTGAGTTTCAAAGACTTATAGATCCGCCAAGAGTGGACTATGCGCTCATATCTCCGGATGATCTGGTCCCGACAAAGGAGCTTTTGGGACAGTACAGGGTATGGACCTGCTTCCCATACGAGGACTCAAGGGAGGTTGAGGTATACCGTATCGATGTGGAGCCGGGCGGCGTGTATACAAGCGGTGGGCACGGCGAGAAAACACGCGAATATCTTACAGTCACAGACGGTGTGCTAACGGTCGAGTGTCACGACCATGTGCAGGAAATCCATAGGGGACAGGTGTATAAGTTTGAGACCGATCAGCCTCATTTGTATCGCAATGATGGTGATAGGGTGGCAAGCTGCATGTGCTTCTTTTTGGATTATACTAATATTCGGTGAGATTTTTAGCCTCTCCTCACCACAGCACTTTTCCCTCTAAAAGCAATACCGATGCTTATAATTGAATTCACACCATTATCGCGCAGCTCTGTGTCGTATTTCTTTGCTTCTATCTGTTGCAGGGCGCTGTCGGCTAATGCAGATAAATCGGTATGTTCATCTTTAGTGTGTTTAAATTCAAAGATAAATCCGGGCATTCCCTTTGTTAAAGGCATAAGCTGAATATCAAATCGACCGAGGCCTGATTCGCGGTTTGAGCGTATCTTGTAGCGGTTTCCAAGTATGGCACAAAGACCAAGCATCATTCCGTGATAGAAGCCTTCATTAGCTCCATCAATAGAAGAAATGCTTTTTACCATAAAATCCTCCAGCAGAGCCTGGAGTTTTTGCGTGTCCTTGGAAAAGATAGCCTGACTGATAGATATGGCAAGGCTATTTTGGTTGGTGCGGTTTAGAACCTCCTTTTCGTAAACAAAAGTAATTTCTTTGTTCGGAATAGCAACGTCACACATGAAATTTCCATCGCTTTGCGGATAAATATTGGCAACCTTCAGGTATCCGGCTACCAGAAGAAAGCTGTATATACTATATGGATTATTCTGAACCTCGGGATAGATAACACCGGTATCAATATAGGCTGCGATTTTTTCACCACAGAGCAGCTTATAAAGGTCTTTGGTAATTTCAGGCGTAGCTGCCTGGATAATTTCTCCGATTATCTCATTGCTGCCGGTGGATTGCCAGAATGCTTTCGGAAAGCAGTTGTCAGAGATATAATTGATTACAGACCATGGATTAAAGATTTCTGTATTGCCAAAACGATATCCATCGTACCATTCGCTGAGCTCATTATATTTATCATCTTTTCCATAGTATCGCAGCATGTCTTTTACCTCTTTTTCAGTAAAACCAAAATAAGAGCTGTAGCCATCATCGAGAATAGAATAGGTTTTCAGATTGTTCATGCCGCTGAAGATACTTTCCTTTGCTACACGCAGTATTCCTGTAAGAAAGCCAAAGGCAAGGTGTGGATTGTCCTTGAGTCCTCCTGAGAAAAAATTGCGCATGAAATTTACTATTTCCGGATAGAAATTGCAGGTATGCCCCTGCTGGATGGGTGTGTCATATTCATCAATGATAATGATACATTCCCTTCCATAATGCTTATGAAGCAGTAATGATAAAAGCTGCAGACCCATCTGACAATCGACTTCATCCCCGCTGTCTCCGGCAAGAAGATGATATTGTTCTTTTTCGTAAGCGGTTAAAACAGAACTTGTCTCAAGCTCGTTATGTCGTATAAATTCCAGAGATATAAGCCTGCGGATTTTCTGAAAGGTTTCTTCCCAGGTCATGCTTTTAACATCTTTGAAGGTCAAAAAAATGACAGGATACTGTCCTTGGTGTTTAGTGTAGTAATCGCCGCATTGCCATATCTGTTTGTCTTTGAAATAAACAGATGTATCCTCGTTTGTTTTTTCAAAAAATACGCGCAGCATATCCATATTCAGAGTTTTTCCAAAACGCCTTGGGCGTGTGAAAAGAGATACCATTGGCTTTTTATCCAGAAAATCACGTATCATCAGAGTCTTATCTACATAATAATAGCCGGTGGTTGCAAGCTTAAAATCAGATACACCTATTGGCAGAGATTTATTTTTCGCGAAATGATTCATGTGTATGGTTTCGTCAGGGATTAACCATTTACGTCCTTCCTTTATTGCACCGGGCAATTCACCGTTTTTGCACATCTGCTGGATTCTTCGTACAGAAAATCCCATTGCTTTTGATGCATCTGAGCAAGATAAATATTCCATGTGGCACCTCCGCATAATAATTTAATAGCAATACTTTGATTATATTATATGTCATTATGCGAAATATAACAACTGTGATTTCACATTGATTTCGCATAACAAGGTGAAAATTTTGCATAGATTTCGTCTACAAACGAAATGCTATGTTATTTATCAGGTGTTATCCTGTGTTTTCATTGGTTATCCTATTGCATATATAGGTTTACCTATATATAATGATGTACGTTGAGAAACAAATTGTTTTAAAAAGAACATCCCAGGAGAACACAATGCAAACATTAAAGAAATTCATCAAATACTATAAGCCCTACAAAACAGTCTTTTTCATAGACCTGCTTTGCGCAACAATAATCAGTGCCATAGATCTGGCGTTTCCGCAGCTGCTTCGCACGCTGACCAAAACCCTTTTTGCAGGAGCACCGGGAAAAATCATTTCTGCGCTGATTCCTATTACAATAGGCCTTTTGGTGGCATATATCATACAGACTGCGTGCAGGTATTATGTGACGTATGCGGGGCACATGATGGGAGCGAGGATGGAGCGCGACATGAGAAAGGAGCTTTTCGACCAATATGAAAAGCTTTCTTTTTCGTATTATGATCAGAATAATTCAGGACAGATGATGAGCAAGCTCGTATCCGATTTGTTTGATATATCGGAGCTTGCACACCACGGACCGGAGAATCTTTTTATATCGCTTATAAAGATAATCGGTTCGTTCATTTTTCTGTTTATGATAAACCGTATGCTTGCGGTTCCTATGCTTATTCTTGTGGTGCTTATGCTTGTATTTTCATATGGCCAGAATAAGAAAATGCAGGAAACCTTTATGGATAACAGGAGAAAAATCGGTGATATTAATTCGAGTCTTCAGGATACTCTGGCGGGCATAAGGGTGGTACAGTCATTTGCCAATGAGCGTATCGAGCAGGAAAAATTTAACAGAAGTAATGAAAATTTCCTGATTTCAAAGGATGCAAATTACAGATGTATGGGAAGCTTTATGAGCGGAAATGCATTTTTCCAGGGGATGATGTATCTTGTTACGCTGGTATTTGGTGGTTTTTTGATAGCGCATGGAAGGATGGAGGCATCCGACCTTGCTATGTATGCGCTGTATATAGGCATCTTTATCAGTCCTATCCAGATACTTGTAGAGCTGACTGAGATGATGCAGAAGGGACTTTCGGGCTTTAGAAGATTCTTAGAGGTGGTGGAAACTGAGCCGGATATAGTTGATGCTGCTGATGCAAAACCGCTTAAAAATGTAAAGGGAAATGTCTGTTACGAGGATGTTTCGTTCCACTATAGCGATGATGATACACCGGTGCTTTCGCACGTATCCTTTGAGATACCGGCAGGAAAATCAATTGCGCTTGTTGGACCGTCAGGAAGCGGAAAGACTACAATATGCTCACTGCTTCCGCGGTTTTATGACGTGACGGAGGGCAGGGTCACAATAGATGGAAATGATGTGAGAAAGCTCACGCTTGAAAGCCTGCGCTCGCAGATTGGACTGGTTTCGCAGGATGTTTATCTGTTTGGCGGAAGTATAAAGGACAATATCGCCTATGGAAAACCGGATGCGACGATGGATGAGATTGTAGATGCGGCCAAAAAGGCGAATATACACGATTTTATCATGGAGCTGCCGGATAAATACGATACGTTTGTCGGTGAGAGAGGCACCCGATTGTCAGGAGGGCAGAAACAGAGGATTTCCATTGCGAGGGTGTTCCTTAAAAATCCGCCTGTGCTAATACTTGATGAGGCAACCAGTGCCCTTGACAATGAGAGCGAGCGCTTTATCCAGAAAAGTCTGGAGGAGCTGGCAAAGGACAGAACGACTATCACAATTGCCCACAGGCTTTCGACAATCAGAAATGCAGACGAAATTCTCGTGGTAGCTGATTGTGGCATTGCTGAAAGAGGCACACACGAGGAGCTTTTGGCACAGGACGGAATATATGCGCGCTATTATGATATGAGCAGGTAGGATTAAGGAAATTTCCACTGATTAATCATAAATGAAGGGCAAAATACCTTTTGACCCTTTAATCATGTTATTATAGCTGCATAAACTAACTATATAGGAGCAGACACTATGCAGGCAATGTTCATAGACGTAGACGGCACTTTAAGCAGTCCGTGCTACAAGGTAAACGGAAAATTTCAGATAGGAATGTCAGATGTGCAGTGGGCAGACTACTGCAGTAAGCATGGTGAGGATACATATGAGTGGTGCCGTCCTGTGATGCAGGTAAAGGAGTATGCCATGAAGGCAAAGGAAAAAGGCACGAAGTTGTATGTGCTTACCACATCAGGCACAAAAATCGAGACAGCTGCAAAGCGCAGATTTTTAGACAGATACTATGCAGGTATGTTTGATGACATCTATGCGGTGGAGCATGATGATGACAAGGTCAGGTTCATTCTAAAAAAAGCAGCAGAGCTTGGGATTGAACCGTCGGACTGTGAGCTTGTGGAGGATACATACCGCATACTTTTGCAGACAGTGACAGAGGGGATTAAATCCACTCACATCACAACGATTCTCACAGGCGGATGCGAACGGTAACCAAAAATTTTCCACGGTCTATAAAGAAATAAAAAAAACATCCGATAAATATGTCAGGAAGCAAAATTTACATATTTCAAGGATGAAATATAAATAGAAAGGAGATCCTGTTATGCGTATAGATGCATATAATCAGATAGCCCAGTTGTATGGCGTATCAAGAACAACAAAGACAGCAAAGACACAAAGCGCGTCGAGGATGTCTGATCAGGTATCAATTTCGCAGGCCGGTAGAGATTACCAGATTGCGAAAAAAGCAGTATCAGAGGCTTCGGACATCAGGGAAGATAAAGTCGCTTTGCTTAAGAACATGGTAGACTCCGGACAGTATGAGGTCAGTGGAGATGATTTCGCCAGCAAGCTGTTAGAGAGGTACAACTCTCTGTAATATGATAATCATATCATATATCAAAGGTAAAAGAGGATTTTATAGTGGCTAGTTTAGTGGAAGAGCTTATAAATGTGCTCACAGAGGAAGAAAAAGTATACAGAACACTCGCTGCAAATGGGGAGAAGAAACGTCAGATAATCATAGATGCCGATATCCCTGCGCTTGAAGCACTGACTGATTTGGATCAGCAGGCAGGCGATGAGCTTCTTATTATGAGCAATAAGCAGGTTTCACTTCTCACAGATATTGCCAATGTACTGGGCAAATCAGATGAGAAGATGACAGTCACAATGGTCGAAAGGGCTTTTACTCGACACTTTACAGCACCACATCATATGTGGAGGATATCATGCAGGAGATGAACGGTGCTGAGTTTAAGGAGAGTATATCAGAGCTATGGCAGGCTTTTCAGGAGTATGGCAAGGATCCGACGAATTCGACGAATCAGAACCTTATTATCCAAAAGAGCGAGCTTTTTCTGACCAGATGCAATACGGTTTATTCTGATCTTCAGAAATACCAGTCAAATATCAACTTACAAATTAAAGACCAGGTTGACAGAATCAACGAAATCGGCGACAAGATTTATGCGCTCAACCTTGAGATTCAAAAGACAGAGTCAGGCGGTGTAGAGACTGCCATGACAGCGCGCGATGCCAGGGACAGTCTGATTGATGAGCTCGCAGGTTACGCTAAGATAGAGGCTGAGGAGGATTCCACCGGCTACGTGCGTATCAAGCTCGAGGGACAGCAGTTTGTACAGGATAACAAGTGTAACCATATAGGCCTGACCGAGGAAAAGGGTACAGGCTTTTATACACCGTACTGGCCTCATATTACTACACAGGAGAGCTATATGCCGGTGTTTAGCGACGTTGCGCTGCCGTCAGCGCTGGCTGAAAGAGTCGGCTGCACGCAGACCACCAACATAGCAACCAGCCTGAATAATGATATAGGAAGCCTGAAGGCACTCCTTGTATCAAGAGGCTCAGAGTATGGCACCTATGATTTCATGAGCGAGGAGAATTACAGTAGGGTGGAGGACAATGTGGTCATGGAGACACAGGCCGAGATATCATATCTGGCGCGAAACATCATGATGGCCATGAACGATATATTTTGTCCGAATACCACATACACAGCGGCAGACGGTACCACATACACGGTTTAGGATACGGCAAACTGCTCGGTAGGAGCTGATGGCAGCCTGCCACCGCATGAGCTCTTTGCAAGAGAAGGATATGACCGTTACACGCAGATGGAAATAGATGGCAAACAGTTTTATGTATACAATGATGAGACAAAGGCTAACAACTCATCATGGTACAAGCTTGGAAATGTTTCAGTAAATCCAAAGCTTGCAGCGCAGGTGACACTGATGCCGTCATACAAGCAGGACGGATCCGCAAATTATGGTCTTGCAGACCAGATTACAAAGGCGTGGTCAGCAGAGAATCTATACATCAACCCAAAGGATACGTCGAAGTGCAATTTTGAGGGATATTATGACAAGATAATCTCGCATCTCGGAACAAACGGCAGCATATATAAGGCGTCATCAGACACTATGACATCGACAGCAGCGGCCATAGACAACCAGAGAAACCAGATAATGGGTGTGTCGAGTGACGAGGAGCTGACAAACATGATCAAGTATCAGTCAGCATACAACGCATCAAGCCGTTTTATCACTGTAATCAGTCAGATGACTGAGCTCATAGTACAGCTCATATAGTTTTAGGATACGACAAGAGAGTATGAACAGGAGGAGTCGATATGGCTTCAACATTTTTTGGATTACATATAGGGTCAAGCGCTCTGAGCTCATTTCAGGTAGCGACCAATACAACTGCAAACAACATAGCCAATGTCAAGACGACCGGATACACCAGGCAGGAGGCTACCCTGCAGGCAAAGGATGCCATAAATGTCACAGCCCGCTACGGAAGCGTCGGCACAGGTGTTACAGTCACCTCAATCAAACAGCAGCGTGACCTGTACTACGACAATAAATACTGGGAAAACAATTCCTGCTATGGACGCTATGAGCAGAAGCTGTATTACATGGAACAGATTCAGAACTACTTTAAGGATAACGGCTCATCGGTTAAGGGCTTTTCGAGTGTTTTTTCACAGATGTTTTCAGACCTTGATACACTGCGCAGCAAGCCGTCCGACAAGACAGTGAGAAATCAGTTTATCAGCAGTGCACAGAGTCTTTGTACATATTTCAACCAGATGAGTGACAATCTCTCAAAGCTGCAGGATGACTGCAACGAAGAAATCAGAAACAACGTAGACAAAATCAATTCAATCAGTGAGAAAATTTCACTGTTAAATAAGGAGATTAACCAGATAGAGACAGGAACCGGTGTCGAGGCCGGCTCACTTAGGGATGAGAGGGCGAATCTCATCGACAGCCTGTCCAAGATTGTTAATGTATCTTATAATGAGACAGAGGTGCAAAACACCAATGGAGACAACTTGGGCGGCACAAATTTCTCGCTCTATATAAATGGAGAGAAGGTTGTGGAGGGCAAGGATTACCGAAAGCTCATCTGTGAGTCGTCAAAGACGAAAAACAATCAGACAGACAACGACGATCTGTATAAAATATATTGGGAAGATACTAAGATGGAGTTTTCCGCGACAGCCGGAACCGCAGGGGGAAGCCTGAAAGCTCTCTTTGAGGTGAGAGACGGTGATAATCTGGAGAATTTCAAGGGTAAGGTCACAAAGGCTGATTCGTATTCGCTCACAGTGGAGAATATATCAATAGACAATATAAAATCACTCAATCTGCCGGACAAGGACGGCAAAATCACTGTAAATAATATCAGCTACAGCTATGACAGCTGGGAGGCACAGGTGGATGCGCAGGGCAATATCAAGTCTGTAACATTTAATCTGAGCAAGGACAAGGCCATAGCAGACCCTGAAAAGACTGTGGCAGAGGGATATCTTTTAAATGCGGGCTCTGCAATAAATGCGAGGGGAATCCCTTACTATATGACACAGCTCAACGAGTTTGTCAGAAATTTTTCAGAGATGTTCAATCAGATAGAGAGCAAAGGACAGAATCTGAATGGGGATACACCACCTACATTTTTTGAAGCAATCACAAACACAGCCAAGGTATATGATTTCTCGGAATCAGAGGCTTACAGCAAGCTGCCTGATGGACAGACTGCCACAATAAACAGCAGCTCCAACACGTATTACAGGATGACAGCGGCCAATTTCTCCGTAAACAAGGATGTGATGAACGATGTATCGCTTTTTGCGACTTCCACAGACTATGTCAAGACAGATTCATGTGATATAGTTGATGAGTTAAAGAAGCTGCAGTCGGAGAAAACAGTATACAGAGGCGATAAAGCGGAATCATTCCTTGAGACAATCATCTCCAATGTGTCAGTGGATACGGAAAAGGCAGAGACCTACAACAAGCTCTATAGCAATCTGGAGCAGACTATTGCAAACCAAAGAACATCGGTATCAGGTGTGGATGAGGATGAGGAGGCATTAAACCTCGTGAAGTTCCAGTATTCATACAATATGGCATCTAAAATCATATCGGTTATGAACCAGATGCTTGATAAGCTCATAAACGATACGGGCGTGGCATAGAAGCGGGAGGCATAATATGAGAATCACAAACAATATGATAATGGGAAATACCAAGACAAATATCAATTCAACAAAGGTTTTGGTGGACAAATACAATACCCAGATGACTACTCAAAAGAAGATATCCAAGGCATCAGAGGATCCGGTTATCGCAATCAGATCGCTTCGCTTGTCGACCAGCCTGTCGCATCTTGACCAGTACAAGGACAACAATATCCCGGATGCTTCTTCGTGGATGGATGTCACACAGACAGCCCTTAGCAACATGAAATCACTCCTCACAGATATCCGTACACAGTGTGTAAACGGCTCTACAGATACGCTCACAGCTGATGTCAGAAACACTATATTACAGCAGCTTACAGCGCTGTCAGAGCAGGTGTATACAGAGGGCAATGCAGACTACGCAGGAAGAACGGTATTTACGGGCTACCGCACATCATCAAAGCTCACATTCCAGAAGGACACAAAGAGCACATATCAGATAACACAGGAGTTTTCTGCCGCTGATTTGTCAGAGAAGCGGTATTATACAAATGGCGTGACTGTTCCAAATAGTATAAATGCGGCAACACCTGACTGTACCACAGATGTCACAGAGCACAGCTTCCAGAGAATCCGTCTGGGCTACGGTAATACGACAGATGATGTGAAGCTTTCTATCGATGGAAAAGAGCTGACACAGGGCACAGATTATACTGTATACAAGAGTGTGTCTGATTTTGACCCATCAAAGCTCTCTGCTGATGATACGGCATATATACAGGAAACCGGTGAATTTGTTTTTGGTAAAAATGTAGCTGCTTCAATTAAGAATAATGAAAAGAAGCTGTCTGTCACATATGTAAAGACAGGCTTTGACAGCAGTGATGCTAGACCTGAGTATTATTACAACTGCAAGGATATTACAAATGCTGTGACACTCGATGCAGGTGGCAATGTACCCCATGATGCAGCAGGAGATATCATATACTCCGATCCATCAAAGGTAGTGGATTTTAAGTTTTCAAGTCAGGAAATCAAATACACAGTGGCAAACAGCACCGATATCACTGTCAATACACAGGCGAAGGACGTCATGGATACAGGCATCAAGCGTGATGTGGATGAGTTGATTGATGTAGTTCAGAATGCTGTCAATGCTCACGACAAGGTCTCACAGATAAAGAATATGATGCAGCAACAGCAGTACTCTGACAAGGATTCACAGGCAAAGCTTAAGACATATTTAGAGGCTGCAGAGCAGGAGGCTGACTATGCCGACAACAATTTGCAAAAGACCTACAGCCAGTACATCACACGCTTTGATGATCATTTGAATAAGGTAAATCTGGCACTCACCAATTCGGGAAGCACAAAGAGCCGCCTCACTCTCATCAAGAACAGAGTTGAGGAGCAGCAGACGACCATAGAGGAGCTTAAATCGACAAATGAGGATAGGGATATTTCTGATATAATCATTGATTTTTACGCTATGTACAATGCATATCAGTCCAGTCTGACAGCGGCATCAAAGGCAAACTCACAGACATTGCTTGATTATCTGTAAGGATTTTAAAAACGGTACACAGCTACCGGATTATATAACGCTCGCGGAGCGGGCGAAAAGGAGGAAGCCATGAGGGCAAAAACGAGAATATTTGGGGAAATTGACATCCCACAGGACAAAATCATCACAATGGAGAAAGGGATGATAGGCTTTTCGGAGCTGAAAAACTACACTCTGATATACAATTCGGAGAAGGAGAATGATAAGAAGTCTATCATGTGGCTTCAATCGATGGATGATGGAGACATTGCATTTCCTGTCATGACACCGGATATCATCATGCCGGACTACAAGCCGACGGTCAACGAGGAGCTTCTTGCGCCTCTTGGAGATCTGAATGAGGAGAATATGTATGTGATCGTCACTGTAAATGTGCCTAGCGACATCACAAAGATTGCCTGCAATTTAAAGGCTCCTATTGTGGTCAATACCGACAGCAACAAGGCAGCACAGCTTATAGTTGAGGATGACTACAAGGTGCACTTCCCGATTTATGACATTATAAAAGGGAAAAAAGAAAGGGCGGGTGAATAGTATGCTGGCTCTTACAAGAAAAAAGGGTGAATCTCTGGTGATTAATAATGACATCGAGATTACTATTCTGGAAATCAGAGGCGACCAGATTAAGCTCGGTGTAAGTGCACCGAAGGAGGTGCCGATTTACCGCAAGGAGGTTTATACGCAGATACAGCAGGAGAACAGGAAATCTGCGGATGCACAGAATGCACAGGCTCTCAAGGAGCTGTTTGGATAGCTTAAGACAGAGAGTTATATGTCGAAAGTTGCGACCGAAACCAATTGAATGAGAGTTCTATCAAGGCTATAATTGAACCAGTACAGCGATATAACTTTTTTCGCAGTGCTGGTTCTTTTCGATGTGCCAAAAGCGTATAGCGAATAAAATATAATTTCAGACAGGAGGACTTCAATTTGGAGAAAGTACGTTACATGATTTCCGATGCGGCAGCTGCCGTGGATGTGGAGACTCATGTGTTGCGTTACTGGGAGGATGAGCTGGGACTTGATGTGCCTAGAAATGAACTTGGTCACAGATACTATACGAGAGACAATATAAAACAGTTTTTGAGGATAAAGGAGCTTAAGGAGAAGGGGTATCAGCTTCGCGCAATCCGTGATATGCTTCATTCGGATGCACCGGGTGGGCCATTAAATCCACCGAATCCTGCGGCTATGGAAAAATCCGTGCAGCCTGTAAATTACACGAATATCACAAATCAGACGGTGAAACAGGAGATGTCAGGGTATAATCCGGCATATCACGATGAGCTGCCGGGATACAATCATACATATCGAAGCCGCACGGCAGATGAGCGTATGGATGAGTTTCGCGAGCTGATGAGCAATATCGTGGGGAGAGCCATAGCACTGAACAATGAGGAGCTGAGTCAGCAGATATCCACTGAGGTGCAGGAGCGGATATTAAAGGAAATGAACTATCTGATGCGCGAACAGGATATTGCGCAGGAGGAGAGATATAAAAAGCTGGATGCTGCCATACGGGGAAATCTGCGCAGAAAGGGACTTTTTTCAAGGAAAAGGAACGCGGACATGCCTGCAGATACAAAAATAAGCGCTGCAGACACCAAGGGAAAGAAGGGACGCGACAAGACGCATACGCATGAGCTTAATCCGGTGAGACTATAGAGCATGCATGACAACGCTTACACTAAAAAATAATTACTGCAAAAACGCTTACAGCATAAAAATGATTACAATACAAAGACGATTACAACACAAAAAAGACGACCCATAACAGGTCGTCTTTATTTCTTACAGTATGCTAAAAATTAGCCCTGGCTGATTGCTCCAGTTGGGCAAACACCAGCACATGTACCACAATCGAGACAAGAATCTGCATCGATTACGTACTGTGAATCACCAGCAGAGATAGCTCCTACTGGGCACTCACCAGCACATGTACCACAGCTAACGCATGAATCAGAAATTACGTATGCCATAATGAAATCCTCCTTATAAAATAATGATCATTATTCGCCGTTATTGGCTTATCTGCATTGTAGTACAAAACACAGAATAATGCAATGCCAAATAAAATTGTACTTACTTTTACACAATCTTATATAAAAATTACCAAATATTGAGTAAAACTTGAAATGCTATTGTTACTATTGTATAATAAATAGAAAACAATTTAGAACCTCTGGGAACAAAAGATGATACGTCATGTTTACATGTAAGCAGCAGATTTTCCTGCTCTCGAGGTAGCTCTGAAGTGTTACAATAAAAACACATGATTATTTAGAAAAACTGGTGTTTGCACATGGTATATTACTGTAGTATGTGCGGTGAGGATATAAAATGGAAACAAAAATTATAAAAATAGATCAGGACAATTTAGACCATAAGCTCATGCAGGAGGCAGGTGATTTGATTGCAGCCGGTGAGCTTGTAGCGTTTCCGACAGAGACAGTGTATGGGCTTGGCGGTGATGCTTTAGATCCGGAGGCATCAAAGAAGATATACAGTGCAAAGGGGCGTCCGTCGGACAATCCGCTTATCGTACACATATCAGATTTTTCGGATTTGGAGCGCATCGCAAAGACAGTGCCGGAGGATGCAAGGAAGCTTTCGGATGCTTTTTGGCCGGGACCTCTTACCATGATAGTGGAGAAGGGCGATGCAGTGCCGTATGCCACAACAGGCGGCATGGACACAGTGGCTGTGCGCATGCCGAATCATCCTATAGCGCTAGATCTTATAAGAAGAAGCGGCTGCCTTATCGCGGCGCCAAGCGCCAACACATCCGGCAGACCGAGCCCTACAGAGGCTGCACATGTGGCTGAGGATCTAAGCGGCAAAATAGCCATGATAATAGACGGAGGACCGGTTGGCATAGGAATAGAGTCCACCATCATTGACCTGACAGAGGATACACCTATGGTGCTGCGTCCGGGCTATATTACACCACAGATGCTTTCAAAGGTATTAGGCAAAGAGGTTATCATAGATCCGGGAATCATAGCGGCAGATGACACGAGAAAGCCCAAGGCCCCAGGCATGAAGTACAAGCACTATGCGCCAAAGGCTGACATGGCCATCGTGGACGGTACCAGAAAGCATGTGATTGCAAAGATAAATGAGCTTGTGGCTTCGCACAGGGATGATGGCAAAAAGATAGCAGTCATCGCAACTGAGGAGACAAAGCAGTTTTATGATGCAGATGTTGTCCTGTCGATGGGAAGCAGGGCGGATGAGGATTCGATAGCGCATGAGCTATACCGTATATTAAGGGATTGTGATGAGCTCGATGTGGATGTGATTTTCTCGGAGAGCTTCTCCACACCACGTATAGGACAGGCCATCATGAACCGTATGCTAAAGGCGGCAGGCCATCAGGTGATAGACACACATGTGAAGTATGACAAAATCATTTTTGTCGCACAGACCGGCACATGCAGGGAGCAGATGGCAAAGGGCATCATGAACGACTTTGTACTCAAGGTGCCGATGGAGATTGAGGCGAGAGGACTTGTTGTCCAGTTTCCGGAGCCGGTCAATCAGAAGGCAGAGGCAGTGCTCATAAGCAATGGTATTTCCACGGAGGGCATGGTGTCAACGCAGCTTGAGGAATCGGATATCACGGAGAGTACTATGGTATTTACCATGGAGTCATCACAGCGCGAGCGCATTATAGAAAGCTTTGCCGATATCGACCCGGAGCAGGTCTTTGTGCTTTCGCAGTATGTGGGCGATGAGCTTGAGATACTTGACCCTTACGGTGGCACGCTTCAAAGCTACGGACTGTGCTATGAAAGCCTCAGGGCTACGCTTAAGAAGCTGGTAAAGCGCTTAAATGCAAATACATAAAAGACAAACAAATATAACACAATATAAGATAAAGGAGAACAAATATTATGGGTAAGGTAGTAGTTATGGATCATCCGCTGATTCAGCACAAGATTGGAATTATGAGAAGAACCGACACAGGTTCAAAGGATTTCAGAACACTCGTCAGCGAGGTTGCGATGCTTGAGTGCTACGAGGCAACAAGAGATCTGGAGCTTACAGATGTGGAGATTGAGACTCCTATCTGTAAGGCCACTGTAAAGGAATTAAAGGGCAAAAAGCTTGCAGTTGTTCCTATCTTAAGAGCCGGACTTGGTATGGTGGAGGGCATGCTTGAGCTCATCCCTGCCGCAAAGGTTGGACACATCGGCATGTATCGTGACCCGGAGACAGCAGAGCCTATCGAGTACTATTGCAAGCTTCCGGCAGACTGCGCAAACAGAGAGGTATTTGTGGTAGATCCGATGCTCGCAACAGGTGGTTCAGCAGTTGCAGCGCTTGATATGCTCAAAAAGCGCGGTGTGAAAAACATCCACTTTATGTGCATAATTGCAGCTCCTGAGGGAGTAAAGAGACTCACAGAGGCACATCCTGATGTGGATGTATATATAGGAGCGCTCGATGATCATCTCAATGAGCACAAATATATTGTGCCGGGACTCGGAGATGCAGGAGACAGAATTTTCGGAACCAAGTAATAAAATGTGTGATAGACCATATTGAATGGAGGTGTATATATGGGAGCTTCGGAAAAGAGAAAGGATTATATCTCATGGGATGAGTATTTTATGGGCATAGCGATGCTTTCAGGCATGCGCTCGAAGGATCCGAATACCCAGGTGGGTGCGTGCATAGTGGACCCGGAGCACAAGATACTCTCCATGGGCTATAACGGCTTTCCTCTTGGCTGCTCAGATGATGAGTTCACCTGGGCCAGAGAGGGAGAGGATAACAAGTATTTCTATTCTACACACAGCGAGCTCAATGCCATCTTAAACTACAGGGGCGGAAGCCTTGAGGGAGCGACCATATATGTCACATTGTTTCCGTGCAATGAGTGCGCTAAGGCAATCATACAGTCCGGCATCAGGGAAGTAGTCTACGACTGTGACAAATACGAGGGCACGGCCAGCGTGACAGCTTCAAAGAGGATGCTTAGGGCAGCGGGGGTTACAATTCGCAGGTATGAGCACACTGACCGTGAGGTGACGCTTGTGCTGTAGCACTTGTGGTGTACACAGGGACTTTTAATATGGGAGCATTCGTTGTGAATAGTGATAATACTGCAATTGTTATGTCAAATTGACGTGATTTAACATGAAACGCATGTATTTTTTATGCATTTTACACATAAAAATGTAGACAAAAGCAATAAAAATGATATAATAATTTGTATATGAAAAGAGATAATAAGAAAGAGGTAATGAATGCACTTATCATGGTTTTCCAGTTTGGAATCAACATGATTGTGCCGATATTTCTCTGCACACTGGCCGGTGTGTGGATTGGGAAAAAGACCGGAGCGGACTGGGTAACTGTTCCATTGTTTTTCCTTGGAGCATTTGCGGGGGCAAACAATATATACCGCATGGTTCAAAAATTCCTGAAGCCGGAGGATGATGGCAGAGCCGTCAGACAGACACCGGGCAGGCAGAGTACTACGGAAACAGAGATATCAGACAGTATTAGCAGGGTAGAGAAGGATGTTAAAAAGAATAAATGACGCATTGCCGGGACTTGTATTTGGGATAGTTTTTTACGGGATTGTTGTGCAGCTTATTGGGGTATGGTTTGTCACAGACAAAATTTCATATTCTATCGGCTTATGGTATGGGATAGTGATAGCTGTTGGTATAGCTGTCAATATCGCCACAGTCATATATGACGCGACCGCCATATATGGACAAAAGGATGCCAATCGCAGGATCGTAGCAAAATCACTTTTAAGGTATATTGTTGTTGCGGTCCTGTTATTTATATTGGGACTATTTGATTTTGGAAATCTGATAATGGCCTTTGTCGGTATGCTGGGACTCAAGATTTCAGCGTATTTACAGCCTTTATTTATGAAGGTGACAGACAGATTTTCCGGGAGAAGTGATGCATCTTCCGCCGGCGAAATGGAGACAGAGTAGCAAAACCGCAGGTAAACTTAATAAGGAGGAGGTGATAATGTGAATCAGGCGATTTTACTGGAAAGTAACGCAGACAATATCGACTTTATGATCCATGGTATTTTTTCGATAAAGGTATTCGGTCAGGAGGTCTGGATTACCACATCGCATGCCTGTATCCTCATAGTGATGGCCATTATGGTCATATTCGCTATAGTGGCAAACAGGAAGCTTAAAAAAGCAAAGGAAGTACCGGACGGCTTTCAGAATATCATCGAGCTCATCGTAGAGATGCTCGACAAGATGGTTGAGGGAACCATGGGTAAGTGGGCTCCGAGGTTTGTAAACTACATCAGCACGATTTTTATATTTATACTGATGAGTAATATCTCAGGCTTGTTTGGTTTAAGACCACCGACAGCCGACTACGGAACCACACTGGCGCTTGCACTTATTACATTTTTCATGATCAGATTCAATAAGGCTAAGCATCAAAGCGCAAAGGATATCTGGACCGGTATGTGTTCACCACTGCCGCCGTGGCTGCCTATATGGGCGCCAATCAACATTATCAGTGAGATTGCAATTCCTATCTCATTATCATTGCGTTTGTTCGCCAATGTGTTGTCAGGAACTGTTATCATGGCGCTGGTATATGGTCTGCTAAGGTTTATAGCCATAGCGTGGCCGTCAGTACTGCATGTATACTTTGATTTGTTCTCAGGAGCAATTCAGACATATGTATTCTGTATGCTGACAATGACATACGTTACACAGGCATGTGAGACGGATGAGTAAAACTATAAGATGTATTTTTAGGAGGATTCAATTATGGATATCAATGGACAGGATTTAATCAGAGCATGCTCAGCAATCGGTGCAGGTTTGGCAGTTATCGCCGGAATCGGACCTGGTGTTGGACAGGGTATCGCAGCAGGACATGGTGCAGCAGCCGTAGGACGTAACCCGGGAGCAAGAGGACAGATTATGTCAACCATGCTTTTAGGACAGGCGGTTGCAGAGACAACAGGTCTTTATGGTCTCGTTGTTGCATTACTTTTACTTTTCGTTCATCCGCTCGGATAGTATATTACGGTTTGCCGCAGAGGATTACCGTGCGGCGATACAGCCAACGGAAAGGAGAGTAAAAGTTGTTAGCACAGGGATATACATTTTTGTTTAATCTGGATGCGCAGTTGCTCTTTGATACAGTACTTTTGGCAGTTGCAGTATTTTTCCTTTTCATGCTGATGTCGTATCTGCTTTTCAACCCTGCAAGGAAGCTGTTAAAGGACAGGCAGGACAGGATAGAAAGCGATATAAACACAGCTATTGCTGACAAGGAAAGTGCCGCAGCACTAAAGGCAGAGTACGAGGGAAAGCTTAAGGACATCGATAAAGAGGCCGAGGCTATTCTCACAGAGGCGAGACAGAAGGCGCTTAAAAACCAGAACAAGATTGTGGATGATGCAAAGGAAGAGGCTTCACGCATCATAAAGAGAGCCAGAGAAGAGGCAGAGCTTGAGAAGAAGCATGCCATGGATGATATGAAGCAGGAGATGATACAGATAGCATCGCTTATGGCACAAAAGGCTGTCGCAGCTTCGATCACCACAGACATTCAGGATACACTCGTTGAAGAGACACTTAAGGAAATGGGAGAATCAACATGGCTAAGCTAGTATCTAAGGTATACGGTGATGCATTGTTTGAGGCGGCCCTTGAGGACAACAGGCTATCCGGCCTGTCTGACGAGGTAACAGCAGTAAAGGAAATCATTGCTGCAAATGATGACCTCTCAAAGCTGATGGATCATCCGCAGATTGATAAAGAAGAAAAGGTCAGAATCATCGAAGAAATATTTGGGGGAAGAGTTTCAGCGGAGCTGGTGGGGCTTATGAGAATGATTATAGAAAAGAATCACTACAAAGAGCTTACCTTAGTTTTCGACTACTTTCTTGACAGAGTCAAGGAGTACCAAAATATCGGAACAGCATACGTCACATCTGCATTTGAGCTTTCAAAGGAGCAGAAGCTTGCTGTGGAGAAACGACTTCTTGACACGACAAAATACGTGAAATTTGAGATGCATTTTGAGGTGGATACCGCGCTCATAGGCGGTATGAAAATCAGAATCGGGGACAGAGTGGTGGATTCATCTGTCAGCAGCAGATTAGAAAGACTCACCCGCGATTTGACAAAAATACAATTGAAAGTAGGTGAATGCGCTCCATGAATCTAAAGCCGGAAGAAATCAGCTCAGTAATAAAGGAGCAGATTAAAAGATACGCTTCCCAGCTCGAAGTCGCTGATGTAGGAACAGTCATTCAGGTGGCAGACGGAATCGCACGTATTCATGGTCTTGAGAATGCGATGCAGGGAGAGCTTTTGGAATTTCCAGGGGAAGTATATGGAATGGTATTAAACCTCGAGGAGGACAATGTCGGTGCTGTTTTACTTGGACAGCAGCGCAATATCAACGAGGGAGATACAGTTAAGACCACAGGACGAGTGGTAGAGGTGCCAGTAGGCGATGCGATGCTCGGCCGAGTAGTAAATGCGCTCGGACAGCCAATCGACGGAAAGGGACCTATCCAGTCGGACAAATATCGTCAGATAGAGAGAGTAGCATCGGGAGTTATCTCGAGAAAGTCAGTAGATACACCGCTTCAGACCGGTATAAAGGCTATTGACTCAATGGTTCCTATCGGACGAGGACAAAGAGAGCTTATTATCGGAGACAGACAGACCGGAAAGACGGCTATCGCGATAGATACCATAATCAACCAGAAGGGACAGGGTGTGAAATGTATCTATGTAGCCATCGGTCAGAAGGCTTCTACGGTTGCATCCATAGTAAATGAGCTCGAGGAGTTCGGAGCCATGAGCTACACGACAGTAGTGGCTGCGACAGCATCAGAGCTTGCACCGTTACAGTATATCGCACCATACTCAGGCTGCGCTATAGGTGAGGAATGGATGGAAAACGGACAGGATGTGCTCATAGTTTACGATGATCTGAGTAAGCATGCAGCAGCATACCGTACACTTTCTCTCCTTTTAAAGAGAGCGCCCGGACGAGAGGCTTATCCGGGAGATGTTTTCTATCTCCATTCAAGGCTTCTGGAGAGAGCAGCGAGACTGTCAGACAAGCTGGGTGGAGGCTCACTCACAGCCCTTCCTATCATTGAGACACAGGCGGGTGATGTATCAGCATATATCCCGACCAATGTTATCTCAATCACAGACGGTCAGATATATCTCGAGACAGAGATGTTCAACGCGGGCTTCAGACCTGCCATAAATGCAGGACTTTCAGTTTCGCGAGTTGGAGGCTCGGCACAGATAAAGGCAATGAAAAAGATTGCAGCACCTATCCGAGTAGAGCTGGCTCAGTACAGAGAGCTTGCAGCGTTCTCACAGTTTGGCTCAGAGCTTGATGCAAGCACCGCAGAGCAGCTCGCACAGGGAGCACGAATCAAGGAGATTTTAAAGCAGCCGCAGTACAAGCCGATGCCTGTAGAGAAGCAGGTTATCATAATATACGCTGCGACAAAGAAGTATCTTATCGATATCAAAATCGAGGATATTTTAAGATTCGAGGCAGAGCTGTTTGATTTCATTGATACCAGATATCCTGAGATTCCTGAAGCAATCAGGGAGAAAAAGGTGATGGACGATGATACTGAGCAGGCACTTATAAAGGCAATCGAGGAATGCAAAAAGCAGTTCCGTTAGACGGTTGGATATTAGTAGAAGGCAGGTGGTAAAATGGCTTCGATGCGAGACATAAAGCGCAGAAAAAGCAGTATTACAAGTACTCAGCAGATCACAAAGGCCATGAAGCTCGTTTCTACCGTCAAGCTGCAAAAGGCGAGAGCACATGCGGAGGCAACAGATCCGTATTTCAACTATATGTACAGGACAGTAAGCTCGATGCTTGCAAAGAGCGGCAATCTGGAGCACCCATACTTAAAGGCCGGTGATTCGCCAAGGAAGGCGGTAGTCGTTTTGACATCAAACCGCGGACTGGCAGGCGGATACAACAGCAATATAGTAAAGCTCATCACACACGGAGACTTCAAAAAAGAAGAACTCGACATATACGCTGTGGGAGCAAAGGGCGAGGAGCTGCTTACGTCAAAGGGCTATCATATAGTTGAGAGTGCACCGGAGATGATGGAGGACCCGACCTACGAGGATGCTGCGGCACTTTGCAAAAGAGTGTTAAAGGCATTTACAGACGGTCAGGTGGGGGAGATTTATCTCGCATATACCCATTTCAAAAACACAGTTACACAGGAGGCGAAGCTTATAAAGCTTTTGCCGGTGGAGCTGGATGAGAGTGGGGCAGATGAAAAAGAGGACTCCAATATTCTCATGAATTTTGAACCGAATCCGGAGGAGGCTTTGGAGCTTATTATTCCAAAATATGTGACAAGCCTGTTTTACGGAGCACTGGTGGAGTCATTTGCCAGTGAAAACGGAGCCAGAATGCAGGCGATGGATTCTGCTACGAGCAATGCAGAGGATATGATCAGTGATCTGACATTGAAATATAACAGAGCGCGTCAGGGCTCAATCACGCAGGAGCTTACTGAGATAATTGCAGGAGCTAATGCGATAGAGTGATACATGCATATCCGGTCATGGGAAGGCAGGCATGTGTGTCTGTGAATGGCCAAAAAGGCAAGCGTATCATATGAATTAAAAAAGAAGGAGAAACTATAAATGGCAGATAAAAATGTAGGTAAAATCATACAGGTTATCAGTGCCGTTCTGGATATCAAGTTTTCAGAGGGTAATCTGCCTGAGATAAACGATGCAGTCGAGGTACCGCTGAAAAACGGCGGAAAGCTGGTCGTTGAGGTTGCACAGCATCTGGGCGACGATACAGTCAGATGTATCGCCATGGGACCTACTGATGGTCTCGTCCGCGGCATGGACGCTATCGCAACAGGAGCACCTATTTCTGTGCCGGTGGGGGAGAATACACTTGGAAGAATGTTCAATGTGCTCGGAGAGCCTATCGATGAGGTTGAGCCTCCACAGACAGAGGAGAAATGGGCAATCCACAGACCTGCGCCTAGCTTTGAGGAGCAGGCTACATCGCAGGAGATGCTTGAGACAGGAATAAAGGTTGTAGATTTGCTCTGCCCATACCAGAAGGGTGGAAAAATCGGACTCTTCGGAGGTGCCGGAGTAGGAAAGACGGTGCTCATCCAGGAGCTTATCCACAACATCGCTACACAGCATGGTGGATACTCAGTATTTACCGGTGTAGGAGAGCGTACACGAGAGGGAAATGACCTGTACTACGAGATGAAGGAGTCAGGTGTTATCGACAAGACCACCATGGTGTTCGGACAGATGAACGAGCCACCCGGAGCACGTATGAGAGTTGCCCTGGCAGGACTTACGATGGCAGAGTATTTCCGTGACAGAGGCGGCAAGGATGTGCTTCTCTTTGTGGACAATATCTTCCGTTTCACACAGGCAGGTTCAGAGGTATCAGCACTTTTAGGACGTATGCCTTCAGCCGTTGGCTACCAGCCGACACTGCAGACAGAGATGGGAGCTCTTCAGGAGCGTATCACATCAACAAAGAACGGTTCAATCACATCGGTTCAGGCCGTATATGTGCCTGCAGATGACCTTACAGACCCGGCACCGGCGACTACCTTCGCACATCTCGATGCCACGACAGTACTTGAGCGTTCTATCGCAGAGCTTGGTATTTATCCGGCAGTAGACCCGCTGGCATCCACATCGCGTATCCTTGATCCGCGTATCGTGGGACAGGAGCATTTTGAGGTGGCACACGCTGTCCAGGAGATACTCCAGAAGTACAAGGAGCTGCAGGATATCATCGCAATCCTCGGTATGGATGAGCTCTCAGAGGAGGATAAGCTCGTAGTAAGCCGTGCACGTAAGGTGCAGCGTTTCCTGTCACAGCCGTTCTTCGTAGCAGGACAGTTTACAGGACTCGAGGGCAAATATGTGCCTATCGCCGAGACCATCAGAGGCTTTAAGGAGATACTCGAAGGAAAGCATGATGATGTACCGGAGAGCTATTTCTTAAACGTTGGAAGCATAGATGAAGTCCGTGCCAAGATGCAGTAATGTGGGGTGATTTCATGGCAGATAACATTTTTGACATAGAAATAATCACACCGGACAGGGTGTTCTACAAGGGAGAGACAGATTTCCTCGAGTTCAATACCCAAAACGGAGAGATTGGTGTATACAAAAACCATATACCGCTCACGACAGTGCTTGCACCGGGAATCGTGACTATCCATAATGGCGATGAGGAGAAAATAGCCGCAATCCATTCAGGCTTTGCGGAAATACTTGGAGACAAGGTCACATTTCTCGCAGAGCTTGCAGAGTGGCCTGATGAGATAGACATAGACCGCGCACAGGCCGCAAAGGAGCGGGCAGAGCAGCGCCTTTCAAATCACACAGCAGAGATTGATGTGAAGAGAGCAGAGTTTGCACTCAGGAAGGCACTTATCAGAATAGATGTGGCACATCATATGTAATTATAAAATCCCGGAATCTGCAGGTAAGCGGATTTCCGGGATTTTTAACAGTAAGTATCATTGTACGCTCAACAGTGGATTTCTCTTTTCTTTTATATTCCTAAGTAAATTCCAGTTCTAACTGCATACCTTCCACTAAAGGAATATTGCAAATTAACCAACACTGCTGTCTGAATCAAACTTGTACATTCATAAACAAATAACGGAATCACTGAAACACATACCCCTATTAGAGAAATGCTGCTACAAATTGCACTAATAAATGTGGTTGCTAAAATACTTATTATCGTATTGGTAATTTTTTCGTCGAAATTTTCATAAAAATTAAGTGCATATAATTGACTACTAACATAATCTAGCGTTCCTTGTGTTAATTCTTCTTCATCCGAGGCTATTGCGTGATGACCTACAATATATGATTTTATCAGTGGTGTAATTGTTGATAACGCACTAATTGTATTATAACCGTTTACTGCTGCCATAGTAGCATCATTTATACCCTGATCAATAATTTGATCTACAGTATTAATTGCGTTAATAGAACTAAAATAGTCACAATTAGAATAGATAGTAGCTCCCAAGTTTGCTACTTCTGTTGCCCAACTTGATAAATGTGCACTATTTAAAAAAGTATTATATGCACTTATATCACTAGAGGAAATAATAAATGGCAAATCATTAGCAGTTGGTGCTCTGCCGGGACCATCAACGTAATGTGATAAATATAAATATGTTAGGTAATTTCCAAAATCTGTTCCATTGGCATCACTTCCCTCATAATAATCGGAATGGAAATACTGTAATGCAACTCCATATATATTTTCTAGACGTTCTTTTTGAACAATATCAGAACTTGGTAAATTACCATTGTAACTACTGTACACAGACATTTGTGGCTCGTCTACTGTTTCTGCCACAAATGTTCCCGTATACGGAATTGTCTGCGTAGATGTTTGTGCATAAAAACCATTTTCTCTTGGAGTCAACTGAAATAATTCACTTATATCTGCCTCTGATAATCCTATTCCCTCTAATTGAACTACTATACTTTCCACTCCATCAAAAATAGTCCCAAGTTGTTGTGATGTAAGTGTAGAATTTGTGACCGCATAAACTGATAGCGACTGAGATACAACGAAACAAATTGCTACGATGATGGCACATAATGAAAGTTCTCTTTTTTTAACCATACTGTTACCCTCCTAGATTTCGTTCTAATTTTTCTCTACTCCATTGATAACTTAGTTTTTTTAACAATCCATCGTTTTCTACTACTACCTTTGCAATCACCTCCCCCTTTTCGTATATGTAATAAATACGTTTCGTTTCAGATACCACGTCAATTTCACTGAGCTGATATCTTTTGTATATAGAATTATTTTCTTGAACAATTTGTTTAATTAAATCATCTAAATTATCTTCATTTTTTCTGATATAGTATACAAGAGTGAAATCACCTTCGTGTTTATAATCATGCTCGTCATATATGGACGCCGCCTCAAAATAATCATATTCGCCAAAATTCAATCCATAATAATCCAAAACTCTATCAAATGTATTATTTACTCCTGATGCCGAACCCATCATAAGACAAAACAAACCAAAAAATGATGTCCAAAAAACATATATAAGACAATATATTTTTTTACTCTTTATATTTTCCCTATCACGATGTCTTCCATAACAAATCACATTCGTGATTTGCTTGGGGAAAAATAGCGTGATAAAAATTGAAAATATTGCATATAATAATCCCATAATAGTTTCTCCCATTTCTTATTATGCCGTAGCCCACTATAATACGTCGCAAACTATGTTGTAGATGTCCTTACAAGAAAGACTTCTATAAAGCACTAGAAAATTTGAAAAATCCAAAGGTGCAATTGTAATCACGGCTATTAACACATTGAAAGTTCCAAATGGACCCAACGAATTTCATAGGGTATTTTTTTCCATTTTGATGAATAGCCGTTTTTGAAGAACTCAATATTGTGTATTCTTGGCATTTATATATTTGGGTGAATCATTCAATTTTAATGATATCATATCTTTTCGAATTTACCACTTTATATATATCTGTAAACTTTATTTATCATAATATTAAGACAACTATATCATTTATATCATGCCTTGTCAATTTTTATCAAAATCCACTCATACAAAAGAAAAATTTGTATATCATGCACAATAATATTGTTCTTAAATATGATAAGAGGCGTGTGTGGCATGGCGAAGAAGAAGTGCATCTCACATCACGCGAATGGAAAATATTAGAACTTTTGGCGAAAAATCAGGGAAAGATTGTAACAAAAGAAGTTATTTTAGAACAGGTATGGGATATTGATGAGAATTTTGTGGATACACATGCGGTTACGGTTGTGATAAACAGATTAAGGAAAAAGATAGAGAACAATATGACAGAGCCTGTATACATAAGGAATGTGTTTGGAGTAGGATATACTTTTGGAGAATAGGGTTGGTTTAAAAATAACCTTATTATCATGCGCATATTCTATGGAAAATTCCGCTAAAATATGCTTTAATAGAAGATATATAGCAGTAAAGGAGATGAACGCAATGGGGAGATTTGTAAATCCTGGAAACAGTGCATTCAAGGTAGCATTAGCTTCCGAGATATATATAGACAAAACAGGCTTGCTCGATTTTACCAATAGTGTGCTTGGAACAAAGCAGGCATATATATGTAATAGCCGGCCGAGAAGGTTTGGCAAATCTATTACGGCCGATATGCTTACAGCATATTACAGCAAGGGCTGTGATTCCAGAGAATTATTTATGAACTATAACATTGCACAGACAGAATACTTTGAGAAATATCTCAACAAGTATGATGTTATTCATCTCGATATGCAGTGGATACTAATGGATGCCGGTGCGCCGGAAAGAATATCAGGATATATAAATAAAAATGTTATATCAGAGTTGGCAGATCTGTACAAGGATATTGATTTAAGAGATCAGAAAACATTGTATGGTGCTCTATCGGTTATTAACAGTATGACGAACAATAAATTTGTAATTATAATCGATGAGTGGGATGTTTTGATACGTGATGAAGCAGCAAATTCCTCAGTTCAGGAGGAATATATCAATTTCATGCGCGGAATGTTTAAAGGAAGTGAACCAACAAAGTATATAGAGCTTGCATTTCTCACAGGAATTTTACCGATAAAAAAGCTAAAGACGCAGTCGGCACTTAATAATTTTGATGAATATACCATGTTATATGCGGGACGTTTGTCCCCATATATTGGCTTTACTGAGGATGAGGTCAGAGACATATGTGATCGCTATGGCAGGGATTTTAGCCAGGTAGAGCGGTGGTATGATGGATATATGCTGGGAGATTGCCATGTATACAATCCGCGTGCAGTAGTAAATTACATGCTTCAGGGAGACTTAAAGAGTTATTGGTCAGAGACCGGGTCTTATGATGTCATAGTTCCACTTATAAATTTGGATTTTGATGGATTAAAGACCGCAATAATTCAGATGCTGTCCGGTGGAGAAATAAAGGTGAACACTGGCAGTTTTATGAATGATACGGTTAGCTTTAAAAATAAAGATGATGTTTTAACATATCTTGTTCATTTAGGGTATCTGGGATTTGATCAGAAAAAGAGTTGTGCGTTTATTCCAAATGAGGAGATACGGCAGGATATTGAAAATGCTTGTCGGCATAAGCTATGATAAGAAGACAAAGAAGCATCATTGTATTATAGAAGAGTACATGAAAAAATAATCAGATAACATTTGGATAGCAGGATAACGACTGCAAGAGGAAGAAAATGTCTAGAAGAAAGAGGCAGAAAACCGGAATGATAAATAAAGAAAAGGAAAATAACAGCATGACGCAGGAGACTCAAACACCGCAGCAGACTGTTGACGCGCAGCAGATGGTTATACCGCAGGAGAGCGAGCGCATCTTGACATAGAAATAATCACACCGGACAGGGTGTTCTACAAGGGAGCGACAGATTTCCTCGAGTTCAATACCCAAAACGGAGAGATTGGTGTATACAAAAACCATAGACCGCGCACAGGCCGCAAAGGAGCGGGCAGAGCAGCGCCTTTCAAATCACACAGCAGAGATTGATGTGAAGAGAGCAGAGTTTGCACTCAGGAAGGCACTTATCAGAATAGATGTGGCACATCATATGTAATTATAAAATCCCGGAATCTGCAGATAAGCGGATTTCCGGGATTTTTAATATAAGACCGATTAATTATTTTCTTTTTTCTCTTTCCAATCCGGCTGATAGGCATAGTTTCCCCGAAAGATATGATATTCTTTCGGGGAAATTTTTAGAAAATTATTTTTTTATGTAAAAAATGAAACATGGTCATGTCCTGACACGGTGGGATTTGCGGAACTGCTGTGGCGATTCATGAAAATTTTTCTGGAAGGACTGCGAAAAATAGCTGGTAGAGGAAAACCCGATACATCCGGCAATCTCTTCGATACTGTGATTGGTTGTGAGCAGCAGGTCACGCGCAGACGCCAGCCGAACTTCGTTCAGGTAAGCGATGGGAGATTTCCCGTACAGCTCTGCAAAACGGTGTGAAAGGTAATATTTTGAGAGACTGCAGTTTTCGGCAAGCGAATCCAGAGAGATCATGCTCTGGTAATTGTGCTCGATAAAGCGTTTTACCTTGTGGCATTCGCGGCTGCTGTTCTGCGCATCCACCACTTCATAGGATACATGGTCTTTCCGGCAGAAATATAAAATTAAAATATCCAGATAATGCTGGCAGATCTCTGCGTAGCGGTCCTGTTTGTTATGCATTTCCCGCAGGATATTTTCAAAACACTGGCGGATAAAAGGCGAGTTTGCAGAAGCCGGGACATGAATGTATTCCGGTTCTTTGTCAGTATTCAGTTTTAATCCTTCCACCCCGAGCACATAATAATCCAGTGGATTTTCCAGATCGGAAAACTCTGTGTGTGTTACCTGTGCACCGATCACGACAAGGCTGTTTGAGGAGACAGGAAGAGATTCATTTTCAATCAGCATGCGTCCGGTGCCGTCTTTAATAAAGAAGATTTCCGTAAAATGATGGCTGTGGGGAAACGAAGTCCAGTCATTTTCAAATTTGGATGCTGATATGGAAAGCAGGCGGAAATGGATTTCCGGCTGTACCTCATTATCCAGATTAAATTTGCGGTTACTCATGGAAAATACACTCCTTTCATGTCATAATTGCAATGATTTCCTAGTTAAAATGGAACGATGTTGTACTTAGTATACAATGAAAAAAACAAAATAACAAGATTTTTAAAATAAAGCAAGAATTATAAAATATAGAGCAATATATGGATAGGAAAAAGAGATGGCGTACTCTATAATAACAAATGTAAGGAAGGAAACATAAGAATTTATAGTAAAAAATAACAAAAATGGGAGGTTACTATGAAGAAAAAAATTTTATGTACAATGATAAGTATGGTAATGGTAGCATCTTTATTTGCAGGGTGCGGTACAGATTCAGGAAAGGAGAATTCTGCGTCAGATACCAGCAAGACAAAAGAAGCTGGAACAACAATCAGTGTAGCTGCTATTGAGACAGCTTATGGTTCTGAAATGTGGCAGAAGGTGGCAGATGCATTTACAGAAGAAACCGGAATTAAAGTAGAACTTACAACAGATAAAAAATTAGAGGATGTAATTGGACCATCCATGCAGGGAGGCGAATACCCGGATGTTATTCATCTTGCCACGGGACGTGAAGCTGCGTTGACGGAACAGTTTATTAAGGGACATATGATTACTGACATTACAGATGTTTTATCTATGAAAGTTCCGGGAGAAGACAAACTTGTTTCAGAGAAGATTGCAGGAGGATTTACAGACACATCATTGACCAATCCTTATGGTGATGGAAAGACATATCTTGCACCAATGTTTTATTCTCCATGTGGTCTGTTTTATAATGCAGGTCTTTTAGAAGAAAAAGGATGGGATGTTCCAAAGACATGGGATGAAATGTGGGAATTAGGAGATAAAGCAAAAGAAGAGGGAATTTACTTATTTACATATCCTACAACAGGTTATTTTGATGCATTCTTCTACGCACTGATGTATTCAGCAGGTGGTCCGGAATTTTTTGATAAAGCAACAAATTATGCGGAAGGCATCTGGGAAACTCCGGAAGCACAGACATGCTTTGATATTGTTGCAAAGTTAGCTGAGTACACAAATCCGGTCACACCTGCGCAGGCAAATGATCAGGACTTCACACAGAATCAGCAGTTAGTACTTGACAATAAAGCAATCTTTATGCCAAATGGAACATGGATCGTTGGAGAAATGGCAGAAGCACCTCGTGCAGATGGATTTAAGTGGGGAATGACAGCTCTTCCGGCAGTAAAAGATGGCGGAGATGCATACAGTTATACATGGTTTGAGCAGGCATGGATTCCTTCTGGTGCAGAGCATCAGGATGCAGCAAAATTATTTATCTCTTATTTATACAGTGACAAAGCATGTGAAATTTTTGCAAAAGCAGGAGCTATCCAGCCAGTATTAGGCATTGCAGACAAATTAAGTGGTGATAACGTAATGTTCTACTCTATTTATGATAATGGAGCAAAGGCAGCTATGGGTAATTTCGCAGCATTTGAAGCAATTCCGGGCGTGGAAGTGCGAACAGTATTCTTTGACCCGGTAAACTCATTAGTATCAGGCGATATGGATGAGCAGGCATGGATTGACGGAATTATTTCGGCAAGTGACCAGATGCGGGCGAATTTGAAATAAGAGTTTTTAGTTTGCCTTAATGCTATAGTGGTAAAAATGAGTCGGCGGACAGAATTTTTGTCCGCCGAATTTTAAATAGTACGGTTTGTTTGAAAGGAACGTGAAAGTATGAAAAAAGCCAGAGGACGAAGCGGTTTTTTGGCGGTATGCATAGCACCAGCAGTAATTTTATTTTTTGTGTTTATGATATTGCCTACCTTAAATGTATTCCGGATGTCGTTATTTGAAAAAGGTGCATATTCACCGAATGAAACATTTGTTGGCCTGAAAAATTTTAAAACATTAATATCGGATACTAATTTTATAAGGTCCATGCAAAACATGATTTTACTTATTGTTGTTGTTACAATAGTTACCTTTGCATTTGCACTTGTTTTTGCAGGCATTCTGTCAAGAGAACAAATCAGGGGACAGAATTTTTTCCGTATTATTTTTTATATTCCCAATATTTTATCGGTTGTAGTAATTGCAGGTATTTTTTCTGCAATTTATAAGCCGGAGAACGGAATGCTAAATAGTATTATCGGACTGTTTCATAAAATGGAGAACCCGATTTTGTGGAAAGGTGAATCGCTTGTGATCGTCAGTCTTATTATTGCAATGATCTGGCAGGCGATTGGTTACTATATGGTCATGTACATGGCATCTATGGCGAGTGTGCCGAAAAGCCTGTATGAAAGTGCCGGATTAGATGGTGCAGGCAGGCTCGTTCAGTTTTTTCAGATTACAATTCCGTTGATCTGGACTAATATTCGTACAACATTAACATTTTTTATTATTTCTACTATTAATATGGCATTTCTTTTTGTAAAAGCTATGACTTCAGGTGGCCCAAACGGAGCTTCTGAAGTGTCACTAAGCTATATGTATGGACAGAAGGATGCCGGATTATATGGATACAGTATGGCAATAGGTGTTGTAATATTTATTTTCTCGTTTGCATTGTCTGCACTTGTAAATAAAGTTACAGAGCGTGAACCACTGGAGTTTTAAGGAGAGAAAATATGAGAGAGAAAAAAAATCCGAATTCTGCGGAACGGTTGTATAAATTTTTTTATCTATTTAGTTTTAATAATGCTTGCAGTCAGTATTATTATTCCGGTGGCATGGGTGTTTATGGCATCCATTAAGCAAAATAAAGAGTTTTATGGAAATCCGTGGACTTTGCCGGAGGGTTTTTATTTTCAGAACTTTATTGATGCCTGGAATACAGCAAAAATGGGAGATTACATGTTAAACTCCGTATTGGTTACAGCTTTGGCACTTGTAATTCTTTTAATTGTTGCGCTGCCGGCAGCTTACTGTTTGTCACGTTTTAAATTTAAAGGAAGTAAATTTTTAAATGCGGCTTTTATGGGTGGTCTTTTTATTAACGTGAATTACATTGTTGTTCCAATTTTTTTGATGCTGCGAGATGGGGACAATTGGCTGAAATCAGTAATTGGGAAAAGTTTTCTGTTAAATAATCTGGTTATACTTGCAATCGTATATGCTGCAACAGCACTTCCGTTTACAATTTATCTGTTGTCGGGGTATTTTTCAACATTGGCACATGATTATGAAGAGGCGGCATATATTGATGGAGCAGGTTATAGTACAACGATGTGGAAAATTATTTTTCCAATGGCAAAACCATCTATTATTACGATAATCTTGTTTAATTTTCTTTCTTTTTGGAATGAATATATCATTTCCATGACACTGATGAGTTCGGCAAAGGGACCGAAAACGTTACCGGTAGGATTATTAAATCTGATGCAGGCACAGCAGTCAGCAGCACAGTATGGAATTATGTATGCAGGACTTGTAATAGTAATGCTTCCTACATTAATTTTATATATATGTGTTCAGAATAAACTGACACAGGGAATGACTGTTGGTGGTTTAAAGGGTTGATGAGAAGGGAGATTAAAATGGAATTTTGGAAAAAGCACACAAAATGCAGAATAATTTTAATGGCAGCTCTTTTTATTGCCGGAATAAGCCTGTCTGTTTTTGGATGGGGTATGACAGGAAAAATGACAGGTTTAGGAATTATGCTTATTGGAATTATCTGTTTATTAATGGCATTGTGGATTTATAATTGCCCTTTTGCAGAAAAGAAGAAAAGAAGTAATTATATGGATGAAATAGAGTGAGGAAGAAAAATGAGTGAGAAAAATACAGGACGTGTCACAATTCCTACAAATCTGGATGTGGTTCCAGAGACAATTGAGTTAATGAAACGCTGGGGTGCAGATGCAATCCGCGATTGTGACGGAACAGAATTCCCGGAAGAGCTGACAAAGACCGGGGCAAAGATTTATGCAACTTACTACACCACGAGAAAAGATAATGAGTGGGCGAAGGCGAACCCGGATGAGGTGCAGCAGTGTTATATTATGAGTGGATTTTATACGGCTGTTGAAAGCGAACTGCAAATTCCTCTGATGAAGGGGATTTCGGATGAGTTAATGCAGGTCAATACAAGAGATGATATTAAACGATGGTGGGAGGTTGTTGACCGTTCCACAGGTCAGGTGGTATCGACCAAACAGTGGGAATATAATGAGGAGTCAGGGTGCGTCTGTATTCATGAGGCAGAACCGTTTCATGAATATACAGTAAGCTTTCTGGCATATATTATCTGGGATCCGGTACATATGTACAATGCGGTGACAAATGACTGGAAAGATTTCGAACATCAGATTACGTTTGACGTACGGCAGCCGAAAACACATAAATATTCCATGGAGCGCCTGCGTAAATTCTGCGAGGAGCATCCATATGTCAATGTCATTCGCTATACGACGTTTTTCCATCAGTTTACATTGATGTTTGACGAGTTAAAGCGGGAAAAATATGTGGATTGGTATGGTTATTCCGCGTCAGTAAGTCCTTATATTTTAGAGCAGTTTGAAAAAGAAATGGGTTATAAATTCCGCCCGGAATATATCATTGACCAGGGATATTATAACAATCAGTATCGTGTACCTGGTAAAGAATATAAGGATTTTCAGGCATTCCAGCGCAGGGAAGTTGCAAAGCTTGCAAAAGAGATGGTTGACATCACACATGAATGCGGCAAAGAGGCAATGATGTTTTTGGGGGATCACTGGATCGGAACAGAACCATTCATGGAAGAGTTTGCAACGATCGGTCTTGACGCAGTGGTAGGAAGCGTTGGAAACGGAAGTACACTTCGTCTGATCTCTGATATTGAAGGTGTAAAATATACAGAAGGAAGATTCCTTCCATACTTTTTCCCGGATACCTTCCATGAGGGCGGAGATCCTGTCAAGGAAGCAAAGGAAAACTGGGTGACAGCACGCCGTGCCATCTTAAGAAAACCAATCGACCGTATCGGATATGGCGGATATTTAAAGCTTGCATTAGATTTCCCGGAGTTTTTGGACTATGTGGAGAGCGTGTGCAACGAATTCCGTGAACTGTATGAGAATGCAAAAGGAACAACACCGTACTGTGTAAAAAAGGTTGCTGTTTTAAACAGCTGGGGCAAAATCCGCAGCTGGGGCTGCCATATGGTACACCATGCCTTATATCAGAAACAGAATTACAGTTATGCGGGAATTATCGAGGCGTTAAGCGGCGCACCGTTTGATGTGAAATTTATTTCCTTTGATGATATTTTAAAGGATAAGGATATATTAAAGGATATTGATGTCATTATCAATGTCGGGGACGGGGATACGGCACACACCGGCGGGGCAGTCTGGGAGAATGCAGTTATTTCCACAGCCATTCGTGAATTTGTCTACCGGGGCGGTGGATTTATCGGTGTCGGGGAACCGGCAGGACACCAGTATCAGGGACATTATCTGCAGCTTGCCGATTTAATTGGTGTGGAAAAAGAAACCGGATTTACCTTAAACTACGATAAGTATAACTGGGAAGAACACAAAAATCACTTTATTCTTGCAGATACAACAAAGCCTGTTGACTTCGGAGAGGGCAAGAAGAATATGTTTGCGTATGAGGGAACAGAAATTCTGGTACAGAGGGACAAAGAAGTTCAGATGGCTGTGCATGAATTTGGCGAGGGCCGCTCGGTTTATATCAGCGGACTGCCTTATAGTTTTGAGAACAGCAGAATTCTTTATCGGAGTATTTTGTGGAGTACACATGGCGAAAGTTTATTACATCAGTGGTTTAGTACAAATTTCAATGTGGAAGTACATGCATATGTAAAAAATGGCAAATTCTGTGTTGTAAATAATACCTACGAGCCACAGAATACGGTTATCTATCGCGGAGATGGAAGCAGTTTTGCGTTGAAAATGGAGGCAAATGAGATTAAATGGTACGCTGTTTAATCAGGAGGTATAAAGAAGATGAAGAAACCTGTACTTGTAATTATGGCAGCCGGAATGGGAAGCCGTTACGGTGGAATGAAACAGATTGATCCAGTAGATGAATATGGACATATTATTGTTGATTTTTCTATTTATGATGCTTATCTTGCAGGATTTGAAGAGGTTATTTTTGTAATAAAGAGAGAGAATGTGGAAGATTTTCATAATGTCATAGGGAATCGTATAGAAAAGATTATGAAAGTAAGATATGCATTTCAGGAGCTGGAAAATCTGCCGGAGGGATTTGAAGTTCCGGCCGGAAGAGTAAAGCCATGGGGAACTGCGCATGCAATTTTAAGCTGTAAAGATATGATTGACGGACCATTTGCAGTGATTAATGCAGACGACTATTATGGAAGAGAAGCATTTAAGCAGATTTATGATTATCTGAGTGTGCATGAAGATAATGATAAGTATCAGTATGCAATGGTAGGATATCAGTTGAAAAATACTTTGACGGAGAATGGAAGTGTGGCAAGAGGCGTCTGTGATATTGATAGTAATGGAAAACTTGTCAGTGTAACAGAACATACAACGATTGTAAAACGTGGAGAGAATGCTGCATATACGGAAGACGATGGAAAAAGTTATACGGATTTGTCAGGAGATACGATTGTTTCCATGAATTTATGGGGATTTAGCAAGGGATTTTTGTCAGAGATTGCGTATGGATTTCGTGATTTTCTGCAGGAGGGTCTGCAACATAATCCACTGAAATGTGAATATTATCTTCCGTCGGTCGTCAGCAGACTGTTAGATAGCAATAAAGCAGAAGTAAAAGTTCTTCTTACAACAGAAAAGTGGTATGGAGTTACCTACAGGGAAGATAAACCAATGGTTATGGCAGCAGTGAAAAAGCTGGAAGAGAATGATTTTTATCCAAAACAGCTCTGCGGAAAATTAGAAGCGGCTGCAAACTTCTGTTTTGAAGGTGTATATAAAGAAGAACTTCCATGGGGAAATGGACATATTAATGATACTTACCGTGTTACATTTGAAAACGAACAGGGAGTAAAAAAGCATTATATTTTACAGCAGATGAACAAGAGTATCTTTAAAAACCCGGTTGAATTAATGGAAAATATCGTTGGAGTCACTGAATTCTTAAAAAGAAAAATTTCAGCTAACGGTGGAAATCCAGAGAGGGAGACATTAAATGTCATTCCTGCAAAAGACGGGAAACCCTATTACGTGGACTCGGAAGGTGAGTATTGGAGAGCTTATGTATTCATTGAAAATACTGTAAGCTATGATTTGATAGATAATCCTGAAATACTTTATGAGGGCGGTCTGGCATTTGGCAGATTTCAAAGTATGTTAGCGGATTATCCGGCGAAAACACTTCATGAGACAATTCCGGGATTTCATGATACCAGAGAAAGATTTGAGACATTCAAAAAGGCAGTGGAAGAGGATGTGTGCAGCAGAGTGGATTTGGTCCGGGAGGAAATTCAGTTTGTATTGGACAGGGAAGAAATTGTGGACTGCTTTCAGGATTTGCTGAGAAGTGGGAAAATCAGTTTTCGTGTGACTCATAATGACACAAAAATTAATAATGTCCTCATGGATAAGGATACCAAAAAAGGAATATGTGTGATTGACCTGGACACTGTAATGCCTGGGGTAGCCATGAATGATTTTGGAGATGCGGTGCGGATTGGAGCAAGTACAGCATTAGAGGATGAACAAAATCTGGATAAAGTGTGGTGCGATTTAGAGCTTTTTGAAGCATGTGCGAAGGGCTTTATAGAGGGCTGTGGTGGAAAACTTTCACAGGAAGAGATAAAGCTGCTTCCGATGGGCGCTAGGCTTATGACCTATGAATGTGGAATGAGGTTTCTTATGGATTATATTCAGGGAGACATTTATTTTAAAATTCACAGACCGGGGCAGAATTTGGACCGGGCAAGGACACAGTTTAAACTTGTCTCTGATATGGAACATAAGTGGAAAGTAATGGAGAATATTGTGAAGAAGTATATGTAAGACAAAACAGTGGCATTGACAATTTCCAATGCTTAAAAGGCGTCAGTTCCGGAAATACCGGACTGACGCCTTGATTGCATTAGAAAACCTTTTTCTGCGAGTTCATTTTGAATATCATCTAAAATCTCTTCGGATTCAGCTTCAATCGTATGGTAATGATAACCAACGGTTACATTCTTAAGAAGGCTGGAACTTCCGGTAGAGAGTCCTTCTAAAAATTTCTTGACATCGCGTCTTGTACGGATATTCATATCTGCCAGGACAACACCATAAACCACAGCGCAGTCTTTTCAAGTACAACTTAAAAACAGGATCATTGCTTAGAAGTAAATATAATCATTCTCGTCCACATATTTACCACAATGTGGACAATATCGATTACAACCTGTTTTAAGAAAACTACCACAATGAGGACATCTTCTGAACACAGCAATAAAAATTATCGTTCCAACAAGTTCCACTAAGCCGGCTCCTAATATTATCAATCCTATCATAGTTCCTGTGCAAATACCTATGATCACAAGAAGTAAACCTATGACCGTAAATATAACGGATAATCTTGTCACAATTTTAAGTGGAATACGGTGCATTTCAATCATCTCCATTCTCCCAATTCTGTGGTGTATATCCTTTATAGAACCATTTGTTTAAGCAGAAAACTCAAAATTAAATCCGTGATATCAGAAATTGTATCTGATAAAGTGCCATTAATAGTGTATGACTTGGTATCCTGATAGATAGTTAATTGACGACATAATATTTTTTAAAAAAT
>ENA-OPYX01000106-OPYX01000106.1-human-gut-metagenome-genome-assembly--contig:-NODE-106-length-45745-cov-3.693915_pt1 | contig 45745 bp, 47 predicted proteins | sample MGYA00242639_ERZ504486 | MGnify/ENA primary metagenome ERZ504486 (study PRJEB26092, sample SAMD00036296) | human gut metagenome | host: Homo sapiens | study: EMG produced TPA metagenomics assembly of... | reverse complement strand
AGTTTGTGGAGATGGGTATTGCGGAGCAGGATCTGGTCAGCGTTTCTGCCGGTCTTGCAAAATGCGGCAAGAAAGCATTTGCGGCATCTCCAGCGTGCTTCCTTTCTACAAGAAGCTATGAGCAGGCAAAGATTGACTGTGCATACTCCAACACCAATGTAAAGCTGATCGGTATCAGCGGCGGTGTGAGCTACGGTGCACTCGGCATGAGCCATCATTCTGCACAGGACATCGCAGCAATGGCAGCTATTCCGAACATGCGCGTTTATCTGCCGAGCGACCGCTTCCAGACAGCAAAACTGGTTGAGGCGCTCCTTACCGATGAAAAACCGGCTTATATCCGAGTGGGAAGAAATGCCGTTGCGGATATTTACAGCGAAGAAAATACCCCGTTTGAGATGGATAGGGCAACGGCTCTCTCGGAAGGCACCGATGTTTTACTGGTAGCCTGCGGTGAGATGGTCCGCCCGGCGCTCGATGCGGCTGCTATGCTGAAAGAAGAGGGAATCAGCGCAGGACTGCTCGATATGTACTGTGTGAAACCGCTGGACAAAGAGGGCCTGGTAGAAGCTGCAAAGAAGGCAAAAGTTGTCATTTCGATCGAAGAGCACGCTCCATTCGGCGGTCTTGGATCGATGGTGAGTCAGGTGGTCGGTGCGGAATGCCCGCGCAAAGTCATTCCTATGTCTCTGCCGGATGCGCCGGTGATTACGGGAACTTCCAAAGAAGTATTTGACTATTATGGATTGAATGCCGAGGGCATTGCAAAAAAAGCGAAAGAATTACTGGCTTAATCAGAAATGGAATCAGCGGTGAATGTGATAGCCCGCAGGGAACTGTAAACTGCCGCAGGTCTGCGTATGCCATGTTCCTGCGTGCCCGGGCGGAAGAAAATCCGGGAACGCAGGAACTTTTTCTATATAATCAGGAATAAATCGTTCTGCGGAAGATGTTGGAATGTGTGGTAATCGCCAAAGATCTTGCCTATAGGGGCAGGGTGAATGCTGCGACAATAGAAAATGACGCATGGTGTGTTGAAAAACAGGGTGCATTCAGCGTTATTCGAGATGGGAATCTGGATATTTATAAAATTTTAGGAATGGAGCTGAAAAAATGGAGAAAAGGTATATCATCGGAATTGACCAGAGCACGCAGGGAACGAAAGCGCTGCTCTTTGATGGGGAGGGACATTTACTCCGCCGTACCGACCTGCCGCATCGGCAGATCGTCAATGAAAAGGGATGGGTGTCCCATGATCTGAATGAGATTTACCGAAATACAGTACAGACGGTAAAAACGCTGGTGACAGAGTCCGGTGTTGCACCGGAAACAATCGCCGGAATCGGCATCAGCAATCAGCGTGAGACGACGGCGATCTGGGATAAGGCGACCGGGGAACCACTGGAAGAGGCCATTGTATGGCAGTGCGGACGCGCAAGCGGGATTACGCAGGAGATTGCGGAGCAGGGGCACGCAGAGGAGATCCGCGAGGCGACGGGTCTGCAGCTTTCGGCTTATTTTCCTGCTGCAAAGATGGCGTGGCTGCTTCGAAACGGCGGAGAAGAAAGACAGAAACGTGCTGCAGACGGGGAGCTCTGCCTTGGCACCATCGACAGCTGGCTGGTTTACAAGCTGACGGGAGATCATGCATTTAAGACGGATTTTTCAAATGCGTCGAGAACGCAGTTGTTTAATCTGAAAACACTGGCGTGGGATGAGAAGATCTGCGAGATGTTCGGGATTCCGGCTTGTGCGCTGGCCAGGGTGTGCGATTCCGATGCGGTGTATGGAACCACGACGATGGAAGGATTGTTTTCCGAGCCGGTTCCGATCTGTGGTGTATTAGGCGACTCTCATGCGGCTCTGTTCGGACAGGGCTGTTTAAAACCGGGCATGATCAAGGCGACGTACGGAACGGGTTCTTCGCTGATGATGAACATTGGAGACAAGCCGATTCAGAGTAGCCACGGCGTTGTGACTTCGCTTGCGTGGGGAAGAGGCGGCAAGGTGGACTATGTGCTGGAAGGCAACCTGAACTACACCGGAGCTGTGATTACCTGGCTGAAGGATGACCTGAAGCTGATTTCTTCGGCAAAAGAGACGGAAGGACTGGCAAGGGAGGCAAATCCGGCAGACCGCACGTATCTGGTTCCGGCGTTTACCGGGCTTGGCGCGCCGTACTGGGATGAGAAAGCAACGGCATCGATCAGCGGAATTACCCGCACCACAGGAAAAGCCGAGGTGGTAAAAGCGGCTCTCGACTGTATCGCCTACCAGATCACCGACCTTGCCCGTGCGATGGAGCAGGATACCGGCATGCGGATCGAGGAACTCCGTGTAGACGGCGGCCCGACACGAAACGGATATCTGATGCAGTTCCAGAGCGATATTACGAATAAACGCGTAAATATTCCGGACGCGGAGGAGCTTTCCGGGATTGGAGCGGCTTATATGGCGGGTATTTCGGCAGGTGTGTATGATCTGGAGAAGCTCGCGGGAAATATGAAACGAAGTGTGTATGAACCGAAGATGGACGATGAAATCCGGGAGAAAAAATATGCCGGATGGAAAGCGGCGGTCGACGGGGTATTAAGTAAATAGGGGACGGACGGTGTAAAAGGCCTCCCGCCCCACAGAGCACAAGTCCCCGGACAGGCACTGTTTCGGAGGGCAAGAGGCTCTGTGCGGCGGGAGTATTTTTGCGCCTGACGGTGGGATGACGAAGGGGGACGCGGGCATTACTGTACACTCGGCAAATACGCGTTTATGATAAGAAAACGAAGACGCATACGTGCGTGATTGAGAAATTTTGAAAAATAAAATAATCTACAAACAAAAAGGAACGATTTGGATAGAACGTTCCTTTTTTGCATATAGAGAATAAATTGTACAGAAATAAAAGGCGCTGTATAAACAGCGCGTAATGCTGATAGAATGCGAGAAAACAGCAAGAAAAAGAGGATTAAACTTGTAGTTCAATGAAGAAAAAAATAGATGTGGTATAGTATCAAGAAAAAGGGATTTCGCATGAAGGAAAGTTCAATAGAAGATGTATTAGAGCGTGTCTGAAAAATCATTTACCACAAACTGGGACTCGCAGCTTGCGAAAAGCCTTTTTCAGACACGCTCTAGAGTGTACATTATGCAAAAAAAGGAGGGACAAGAGTTTGTCCGGTAAAAAAACAGGAAGTATGGTAAGATAAGCTGGTAATGGAGAACGTATGCAGATTCGTATGGATGAAAAAGGGAGGATTCTGTTTATGGCTACTTACGTTATTTCTGATATTCACGGTGAGTATGAGAGATTTATGGAGCTGCTGGAAGAAATTGAATTGAAAGATACAGATACACTCTATGTTCTTGGTGATGTTTTAGACCGGGGTGAGCATCCGATTAAGGTGATATTGAAACTGATGGAAATGCCGAATGCGTTCTGTATCGTGGGGAACCATGAGGTGATGGCGCTGGAATGTCTGCGGTTTCTCTGTCAGGAAATCACAGATCTTGCCATCGAGGAAGTGGATGCTGAACTGCTGGACAATCTGGTTCTCTGGAAGTATAACGGCGGTGATGCTACGATCCGGGAATTTCGGGCGCTGGATTCGGAGATGCGGGAGGAAGTACTGAATTTTCTGGAGGATTTCAGTCTGTATGAGGAGCTTACAGTGGGAGAAAAACAGTATCTGCTGGTGCATGGAGGGCTGGGTGGATTCACACCGGAAAAGAGGATCGAGGAATATTCCCTGCACGATCTTGTATGGGCCAGACCAGATTATCAGAAGGAATACTTTGCGGATACAAATCTGGTAACAGGACATACACCGACGCAGACGATTCCGGAAAATGATAATCCCGGGTATATTTATAAAAAATATCACCACATTGCGATCGACTGCGGCGCATGCTTCCCGGGAGGGCGGCTGGCGGCAATCTGTCTGGAAACGGGGGAAGAGTTTTACAGTTCGGACAACAATGGGTGAACGATTTTAGACGTTCCATGATGCCAGTATCAGAAGACCGGGATTCGGAACCAGCAGAACAAGCGGGAAGATTTTTGAAACAGGACATGCCAAAACACAAGCAGGAAAGCCGTTTTGGGAAAAATGAGCGGATAACAAAAGCTTTGAAGATTGCAGGAGCTGACACGAAAGCTGCGAAAGAAAAGGAGATTTTGGATGCACTATATTATTACCGATATACATAACGACAGCTGGCGGTTCATGAAATTGCTGGAAAAAATTGATCTCAAAGAGGACGACCACCTGTATCTGCTTGGTGATTTGTTTGACCGCTGCATGGATCATCCAGACCCGGCGGGCGTGTATTTTCAGGTATTGAAGCTGGGGAAAAAATGTACTGTGATCCGCGGCAACCACGATCATTGGCTTGCCAATTACATTTTCCACTATTACGGGATGGATGAGAGAGACCGCGCCCTCCTGCAGCCGTATCCGTACAATTCCTTCCATCTTTTACAGGAACGCCTGACGGAAGTTGATTTAAAGCAGCTCGCAGAGCGCATCCTTTCCTGGCCGGTACAGGTGGAAATCGAGGTAGATGGTCAGCCGTATCTGCTTGCCCATGCCTGTACGGCAGAACCGGGGAAATGGAAACTGGACAACTATTATCTGATGGGGGATTTGTGGTACAAGGTTTTTCTTCATGAGGGAGTGCATGGATATATTTCCGTCTGCGGCCATCAGAACATGGGAAATGGATCCATCTGGAAGAATAAAAAAGAAAACGTCTATCTGTGTGACTGCGGCTGCGGCTTTGAGAATGGAAGACTGGGATGCCTTTGCCTGGAAACGAAGGAAACTTTCTACGTATAAACAAACAGAGGAAAAGCAATGAAGCGATATATGATGTCGGATATTCACGGATTTCTGGAGGCATTCGAGGCAGCTCTGAAAAAAACAGATCTTTCGGGGAAAAACCAGCTGATTCTGTTGGGCGATTACATAGATTATGGGCCAGATGGCCGGGCGGTGCTGGAAAAAGTCAGGGCATTGCAGGAAAAATATGGTTCGGAAAAAGTCATTGCCCTGATGGGAAATCATGAAAAAGCACTGCTGGACTGGCTGGAAGAATATGCGGATGTCAACCGGCATATCGGCAGTGTGGAGCGATATCGCAGCCGGGAATGGCTGGCATCGGATGCAGATGGAGACTATGAAACGCTGCACAGCTTTCTGAAAGAAGAACATTTTCAAAGAGTTTCTGGAAAAAGAAGCACACCTCTCAGAGGATTCCAGAAATGCAGAAGCAGTACGGCTGATGCTCGAAGATGCGGGGGAACTGATTACCTGGATGTGCCATCTTCCTTATTTTATGAAACAGAGCGCCAGATCTGGTGCACGCCGGAAATTGCCGAATGGGGCGAAAAAGACTGGCTGTGCGTGACCAGCAGGGAGCTGATGGTTGGAAAAAGAACAGTAAGTCGTGGAGCATTCCATAAGGATGTGATTGCGGGCCACATTTCCACGGCAAAAATCAGCGGAAACAGGACATATGACGGTATCTGGCACGACGGTCAGAGTCACTATTATCTCGATGGAACCACTTGGCGGAGCGGAAAAATTCCGGTGCTGGAATATGACAGTGAAACGGGAAAATACAGAGAAATATAGTGAGAAATATTGTAATGCAGCACAGCAAAATCACGGCAGGGCGGAAAAAGTGATTGAACCGAATCAAGCAAGGAGTGAAGCGGCTTGCGGATATCCGCTTTGACAAAGAAACAGGATCCGAACAGAAGGGAGTAGATCAGATGCATTTACCAGTTAGTGTAACACAGGATGAATTATTAGAAGTTTTGCTTCAGGTTGCGCCGGTACGGCCGGTCTTTATCTGGGGTGCACCCGGCATCGGAAAATCCGCGTTAGTGGAAAAATTCGCAGACGAAGTCGGCCTGCCGTGCGTGTCGCTCCTCGGAAGCCAGCTCGCGCCGGAGGATATCATTGGCATTCCGCAGATCCGGGGCGAGACATCGGAATTCCTTCCGCCGAAAATGATCGCCAGAAAAGAGCCATATGTCCTGTTCCTGGACGAACTCAACGCCTGTACGCAGGAAGTGCAGAAAGCCTTCTATTCTCTGATCCATGAGCGGCGGATCGGAGAATACCATCTTCCGGAGGGAAGCATTGTGATCGGAGCAGGAAACCGTGCCGAGGACAGCGCGATCGTAAAAAACGATGTCGTCCGCCCTTTTAAACCGTATGTTCCATGTGCAGCTGAAAGCGGATGTAGGACAGTGGATCAAGTGGGCGCAGGCAGAAGGACTCCATCCGTGGGTCATTGACTATATCATCCAGCGGCCGGATCACCTCTTTTCCGAACCGCCGAAAACCGAAGAACCGTTTTCCACCCCGCGTTCCTGGCACATGCTGAGCGATGCGTTGAAGGAATACCGGGCCGGGGAGCAGGATATTTCGCAGGAAACATTAAAAATGATGGCGTACGCCTGCCTCTTGGAACAGCATGCGGGGATGTTTCTTGCTTACACAAAAACACTGCGCAACACACATCTCCTGGATGACATTATCGCGCAGAAAGCAAAATGGCCGGACAAGCCGGAAAACCGGGATGTGCTGTATTTTCTCGCACAGTCCTTCCGCGCCAGACTGCTTGCAGAACTGCCGAAAAGCAAACAGGGAATTTCCGGCGGCATGCTTTCCTTTGCGTACCGCGCCAAGGGCATGATCAAAGAACTCGCAGTCATCAATTTCGAAATCGCCCAGATGACCGTCGCAGCTGATGGAGCGGAGGCACTGCCGGACTGGTTTATGATGGAAATCATCCGTGATCTGCCGCGGCTCGTCGGATGAAAAAAGGAAGGAGAAAAGGATGCCATACGTTCGAAGCAGGTATTACCGCGAAGAAGAAAAGCCGGCCGGGTACCGCAGAGTGGAGGCCGGCTTTGGTTTGCTGGAAAAAAATACACTGTTCCATCAACTGGATGGGTACATCACTGCAAAGCCCTCCCATCTGAATGCAAAAGGAAGTCTGGCCTGTGTTACGAAAGATGGAAATATCTACGTCAACATGCGGGCGAACCTGTCGCCGGAACAATGGTGCTATGTGATGGCACACAACCTTCTGCACCTGGCGTTCGGCCACTTTGACAAAGCGAGCATCCCTTCCGACTGCGAATTTGTCCCGGCACTCTGGAACAAAGCCTGTGATATCTACATTACCAGATTCCTTTATGACATCCGCCTCGGCGAGCCGATCTGCGCAGATCCGGCGGAAGCATATCCGATCAAACTGAACAGCGAGCAGAAAATTTATGAATATCTGTTGAAGCACCAGGATAATGGTGCGCAGATCTGCGGGACAAACTCTGAAAAATTAAAGGATATGATCGGGGTAGAACGGCCGATCGTTTATAAAAAGGGAGAAAGAAATGCATATGCTGAAAAATTTTCCTATGCAGTCACTCATTCCATCAAATCTGCACTCTGCGATGCGGGAGGATACGTCTTAAAACGAAAAAGAATACGTCATTTCCAGAGCAGCAGAATGGTTCCTGTCCCATTATCCGCTGCTCGGAGGTCTTGCAGCTACATTTAAAATTGTGGAGGACATTGAAATGTGCCATCGGTATGAAATCCATATTGCAGCGGTTGACGCAGAGCAGGGAATCATTTATGCCAATCCGTCGTGCGGATTTTCGGAGGAAGAGTGGATTTTTGTTCTCGCGCATGAATATCTCCATGCCGGACTGCAGCACCAGAAACGGTGCAATGGGCGTGACTTCTTTCTGTGGAACATCGCCTGCGACTACGTCATCAACGACTGGCTGCACGAAATGGAGATCGGCAGAATGCCGCCGGATGGGCTGTTGTATGATGAAACACTTCACAACAAATCGGCAGAAAGTATCTATGATCTGATCGTGAAAGAGATCCGAAAGTACAAAAAGCTAAACACCTTCCGGGGCTTTGGCAGAGGTGATATGTTTAACGGAAACAGACCGCATTTTACTGGAAGAGAAAACGGGGTCAGCCTGGATGAACTGCTGAAAAATGCACTGCGGGAGGGATTGGATTACCATCAGGAGCACAATCGTGGTTTCCTGCCGGCCGGGCTGGTGCAGGAAATCAGGGCGCTTGCGATGCCGGTCATTCCCTGGGATGCCGCGCTGGCGAAGTGGTTTGACGTACAGTTTCCACCGCTGGAAAAACACCGTACCTATGCGCGGCCGAGCAGACGGCAGGGTGCCACGCCGGACATTCCAAGACCAGGATATGCGTATTACGAGCAGGATCTGGAGAGCCGGACCTTCGGTGTGGTCGTGGACACGTCCGGTTCCATGAGTGCAAAACAGATCGGTATGGCACTTGGCTCCATCGCCAGCTATGCCGCGGCGAAAGATGTTCCGTTCGTGAGAATCATTTTCTGTGATGCCAAAGCGACGGATGCGGGATATCTGGCACCGGAAGATATTGCCGGACGGGTAAAAGTCACGGGACGAGGAGGAACCATACTGCAGCCGGGCGTGGATTGTCTGGAACAGGCGAACGATTTTCCAAAGGACGGGCCGATTCTGATTATTACGGACGGGGAGATTGAGAATGACCTGAAGGTAAGACGAGAGCATGCATTTCTGCTTCCGAGAGGAAACCGGCTGCCGTTCCGGGCACGGGGAGAAGTGTTTTATTTTCGGGAATAGTGCGGCGTAGTCTGTGTCTCTGCAAGAAGCGATAGCAGCGGCAGAGAAAGCGGACAGAATTGCGGATGATGTTTTGCGATACTTTTAGAGAACAGAAACAGAGAACACGAGAGGAGACGCTGAGAATGAGCATTGTCATTACAGGCGATACCCATGGCACCTTTGATATTGAAAAAGTTGTACGCTATTTTAACGAGCACGAAGACGAGTACACCCGGGATGACTATCTGATCATCTGCGGAGATGTCGGCATCTGCGGCTTTTCTGCAGCATACGAAGCGAATACGAGAGCCGTTTTCCGAAGTCTGCCGGTGACGACACTGTTTATCGACGGAAATCATGAGAACTTCGAACAGCTGAACTCCTACGCCGTGGAGCAGTGGAACGGCGGAAAGGTGCATATCATTGAGGACAACATGATCCATCTGATGCGCGGCCAGATCTTTACGATTGACGGGCTGAAATTCTTTACCTTCGGAGGTGCTTACAGCATCGACAAAATGTCCCGCGCGGAGGGAATTTCGTGGTTCCCGGAAGAAATTCCGTCACGGGAAGAGTACGAAGAAGGATGGAAAATATGGAAAAGAAGATTTTCAGGTGGACTACATACTGACCCACACAGCCCCAAGAGATGTGGCCGCGGCAATGGGGTATGGAGAGCTGTCTGACGATGAGGTGGAACTCCGCCAGTACCTGCAGCGCGTGGCGGATGAGACAGAGTTTCAGAAATGGTATTTCGGACACTTTCATGAAGATGCGGAAGTGGAAGAGGTGTTTGTGTGTCTGTATGATGAGGTTGTGGAGTTGAGTTAGGACAGGATCTTGTCCTGAAAAAAATAAGAAGCATGGTAAGATAAAATAGAAGCAGAGAACAGCCAGAAAATGCACATCGAACCATAAAAATCTGCTTTGAAAAAAATAAAAGTTAATTGTGTTCTTCTGACGGGGCGTCCATGTGATCCAGCGCATACTCACACGCCTGAATCACAAAACTGGAAAAGGTAATGTCCTGGTCAGAATCGGAAATTGCCTGTTCGATCTGATCGATCAGGTGAATGGGGAAACGGATGGTTTTGTTTTCCGTTTCCTTGCGGTTGCCTTTTAACTGAAATGCCATATCAAACTCCATTCTGCTGCCGGAGAATATAAGAACGGAGCATGCTTCCGGATCTTATGTGGAAACTACGGGCAGCATAAAACATAACAAAGGTGTTTCAAAAAAAGTTCGACAAAAAATAAATTTTTCGAATCTGCGAAATCGAAAAATGAAGAAAAAGCTGTTTTGGGGACAGCTTATTTCAGTGCGCCTTTTTTCTGGCTGTATTCTGATTTTAAAGAGTACTGGAAGCCCAGTCTGTTTTATTGTATTGCATAACTTGCTTGAAATATGCATTGCAAAATGCATGACAAAATATATTGCAAATAAAGGGAGGATGTATTACACTAAAAGAAATACAACAGAAGAAGGAGGAAAATGAAATATTCATTGCTCTGCTCAGCTAATGTTTGGATGCAGAGCAAGAAAAGCCGCTTTTCCATTGACGGAAGGCGCCAGGGATCCTGAAGACAGCATAAGCGGCAGACATTCAGAGAAAAAGGATCGAAATTTTACATTTACGAGGGAGAAGACGTATGAAAGTGTGGAAGAAATTACAAGTTGTCTTTCTGGCACTGCTTTTATGCACCGGAATGATGACACAGCCTGCTCTTGCAGCATCGCTGCTTCAGGATGGAATCGAAGCAGCCTTGACAACAGACAAAGAAACTTACCAGCAGGGTGAAGAAATCAAAGTTACTTTAACTGTAACCAATACAAATGATACAGCAGTAACGAATCTGTCACTGGAAAATGTTTTGCCGGAAAATTTTGTGCTGGCCGAAAATACGGAGACAACAAAAAAGATGGAATCTCTGCAGGCTGGAGAAACCGTTACGTTGACAACGGTTTGTACGGTAAAAGCATCAGATGACAAGAAGGATGATGAAAATAAGGAAAATCCTTCTGGAGATGACAAAAAGAATCCGACAGATAATGAAAAGCCAGGAAATGGAAACGTAGCAAATGACACGAAAAATCCTGGTACAACAACGGGCAGCAAGGATTCCGGAACGACATTAACAAAAGATCAGGGAACTGGAAACGCAAAGCAAAATGGCCAGTCCTTAAAGGCTGAGAAATTGAAATCTGCACCGAAAATGGGTGACAACACCAAAATTATTGTTTGGGTTGTACTGCTGGTGCTGGCAGGAGCAGCCATTGTTGTTGCACTGAAGAAAAAAAACAGAAGAAATAAAATGTTGGCGTGGTTTCTGTGCCTGATTATGACGGGAAGCACCGTTGCAGGCGTATTTCCGGAACGGGCAAGAGCAGAAGCACAAAGTGTAAACATAGGAAAGGTCATGGAGCTTTCCAAGAATATTCTTGTGGATCAGACTACCGTGGAGCTGAAAGCAAAAGTTGAATATACCTACGTGAAGTCAGATGATCCATCGGACGACACCAAAACATATACACGCGGTGAGTGGGTGCAGATGCTCGCTGAAAAGGTTGAAATGAACCTGGATACAGATCCGGATTCCTTAAACCATTATTATGCGGATACGGCAGGAAATGCGTATGAAGCAGCAATCGAAATCGCAGAGAAATATGGAATCCTGCCGCCACCGGATATCGAAGATCTGGAGCAGGATATCCCGTTTTTCTATCCAGATGAACCGGCAACACGTGAATTTGCGGCTTATACGGCAGTACATGCAATGGGATTCAATGGAATACATTCGTATGATACGAACAGTTGGACGGATTGGGATAGTATTACATATCAAAATGAAGCAGCAATTGCAGTAGGGAAAGGATTTCTGGAATTAAATACAGAAAACCAGTTCCAGCCGCATGCGTTGCTTTCCAAGAAAGATGTTAAATCGATTTTCTGTGAAATTGATGAAATCAGACAGGAAGACACAACAATTGGTGAAGAGCCGCATGATAATACACAGTACGTAGATGGTGTATTGAAAAAAGAACTGGAAAATATCACAGATTATACAGTTGTAGAGAATGCGGATGGAACCTATACAGTTACACTTCCGAAAACAACCGAGACAGAAAAAATCGGAGAAGGAAGTGTTATGATCCTTCCTGCGAATGAAGTTTATATTTCAGGTATCGCGCTCAAAGCAACTACGGTAACAGAGGATGGCGAGAAACTGATTCTGACATGCATAAAGCCAGAATTATGGGAAGTGGTCAGCAAAATTGATTTTGTCGGAGGCGGTACAGCACTTATCGGAGGAGCTGCCGACACGGATGAATACGGAATTGCAACACAGGCTAATATAGGAGCAGGTGGTGTTATTGATGTTGGCTACGAAAAGAATTTTGAATTTAATATTGGTTCGAATGATGAAGGAAAAGGAAAAATTGATTTTGAAATTCCTGAAATTCTGTGCGTTGTAAATGTTGACGTTGGAGTAAATGGTGTTTCGGTAAATGAACTTAAACTTGCTGTCACGGAAAATGCAAATGAAGATATTACGGCGGAAAAAGAATTTGCTGACAGTGGTCAGGTAGAATTAATGCGTTTTCCAATTGCAATAGGGGCTACCGGTTTTACCTTTGATATTGTACTTTTCTGTTCATACAAAGCAGATGGATCCTTACATATTTCATATAGCGTTGAATCAACACAGGGATTTGAATATAAAGATGGAACATGGAGAGGCATTTTCGATTTTCATCATGGTGTTGATACCCTTGAGGCAAAGGGAAATATGGAAGGCGGTATTGGTATAAAAGGTCTGTTGACTTTGTACAGTGTTTTTGATTTAGCAGGCTATTATGCAGATTTAGGCTTAGGCGTTGAGGCAGAATTTGCATACCATGATTTAGAAAATGGAAGTCTTGCATGCGAGGATATCAAGGTATATCCATACTCAACAAATGGACTGGATACAGATTCCCTGCTTGGAGATGTATTGAAGAAATATTTCGATTTTGATCTGGAATTCAAACCGCTTCAAAATGATGAAAACAACAACTTGAGAATAAAAATGCATAAGGAAAATGGAGTCCGCGTTGAAAAATGTACGTACGCCAGCGGCGGTATCACAGGATATGTTTACTCGAGCAAAACACGTTTGCCGATAGAAAACGCGAGAGTCAGAATTTCCAGAAAAGTCAGAGCAGGCAGCGGCAATGGTGGAAACAGCGTAGCCGGAGGCGGCAGTGGAGGCGGAAGCCATGGAGCCTGGAACCTTGAAACAGAAGAAAATGAAATTGCTGTTTTTTCAGGAGGAGCTGGAGTCTGGAGAGAGAAAGGAACAGAAACAGAAAGAATTCTCTATACCGATGTGTTTGGCAAGTACAGCACCAAAAATCTGCAGGATGGAACTTATGAAATTACAGTATCCGCAACGTCTTATCAGACGTACAAGGTTGCGGAAGTTCTGGTTCAGAACAGTGAAATCAGATATGTAGAAGATATCTATATGGTGGAGCGCCATGATGATTTTAATACAGGTTCTGTAGAGGGAACGATAACCGATGCAGTCACGGGAGATGGTATTACAGAAACAGCCTACATTGTACGCAAAGGCTGGAACAATCAAACGGGTGATGCTGTGACAGAAGGAGTATTTGAAAATGCAGACTATACTCTTTCAATGGAAAATGGAAATTATACGCTTGAAATCAGCAAAGAAGGCTATGTGACGAATTACAAAAATATCACAGTAGCGGGAGACCAGATTGAAACAGCAAATATTGTTCTTGTACCGGGAGATGGGAACGGTGAAACCGCAGGAGAACTCCGCATCGTATTAACCTGGGGCGAAGAGCCGTGGGATCTGGATTCTCATCTTGCATGCTACTCGTCGGACAAACCGTATCATATCTGGTTCGGACAGACAGATTTCGAAGGAAATTCTGTTGGAAACTTAGACGTAGATGATACAAGTAGTTATGGTCCGGAAACCATTACAGTACGTAACGTAAAAGCAGACGAAAAGTTCAGCTATTTCGTACACGATTATACCAACAGTTACAGTGAAGTGGCCAATGAAATGTCTCTTTCTGGAGCAAAAGTTCAGGTTTATCTCGAAGGCAAAAACATTGCAACATACACGATTCCGACAAATCAGCCAGGAACCTTATGGCATGTTTTTGATTTCGATGGAGCGACCAAAACCATTAAATCTGTAAACACGCTTGAATATCAGAATGACCCATACACCATCGGTGGAATTGATCAGGAAATGGATGATGTGGATGACACAGAAGAGATTGAAATGTACGCTGGAAAGGTACGAAACAAAAAACAGCCAGAGCAGAAAGTGGTTGTTGAGGAAACTCCATTACCGGAAACAACTGCAGAGAGCGTGATTTCAGAGTCGGAAGCAGAAAAACCTGGTGAAGCAGTATCCAAATCAGAATCAGAGCCAGATGATGAAAACGTGGCAGAAGATGAAACGGTAACTCCGTAATACAAAGAAGTTTAAAATGTGGTGAATCAATAAATCTGATGCACCACATTTTAAACGAATCAAGTAAGTAGCGAAGCGGATTGCGAATATCCGCTTTGACAGGCAGAATAAGGAGCAGGTACAGATGAAAAAATGGATCCGCGCAGTATTGGCAGGCATAATCATTCTGGCATTGATTCTGTTTGGGATTTTTGCTGCTCAAAATACACAGAAGAGTATAAAGCCGGAACAGAATCCGGAAGAACAGAATATAAGTGTATCGGAAAACAGCACATCGGATGAGAACACAGCAGAAAACAGTACGGATGATCCTGACATCATTGTAAAAGACAATGTAAAGGTGATTACCAATGAGATGAAATCAGAAGATCAGCCAACGGAAGTTTCTGACAACAGTCTTACCTTTGAAAAAGATCCTGGTTACCAGACCGGAGATGTTCTTGTTGCGGGAGAAATCAGTGCAGCGCCTTCTGGATTTATTCGAAAAGTAGTGCAGAAAGAAAAAACGAATCAGGGTTACCGGGTAGAAACAGAGCCGGCGACCCTGCTGGATGTATTCGAAAAGGCACATATTATCAAACAGTTCCGGCTGACGGAGGATGGTGCAAGTGAAACAGAAAATAACAGCGCTTATACCATTAAAAGACTGTCCGAAGATGAATCGGAAGAAGAGACAGAGGAAGAAAACAGTGATTACGATTACAGTGTCTCAATCAATGTTGAAGAAGAACCCGTTCAGTTTTCCGGAGAGGCAGGATGGGGATGCTGGCTGGAACTTCAGATTGATATCGAAGACGGTGAAGTCCAGTGTGGAATTGCAGTAAGGAGCAAAGCCGGTATTTGCCCTGGAATGCGGCGCAAACAGCGAGAAAGAATTTGAAAAGGAAAAAACCGTTTACGAACGAAAACTGCCGAATATCGAGTTCAACGCCGGTATTGTACCGATTGTTATTACAAATCATATGGAAGCCGTTGTCGGGGCAGCGGGAAGTCTGGAGGGCGGCATTCACAGCTCTTACGGTGCAACAGCCGACAGCACCCTGGGATTCCAGTATGACAGCAGAACAGGCAAAGTAGAAGAAGTCAAAGAAGGAAATCTGAATTCAGACGGACTTGAGTGGAGTACGGTTGAGGTGAACGGAAGGCTGGAAGCATACATTGACATCCGGCTGAGCGCAAAATTATATGACAGCGCTGGCCTGAAATCTTTCCGGCGGAGCAGTTGGAAAAGCAGAAGGCCAGGCAAAGGTATCCATGAAGGACGACCTGGGTGGATATGCGGGCTCACTGGAGCTTTCCATCAGCCCGAGAATCAAAGGAAAAGCAGTGGTTGATATCCCGGTCATTGATAAAAAAATGCAGGAAACAGATCTTTTTGACCGGACCTTTGATCCAATCTGGTCAAAACACTGGGAGTCAAGTGCAGACTGGCAGAAGGATATGGAATGGACGGAAACTGGAGAGCAGGGAGATATCTATGTTACACGGTATGGAGAAGTAAATCAGTGTGACAGCACGGCATTCCAGTTTGAAATCCCAAAAGGCTGGGAAATTCAGACGGAGGAAGTTGGCGGTTCCATGGATGCGGTCAGAGAAAACGTTGTTCTGACAAACGAGAGAGGTGTTACCGTTTCGTTTTGGTACTGCCAAGGCGCGCTTGGCGGCTATTCGCGTGATATGCTGAAGGCACAGGTTTCACAGGCAGACACTTCTAATTTCGTGCCTGGATATCCATGGGGAACCGATCGTGACTGTTCAGATCTTGGCGAATTTATGGTAGCACGAGTACATATCACAGGCGAGATGATGGCTGGCATTGATGATGATTATGTTCCTGTAGACAGCACGTTGTTCGCAGTGATACCGACATCCCGTCTTGGCGAGATTGAATTTGCAGGTCAGGCTGGGGACGTAGACGAATTTTCTTTTGACTATCCGACACCAGTTGCATTTATCGCAGAAGCACCAGACGGTACATTTACAGAAAAAGAAGAAGAACAGGTGATTCGCATTTTGAAGAGCTTTAAAGTGGCTGAATTAGATTAAGCAATACCCCGGAGGGCAGGAAGAGATGAACTGTGTTCCGGGGTATTTCAACATCACGTAAGATAAGATGGAAGGAAAGTGTTATTTTAAAATCTTGTGAAATCAAAGAGTGAGGATTTTTTGGAAATTACATAAAAAGAAATAGTAAAGAAAAACGAGCTGCGATATAATGAATGTGATGAAAAATGAGTAACGAAAAATCAATAAAAATATGGAAAAGAACATAGAAAACATGGATTTTTCGGGAAACAGAAAGAAAAAGGAGGAGTGTTTCGAGATGGAAACAAAGAACAAAAACAAAAAGACAGTCATCATGCTTGCTGTAATTGGTATTGCGATTGTCTGCATTTGTGTCATCGGAGTTTTGACGAAGAAAGCGTATGACCGTCACCAGGAAGAACTTCGTTTACAGGCGATTGAGACAAAAAACAGTGAGATTGATGCGGAATATCAAAAGTTTGAAAACGAAGAAGACCGGGATAAAAAACTGGAAGTGCTGAAACAAGAAGCGGAGAGTGCAGAAAAGTATAAAAAGACAGAAGGCGCTTATGAGGAATGCTCTTCTCATTATGAAAAAATAGTTGCACAGATGAAGAACTCCTTTGTCTCCGAGTATGACGATACGATCAAAACAATCGTGGATAAAATCGGCGATGATGTTGAAAAAGTGGATGATAAGGAAACACTCAAAAATGCTGTCAGTGAATTTACGGCATTCAAAGACACGTTAAAAGATGAATTCGAAAAGTATAATACCGTCGAACAGGACAGCTTTGACGAATATAACAGTACGATTGATGAATACGTGAAGAAATACAATGACAGAGTAACCGCGATCGAAAAAGCGGAAGAAGAGGCCCGGAAGAAAGCAGAGGAAGAAGCAAAGAAAAAAGCTGAGGAAGAGGCGAAAAAGAAAGCAGAAGAGGAAGCAGCGGCGAAAGCGGCACAGGAAGAAGCAGAGAGAAAAGCGGCAGAAGAAGCTGCAGCAGTCGAGGCAGGCCAGAACTCAGAAAGTGCATATAGCGGTGATTCAGGGACAGAAGAAAGCGACTATTATTACGATAACAGCAGCAATGATAGCAGTAGTGGCTCCGGATCCAGCAGTAATTCTAATGGAGATGACTGGAGTGCAGGAATGTATCATAGCTGGTACGTAGATGAAAATGGAAATAAAATTGAGGGAAGCGGCGATTACTTTGATCGAAGCACAGGTGAACTGTATGATGAAGATGGAAATGATTTAGGAAATCTGGGAGAGTGGCTTTGGGATTAAGTAAATTATCGGCAAAAAAGTGTGAAAAAACAATGGAAAGAGTATCTCAAGATAGAAATAAAGAATAAAAAAATGAAAGAAGGTTATTATGTTTTTCTATTAGCGGGAGTTGATGCAAGATTATGAAATTGGACAGATTAGAAACCGATAAGAACCATTGCCAAAGCAAATAAAACCAGCTAAAATAGAGATCAGATCATAAGCACAGCCGCTGGTGTCAAAAGCCGCAAAAGTTGGAAAGGAAGGTTTCAAGATGAGAAAACCAAAACTCCCGACCGGGATTGACAACTTTAAAAAGATTCGCAATGGAAATTACTATTATGTAGATAAAACTTCCCTTGTAGAACAGATTTTAAATAACGGAAGTGAGGTCACGCTTTTTACGCGCCCACGCCGTTTTGGAAAATCCCTGAATATGAGTATGATTCAGCATTTCTTTGAAATTGGAACGGATCCAGCACTTTTTGACGGCTTGAAGATTTCTAAGAATACAGAGATTTGTGAACAATATATGGGAAAATATCCCGTTATTTCCATCAGCTTAAAAGGAATTGATGCCGATTCCTATGAAAAAGCCCGTGCGCAGCTCATAAAAACAATCAATCGTGAGGCAAGAAGATTTCAATTTCTTCTGGAAAGTGACAAATTGAGCCGGGTTGATAAAGTACTTTTTCAGAACTTTTGACAAGAAATATGGAAGAAGACACCATTACCAGCAGTCTTCAGGAACTGACAGAACTGTTGGAAGTTCACTATGAACAGCAAGTGGTTGTCCTGATTGACGAATACGATGTTCCGATGGCAAAAGCCCATGAAAATGGATATTATGATGAGATGGCATTGCTGCTTCGAAATATGTTCGGAAATGTTTTAAAGACAAACAGTAGTCTTGCCTTTGCCGTTTTGACGGGCTGCCTGCGAATTGCAAAAGAAAGCATCTTTACCGGACTGAACAATTTCAAAGTATATTCGATTACAAATACAGAATTTGATGAAACCTTCGGCTTTACAGATGAAGAAGTAAAGACCATGCTGCATGACTATGAAATGGATGACCGATATGACGAGGTAAAAGAATGGTATGACGGATACCGATTCGGAAAAGCAGATGTGTACTGTCCATGGGATGTTGTGAATTACTGCAATGATCATATCCATAATCCAGAGGCCGAGCCGGAAAATTACTGGATGAATACAAGCGGGAACAGTGTGATTCATCATTTTATCGACAGCATCAATGAACCGGATATGCTCACAAAAACAGAACTGGAATGGCTGGTAAATGGAAAAACAGTGATCAAACAAATCGATGAAATGGTTACCTACAATGACCTGTATTCGACCATGGATCATCTGTGGAGTACACTTTTCATGACTGGATACCTGACACAGCGCGGAAGAGAAAGCGATGGCCGCTATTGCCTTGCAATTCCAAACCGGGAAATTCGAAATATCATAACAGAACGGATTCTTACATTGTTTCAGCAGGAAGTGAAAAAAGACGGGAAAATGGCAGAACAGTTCTGCCAGGCACTGCTTGGGGGAAAATCAGCAGAGGTGGAAAGCCTTTTGAATTTGTATTTGCAGAAGACAGTTAGCGTACGCGATACCTTTGTGCGGAAATCACTGAAAGAAAATTTCTATCATGGAATTCTGCTTGGAATCTTAAGCTATAAAAATGACTGGCGTGTATCTTCCAATCGAGAATCGGGAGAAGGATTCAGCGATATTGTGATTGAAATGGGAAATGCAGAAACAGGAATTGTGATAGAAGTGAAGTATACAGATGAGAAAAAAGATCTGGAAAGAGATTGCCGGAAGGCATTGGAGCAGATTCGGGATAAAGATTATACGCAGACACTGTGGCAGGAGGGCTATAAAAAAATGGTGCAGTATGGGATTGCATTTCATTTAAAACAGTGTTGTGTGATGGAAGAAGAGATGCAGCGTAAGCGGAATCGGGATGGGGCTCTGAATCGTTACAATTTGTTATAAAATTCAGGGCAGAGATATTGCCCTGAATTTTATATACGGACAAGTTTCTGTCAACATTTTCCGTTCGATATGAGATAAAATGGTAATATTCAAAAGAAAAAGCCTACCATGAGGAGAAAAAGATGGAAGAAAAGACAGCAAACATGGCAGAGAATATTCGCGTTACATTCACCGGGTTCCACTACATAAAGGATGGCGATTATCCAAATGACTTCGAGGTATGCTTAGCGGATCCTGAAAGACAACAGCTTATCAGCAGGCTGCTGGGATACAGGATTATATGCCACGGAAGGCGGCAAGCAGCCGATGGTGCATTCCGACAGGGCAAGGGCTGCTTTATCGATGCGGGACTAAGTAAAAGCCTGGACGAAGCTGGAGGATAAGGTGTATGATTTTCACAGAACAGCATTGTATGATAGGAATACGGGAGGAGAAGTGTAATGGATAGAAGAAGTAATAATATCGCGATATTTCAGGATTCCATGGATATGATAAAAGCAAGCCAGAAGCTTCAGCAGGCAGTTCAGCTTTCAATTCAGAACCAAAAACTGTATGTTCCATCTCAGGCGATTGCACTTCCTGAATCTGGAAAATCACCTTGCAAAACGATTGTTTCATCTAAAAGAAGCTTCGAAGCCGCCTCTGCATACGCAAAATCCGGAAAGCGAGTCTGCGTCCTGAATTTTGCATCTGCAACTAATCCCGGCGGCGGTGTAACACGGGGAAGTACGGCGCAGGAAGAATGCCTTTGCCGATGCAGCACACTGTATCCATGTCTGGATACAGAAACGATGTGGCATCAGTTCTATCAACAGCACCGGAAAACAGGCGATCCACTTTATAATGATGATCTGCTGTATACACCGGGAGTCGTCATATTTAAGACCGACACCTCTGTGCCGGAACGAATGGAAGAAAAAGACTGGTATCAGGTAGACATCATTACCTGTGCAGCTCCGAACCTCCGAAAGAAACCAAGCAATGCCATGAATCCGTCCGCAGGAAATGCGCCGGTTAAGATTAGTGAGAAAGCACTGTACGAACTTCAGATGCAAAGACTGGAACGTGTTTTTCAGGCGGCAGCATCGAACGGAGCGGAAGTTCTGATTTTAGGCGCGTTTGGCTGTGGCGCTTTCTGTAACCCGCCGAGAATTGTAGCACGTGCATTTCGGAGCGTACAGGAAAAATATGCATCCTATTTTGAAACGATAGAATACGCGGTGTTCTGCGGCAGAAACAACACGCAGAATTATGAATGCATTCAATATGGTGCTTGGAAGTAGAAAATAGAATCTAAATGGTGTTCTGAAAGAACACAAAAGCGAACAGAAGATACGAGCGTATGAAAAGCACAAACAACAAAAATGAGAGGGACGGCTGTAGAATATGAAAGTTCTGAACTTCGAGGACAGTGTTTATAGGCAAATGCAATTCGAAAAATATTAGGTAATCGCTGTGGTGTGGCATCGGTTGAGCAGGTGTCTAATGTGGAAGATGGTCTGAAAATGTTGAAAGATGCAGAAAGCGCAGGAGAGCCGTTCGATCTGATTATCACAGATATGCATTTTCCAATGAGGTCAGGAGCCATCAGCGATACAGAAGCGGGAGAAAAATTAGTTCAGATTCTGCAGGAGCGGGGAAATCAAACCAACATTATCGTATGTTCCTCAAGGAATATGAAACTTCCAGGTGTGTATGGATGTATCTGGTATTCGGAAATCAGTGACTGGGAAGAAGAACTTTGTGATCTTGTAAGAGAGATGGAAAAAAGCAAATGATTTATGCGATGAGTGATATTCACGGACAATATGAGCTGTTCAGGAACCTGATGGAGCAGATACCCCTTGGAAAAGATGATACACTCTATGTACTGGGTGACGTAGTCGACCGGGGGCCGGATTCCATGAAGATCTTGAAATATATGATGGCAAATCCTAATATCATTCCCATTATGGGCAACCATGAGCTCATGGCTCTTCCGTGTCTGAAACTTCTGGTACCGGAACTTTCGAATGGCTTTCTTCATAAACTGTCATCACAGGCACGTCAGTCTTTTGCAGAATGGACGTTGAACGGCGGAATCAGCACAATTCAGGAGTTCTTGAAACTTCCGCAGGAAGAGCGTCGACAGATAGTGGAATATATAGAATCATTTCGTCTGTATGGGAAGAAAATTATAAATAATGGGGAATATTGGCTGATTCACGCAGGGCTGGAACATTTTTCGGAATCAAGGCGGCTTGAGGAGTATTCCGTGGAGGAACTTGTGTGGAAAAGAACCGATTTTGACATCGCATATTTCAAAAACATTACTGTGGTAAGCGGACACACTCCTACGCAGAATATTCTTGGAAACAGCAGACCAGGATATATCTTTAAGAAAAATAATCTCATTGCGATCGACTGCGGAGTAGGCGAAAACAATGGAAGACTGGCGGCGATTTGCCTGGATACAGGGGAAGAATATTATGCAGAATAAAATGCATCAGAACAAATTAGGCGGACAGAAGAGAAATACTTTATGGTGGAAAATATGAGAACAGTATTGTGATAAAGTTGTAGAGAAATTTCTTGTTTTCGCTTGCAGAATAACGGAAAGTGCGACATACTTTGAGTAAGAACATTGTGATGATACAAAGAAACAGTCTTAGTGTTTATACAGATCGCGACAGTTTCATTTAACCGAATCAAGCAAGTAGCGAAGCGGATTGAGAATATCCACTTTGACTAAGGAGATATTTTTCGTGGCTGTTATTCAAGAAAGCTTCAATACGCGGAGGAGGGGAAGAAAATGAATTTTAATTTGAGCGTACAAAAATGGCATCTTGTTTCGGAAAAAGGATTACCAAAGGATGGCACATGGTGTTTTCTGGTATGGAAAAGTGCAAAAGATGAATATGAATGGACCATTGGCGGATACAACGAAACTGAGAAGTATTTTTACGCAAATCTTGGCTTAGGCGGGATGATTGTTGATACAGATGAAGTTGTTGCCTGGGCAGAACTTTTCAAGGACGAAACCTTTACGGCAGAGTAGGTAAAAACAGCCAGGAAAAGAGGAAAACAAATGATTCAAAAGAGATCCAGAATAAAAATAAATACAGATCTAGCAAAAATCAGACAGGCAGGAAAAAATCCGCAGGAAGTGCAGAAAGAGCTTTTGGAGTTCTTTGAAAAAAGAGGATTTGAGTATGAAGAGTATGTTGGGTATCTGTATCAGGAAGAGATTACACAGGAGAAAGCGCAGCAAATTGCGGATGAATTGAAAGAATGTGGATTGGCGAAATTTGTGCATGATTTTTATGTTTATGATGTGGAGGGGAAGATTGTTGTGATGGAAGATGGAAATAAGGAATACATATAATTTGTCTAAATTTCTTATTTGCAGAGAGATGGAGGTAATATTTAATGACTGATGATAAAATTTGCGTATTTAAGGATTCAGATTTGAAAAACTTTGGAAAAAGTATTTGTGAAATAAACATTGAGGAAAGAGAAATAAAAAATATTGATTCTCATAGAAAGGATGATCCGACAAGTTTGTGGTTAAAAAAACATTGTGAAAAGAAATATGCATTTGCGTTATTGGCTAATATTCCAGATGATAACAGGGATGAATCTTGGATTACTATTCAAGTTGGCAGTGGTAATAAAATTTTGAATGAGATAATATCTGAACTTGTACGTATGCAACCAGGGTCTGCATATAGGAAGTTTCCTTCAGTTTTTCATGAAAATACACCAGAGTTTGATTATGCGCAAGAGGTAGATTGTCAAAAATATAGATTCATAGCAGAACAATATAAAAAATTTAAAATTCTTATTTTTGATAATGATTTATTTTTAGAGCAACAACGAGGAAATATTCCGAAAGATATTCTTGATGGATTTTCAGAGGAACAAAAGGCACAAGTTGTCGAGACTTTATTTGCGTATATGACAAGAGCTTATTTTTGGAATAAATCACCTAGAAATAATATGATTGAAGATACGGATTTCTAAAGAAATTATAAAATGGAAATATAAAAAATACAAAATGTTAGGGTGATAAAAAAGTGATTTTTAAAGGAAAGATTATTGAAGAGTATTGATGTTCAAATGCACTATTGATGCATAAAAACGTTTTAAAATCAAAAACAAACGTTTGAAAACATCGGTTAAGAGGGAACATTGGTAGTTGTTGACTGAGGTGGCGGTTTAACGCCACCTCCCCAATTATTCATTCAAGCATCTCAAACTCTTGCTCCCATGCCCCATATCCTGGAGAATCCAGTATTTAGACGTATCAACATCACAAGCCTGTGATGGATCAATCAGGTGAAAGTCAAAATAGGAGAGAAATGCCTGGTTGACAGAAAATTTGATAAAGTTCCATTGACTTTCTCGGCTGTAAGCTTCCATAATTTGCTCCTTCGTTTCCAGCCCCCATACGCAGCGTGGGAAATACCAGATGCTTCGCGCCCCTTTCGCATCATCAATACCATACCAGTTGAGGAGCTGACCTCTATAGGAGCAGTTACAAATGTTTGACCTTGGGATGGTATTTTTGACTTAAGAGATACTGCGGCTATATTTTTGAGTAAGCGTTCACGTGTTTTTTCATTACAGTGTGTGTATTTTACCATCATCGCCAGCTTTCAGTACTGTATAAATAAGAAAAACGTTCTTTTTCATTTTTTTACAGAAGCGCCGGAAGGATCTTTCCGAAAGACCAAATACTGTTCTTTTAATGGCCCACGATTGAGTGCCTGGGCAATTACGGAATTCAATGTTATTTGATTTTCCCGATAATCGTTGACAGACAAAGTTTCGGTCCATTTGCTCTCCAGGTTCTTCCAAAGAGTTTCTTTTTCCTTCTCGTTTTTCTCACAATGTGCCATCCAATATTTTTTAAACCATCCGTTTGCCTCACGAAAATAGTCTGTCCCATTCGAAGCTTGTCGGTGGGAAGTGGGATTACTTTCCGGAGAATCCGCATGCTCAAAATGGAAGCCAAGCCAGCGTTGTAAAAAGAGTTTTGCATCACTCAAAAGTTCAGGGCGAACAAACCCATCTGAATAAATTTCATCTTCACGGTAAGTGTCAAAAATATATCCTCTTGCAAGTACAACCAGAATCTGTTCAATTCCATATAAACCGCAGTCCGTACTGAAATTTCCAGTAAGTAATTTAGGCTGAATTCTTGGCGAGCTTGATTCTGGATTTGTTATATATGCTTCGAATTCCGCTTTTTCATTCAACATGTAGTATCACTTCCTTTCAAATGAGAATCGATATCTTCCCACACAAATGCATCCCAGAAGAAATTCCGGTTTTCAGAGCTTGTTCTTGTGAGCTTATGCAATGTGGTAATAAGCTGTCCCATATCGACAGATGAATGGTCAATCAGTTCTTCCAGTTCGCGGAGACAAATACGGTAGATCTTGCGTTGTGCATTTGCATCATTATTTACGTAAAAATTACGGGCAGCGTTGTCCAGGTGTCTGATGAAGTCCGAATTTGAAGCCACATAGGAAGAGATGGGCGGAAGTTCTTCCTTTGGAGCCTTTTTTGCCTTTCTTTTCTCTTCTGCCTTTTCCATTTGTTTTATCGCTTTTTCTTTTAGAACATCAAAAGGGGCATCCTGTGTTGGCACCTTTATACAGGAAAGAATTAACCATAACGTTTTGTAGCCCTGCTGATAAAAATGAAACAGCAGTTCTCGCTCCGTTTCATCAAGGGAAGCTTCTTTGAATCCATTTCCAATGATGTACTCCAATGCCTTTCCACGATGATCAGAAGGCTGAAGAAGCCATTGCTCCTGAAGAAGACGTGTGCGCATGTCCTGAATGGAATTGCTTTCCGTAATATGCTCTTGTATTTTACTTTTTAAGGCTGGAACCGTAATTCTTTGAAGCTGAATCGCAGTTTCTTCATCATAAATTTGAAACAAATTTCTCAGAAGATTTTCCGGTGCATAGAAAACCTCTTTTTTTTCTTCTCTTATAATAGGAAGAAGAGAATGGATGTAAAAGAAATGCGTGGATAAAATCTCACGGCATTGTGTTTCAAAAATTTTGATCGCTGCACTATTTTTAGCAGATGTTTTTTTCGGCGCAAGGAACAACTTTAAGGTATTATCGCGGACTTTTTCTTTCGCTTTGTATTTTTCCAATTCATCTCTAAAACGGCCAGGCAATTTGTTAATACAGGTTCCATAATCTGGAACAGAAAAAGTTGCGTTTGTCCGACAATCCTTTGCGGAAATCGTGAACTTCTCTTCGTTGGAAGATTTACTGTTTTTGAAAGTCAAATTGCTGAAATAATAATTTTCTTCTGAGCGCAACTGTTTCCATTTTTTCAAAAACGTCAGATAGGAATTCTGATGCGTTTGATCCTTTAGAATGGGATCTAAATTAGGGTGCTTTCCATTTTTGGCTGCATCAATTTCCAAACCTGTCAATAAGGTACAATGTTCACACGAAGGAGGAACAGGAACTGATGAAGCATTTGGCTTTGTCACAAGTACCTGGTTCGTGGAATTTGATGATGAATTTAACGGTTTGCCATACTCGGTCTGCCCAATGGAAATGGATGCATTGGAAATCAGTCCGATCCGGTTGGAAAAGGTATTTTTGATATGTTCGAATGGAACATGTGCCTTTAATTCAACAGCAGGAGAATCCAAAGCAGGAATTGTGATAATGGGAAGAATACGGTATGGATACGTTTCTGTATCGTAGCATCCAGATGCAACTGCGTTTACAACATCCTGATCAAATATAACGTTAACCAAATCGCCGTCAAAATCAGCGCCGCCTAAACATAAAGGAGCAACGGAACCTCGTGGAACCATAACAATACCAGTTAATTTACCGAAATATTTTTGATAAACTTTAAGATGCTTTTTAAAGGAATTATAATTTACATGTCCTATTTTTGTGTAATGCACTTCATCGGTATTTGTAAAACGCCGCATAATAAACTGTTCATTTCTTGAAAGATGCGGGCTTCTGAAAAAGGCATAATAGGAAAGATAATCCCATTTTTTGTCTAACTGTTGATTTGAGGTCATAGGAAGATAGAACCGATCAAATAAATAGTATGTAAAAAAGCCGCCCATATCGGTCTCTTTTTCCAACAGGCTTACAAGCAATGGCAGCAGATCCCGGCACAAATACCGTGTTTGGCCTTCTACAAGCAGTTTTCCGCTCACCAGTTTTGTTAAAAGCCCTTTTTGAATGTTCTGCAATTGCGATTTTATATAGATATCATTTACAAGAGCAGGATTCTTAAAGAGAGCCTTTTTCCATACCGGCGATTCAGTGTCAGCAAAAATATTTTCTAATTCATCCGTGTCGTTTGCCTCATCGTCACTGACCATGTTTTCAGTATCCAGCAGACCATCACAACTTTTTAAATAATTAATGGGGTTTTTAATAAAGGAGCAATGGCTGTTTAAAATATGCTCAAATTGTGTTTCAGAAAAATCAAGGGTATTAATCATCTGATAGCTTAAATGCGTATATTTTGACTGTCCATAAGGTAAATTAGTACCCGAAATATATAATGCATGGTCGTATTTTTTTAATGCATTGCAATAAAATTCCATCGGATCAATGGTTTTACCCTCTTTTTTTGCAGCTTCACAATACTGCTTTAACCAGCTATATGCCTTAAACATACTTTTGGTAACAAAAACATGGGCTTTATACAGGTCACGTTTAAATCCAAAGGCATCAGTATACAAGTTTGTGTGTGAATCGTTATCGCTGTTATGTTCCCTTAAAAATGCGTGAACATCAACCTCATGAAGCATTCCTTTTATAAAGGGGAGCCTTATTTGAAAAGAGGTTGCGTCGGATGTTCCAAGAGAAGTATTGACATAACATGAATAGGTTGGAGTGATAAAGCCAGAACCATCGAAAGGAATATCTACATAGAAAAACTCTTCCGTTTTCGGTTTTAAAAATTGGTAATTTATTGTTTCATCTGAATTCGTTGTTTTTTCTGCTGTTAATAAGGGGACATTCCGCTGATAATTATATCCAGTCGCTGGTTTGTTTTCACGTTTACCGGAGGCTATCCGTTCGTCCTGCACAACTACAAATGTCTCAGGAGTAAGACGTAATTTTTCAGAATCAATTCTTTTGGAAGAAGACAGATACAATCCCCGGTAGGCATAATATTTACTTTCTGTTATTTTGATTTTATTTCCGAAAAAATCAATTCCTAAATTGAGACGGAGATTTAATTCATCGTAAAGAGTTTCATCAATGAACGAAATCCTGCTGTGCCGGGTCATGTTTCCACTCTTATCAAATGCAGACATATGGACAGCTTTGTCAGAATCTGGAAAATAAAGATCAAACCCATGCTCGATCAGATCCTGCGCATCTTTCTGAAGAAATTCCTGATCTTTCAGTTTCCATTTGGGATCGGAAGATTTGTCAAAGGAAAGAAAGATATCCTGAAAATCAACGATAAGGAATTTATCATATAAAGTTTTCTCCGTGACCTGAAAGGAAGAGCCCTGTTTTTTCTTCAGAACTTCATAAATCTGATGAAAAAGAGGACAATCTTCTCGCGTGATTTCCAGTGTGACCACGTAGCTGTGAACGGGGTCGGAGAAATCCAGTTTGAAACATTGATCACTTTCAGTGGGCTTTTTGGGAAAATAATCAAAAAGAGATTTGGCGTTGAGGGTTATGATTATTTGTTTGGTATTGGACATATGTTATCTCCATATTCTTAAAAAGTGTGAAAACTAATCTATTTTCGTAATGGGGGCGTGATGCCAATCAATATCTGTAAGACCTGCAATTAACTTATTCCATTCTGCGTATGCAGATAGACGTTCATCTGGAGTCATAGATGCGAAGCAAGTATGGGACTTACAAGCCTTGGAATAGTATGTGGTTAAATCGGCAATTTTTTCAACCAGTATGTCATTGTCCACCATAAAAATATAGTAGAATACCAGACCATTGGTGTATAAAACTTTTTTAAAATTTATAAGATGCCATACGAGTTGTTTATTATCCTTTTCGCTTAGAGATGATAGTTCAGAATCCGAAATAGCAGCATTTCTGGTAGTCTTTATGTCTACTGTTACATTATTTTTAAGTGAAAAATTTACGAAATCCTTTTTTGGAGAAAGGCGTATTAAGTTTATAATTTCTTTGGAACAGTTATCTATGGCAATATCAATGTAATAAGTTATTCGACGAGAGCTGTCTTTATCACTGATAGTGTTGTCTTTTATTGAAGCTTGAGCTGACTTCAAGACTATTGATAATTCTGTTGGTGATTCTGTTGATGATTCTATTGATAATTTTATTGGAATATTATTAGATACGTCTTCATATACTATATTTTTTTTATCCAATTTTCAAGACGTCTGTAATCATCAGGTGAAGGTTTGAATGATGAGGATGTATCATTAGATTTTTTAAAATCAAAGTCGAATTGATAGGATAGAGTGTCCACATTCAAAGTGCCCTCTTTCAATTCCAAAGGCTTAGCAAGGTCTATTTTTTTGATTTCGACACAACCACAAACAGAATCAGAATTTGGATCAACAATAGCAAAATCAGTGACATGACCTTGCATAAGTTTCTTTAGGTCATAATCACTCTCTGCATGTTGAGCATTATGCACATCTATGATACAAAGTTTGTCATAATCTTCCTTTAATATATTTTTTTCCCTAATCTCAACCATCTGTAATAGCATGTAAATCCATGGATACAATTCTTCTTCCTGCCCATAATATTTTTCCATGGATTGTAATTCGTTAAAATAATCTTCTACTGTAAATTCAATCTTCATGTTAATCTCCATTCTGCCAAGTTAAGATGGCTAATCAGATTTCTGACATAATTAGTATCGTGAGCAAGGCATTCTTAGTGATAAGAGGGATATGCTATTGCTCAGTTTTAGTTTTGAAAGTTGCAAAGTCTTTTTGTTACAGGAACATCTATAAAAAATAATACCACCGGAAAAGTAATATTACAAGACGACAATCAAAATTTGTCGAATATTTTTCAGCAAAATAAGAACTTGCCGAATTTGAGCCTGCCTGCATTCTGATCGTTCGTGTTAGGAATGTCTGAATTCAACCATTTCTATTTAACGCAGCGCACAATGGAGTATTATTTTGAAAATCTTACAGGAAAGAGAGGTGCATGAAAATGATTGTGGACAGTAGAAAAATAGAATAGAAACAAAGACAACAGAATACAACCAGTGTGCTGTCTGTCCAGTGTGAAAAAGAAGACAAGAACAATACAAGACAATAAAAATAATACCCCCGGAATTTTGTCAGAGGATTTGATGCTGACTACTTTTCGGGAAAAATAAAAAAATGGAGGACATCCAACATGTTAAATTCTAAGTTATTTGAAAATCCCGAATATGAAGAACAGCAGTTAAATCCGAATGTGTATTTAAGGGCACAGCAATATGCGAATGAATACGAGTGCCCACATTGTGGCTTCAAAGGCGGTCTGGTCGTGAGCCAATCTGATTGCGACAAATATGAATGCCTGAACTGCGGTCATCGAGGCAGTTTTGATCAGGAAATTGTTGATCGAAATGATGTGGAGAGTGAGTGGTTGTCATCGTACACAGAAGAAGAGCGAGAAGAAGTATACGATAAGGACTGCAGTGAATGGTAATAAAAACACCAGATAATTAAAACAATAAAAACAACACCCCCGGAAAAGCAGTCGGATAGATTTGATCTATTCGGCTGCTTTTTGCAAGGGCAGGGAAAGGAGAACACAAATGGGCAAAAAACATAAAAATTTTGTAGTATTTCTGGATGTCGATGGCGTCCTGAATACCAGGACCACCGTCCAGCAAACCCCAAAAGGATATCAGGGAATTGACGATGCGCGCGTGGAGGTTCTGGCAAAGACAATCAGCAAGTTTGGCGGAGCGGATATCGTTCTGTCATCTGACTGGAAGGAACTAGAACCCACAGATGAAGATTACAGATATCTGGTTTCCAAGCTCGCCCGATATGGCCTGATTATATCGGGACACACGCAGGACAGGATGTACAAAAGAGGTGCCGGAATTGCAGCATACCTGGAAGAACATCCAGAGATCAAAGAATATGTGATTCTGGATGATTGCAGATTTGATTTCCAGAGTTATCCAAAACTTTGGGAGCGGCTGCTGCTTACCGAGGGGATAGAGCAGGCTCGGTTCGCAGCCGGAACGCCGGCTGTGGAGACGATGGTATTTCTGAATTATGTAAAATTATTTTAACCAAATGGAGGAAAAGCAAATGAAGAGCAAAGTAATTGGATGGAACATCAATCAGCGCAGTGGTATGGGAAAGGGGATTCCACAGTTTGTGATCGATGAACTGATCGACCAGAATGCAGACATTATTGTGTTAACAGAACTGTTTCAACACAGCACGATTGGTTATTTCTGGGCTGAGATGGAGCGAGCCGGATATCAGCATGCAGTCACGCAGAATGATGGAACAAATGAAGTTGGAATTCTCTGGAAGAAGGACGTATACACTTTTCTTGCAGTGGATGATTCGGTGGTTACGACGATGGAAAACAATCATCCGAATTTCTTACTGGTGGATCTGGAAGACCAGGACGGACAGCTTCTTACCGTTGCCGGATTTCGGATTCGAATGGTGGATTACAGCCAGCGTGCCGAAGAACTGGAATTTGTTGTGAATAAGGCAAAGGAAAAGAAACATCCAGTGCTTATGATTGCAGACTGCAATAACCTGCGGCGGGAGACGACGGAGGCAAGCTGGAATCTACAAGTGGTTGACCATATTCTTTCACAGGGTGGATTCGAGAGACACACGCCATGCGGTCAAAGCATCTTTGAGGAACACGCAGACAGAGGATATGCATATGAATTTGCAGAAGATCATTTGATTACACGCGATATTGTAGTTGAGCTTGGAGATTATGACAGAGAATTTGTAAGGCGCGATCGGATTGCGTATCCGTGGGGGAAAGATTTTCAAACCCATGATAAAGAACACCGCCGAAGAGTATCCGTGGAACCTGGATTTCCGGACCATGCGATCGTAAAGGGATATCTTAGTACAGAGAAAGATCAGAAAAAGTAAATCTGATGAAGCTGTAGACTATAAAAATAATACCCCCGGAAAAGTGTGACCGTTGTGTAGCAAGATGTTTGCTGATGCAGCGGTTACACTTTTTATGGGGCAAAAGGAAAGGAGGAGAATGAAAATGTTAGGAAAACTGCTTACCTTTTTGCTCACACTGTTCCTACCCTTTTTAGAAGGAACAAATATTGTATGATAAAATCGCGGATTAAAGAAAAAGGAGGAAGCGAAATGATGAAATTTGTAATGCAAAATATAGAACCGTACTCAATCTGATCAAGAAAACGGGCGAATTCAAGGGGAAAGCAGTACCCAGTAAGGCAAGGCTTCATGAGATGATTGGCGACGCACTTGGGATATCACATAATACGGTAAAGGACTGGGAAAGAGCAACATCAAATGGGCCAGATCCGAGAATTCCAGGCTTGCTGGAACAGCTGGAAGCATATCTGGAATTACCGGAGGGTGGACTGCGGGAAAGAACAGCTGAACCAATTAAACTGAATGAAGAGGAGAGAAAGATCATGAATACAACAACTGATTTTCAGAAACAGCAGATTATGGAGTGCTATGAAAGACTCAGAAAATTTGTCAGCGACATGGATATTGAGGATGAAAACGTATATTACGACATTCGCAATATGATCGAGGTGAAGAAAATTGCATTGCCGACAGCAGTATACAAGGCAATGATGAACTTCATGGATCAGGTTGTTGAACCATATGTATTTGAAGATACGACGGAGATCTTTTCCGAAGAGGAAGCAAAGCGCAATGAGAAAGGAATTGTGGAAATAAAGTCGGAGCAGGCATTTCAAAAGCTGATGGTTCGATTTATGGAGAAGCTGTCAGAACTGGATGCGAAGATCGAAACGTTTGCAGAGAGTGAGTTAAAGCCTTATCTCGAACGATAAGGCCGTGAAACAGGGCGGAGAGATATTGTCGATTTCGGTCGGGATATCTCTCCCACAACAAAGACAAGATCAGAAGAAAAAGTTGGAGGGACAAAATGGGAAAACAAATTCAATTTACTAAGAAAGATGCTTATCATACCCCGGGCAAGGCAAAACGGGAGCGGATCAAAGTTACAACCATTCAAAAAGCCCATCTGCTGAAGAAATTCTCGAATGTCCTGCGGGATAACAAGGATGGTATCAGTTTCTGGTTCAATACAGAAAGATTCATGACAACGGCAAGAAGATATAATTTTGTAGCCTCCAGCATCCTGCGGGATATAGAATTATCAGAATATATTGAAGAGGATGAATCAGTGAGCCTCAAGACAATACGGAGATTGTTAAACTATTGTCAATACCCCGGAGGAAGAGGAGCTTATGGTTGGAATTCAGGCGATCAAACATAATTGGCAAGGCGTTTATACGGGGATGAAGATGCCTTCCTGGAGGTCATTACGGAGGAAAGTCTGTGCTGCATGGCAGAGCAATATCTGGCAATGTAAGAGCCATAAATTTCAGAGTGCGGCAGTTCGGACAAAAATCTGACACCAGAAGGACAGTGAATCATGATACGATACTGCACAGAACTTCAGTCTGTGCAGTATCTGAACCTACATGTAGTATCAATACGGAGGAAGAACATATGAAAAAGAGAGCATGGAAGTCGTAGGAAGAATTGTAAAACGCGAGAGGGAGCTATTTGGCATTCGTGTAATAAAAAAGGACAACACATCAAAAGTGCGTCAGATGTACCCGGAAGCATGGCACATGTTTTACTTGTTAGAGAATGAAAATAATCTGGTTCCGCCGCTGGAAATCCAAGGTACGATGGAGGTGCTGAAAAATGATCAGATCCGCCTGCTGTGGTTCATTCATCCCATCATGATCAATGAGTGGAATATGGAGAACTGCATTTTGTTTGCCAATGAAGTAAACAGAGAGCTTGGCAACGGCGGCCGTTTCTGGGTAGATACGGAGTATTTTGATTTTGCGTATGAAGAGCGTTTTGAAGAAGAAATGCTGCAGCTTAGTGGGATGAATGTATTAGAACGGCATATGTTCGAATGGCCGCTTGGACAGTTCCGGGATATTCACATTCCGCTTATGATGCTTCTGCAGGGGAAATGGGGAGCTGAAACAGCCATTCGGTTTATCAAAGAACTCAGAGAAAATGGTTTCGTCGAAAATGAAAAATACGATCTGTTTCCGGATGCGTGATTTGAGAGCTGTTTTGGAAATGCAGCGAAATAAATGAGTACAAAGAATGGAGAAAGAAAAATGGCTAAAAAAGTGGATTACAAAAAATATAACTGCGTATTAGAGATGAGCAAATGGATGGGAAGCACACCGAAAGCCTTTAAAGCGGCAATCCTGAAAGAGGCTGTGCGCCAGAATGCGAACAGCGGTGGGAAGGTGGAAAAGAAGGAAATAAGAGCATGCAGAGCCGAAAAGCATAAGAAAAGGACATGCAAATAAAAATATGGTGGAGGCGAAAGATATGACGACAATTATCTGTGAGATGGATTCTATGGAGTTGTGTGTCTGGAAGGAAAAGCATCTGCAAAGGGCATGCAGCGGAGATGAATGGATTTTCCGGGAGAAAGAAAAAGAACCGGAAGGCATCCGGGTGAATTTTGATGTGACGCATGCATATGAGATATTCAGCTGTCTGGGCAGGTATTGGGGCGATTTCAATTCTTGCCCGGACAGCGAAACCATGGGACGGGTGGCAAAAAGATGGGAAGAAAAATATGGATTAAAGCTGGTGGAGCTTTCGCATGATACGCTGACCTTTCAAAGTGATCGTCGGATTTCGAAAAAGGAGGCGGTCGAGATTACAGAAGAAACGGTGGAGCTTTGTGCAGAAATTGTAAACGGAAAAGAAAATCAGCAGATCGAGACAATCAGCAGAACAGGGAGGATTACATTATGGTGGGATTAGTGCATAGCTTAAAAAATAAAAAAGAGGTTTTTATGAATGTAAATGATCTGGCAAAACAAGTTTCTTCAATCATCACACCGCAAACCGACAATTTTTACCGCGACATCCGCATCTATGGTCATTTCTTCCACAATACAAACGACACGATGTGGTGGGGCGATGTAGGAATGAAATTTCTGACGCGCGCTCCGTTTGATGTCCGGTGGCTGCGAGAGGAAAGATTAGACGATCCATATGGCGGATTTCTGTATGACGCCACGGTAGAAGATAAAGCCCTTATTATGTTTAAACATAAATACAACCAGGAAAAATATGATAAACCTGGGGCTGATTTTTCAGCCTGTTCCTACGAATTTTTCTATTCCAATCATCCGTTTTTGCGAACCGGATTGTGGAGTGGAACCATGCGTCCACGCTATGCGTATGTTGTCGATTTGAAAAACAAAAGCTTCAAACTGGCATCCCAATGGAAAACAAAGGTACCGCCTTACGACACGAAAGAGAAGTACGAACGCACGGAGCTGAATGAAATTTACAACACGCTGCAAAAGGAACTGGATGGAATCGCAGATCAGGTGCAGGCAGAATATCTTGAGATGCAGCGGAAAGCAGCCAGAGCAGCGTATGTGAGGGCATGTTTTGATCCGGTTAACGGACGTGAGGATAAAGAAGCCTTAGAAGAATATTATCGTGCCGAGCAGGAATTTGTGAAAGCTTTGTATACCTTGGCGGAAGCTGTCCTGAAAAGAAAGGAATGCACAGTGATTTATGATTTTCTGTCGGAATCCGGTACACTGACCAATAATAGAATTTCTATGCTGGCATTTCTTGCGGCAATTGAGAAAACAAGAATCTGGTAATGGACAGAAACTTCCCGATGTAAAAGAAAGGCAACAGAAGAAGTGGCCAAAAGAGTGTCCACATGCAGGAACGGTTCCATGATAAGATAAGGCATACCCGGAAAGTAAACCACAAGTTCAATGCAAATGCCGGAGAGAAGTGGAATAATAGGAGTACATCAGAACACCGGCGGATGCATCAGAATACCGAACAGATCAGGAGGAACAACTCGATATGACGTTGAACGAACTTTTCGCAATTCAGGAAGCAGACGTAACAAAAGAATTCCTGTTGAAAGCCGGCTGGAGTGAGATCGCAGAAGAACCGGCGGAGATATTCCGGCGGAGCAGGCTGGTTCCTGACGGAGTGGAATCACATAAGGAATACAAAAGTTAAAAGAGAAATATGAGTGAGGTAGCTCAGCCATGGTAGAGCAGAGAAACCAAGCCGATCATGGGTGTGGTCGGTACAGCAAAAGATCTATTGTCGCTGGTTCGATTCCAGCCCTCACTCCTGAAACATGAAAACTCACAGTCAACGTACAAAAGAATGGAGACGAGATCACAAATGAACACAGGATCTGCAATCGAAACTGAAAGATTATTCCTTCTCCCAAGCCGGACGGACAGAGACTCCGAGGCATTTTTACAAATGCTGCGGGATGATGGCGACTTCTACATATTCTGCGGAGTCAGCCCATCCGAAAAACATGTGATGGGGTTTGCCAACTACTTTGAGAGAACCGATCATGAGCTTTGCACCTATTCCATTTTTCCCAAACAGCAGAAAGACAAGTTTATTGGTTACGTAGGCGTACATAGAGAAATGGAAGACGAATACGAAATTGAATTTTATATCGCCAGAGAATACCGAAGAAACGGCTACTGTGAAGAAGCCAGCCGAGAGCTGATTAATCAGCTCTTTGGTGATGGGGTTTCTGCAAACGGAAAGAATCTTTTCATCGATAAGCTGTATGTGACAACCCAGACAGAAAATGAACCAACGATCAGCCTGCTGCGGAAGCTGGGGTTCCAGAGAAGTAGAGGACGGCCCGGTCATGGTTGTGCTGGGTAACATTTTCGAAAAAGAAGATAATTTTTTCGCACACGAAGTAGTAAAACTGGTACTGACAAAGGAGGAGTTTTCTGATGGCAATTAAATTTGAAGAACTGAGAAAATATGTTGCACGCAATGTCCGCTTATCCATCTGTTTTGAGGATGGTTATTACCACGATTATCTGATGATGTCAGACATTCCGGAACAGAAATATGCCGGCTTTTACATCTATGGAGTCGGAATGGTGGATGTGGAATTTTCCAGAGATGTCTATACGGCTTTGCCGGAACCGGAAGGAGAATGTTGGTGCAGTAAAGATGATACAATGAATCCGGCGATGGAACTTATGATTTCGGAAGAACCGCGGGATATCAAACGGAGTGTGGAACAGAAGCTTTTGTTCCGGGATCTAAAACCGTATCTGCAGATCGGCAGACATTTTTCTATCGTAAATCGAAATGACTGGTCATCTGAATACTATGAATATCGGAGTGAGATACCGGAGAAATACGATGATATGTATGTGTACGGCATCGGAATGGAAGAGTGTCCACATGTTGAGAAAATGTGGATGGATGTTCAGTATGAAACGGTTCACAGAAAGCAGATGGTGATTGTGCTTTCCAATCAGCCGAGAGAAGATCTGAGAACAGAATAAAAGAGAACTTTTTATGCAACGGAAAAAGGAAAGGAAGAGAGCCAGAGATATGGATAGAGATCACACGTTTGATTTACCAGATTTAACAGAAGACTTCTGGAAAACCGTTGTGTTTGCACAGGAGGATCCCCCTTCTGGAATGGGCGGCCCGGGATGTGTATGTCTGCTCAGCAAAGAGGGAAAAGAGTATATTTTCGGATTTGAAGAGACACCATTTTACAAAAGTACCGAGCTTTTCCCGATCTTTGAGACGACCGATGAAAGAATTGGTTATCGTCATAAATATAAAGCAGAAGATCACGGCTGGAAATATCTGGAGAAAGAAAATGCACTGATCCGGGAAGACATTCTGGATGAGTACAGCAAAGCGGCTGCGGAGGCGAAACGGGAAAAGGAAAATTTCTGGCATTTTTATGCCATCGATCTGGCCGGCCGGGCAATTGGCGTGGAGCATCTGGAACGATATGATTACATCGGAAGCGTTCTGTACAGGGAAAGAATGGATCGGGAAATGGCGGAACGCCGGAAAAAACGCGAGAAGGAGAAACTGACGGAGAACGAATTTAACTGGAAGCCGATGCATGTGAACAATATTCCGGACAATTCTGAGATGGGCGTTTACGCACTGTTGATGAGAAGGAATGACGGAAAAATCAAGGGTGTAAAATACTCGATTCTGTATCAGTACGAGGAGCACAGCCCGATGCTGATATACAGTGATGCAAAGGTGGAAGCCTATATTCTTTTCTACGCGGATTACGATGATATCATCGGTCCGTGGGATTATCATTCTGTCAGCAGACAGGAATGTGCAGAGCTTTACGGAAAAGAAAATCATTTTCCGCCGGAATTGGCATATTATGACTGGATTACGTTTTCAGATGGTGATATTCATAACTTCGGCAGATTTCTCCGCACATTCCAAAGTCTGGAAGAAGCTAAAGCATATGCGATGTATTATGCGAATGTGAACAGCGGCGGAATCAACAAGAAAACAATTCTGAAACAGGAGGAGGAATCCAGAATCGAAGATCATGTGAACCGTATTGCACATTACGAAGCATATCAGATGTATCGAAAATATTATAAAGAAATTCTGGATGCTATCAGCGAAGAAAACTGTTTCCCGGATTCCTGCAGCGGAGGCGGTGTATATCTGCGGGAGGCAATTTTAAAGAAAGTGCCGGAGATCACAGAAGAACAGCTCAGGATGATCTGGAGAGAACTTCCATTTGTGATTGAGAAGAGAACGCAGGACTGGATTGAACGGGAAAAGCAGTTCAGTGAAAATTATATCCGAAAGGCCAAAAAGCGGAAACCCGGGAAAACGAAAAGAACCGCAGATCAGATCGGGAAATAAAGGAGAGGTGCAATATGGGTATTTTAGAATTTCTGGAATGTTTTGATCCACTGACGGAAATCTGCGTTGAAGATGCCACGGAAGTCGTGTTTGAAGGAAGGGCAGAAGATTTTCCTGAAGAAAAGGATAAGGCCTATATCATCGTTCCGTCTCGCACAAACAACAGAGATGGCGTGATTAGGCTGTTTGTTTCGAAACAGGAATATTTGGAGAAAAAGTGCGGGCAAAATAAAATATATGTACTGGATGCACTTTTGGCTATTCTGTATTCTGTTATGAGAAAAAATTCTGAAGCAAAACAGGTATTTCTTACCATGGTGGAAAAAGCGGAGGACTATAATGAAATACTGCAGAAGTGGGAAAAAGCTCCTGAGAAAGAAAAAGAGCCGCTTGAACGGGAAAAACAGGGGAGATGGAAAGCTTTTCTGGAGGAAAAAGAGCATCTTCTTCGGGAAATGAAACAAATAGAACCACTTTGGGATATTTCGGGTCAGTGGATCGGATACAGCCAGGAAGAGCTGGAGTATTTTGCAGAGTATCTGGTAAGAAGAAAGAACATGCTTCTGGAAAGAAAACACACGCTGGAAGCACAAAGCTGGGCACAATGCCATGAAGATGAACTTTGCCAGATCATGAAAGCGGACTACCCAAATGAGGGGATTGCAGCGTTGGCACTGGAAAAGCAGTATGGACTGGATGAACAGCAGGCCAGAATGATTTTCGATTTGAGATTTCGATTCATGTTTGGAACAGCCAGAGATCTGGTAGAACGAGACAATATGGTAATTGGACGTATGCTTGAAAATTTTTCTGAAAGATGAGGGAGGGGCAGAAGGATGATTTTCCTGGCGGGATCTGCGGCGAGCGGAAAAACGAAAAAAGCGGTTGCATATGGCTGGAAAGAGCGAAAAACCAGCGAGGATGGAGTTCTCCGTTTTTTCACTGCAGCATGAAAAGAAGGAGATGTGGAAGATTCTGCAGAGCATGTACGGGCAGGAGGAGCTTTCCAAGATAGAAATTGATGATACACCAGCGATGATGGTGGAGAGAATGGCAGAAATCATAGCGCAGAAAGCAGAGAATGGAGCAATTTCTGTTTTTGTGATTGATGAAGTGCCGATGATGACAAGCAGAAAAAATTTTGCCGACAGAAAAGAAGAGCTGCGGTATATGATTGGCTTGCTGGGAAACTGCGAGAAAAAAGAACATGTTGTGATTGTAGCCGTTATTCCAGTGTCGAAATACTGTACAGAAATGCAGAAGAAAAAAGAAGTAAGTACCTGTTATGGAGAAATAGAAAAACCAGAAAATTGTCTGGTTTTCGTATAGACAAGAACCTGTCCACATATGGGATACGGCAGGTGGTAAGATAGCAGGTAGAAAGAGACAACAGAAGGATTACCAGTAAAAGCTCCAAGGGAGGTAGCAGCGAATGATTCTTTACAAATACACAGCAGACTGTTCAAAACTGAATCTGGAACAGGAGGATTCAACGAAGGAAGGATATGAGCGTCTCTATTCCAGACGGAGTGATGCTGCGGAATGGAACAGCAAGTTTTACACTGCCTACCGTACAGAAAAGAAGTTTTTCATTATGATCAGTGATATTCTGAATGGTCAGATGACGATTGTGGCTGCACTTGAGATGGAAGTGGTTCCCCGGGTATGTGTGGATTGTATTCAGAAGATACTGCCGGAAATTGAGTTGCTTGCGTATGAGGAGATCACAAATGATGCGTTTTGCAAAGAACTGGTTCGGGCAGAACGGAATAACTGGACGGAGTGTTACAGCGGGTCGCTGAAGGAAAAATTAAAACTTGCGATAGAACCAGAACATCACAGTTTTTTTGAACCTGTTGCGTATCAGGTAAGTGAACGGATTTATACCGCTCAAAATATGACCAGACAAAAGCAGGCGGAGCAGATGCAGGAAATTATGGCATCGGAAAGCTTCTATGACGAAATGGAGCGGATTTACGCCCCGGAAAATGAAAAACGTTTTGTTGGGCATCCGGTTCATTATCTGATCACAGCCGGTGACAAAGCGGCTGCGGATGATATGATAGATCTTCTGATTCCGGCACTGCTGGAGAATCAACGATTGCTGAGCGGCAGAGTTTACGATGTGCAGAAGATGACATACAAGGCAGAGCGGGAAGATAATTTTGACAATATTTTCTCCAGTGCTAGAGGCGGAACAGTGATTCTGAATCTGGAAGGTGAAAAGAGTACAGGAATGTATGCCACCGGCAATTATGATCTGGCGAAAACACTTGGGAAGAAACTGAATGAGTATGGAAATTCTACATTGTTTATCTTTGTGGACATTTCCGGAAGCCGCAGCGTATCGGATGAGACGATAGCGGAAATTCTTTCCAACGCGGATCTGATTCAGATTCAGGAAGGCCAGGGAGATCTGGAACGGGCGACGGGCTATTTGAAACGTCTGGCGGATAAGACAGAGTATCACGACTACACGATAGAAGAGCTGACGCGGTATCTTCCGAAAGAAAAGAAATTGTATTCTGTATCGGATATCTTTTCTGCCTACAACAGATGGTACGGAAGCGGATTAAAAACGCATATTTACAAGGCCTACAAACAAAAAGACCTCGTCAAAATTCAACTGAAAAAGAAGACAGACAAGCCGTATGTGGAGCTGCAGAAAATGGTAGGCCTGTCGGATGTAAAGAAAGTGACAGATGAGATTCTGGCGGCGGCCAAAATGCAGAAAATGCGGAAACAGATGGGTCTTCCGGGGGTTCAGTCATCCATGCATATGCTGTTTTCCGGAAATCCAGGGACAGCAAAGACAACCGTGGCGCGTCTGCTATCCCAGGTCTTGAAGGAAGAGGAAGTGCTGAAATATGGCCACATTGTAGAGTGCGGCAGACAGGATCTGGTCGGAAAATATGTCGGCTGGACGGCACAGATTGTTGAGAGTAAATTTCAGGCGGCGCGTGGCGGCATTCTGTTTATCGATGAGGCGTATTCTCTTGTAGAAGACAACCGCACGTATGGCGCCGAGGCGATCAATACCATTGTGCAGGAGATGGAGAATTACCGGGATGAGGTCATTGTCATTTTTGCAGGATATCCGGAGAAGATGAAGGAGTTTCTGGAGCAGAATGAAGGTCTTGCAAGCCGCATTGCCTTTCACCTGAATTTCCCGGATTACTCACCGGTAGACTGACGCAGATTCTGGATCTGATGCTGGAAAAATCGGAATACCGGATGGACGAAAGAACAAGGGAAAAATGCTTTTCCATCTGCGCCGATGCCTGTCGGGAAGAAAATTACGGCAATGGACGGTTTGTCAGAAACCTGCTGGACCACGCTATCATGCGCCAGGCAGACCGCCTCATTCGGGAACATCAGAATGGTACGCTGGGAAAAGAGGAGGCCTGTCTTCTGACGGCGGACGATTTCGAGATGATCGGTCTGAAAAAGAAACCGCAGAGCCGGCAGATCGGATTTTGTGCCGGTTGAACAGCATAAAAAATCAGCAAAAAAAATTAAACCAGCGGTTAAGTGCAGAAAACGAAAGCATGTGATACAGTATATACATGAAGATTGCGGGAGTGCAAAGCACGTAGCAATCTGGTATCAAAGGGGTCAAAAAACCTTTTGACCCCAACGTCTATATATAACAAAACACAAATATTCACAAAAAGACCAGAAAGGGGGAGTGAACACATGAAGTTAAGCGAGCTGTTGAATGTGTTGAAAACAGCAGAAACTGCGGAAGAGATGGATGTGAGACGAGAAGAAATCGCAGCGCTGATTCCGGCCGTACGAACCATGTTTGGCTATGATCAGAAGAACAGTGCACATCAGTATGACTTATGGATGCATTCCCTCCATGTGGTCTGCAATCTTCCGCGGAGGATGGAAAATGACATGGTCTATCTGGCGGCGCTGCTGCACGATATCGGAAAGCCGGAAGCGCAGTGCAGGGGAAAACGCGAGGGTGATCCGGACATGCATTACTACGGTCATCCCGAAAAAAGCATGGAAATCGTGCGCGACATCGTGGTCCCGGAGCTGGACCGGCAGGGGTATGTGATTCCGTGTTTCGATGTACAGGAGCTCCTGTATTATGTGAAGTATCATGATGACCACGTCAGTGTAAAATTAAAGCACGTCAGACGCCATACGAAAATGGCCAGCTTTGCGATGTTTCAAAACCTGATGCTGCTACAGCTGGCAGATGCCAAAGCACATATCCAGATCCCTGTTATCGCCGAACGGGCAGAAATCTGCGGACGGCTTGCCGGGGAGGAAGGCAGACTTCTCTATCAGAAAATTCTGGATGGGGAGTAGGCTGATGAGCCGAAGCTGTAAAAAAATCGCCCGTCAGCAAAGGCCGATGCAAAAATTTTCCGTTGGGCAAAGCGCGCGGCAAATAAGAGGGTTCGACGGGCGAAAACACTGTGGGGAAAATCAAAAGCATTTCGAAAAATTTCTGAGACATGGGATATCTGCGACTGGAAATTTTACGGTGAGAGACCCTGAATCCGAATCGGGAAGAAAAAAATTCACTGGGGAAAATGCTATTACAGAAAATGATCTGGAAAAGATGCATGAAACCATGGATGAATTATGAATCAAGATCCCGAAAGGAAATCCTGAGCTGGGGACAGAAGACAGAAACACTAAAATAACAGAATAAGGCGGTAGTTTAACGGGCAAAACCTGTGCAGAAAAAAAGGTTTCATGTTTGTGGAACACACAGCAACTTTTTGAGGAGAATAGGGAGGCACAGAATGCAGGTTCAAGTCCTGCCCGCCTTACGCGAGTGAGGTAGCTTAAAAGAAAGAGCGCGAAAAAACGGTCATGTGCGTGACCGTAACGGCAAACTTTTTTCCAGTGGTAATGGCGAAGATGCCGGTTCAAATCCGGCCCTCACTCAGAAAAAAACAGAAGAGCAAACGAGAAAGAATGGAGTCCATAGATCCAGAAAAGGATGTCTGGAGAAAACAGTGGAACGAAGGAAAGGAGCGGCAGCGATGGATTTTGCAGAATGGATACGGGAGCAGGCGACAAAAACTTATACAGAAAATGGAGCAGTAGCACGGAACACAACCGGCGATGCGCGGCTGGATCTGTTTGCGACAATTGGATCCCTGCGCAGAGCGGATCCGGAAAGAATTGAGCTTCTGTTTGCGGAAGCATATCAGGCAGACCCGCTGTTCGCATTGAAAATCCTGTTTTATGCGCGTGATATCCGGGAAGGTCTCGGCGAGAGACGTGTCTTTCGGATTCTACTACAGTATCTTGCCGAGTACCATCCGCAGGCAGTTATTGCCAACCTTGATCTGATTGGTGTTTTCGGCCGTTTTGACGACTGGTACTGCCTGATCGGAACTGGCGTTGAGGACGAGATGTGGAGTGCCATGAAGCAGCAGCTGGAAGCAGATCTGAAAAACTTTCAGGAGAGAAAAAGCGTTTCCCTGCTTGCTAAATGGATCAAAACGGCAGACTCTAAAAATACGGAGACGAGAAAACTCGGCATTCTGACGGCGCAGAAACTCGGCTATCCTGTTTACAACTTCAAAAGAATCGTCCGTTCTCTGCGGAAATATATCGGTGTGCTGGAAGTGAAAATGTCAGAAAGAAAGTGGGAGGAGATCGTTTACCCGGAGGTCTCCGGAAGAGCCATGATGATTTACAGGAGCGCATTTCGAAAACATGATGAAAAGCGTTTTAACCAGTATCTGTCGAAGGCACTGGATGGAAAAGAAAAGATTCATGCGGAGACGCTGTACCCGTACGATCTCGTGGAAAAAGTTCTGTATGGACGTCAATGGAATCAGGTATTGGAGGCGCAGTGGAGGCAGCTGCCGGATTATGTGGCGCAGGAAACGAATGCAATTGTCATTGCAGATGTTTCCGGTTCCATGAGTGGAAGACCCTTGGCGACATCCATTGGTCTTGCTATTTACTTTGCAGAGCGGAACCGGGGCGCTTACCACAATCTTTTCATGACGTTCAGCCAGAAGCCGGAATTTGTTTCTCTGAGAGGGGAAACCTTGCTGCAGAAAATCAAATACGTCGAGCGTACGGAATGGGGGATGAATACTAATCTTCAGGCTGCATTTGAGCGGGTTCTGGAAACAGCGATGGATCACGATGTACCGCCGGAAGAAATGCCGAAAGCGCTGATCGTTGTATCTGACATGGAGATCGACAGATGCGGAGACCGCAATTGGATGTTTTATGATCATATGAAAGAAAAGTACGAGTATTGCGGCTACCAATTACCGAATATTATTTTCTGGAATGTAGACAGTCGAAACGATATTTTCCATGCCGACAGTCGGAGAAAAGGTGTCCAGCTATACAGCGGCCAGTCGGTTACGACATTCCAGAATCTCCTGAACAATATTGACAGCACGCCGGTTAAATCGATGGAAAAAGTGATTGAGAGCGAGCGGTACGCATGCGTCAGAATTGGAAATGCGGCATAAAAATGTTAAAGTTAGCAGTATGGATAGAAAGCTTTCAAAAGATGTAAAGCTGATATTGAAAAAAAGAATGCAGAAGAATAAAGGAAAAGAGGACACTATGGCATCAAGCATGATTCACTTGGCAATTGTACAGGAGATGAGAAAGAAAGTCTCGTTTCGAGATATCAACCGCCTGTTCCTTGGGGTGATTCTGCCGGATGGGGCGGTGGCGGGAAATAGCCATTTAAAGAAGAAAATCTGCGAAAATACCAGATACACATACGATCTCGAATGTTTCCGCGACAGATACGGGAAATACATGGAGAAGGATGATTTATATCTCGGCTATTATCTTCATCTGATCCAGGATATGCTGTATCGGAGATTTATGTATGGGGAGCATGGCTGGAATTCGAGCGTTCCTGGAAATGTAGAAAAACTGCATCGTGACTACGAGATATTAAATGAATATGTTTCGAAAAAATATGGACTTTTCCAGGAAATGATCCAGGAGCTGGATCTTACAGAAGAGCCATTGGCACAGCTTGCTGAATTCGATGTGAAAGGTCTTATAAAAGAAGTCCGCGGGGAATTCGTCCAGAGAAAAGAAGAGAAATTGTCCATCCTTACCAGACAAATGGCCAACGAGTACATCGTACGCGCGACGGAATTCTGCGTGGAAGAGCTAAAGGCACTGTCCAAAGGGAAATCAGGTCTGGACAGTACTGTGTGGAGCTGGGAAAAACCAGAAAACATATCACATGAAAAATTAAACCAGAAGTTAAATGCAAAAAATCGAAAATATGTAATATAGTAATATACAGAAACAAAGCACGGACATTCACAAAAAGAACAGAGACGTGCAGAAAGCAGGAATGCAGCAGACACATTTATGAGTGCAGACCGCAGGCATACAATGT
>ENA-OPYX01000105-OPYX01000105.1-human-gut-metagenome-genome-assembly--contig:-NODE-105-length-45765-cov-4.313752_pt1 | contig 45765 bp, 36 predicted proteins | sample MGYA00242639_ERZ504486 | MGnify/ENA primary metagenome ERZ504486 (study PRJEB26092, sample SAMD00036296) | human gut metagenome | host: Homo sapiens | study: EMG produced TPA metagenomics assembly of... | reverse complement strand
GACGGGGCGAGTGTTTTTTGAACATGCGCTGACCCAGATGCATCGCTCGGCAGCAGAGGGAGACAAAATGCAAAAAGCATTATGGGCATATGCGCTTGGCGTTGTGTGTCATTTTGCGCTAGATGCATCATGTCATACCTATATCAACCATTTCGAAAAGACAAGACGTATTTCTCATCATGAAATCGAAAAAGAATTTGAAAAATATTTAATGAAAAAGGATGGATTAGATCCGTTTAATTGGGGATTTTTAGACAGGCCTTATCCACAAATTTTTCGCTGGGCAAAGCCTATTGCACTGTTTTATGGTCTGCAGCCCAGTTCAAATTCATCAGTCAATCAAAGGCTTTTTGTGGTTCTCACGTTTGTTCTTTACGACAAGTAAGGCAAAACGTCATGCCATTTTTGCCGGAATGCGTATTGCGCGTGTATATGGTGAGATTCATGGCTTTTTTGCCAATGAGAAAGACAATCCAAGATGTCGCTACAGCAATGAAAAGTTAGAACTTCTTATGAAGAAAAGTGTGCAGGATGCCATAAAAATGACAGAGGAGTTAGAAAAGGCATATCGAGGAGAAATGCGTCTTGGTAAAATTTTTGATCAAACCTTTTCCGGGAAGGAAGAAGCATGACATTACAACAGTTACAATATGCCGTCACCGTCGCTTCTGCGGGAACAATCACAGAGGCGGCTGAGCGGCTTTACATCACACAGCCGAGTCTGACAACTGCAATTCGGGAGTTGGAAAAGGAGATGAATCTGACGATTTTTATCCGTTCCAACAGAGGCGTGGCAGTATCAAAGGAGGGTGAAGTTTTCCTTGGATATGCCAGACAAATCCTAGAGCAGACAGAATTGCTGAAAGAAAAATATACAAATGAGCGCCAGTGGGGGCGAAATTTTTGCGTTTCCACGCAACATTACTCGTTTGCGGTAAATGCCTTTGTAGAGCTGATTCAAAAGTATGCAGGTGAAGAATACGACTTTAATCTTCGAGAGACGCAGACATACGAGATCATTGAAGATGTTGCGCTTATGAAAAGCGAGCTTGGTATTTTATATCTTGACGATGAAAATAAAAATGTTATCACAAGAGCGCTTCGCGAAAAGGAGCTTGTATTTACACCACTTTTTGAAGCAAAACCGCATGTATTTATAAGCAGTGCACATTCGCTTGCCACAAAAAAGACAGTAGACTGGGATGATCTTGCGCCATATCCATATCTGTCATTTGAGCAGGGAGAGCATAATTCCTTTTATTATGCGGAAGAACGCTACAGCCGTGTATTACGCAAAAAAAAATATTCGCGTGCGTGACCGTGCAACATTATTTAATCTTCTGATTGGACTAAATGGATATACGATATGCAGTGGTGTAATTGATGAAAACTTAAATGGAGAAAACATTATAGCAGTTCCATTAAAGGAACAAGGTCTGATGCAGATTGGCTATATTCATCACAAGAAAGCCGTGCTTGGAAAGCTAGCGCAGGCTTACATAGAGGCCATCGGGGACAGGTACGGTGGCCAAATATCTGTCCCTGGTGGCTCAAAGAAAGGTGGGAAATAAATGAATAACTTTGATTATTATGCACCGACAAAGGTTGTATTTGGAAAAGATACAGAAAAAGAGACGGGACGTCTCGTAAAGGAGCAGGGCGCATCAAGCGTACTTGTTCATTTTGGAGGAAAGAGCGCGATTGCTTCTGGTTTGCTTGATCGTGTGTGCCAGTCATTAAAAGAAGAGGGCATTGCGTATGAGATGCTTGGAGGAGTTGTTCCAAAATCCACGTCTGTCAAAGGTAAAAGAAGGCATTGCACTGTGCAGGGAAAAGAAGATTGATTTTATTCTGGCAGTTGGCGGCGGAAGTGTTATTGACTCTGCAAAGGCAATTGGATATGGTGTTGCAAATGAAGGTGATGTGTGGGATTTCTACGCAAAAAAGCGTGTGCCGACCGCATGCCTTCCGATTGGTGCAGTGCTTACCATTGCAGCAGCAGGAAGTGAGATGAGCAATTCCTCAGTTATCACAAATGAGGACGGCGGATTAAAACGTGGATGCAATACTGATCTTTGCCGCTGTCGTTTTGCTGTGATGAATCCAGAATTGACCTACACATTGCCAGATTATCAGACACAGTGTGGATGCACCGATATTATGATGCACACGATGGAACGCTATTTTAATATGAGTGAAAACATGGAGCTGACCGATGGCATCAGTGAGGCACTAATAAAGACTGTAATGAAGCATTCCAAGATTTTAAAGGAGCATCCAGATTGCTACGAATCACGTGCAGAAGTGATGTGGGCATCTAGTCTTTCACACAATGGCCTGACAGGCTGTGGAACAGATGGAGGCGACTGGGCTTGCCATCAGCTAGAGCATGAGATTGGCGGTATGTTTGATGTGGCACATGGTGCAGGACTTGCAGCAGTGTGGGGAAGCTGGGCACGTTATGTCTACAAGGCACGTCCAGAGCGTTTTGCAAAATTTGCCAGAAATATTTTTAATATTCAGGAAACTGATGATGAAAAGGCAGCAGTAGCAGGTATTGAGGCAATGGAAAACTACTATCGAAGCGTCGGTATGCCAACAAGTCTGTGTGAACTTGGCATCCATGCAACTGAGGAACAGATCAAAGAGATGGCAGACAAATGCAGCTTTTATGGAAAGCGCACGGTCGGCGTGATGAAGAAGATTGGAGCACCAGAGGCAGCAGAAATTTACCGCATGTCAAATGATAAGAGCATTCCGCTGTACTCAAGATAAGAATTTCCAAAAAGAATTGACGAATGATAGGGCAGATCAAAACGGTCTGCCTTATTTTTTATAGGCATATCATTCCTTTTCATGTGTGAATGGTCTGCCAGTTTTTTTTGTGCAGCTAATTCAGGCTATGATATTGTCTTGCGGATTGCAGAAAAAGAATTGACGAATCGCTTTTTACATTATATAATATAATACAAGAATAAGTACAGAAAACTGTACGCAATAAGTCGGAAGGAGATGAATCATATGTTAGCAGTTAATTATACGAATTTGAGAGATAACATGAAACACTACATGGATCAGGTCACAGATGATTATGAAACCATGATTGTTACGAGAAAGAATAATAAAAATGTTGTCATCCTGTCAGAAGAAACCTACAACAATCTCATGGAAAATGTGTACGTAATGGGAAACAAGGCAAATTATGACTGGTTAATGGAGTCTAAGGCACAGTTGGAAAATGGACATTGTGCTACACATGAGCTTATTGAGGTGGATGATGAATAAAGTTTTTACAGAAAATGGTTGGGCGGATTATACATTTTGGGAGACGGAAGATCGAAAAACGTTAAAGAAGATTAATAAGCTGATAGAAGATATTTGCCGAAATGGAAATGAAGGAATCGGAAAGCCGGAAGCGCTGAGTGGAAATCTTGCTGGGTATTGGAGCAGGCGCATTAACGATAAGGATAGGCTTATCTATAAAATTGATGAAAATAATGTTTTTATATTGGCTTGTCGATATCATTATAGTGATAAGTAAAAAATTTAATTAGCAAGCTTCGTTTCAGAGAGGAAGGGTAACATTATGGAGTCAAAGCAAACAATTAAATTGCATTGCCTGGAAAGCAGGACCGCATCTGGTTATGTGACATTTGGAAGCTATTGGGAAAAAGGTACATTGGTCATTCCAAATTTTAAGAATGATGGGATGGATTCTTTTGTATTACAAAATGAAAATAAAGAATCCATTCCAGTGCAGTCACGTATCACGGCATGGTGGCCAGATGGAAGTATCAAGTGGGTAGCCCATACGGCAGATGCATCGAAGATGGGGCAAGAGGCTGCACTGACAGCACAAATCAAATTAGGAGAAGTTAGTGAAGAAACGGCTGAGCTAGTTTCCATGATTACTCGAAGAGATGATAACTGGCTGTACATAGACAATGGTGTACTTTCTTTGAAAGTCCCAACAGGGAAAAACAAGGCAGATACTTTGGCAGAGGATATTTTCTTAAATGGAAAGCTGCGTGTAAAAAAGGCATCGCCAGTTCTTTATCTTGAAGAACAAGGCAATGAAAATAGTACAAATTTTGATCTTGACGGTCAGACAAAGGTGACGAGAGCCTATAAAGCAGCAATCACAGCTGTAACAATAGAAGAAGATGGTCCACTTGCGTTAACGATAAAGGCAGAGGGTAGCTATCAGCATCAAAATCAAAATAAAATGAAATTCTGTATTCGTATGTACATCAATAAAGATAGCAGCGATATTCGCTTTGTTCATACCTTTTTCTTTGATGGAGACGAGCAAACGGATTTCTTAAAAGGACTTGGCATCCGCTTTGATACCGTGCTAGAGGGTCGTCCATATGAGCATCATATTCGCTTTGCAGGCGAATTGCCATTTAAAGAGGCAGCGATTTTATTAAACAGTTCTTATCCTCGTTTGCAGCCATCTGTCTTAAAAAAACAGCTTGATGGAAAAACGTGGGGCTACCCGGCAGACAGTGATGTCGAAAAGGCAGCAGCCGATCTTCCAGTATTGAACCGATATTTTCTTTATCAGGACAGTGCTGATCATTACAGAATCGGTAAGCAGACAAAGCCGCAGTGTTGTGTACTTAGTGCCGCAGAAGGCAGACGTGCGCATGGAGCAATGGAGGTATGTGGTGAAAATGGAGGCATCCTTCTTGGTATCCGTGATTTCTGGCAGAAATATCCGTCTGGTCTTGAGGTGACAAATCTTGCTGATGACAACGCATCCTGCACGGCATGGTTTTATTCGCCAGAGGCCAAAAGCTTTGATTTTCGTCATTATGATACGAGAAGCTACCAGATGACATCATACGAAGGATTTCCTTGGTTTGGCGCAAGCCCAGAAGGAATTGCCGTGACAAGTGAGTGCACGCTTTCTGTTTGTTCATCTTTAACTGCGAAAGATGAATTAAATACATTTGCGAATCGCGTAAATAAGCCGCCAGTCTATGTGGAGTCACCAATAGCTTACCATGAAAAGCGAGCATTTGGCTACTGGAGTCTGTCAGAAAGAAAAACAGAGTCAGAAGCCTTCTTAGAGAATCAGCTTGATCAGCTATTTGATTTTTACAAAAATGAGATCGAGGCAAGAAAATGGTATGGTCTGTTTGATTACGGTGATGTTATGCATACGTATGATCCAATTCGTCATTGCTGGCGCTATGATATGGGCGGTTTTGCATGGCAGAACACGGAGCTTGTTCCGACCTATTGGCTGTGGCTTTATTTTCTTCGCACAGGAAGAGAAGATGTGTTTACAGTGGCAGAGGCAATGAGCCGTCACTGTTCAGAAGTGGATTTTTACCACTTTGGACCGATGGCAGGTATCGGATCACGTCATAATGTGCGTCACTGGGGCTGCTCCTGCAAGGAACCGCGCGTTTCCATGGCAGGTCATCACCGCGTTTACTATTATTTGACAGGAGATGCGCGTATTGGCGATGCAATGGCCGATGCAAAGGACGCAGATCTTTCTCTGAAAAATATTACCTATTTCCAGCAAAAGGATGAGACAGGTCCTTATGTAGTCATAAGAAGCGTCAGACTGACTTCATTTTATCTAAACTGGATGACGCAGTATGAGCGCACATTAGAGCCTTATTATCTGGAAAAGATTCGTCAGGGCATTAAGGACGTGAGTAAGATGCCGTTTGGACTGGCATCAGGTCCGTCCTATCGCTACGAGGAAAATGGCCATCTGATTTACGAGGGCGAGGACGAGAAGAGTCCAAACATGCACTTGCAGATTTGCATGGGTGGCCCGGAAGTCTGGTGGGAGCTAGCAGATATGCTTGGCGATGAGACACTAAGAAAGCTTCTTTCTGTCTACGGCGGATTTTATTATCTGACACCAGAGCAGAAAAAAGAGAAGACGCATGGCTTAATTGAGAAACGTCCATTTGCATTCCCTTGGTTTGCTTCCGATATCGGTGCCTATGCTGCGTTTTTCACAAAAGATGAGTCACTTGCCAAAACGGTTTGGAAAAATTTGTTGAATGCATTGATTAAAATAGGTGACGAAGCTGGCTTCACACCAGTTTGCTACGCAACTGACGACCAAAAGAAAGCACATATGGAAATTTTGTGGATCAAGACAAACTTCGCAGCGCAGTGGGGCTTAAATACAATCACTACACTTGAACTGCTTCGCGATGCGCTTCCAGATACGATGGACGGTGTTCGTAAGCTCATAGAAGAAATGCCGGGAAATGAATTTCATCGGGCATGACAGATTACATTTCAATCAAACATACGAATATTAGCACTTTCAACGTAAATGCAATAAAGAATTAAATATAGATATAGAAAAGACCGACATCGCTGCCGGTCTTTTTCATGCTCCTATCGGGTTGCCACCGTACCCTACCGGGTAGAATCTTAAGCCAGAACCTTCTCGATGTAAGCCTTGATTTCTGGGCACTTGCAGCTGTCAAAGAATAACTCCTTGAACTTTGCACCGCTTACAGTTGCCTTTAAGAAATCCTGATCAATATTCTTTAAGATGGTCATCATATCAGTATGAGTGATCTTCTTTACACCGTCAAGGATCTTCTTATTGCGCTGCTCCGGAACAACTCTTTCCGGTGGATATCCGCCGCCTGGCTCAGTGCAGAACAGTTTCTCGAAGCAGTACTGTAAATTAAGCTCAGCGCCCCAGCCAAAGCCCTTTGCAAATGGGAATGCAGCAGCATTTCCAGCATTGATCTGGGAGAACATGTAAGCGTCAGATGGATCAACAACATGTCCACAAAGAACGCCTGGGAAGGAGTTGCATGCAAGCATAGCGCCCTCACCTGTACCACATCCTGTGATAACAAAATCAGCAGCACCGCTGTTTAAAAGAATAGCGGTCAGAAGACCAACCTGTACATAAGTCAGCTGAGCCTCATCATCAGCAGCATACATGCCGTAATTTACAACCTCGTGACCCATTGGTGTAACAACTTCCTTTAAAACAGACTCAATCATGCTATTCTTTGCAGCCTGGCTGTTTTCATTGATTAATGCAATTTTCATTTTTTTGTAACCTTTCCTATGCCGTTTTGCCAAGGATAGTTCGCCACGGCACAATTTTGTTAAAACTATCTAATAAGATAATAGGTGAGAAAAGTGATTTTGTCAACTTGAAACAGAGAAATGGTTAAAAACCTTGTTGGAAAGAAAAACAACAAAATAAGAAAATATATTTAAAATATAAACAAAATAAAAAACTGAAATCATGAGAAATAGTTTAAAAATTAACAAAAATATAGCGACCTACAAATAAAGTAAAATTATCTGAAAATTTATCAAAAAGTCTTTCTTTACAAAATGAATAAGATGCTGTATAGTAGGCACAAACAAAGAAAGAAAAAGCCAGAGAGGGCACGGACTGCAAAGACGCAGAACACCTCTCTGGCTTTCTTTGAAAAAAACAGGAGGACCAACATGGAACAGACTAGCAAAACACCTTGGGGAACTACAGAAGGTCTGTATGATCCCAGTTTTGAACATGACAACTGTGGTATTGGTGCAATTGTCAATATTAAAGGAACAAAAACGCATCAGACAGTAGAGGATGCATTAAAGATTGTTGAAAATCTTGAGCATCGTGCCGGTAAGGACGCAGAGGGAAAAACAGGAGATGGTGTAGGTATTTTACTTCAGATTTCTCATCAGTTTTTCTCAGGTGTCTGTAAAGAACTTGGATACGACATCGGTGATGAGAGAGATTATGGTATTGGAATGTTTTTCCTGCCTCAGAACGAGACTGACCGCCGTATGTCGATGAAGATGTTCGAGATTATTGCAAAGAAGGAAGGCGTAACGGTACTTGGCTGGAGAATGGTTCCGGTCACACCGGGTATCTTAGGCTCAAAGGCACTTGACTGCATGCCATGCATCATGCAGTGCTTCTTAAAGCGTCCGTCACGTGTGGCAAAGGGTCTTGCATTTGACCGCAAGCTCTATGTCATCCGCCGTATCTTCGAGCAGTCAAATGATAATACCTATGTTGTTTCGCTTTCAAGCAGAACTATCGTTTACAAAGGAATGTTCCTTGTTGGACAGCTTCGCAATTTCTACAACGATTTACAGGATGAAGCTTATGTTTCTGCAATCGCGCTGGTTCACTCCCGTTTCTCTACAAACACAAATCCAAGCTGGCAGCGTGCTCATCCGAACCGCTATATGGTACATAACGGTGAGATCAATACTATCCGTGGCAATGTGGATAAGATGTTAGCCCGTGAGGAAAAAATGGAGTCAGAAGAACTTAAAAACGAAATTTCAAAAGTTCTTCCTGTTGTCGATGATTCAGGCTCAGATTCCGCAATGATGGATAATGTATTGGAATTTTTAATTATGAGCGGCATGCCAATGGCACTTGCTGTCATGATTCTGATTCCAGAGCCATGGATCAATGATAAGTCCATGTCACAGAAGAAGAAGGATTTCTATCAATATTATGCAACTATGATGGAGCCATGGGATGGACCGGCTGCCATCGTATTCTCCGATGGTGATCAGCTTGGTGCTGTATTAGACAGAAATGGTCTTCGTCCGAGCCGCTACATCATTACATCTGATGACCGTATGATCTTAACATCTGAGATGGGTACACTTGACATTGATCCGTCAATCGTCGTAAAGAAAGAGCGTCTTCGCCCAGGCCGTATGCTGTTAGTAGACACAGTGAAGGGACGCGTGATTGATGATGAAGAGCTTAAGGGTTATTATGCAGCACGCCAGCCATATGGTGAGTGGCTTGATTCCAATATGGTTCAACTGCGCGATTTAAAGATTCCGAATGTGCGCGTACCAGAGTTTACAAGAGAAGAGATGCTTCGCTTAATGAAAAACTTTGGCTATACATTTGAGCAGCTTCGAAGCATCGTTTTGCCGATGGCAAAGACAGGAACAGAGCCGACAGCTGCAATGGGTCATGATACTCCATTAGCTGTGCTTTCAAAACAGCATCAGCCGCTGTTTTCATATTTTAAGCAGCGTTTCGCACAGGTTACAAACCCGCCGATTGACTCCATCCGTGAGGAGATCGTCACTTCAACTAATCTGTATATTGGATGCGCAGGAAACATTTTAAAGGATACACCTGAAAACTGCAAGATTCTTCGTATCAATGATCCGATCTTAACAGACACTGATTTGCTTAAGATTCGCAACATGAACATCGAAGGCTTCAAGGTAGCGACAGTTCCGATTACTTATTATCGCAGTACTTCCTTAAATAAGGCAATTGATCGCCTATTCATTGATGTTGACCGCGCTCACCACAACGGAGCGAACATTATTATTCTTTCCGACCGTGGCGTAGATGAGAATAGAATTGCAATTCCGTCTCTTTTAGCAGTCTCTGCGCTTAACCATCATCTTGTTGTTACAAAGCAGCGTACCTCTATGTCTGTTATCTTAGAGACAGGAGAGCCAAGAGAAGTTCATCATTTTGCAACACTTCTTGGATTTGGTGCAAGTGCAGTCAATCCGTATCTGGCACATGAGGGAATCAAGTATCTTGTTTCCAGCCATATGCTTGACAAGGATCCTTATGCAGCAATCGACGATTACAACAAGGCTGTTTTAAATGGTATTGTAAAGATTGCAGCAAAGATGGGTATTTCCACTATTCAGTCATATATCAGCTCCAAGATTTTTGAGGCAATTGGTCTTGATAAGGATCTGGTAGACAAATATTTCCCAGGAACAGTTTCTCGTATCGAGGGCATCAGCTTAAAGGATATTGAGGATGATATTGAGAGCTGGCATGCAACAGCATTTGATCCGCTTGGACTTGGCGTAGATCTGACACTTGACAGCGTTGGTGCTCATAAGGAAAGAAGCGGTAAGGAGGAGCATCTGTATAATCCGCTTACTATTCATATGCTGCAGGAAGCAACAAGAACAGGAAATTATGAACTGTTTAAAAAGTACTCAGAGAGTCTTCGTGATGATGGAAATCCGATGAGTCTTAGAAGTCTTATGGAATTTAAATTCCCTGAGGATGGAGGCATTCCGATTGAGGAGGTTGAGGGTGTTGACAGCATCGTAAGACGTTTCAAGACAGGTGCTATGTCCTATGGTTCTATCTCTCAGGAGGCACATGAGACACTTGCAATCGCAATGAATACTCTTCATGGAAAGAGCAACAGCGGTGAAGGCGGTGAGGCGTTAGAGCGTCTTACAATCGGCAAGGACGGACTGAATCGTTCATCAGCAATCAAGCAGGTTGCTTCAGGTCGTTTTGGCGTTACAAGCCGCTATCTGACGAGCGCAAAGGAAATTCAGATTAAAATGGCACAGGGCGCAAAGCCTGGCGAGGGTGGTCATCTGCCGGCAGGAAAGGTGTATCCGTGGATTGCAAAGACAAGACATTCAACACCTGGAGTTGCACTTATTTCTCCGCCGCCGCATCATGATATTTATTCAATCGAGGATTTGGCACAGCTGATCTATGATTTAAAGAATGCAAATGATCAGGCACGAATTTCAGTAAAGCTTGTATCAGAGGCAGGTGTTGGAACTGTTGCAGCAGGTGTTGCAAAGGCAGGTGCACAGGTTATTCTTGTGTCAGGCTATGACGGTGGAACAGGAGCCGCACCGAGAAACTCAATCCATGATGCTGGTCTTCCTTGGGAGCTTGGTGTAGCAGAAACACATCAGTCCTTAATAATGAATGGTCTTCGTGACCGTGTTATCTTAGAGACAGATGGAAAGCTTATGAATGGTCATGATGTAGTAGTTGCTGCTCTTCTCGGTGCAGAAGAGTATGGCTTTGCAACGGCACCGCTTGTTACAATGGGCTGTGTCATGATGCGTGTCTGCAACCTTGATACCTGTCCTGTTGGTGTGGCTACACAAAATCCAGAGTTAAGAAAAAACTTCCGTGGAAAGCCAGAGTATGTAATCAACTTTATGCGTTTCGTTGCTCAGGAAATGCGTGAATATATGGCAAAACTTGGTGTGCGCACTGTTGATGAGCTTATTGGCCGTACTGATCTTTTATACCAGAGAAAGGATTTTGCAAATAAGAGAGCAAATGAGGTCGATCTGCACCGCATCCTTGATAATCCGTATAGTGATGCATCAGTAGCAGGCTATTATCATAAGAATGTATATGATTTTGAGCTAGAAAAAACACTTGATAAGAGTGTACTTATTAAAAAGCTTATGCCGTCTGTAAAGAGCAGTCATGCAAAAGCAATTGATATTCATGTAGGCAATGTAAATCGTGCATTTGGTACGCAGCTTGGTGCTGAGATAACAAGACTTCATCCAGACGGGCTGCCAGAGGATACAATTACTGTTCATGCACAGGGAAGCGGCGGACAAAGCTTTGGTGCATTTATACCTAAGGGTCTTACAATGACACTTGAAGGAGACAGCAATGACTACTTTGGCAAAGGACTTTCAGGTGGAAAGCTTGTCGTATTCCCACCAAAGAAGGCAGCATTCAAGCCAGATGAAAACATCATTATTGGAAATGTTGCGCTTTATGGTGCGACAAGCGGAAAGGCATTTATCGAAGGTGTGGCAGGTGAGCGTTTTGCTGTAAGAAACTCTGGTGCAATTGCTGTTGTTGAAGGTGTGGGTGATCATGGCTGTGAATATATGACAGGCGGCCGCGTTGCCATCCTTGGACCGACGGGAAAGAACTTTGCAGCTGGTATGAGCGGCGGTATTGCTTATGTGCTTGATGAGCACAATGATCTCTACACAAGACTTAATAAGTCACTGATCAGTATTGAGGAGCTTGCAAATAAGTACGATGTACAGGAATTAAAGGAGATGATCACAGAGCATGCAAAAACAACAGGCTCTGCAAAAGGAAAGTATATCCTAGAACACTTCTCCGAGTATCTGCCAAAGTTTAAGAAGATTATCCCTAATGATTATAAGCGTATGCTTAATGCCATCGTTCAGATGGAGGAGAAGGGCTTAAGCAGCGAACAGGCACAGATCGAGGCATTCTATGCAAATGCCGGAAGAAAATAAAGGAGGAGAAGACAATGGGAAAGCCAACAGGATTTATGGAATATGCCAGAGAAGATGCCCCGGCTTCTTCACCAAAGGCAAGAATCCAAAACTATAATGAATTTCACGAGGAGCTGTCTGAAACTGAGAGAAAACAGCAGGCAGCCAGATGTATGGACTGCGGTGTGCCGTTTTGTCAGTATGGAAAAATGATTTCTGGTATGGCAAGCGGCTGCCCACTTAACAATCTAATTCCAGAGTGGAATGATCTTTTATATACTGGAAATATGGTACAGGCATTTAATCGCCTGACAAAGACAAATTGCTTCCCGGAGTTTACGGGAAGAGTTTGTCCGGCACTATGCGAGGCAGCCTGCACATGCAATTTAAATGGAAAGCCAGTTACAACAAAGGCAAACGAGCTGTCCATCATTGAGAATGCATATGAAAACGGATATCTGGCGCCAAATCCGCCGAAGACACGCACAGGAAAGCGTGTTGCAGTTGTAGGCTCTGGTCCATCTGGTCTGTCAGCTGCCTACTGGTTAAATAAGAGAGGCCATGAAGTTACTGTGTATGAGCGTTCAGATCGTCCAGGCGGCCTTTTGATGTACGGAATCCCGAATATGAAGCTGGAAAAGCGTTTTGTAAAGCGCCGCGTGGAACTTATGAAGGCAGAAGGCATTCATTTTCTGACTGGTGTGAATGTAGGAAAGGATATAAGTGCAGAGGATCTTAAATCACAATACGACAGCGTGATTTTAGCGTGTGGTGCATCAAATCCAAGAGATATTCAGGCAGAGGGAAGAGATGCAGAGGGTATTTATTTTGCAGTTGATTATCTGTCACGCACGACAAAAAGTTTGCTTGATTCTAATCTTGCAGATGGAAATTATATCTCTGCAAAGGATAAGCATGTCGTTGTCATCGGCGGCGGTGATACTGGAAATGATTGCGTAGGAACTGCAATTCGTCAGGGCTGTGCATCTGTTACACAGTTAGAGATGATGCCGCAGCCGCCGCTCACACGTGCCGCAAATAATCCGTGGCCAGAGTGGCCAAGAGTCTGCAAGACAGATTATGGTCAGGAAGAAGCAATGCCGTATTGGTCAGATCCTCGTATCTACAAGACAACCGTAAAGGAGTTTGTAAAGGATGCAGACGGAAAAGCTTTGCGGACTGATTTGCGTGAAACTCGAATCAAAAAGGATGAAGCAACAGGACGCATGATGATGGTGCCTGTAGAGGGCAGTGAATTTGCACTCGAAGCCGAGCTTGTACTTATCGCAGCAGGCTTCCTTGGCTGCCAGAGCTATGTGTCTGACGCATTTGGCGTAGAGCTGACACCAAGAACAAATGTAAAAACAGCGCCAGATTCATATGAAACTTCTGAGCCTGGCGTATTCACAGCAGGTGATATGCACCGTGGACAATCGCTTGTTGTGTGGGCGATCCGCGAAGGCAGAGAAGCAGCGAGGGCAGTCGACGAAAGCTTAATGGGATATACGAATCTCGAGTAAAGTGCATGCGTCTCATCACCATTTACGTAATAATGACAACTATATAGCTCTTGTATTAAGGGTAGACCTAATTAAGGTCTGCCCTTATTGTATTATTTTTTGCCTTCCACTTGTAATTGTTTTTCATATGCGATACAATAAATGATATTGAGTGTAAATTATTCATTTAAGTAGAAAACAGCAAAAAAACGGAGGAATAATGCATGTCAAAAGTAATTATGATTCAAGGCACGATGTCAAATGCAGGAAAAAGTCTGCTTGCGGCAGGACTTTGCCGTATTTTTAAGCAGGATGGCTATCGGGTGGCACCGTTTAAGTCACAAAACATGGCATTAAACTCCTTTATTACAAAGGATGGCTTTGAGATGGGACGTGCTCAGGTAGTTCAGGCAAGAGCAGCAGGGATAGAGCCATCCGTTTATATGAATCCAATTTTATTAAAGCCAGTAAGTGACATGGGGTCACAGGTGATTGTAAATGGAAAGCCAGTCTCCAATATGCCGGCACGAAAATATTTTGCCTACAAAAAGCAGCTGATTCCTGATATTATTCATGCTTTTAAGAAGCTAGAGGAACAGGCAGATATCATCGTAATCGAGGGTGCAGGAAGTCCGGCTGAGATTAATTTAAAGGCAGATGATATAGTCAACATGGGTTTAGCAAAGCTTGTAGGTGCACCTGTGCTTTTAGCTGGTGATATCGACAGAGGCGGAGTGTTTGCTCAGCTTCTTGGTACTCTTATGCTTCTTGAGCCAGATGAAAAAGAGCTGGTAAAGGGTCTTATCATCAATAAATTCAGAGGAGATAAGACAATTTTAGATCCAGGAATTGTGATGCTTGAAGAGCGTGGTCATGTGCCGGTAGCAGGCGTCATTCCATATATGAAGGTGGCAATCGAAGAGGAAGACAGCCTAAGTGAAAAGCTAGAGCAAAGCCAAAAGGGACTGATTGATCTTGCAGTAATTCGTCTTCCGCGAATGTCAAATTATACCGATTTTGATGTGTTTGAGCAGCTTTCGGGAGTAAGCGTGCGCTACGTACATAATGTAAGAGAGCTAGAAACACCAGACTGCATTTTCCTTCCAGGAAGCAAAAATACAGTTGGTGATCTTTTGTGGATGCGTCAAAGCGGAATAGAGGCAGCAGTTAAAAAGCTGTCTGCAACAACACCGATCGTTGGCATTTGTGGTGGCTTTCAGATGCTGGGCGAGTCGATTGCTGATCCATTTGGCGTCGAGCAGGGAATGGATGCGCCGGGAATGGGACTTCTTCCGATTCAGACGACTCTCACAAAAGAAAAGACGAGATTACAGGTGACAGGAACAATTGATCATTTGAGTGGAGTCTGGTCCTGCTTAAATGGCAGTCCATATGAGGGCTATGAGATTCATATGGGAAAGTCAACAGCCGTCAATGCTACAAGCTCAAAAGAGAAAAAAGTAGGTCAGTCCCAAAAGCAGCCATCTAGTGATCTTCCAACTGTGGTATGCAGCGAGAATGGTATGGTGTGCGGCAGCTATGTTCATGGTCTGTTTGATGAAGGCGATCTTGCATGGAAGCTTGTAAAGATGCTTGCAGACAAAAAGAATGTGACATTAGAGGCACTGCAGAGTGGCTTTGATTATAAAAAGTTTCAGGAGTCACAATATGATTTATTGGCAGACACCATTCGCCAGCATATGGACATGGATTTTGTATACAGCATTTTACGGGAAGCAAAAATTTAACTTGCGCTGAAAGAAAGGATTAAAGTCATCTATATATGGAAGCAATTAAGTTTTTAAGAGAAAAATATAAAATTACACCGCCGGATCAATCAATGTATGATGCAGTAAAAGCAAACTGGGATGGAGTGGCAAAGCCGCTTGACGGGCTAGGCTGGTTCGAGCATGTTACATCACAGATTGGTGCTATAGAGGATAGCACCGATGTATGTATTTCTAAGAGGGCAGTTATTGTGATGTGTGCTGATAATGGTATTGTTAAGGAAGGCATCAGTCAGTCAGGGCAGGAAGTTACGCTTGCCGTTGCACAGTCAATGGGAAGGCATGAATCGAGCGTTTGCCGTATGGCATCAGCATCACATACAGATGTTGTTCCAGTAGATATTGGAATAGCAGCTTCATGTAAAATAGATGGTGTGTTAGATGAAAAAATTGCCTGTGGTACGCGAAACTTTGCAAAAGAGCCTGCCATGACAGAAAAAGAGACATTAGATGCGATTGATACAGGCGTGCGCCTTGTAAAGCAGTGTAAGGAAAATGGCTATCAGATACTCGCAACAGGAGAGATGGGTATAGGAAATACGACAACAAGCAGTGCAGTGACAGCGGCACTTCTTCACAGGTTAGCCAGTGAGACGGCAGGAAGAGGAGCTGGATTAAACGATAAGGGTCTAAGCAGAAAAAAACAGGTCATTCAAGAGGCAATTGACAGATACGATCTATATAAGGCAGATGCATTTACTGTGCTTCAGACTGTTGGCGGCTTTGATATTGCAGGTTTGACAGGAGTTTTTATAGGAGGTGCAATGTATCATGTGCCTATTGTTTTGGACGGTCTAATAAGCGGTGCAGCAGCACTTCTTGCAAAGCGTATTATTCCTGGTACAGAGCATTTTATGATAGCATCTCATCTGGGAAAAGAGCCGGCGGCAAAGGCAATTTTAAAAGAAATAGGGATCAAGCCAGTCATCCATGGAGATCTGGCGCTTGGCGAAGGAACAGGTGCAGTTATGGTATTTTCGCTTCTTGATCTTGCAATGTCAGTATATAATGGTCGTACAGATTTTTCACGTCTGGAGATGGCACCATATGAACGTCTTAGTTAAAAAGGAAAGGCAAATAAAATGATTTATCTTGTAACAGGCGGAAGCGGCAGCGGAAAATCAGCCTATGCAGAGTCATTGCTGTCTGGGTTTGAAAATATCAGAAGCCGCTATTATATTGCCACGATGCAGGTATATGGAGAAGAAGGCAAAAAAAAGGGTAGAGCGCCATAGAAGGCTGCGTGCAGGAAAAGGGTTTATTACATCAGAGCAGACGGTGCAGATTGAACAGGCATTGAAAAAATTTAAAGACAGTGATAAGATGTCATATGCAGCACTTGTTGAATGTGTGTCTAATCTTACTGCCAATGAAATGTTCGACGAAAATGGACAGCGAAGCGAGGACGAAGTTGTAAGGCGTGTTGTGTCTGGATTAAAAGTGCTGTCACAGTCAGTGCGTGAGCTTGTCATCGTGACAAACAATGTGTTTGACGATGGAATCACATATGATGAATCTACAATGGCTTATATACGTGCACTGGCGCGCATAAATATTGAGCTTGCTGCGTGGGCAGATGAGGTCACAGAAGTTGTGGCGGAATGCCCTGTCATGTGGAAAAAGTAAGATGATCATAAAAATAGAGTAATTAACAAAGGATTATAAAAATGAATCTATGTAAAAAAATCGGAAAATCAATTGCAATTGCTTTTTCTATGTATTCCAAAATTCCTATGGTGCAGTTTGAGTGGAAGGAAGAAGATATGCGCTATTCAATGTGTTTCTTTCCTCTTGTTGGAATTGTAATAGGACTGTTATCATGGTGCTGGTGGCTTTTTTGTCGGCAATTTGGCATTGGAAAAATGTGTTTTGCATTTGTTGGCCTGGCAATCATTCTTTTGGTGACAGGCGGTATTCATATGGATGGCTATATGGATACGATGGATGCGCTTCATTCTTATGGAAGCCGCGAGAAAAAGCTAGAAATCTTAAAGGATTCTCATATTGGTGCATTTGCCGTGATTATGACTGTTCTTTATGTGCTGATAGCAGCAGGTGCATATTCTGAGATTAAAAATTACTCAGTTATGGCATCATTTTGCGGTGCATATTTTTTGTCGCGTATTTTCAGTGCAATTGCAGTTGTCTCATTTCCGTGTGCAAAAAAAGAAGGAACGTTATATATGTTTGCAGATGCGGCACAGGAGAAAATAGTAAAGAGAAGCCTGTATGGAGAGTTAGCGCTTTGCGCATTATGGCAAATTTTGATGGATCCAAAGGCAGGTATTATGCAGCTTATATGTGCTTTGGCAGTGTTTGGCTATTACTATTATAAGAGCAAAAAGGAATTTGGCGGCATCACAGGTGATCTCGCCGGATATTTTGTAACGCTGTGTGAGGGTGCACTGATGGTTATGGCGGCAATTGCCTGCTTATAAGAAAGGATATTTTCATGGAACTATATATAGGCGGTTTCGCACAAGGAAAGCTTGAATATGTGAAGTGCAGATGCAACGAAAATCAAAAGACAGAGAATTTTTTTGTAAAGGTGATTGACTGCGCAGATTCACATTATAAAAAAATGCTTTTAGAAACAGAATGTGATGTATTAATCTTAAATCATCTTCATCTGTGGGTTAGGGATTTATTAGATGAGGGTATGGAGGAAGAGAAAATACAGACGACAATTCTTTCTTGGATTAAGAGTAATCCTGATGCAATTGTAATTTGTGATGAGCTTGGAAACGGTATTGTGCCGATAAAAAAGCAAGAGCGCGTCTGGCGTGAGCAGACAGGGCGGCTTATGATAGAGCTTGCAAAGCAGGCAGAAAGGGTGGAACGTATATTATGTGGACTAGGACAGCGACTGAAATGACAATCACACTGTATATTATCCGCCATGGGGCCACGAAGTCCAACAAGCGTCACGCCTATCTTGGAAATACAAATGAGCCATTATCAAATGAAGGAGGAGAGCAGATTATTTTTTATAATGAAGCTGGAAAATATCCAAAAGAAAAAGATAATCTTCTTATTTTCTCAAGTCCAATGCTTCGCTGCCTTCAGACAAAGGATATTTTGTACCCGGATACAAGAGCCATTTTACTTCCTGAATGGAAGGAGATTGACTTTGGACGCTTTGAAGGAAAAAATTATCAGGATTTAAATGGAGATCCTGATTATCAGCGCTGGATAGATAGCGGCGGTGTGACTGCATTTCCTGGCGGAGAAAGCCGTGATGAATTTGTGAAAAGATCAATGGCAGGACTTGAATGGTGCATAGCATGTATGGAAGATTATAAACAAAAAGTGCAGTCTGTATTGTTCACGGTGGCACGATCATGGCTATAATGAGCAGCCTTACAGGCGGTGATTATTATGACTATCAGGTAAAAAATGGTCAGGGCTATGAAATTGAGCTGTCGATAAAAAACAACAATGTGCAGTTAGAAAAGCTGACACCAATTGCAATGGAAGAGGCAGAGGAAAAAGACAAATGACAATAACATTACATATGCTGGCATTTGTCAGCGGTTTTTTGCTTGATTGTTTGTTCGGTGATCCATATTGGATGCCGCATCCTGTGCGTTTTATGGGAAATCTTATTAGTTTTCTTGATAAAAAGCTGATGGGAGAAAAGCATAAGGGTGAAGAAAAAAAGGCCGATGCCAAAAATAGTACAGGTATAAAAGATGATGCAACAATACGAAGTGAGCGCAGAAAAGGAATACTTCTTGTAATCTGTGTGTTGGCAGCGACAGCTATTGTCTCAGGAATCATCTTTTGGGGAGCTTACGCAATTCATCCAATTGCTGGTTTTGTAGTCGAAGCAATTATGACATATCAGATTTTGGCGGCAAGATGTCTGCAAAAAGAGAGTACAAAGGTATACACCGCGTTGAAAAGAAATGATCTGCCAGGCGCACGCTATGCCGTTTCCATGATTGTAGGACGAGATACAAATGTCTTAGATGAGGCAGGTGTGGCGCGTGCTGCAGTAGAGACAGTGGCAGAGAGTACATCTGATGGTGTGATTGCACCTATGCTTTACACGGCACTTGGCGGCCCAGTGTTTGGTATGATTTATAAAGCAGTCAATACGATGGATTCAATGGTAGGCTATAAAAGCAGCCGTTATCTGTATTTTGGCCGTGCAGCAGCAAAATTAGATGATGCTGTCAATTGGGTTCCTGCAAGAATCAGTGCACTTCTTTTAATTGCAGGAAGCGCTTTTCTTAGTGTGACTAAGATTTTTGGCAAAGAAAAAGTAGTATATAATACTAAAGATGCATGGCATATCTGGAGAAGAGATGCCAAAAAACATGCAAGTCCAAACTCCGGACATACAGAAGCTGCATGCGCAGGTGCACTTGGCATTCGTCTAGCAGGTGACACCATTTATGGCAGTAAAGTCATTAAAAAGCCATATATCGGTGATGATAAAAGGGCAGTTTTGCCAGATGATATCTGCCGCTGCAATTATCTGATGTATGCGGCTGCAGTTCTTGGAGAGGTAATCTGCGTAGTATTGATGATATTACTAAAATTCACAGGATAACAATCTGGTATCAAAGGGGGCAAGAATGGACAAGCATACAGAAAAAAGCGTACACGGCGGAGATGTATATCGTAATCAGGTAGAGCTTGATTTTTCAGTAAACATAAATCCATTTGGTATGCCAGATGGTGTTAAAAAAGCACTTAGCGATGCCATTTTTTTATGTACTCAATATCCAGATGAAAAAGTTTCAAAGCTTAGTGAAGCAATGGCGAAAAAGCTTGATGTGCTGCAAGAATGTCTTCTATTTGGAAATGGTGCATCAGAGCTTTTTGTGGCGATTATCCATGCAAGAAAGCCAAAGACTGTACTTGTGCTTGCACCGTCCTTTTCAGGCTATGAGCACTCAGCAGCATGCGAGGACTGTCAGGTACGCTATTATTATCTGAAAAAAGAAGATAATTTTGAGCTGACAGAGCATTTTGTTCAGGAATTGATCCAACAGATAAAAGCGCACGAAGCGCCAGATTTGATTTTTCTTGCAAATCCTAATAATCCAACAGGAGCATGTATTTCATTTGATATTCTCTCACAGATAGTTTTTCTTTGCTGTGAACATAGAATTACATTGGTGATTGATGAATGTTTTATTGAATTTACGAAGCGTCAAAATGAAAGCCTTATCAAAACTGCGATTCATTCACAGTATTTGATTGTTGTGCGTGCATTTACAAAGATATACGGGATACCGGGTGTGCGCCTAGGCTATCTGGCGACATCTGAAAAAATGGTGGAATGTTTGAAAAGACAGCTCCCAGAGTGGAATGTATCGCTCTTAGCACAGTATGCGGGAGCAGCGGCACTACAGGAAGATGAGTTTGTACAGAAAACATCAGAATATGTAGAAAAACAGAGGGAATACCTTACAGAAAAGCTTCGTTTGCTCGGTCTTACTGTGTGGCAGGGGGAGGCAGATTATTTGCTTTTTTATTCAGAGAAGAATCTATATGAAATGCTGCTAAAGAAAAAAATGCTGATTCGGGACTGCAGTAATTATAAAGGACTTGAATCAGGGTATTATCGTATTGCAGTAAAAAAACAAGAGGAAAATGATCGTTTAATAGATGCATTAGAAGAAGTACTGTCAGACGAGAATATAAAATAAAACACCGCTATTGTCGGGGAAAACAGGGAGGAAATAAAAAATGGGAATAACGGCGAAAGGAAAGAAAAATGCAGGTTTGCTGACAGAAGGTTCAATAGCAAAGGGAATTTTATCATTTGCTATTCCATTATTTTTAGGCCAGCTATTGCAGCAGTTTTACAATGTGGCAGATGCATGGGTTGTAGGAAATTTTGCAGATAACGATTCATTTGCAGCAATCAGCTCAGCAGGAAGTCTAACCTTTTTAATTATTGGATTTTTCAATGGAATTGCCATTGGATGGCGGCGTTGTTATTTCAAAATATTTTGGTGCACGTGATGAAAAAATGCGTGGAAGTTGCCATTCATACAAACTTTTTATTTGGACTTATCGCATCAGCCCTTTCTACAATTGTAGGACTTATTTTGATTCCAGTTTTGCTTCGTCTGATGCAGACACCAGAGAATGTGCTTCCGGCATCACTATTGTATCTACGTGTATATTTCGCAGGCGTATCAACTATTATCATGTATAATATTGGTATGTCAATCATGAGAGCGCTTGGTGATAGCCTTCATCCGCTGTATTATCTGTTTATTTCATCTGTAATCAATGTAGTGCTTGATTTATTATTTGTTGCTGTGTTCCACTGGGGTGTAGGCGGCGCAGCAGCGGCAACAATCATTGCGCAGGGTGTAAGTGCAGTAATGTGCATTTATCGTATGTGTAAAATGGAGGGAGTTGCACGTCTTGATTTTAAAAAGCTTCACTATAATGGTCCTATGATGAATGAGGTAATAACACAGGGTCTTCCGACAGGTATTCAAAATTCTGTTATCAGTATTGGAAATATCGTTATTCAGAAAAATATCAATTCATTTGGATCATTTGCAATGGCCGGTGTTGGTGCATATAGTAAGCTTGAGGGATTTGCATTTCTCCCAATTACCTGTATGTCTATGGCACTTCCTACATTTATCAGCCAAAATCTTGGCGCGAAGGAGTATAACCGTGCAAAGAAGGGTGCTGTATTTGGAATTATCACAGGCGTCGCTGTGGCAGAGCTGATTGGAATTGGCTTCTATATTGGAATTGAGCCGCTTCTTCGTTTTTTTGTAGATGAGGAACAATCCGTTTCATATGGAGAAATGCATGCGCATGTGACAACGCTGTTTTTCTGCCTGCTTGCTTTCTCACATTGTGCAGCAGGTGTTCTTCGAGGCTGTGGAAAATCAATCATTCCTATGGCAGCAATGCTCGCCTTCTGGTGTGGACTTAGAATCGTCTATGTGACAACAGCACTGGAGTTTATACCAAAATTTACAATGATCAGCTGGGCTTACCCGCTGACCTGGAGCTGCAGCAGCATTGTATTTTTACTGTTTTAATTTTCTCAGATTGGACGCATGCATTTGAAAAAAAGGCGGCAAAGAGCAAAGTAATTAAATTAAAAAAGCACAGGCACAAGGCAGATGTCTTGTACCTGTGTTTTTTATTTGATGTCTTTGATATCGTAAGGAGTGCTTTGGTAAACATAGAAGTTTAGCCAATTAGAATATAAGAGCTGTCCTGTAGAGCGCCAGGTGACAACTGGTGCCTTTGTCGGATCATCATCTGGAAAATAGTTGATTGGAAGATCAACGCTTGTAAGACCTTTTTCCATATCACGATTATACTCAAGTGCAAGAGTATTGGCATCATATTCGGCATGACAGGTGACAAAGAACTGTCTGCTGTCTTTTGTCTTAGCAATGGCAAGACTGCCTTCTTTTGTAAGAGCCATTATCTCAAGCTCTGGTACGGCTGCTACATCAGAAACATTCACATCTGTTGCGCGGGAATGAGGTGCAAGAAATTCATCATTAAAACCGCGAAATAACGGTGATGTCTTCTTTAAAATCTGATGTGGAAAGATGCCAAACAGTTTCTTGTTAAGATCAAATTTTTTAATGCCGTAGTGATAGTAGAGTCCGGCATAAGCTCCCCAACACAGATGGAATGTACAGTGAACGTGTGTCTTTGTCCATTCCATGATTTTGCAGACCTCATCCCAGTAGGCAGTTTCTTCATATGGCACATAGTCAAGCGGTGCACCAGTGATAATCATGCCGTCATAACGGCGATCCTTGATCTGGTCAAAGGTGTAGTAAAACTGTTTTAAATGTTCAGGATCTGTGTGTGTGGAAGTGTAACTTGCTGTCTGTAAAAAGTCAACACATATCTGAAGTGGTGTGTTGGAGAGCTTACGCAGAAGCTGTGTTTCAGTAATAATTTTTGTTGGCATCAGATTCAAAATCAAAACATTAAGCGGACGTATATCCTGATGCATCGCACGGTGTTCAGTCATAACAAATATATTTTCAGCTTCCAGTATGGCATGAGCTGGAAGCGAATCGGGTATTCGAATAGGCATAACAAATTTTCTCCTCTCAAATGATTAACATCAAAATAGTAGCGCAGTTTGGAGGAAAAGTCAATGGCGGACGCTAATTCAAGTTTGACTATCGACAACCAAAAGGGTTGATGGTATAATAATTTAAAAAAATCGTTAACGAAAGAAAGGATATCAGATGGAACTAAAATGTACGCTGCAATATTCAAATCCACATGTTATAAGGCAGATTGCGGTACCAGAAAAAATCACCCTACAGCAATTGTATAGGGTGATTTGTGTATGTGTGGATATGGATACACCTGGTTTTGATACCTTATTTTTTAAAGATGGAGTTCAATTAAAGAAAACACAACAAGTTGATGAAATTATGCTTAGTGAGTCTGTGCCTGATTCAGAAAAAATGTTGTCATGTATCGTTAAAAAAAAATGATAAAGTATGCTGGGAGTGGCGTATTGAACTTGTTTCAAAAGAAAACAGACTTTCTGACGAAAAAACAGTCCAATATCCAATACTACTGCGTTTTCAGGGAACAAATATTGGGAATGGGAGAAAAGAAGTAGCAGAATTTAATCGCTATTCAAATAGCTGGTACAGCTTACAGGATTTGCAGGTTCAGAAACAGTCTGTTAATTTAAAGCTTAATTTACTTTTTAGTGAGTTTGGGGTATCGAAAGAAAATCATGCATCTGGTAAAAAAGGTATTGAACTTGATTCGTCCACACTTGTGCAGATGAAAAGTTGTTTGGACAGTTTAAAACAAATGAGGGTAGATGAGCTAAAAGAAATTGAAAAAAAGTTTAGATATGAACCATCCGACCAATATTCAAAAGGGAAAAAGAGCTGAACTAATCTTGCAGGATTATATAGAAAAACCAGATGTTATGTTGCATATTTTTGAACAGATTAGTTTGACTGAATTTTGATGTATTTTTAAAATCTGTAATTGCTTCAGGTGGTAACGGTTTCAAGAAGTATCGAAGACTATTTGGAAATATGAAACGTTAGAGAAATACGGATTGGTTTCTATTGATGTAGATTATAGCGGTTCTATCACAGTTGATATGAGTATTGAACTTGCAATGGGAGCAGGCAAATTTATGAAAGAGCCAGAAAAAAGTTCGCTTCGAAATTTTCAGGTTGCACAGGCTGTAATTGCTGCATGCGTGAATCTATACGGATTTGCCAGTTATTGGCACTACAGTGCGTTAATTGATGCCAATTATAAAAAAAATCATAGCGCAAGAGGCAAAAAAACAATATTGGGATATGTTTGCTGAACGGGCAAAAGAAGGACGATGGCGATATATGTGGTCAAGTGTCTCAAATGTATTTTTTAAACCTACAAGTGACCAGGATTGGATCATACAGCAGGTGAAAAAGAACTTTGAGGAGATTCCTTATTATATACCAGGTGGAGAGGAGATAAAATTACTGCAGTTTGATGGAATTGATTATTCTCTGCCTAGTTATAAGATGTTTTTTTCTGTGTTGGTCGATAACTGCAGGAGATTTGAAGATGAAAATAAATTAGTCACAGAGATGATGCTGCAATGTATTAATGGTGAGAGTCCAAGGAAGGTGGTATATAATCACAGACATTGTTTTATAAATGGAACAGCCAGTGTGAAAATTTTAGGAGATGCATTTGAAAAGCTAGAGGCAACGATAAGGCGTCCACAATATTATGGTCATACGAAGAATGAGTTTATGCGGCTTACAGGAGGAATAACAAAGTGAGTTATAATATAAAAAATGCACTTGCGGACTTCAAAAAAGAAGATTTGGCAGATGGAATGATCGATATATTGAAGGATAGCACAAGGACACTGGAGAAAACAAAGGAAAATGGATTTTTAAAGCTGAGCTTAAAAATGCAGAGAACAAGCATTTACAATGCAGTAGTTTGGCTTGATGAGAAAAATGGTGAGCTTGTAAAGACAGCTTGCAGGTGTGGTCATTTTCAAAAACAATATTTTTGCTGCGAGCATGTGGCAGCGGTGGTGATGCAGTATATTGTAGAGATATATGGTCAAGATGTGGTTAAGCAGTCTGAGATTTTTCCTTTAATGCTTCAGAAAACAAATGTAGAAGATCCATTTATTCCAGGAATTTTAAAAAGCACCGATGCAGAAATGATGGAAATTCTAAAGGAAAACTTCTTCAAAAAACGGGCATTGCCAGTTGAACAGACTGTAAAACAGCCGCTTTCAATGCAGGCAAAATGCTGTATTGGTGAATGCAAGAATGGTCTTTTATTGGAGCTTCGCGTTGGTGAGGCGAGAACATATGTGATACGAAATCTGAATGAGTTCTTTTATAAATGGACAGAGAAAAGGAAAATTGAACTGGGAAAATATATGGAATTTATTCCAGATGAAAATCTGTTTGACGAAAACGGACGTAAAATTATTCGATTTTTCTTAGAGGAATATTTAACAGAACAGGCTTCAGGAAAGACAAATTATTCTTATTATGCTTCGGCTAGTCAGCAGGTAAGATCTGTTTCCATTTTTGGAAGCCGCATTGATTCCTTTATGGATACTATTGCTGCAAATGGCGTATATTTGCTTTCAGATGAAAAGAAAAATATATTTTATGATGAGCAGTTCTATAGTCCTAAGATCAAAGTTGCAAAACTTACATATGGAGCGACTGTGAGGGCTGAGCGATATCATATTTTATGTGAGAGTCTTGAGTATAGCTATGTCTTGTCAGGTGATACCATATATCGTATGAAAAAACCAGATATGGCTGTACAGAAGATTCTTGAACTGTGCCAGAGTAAGAAAGAGCTTTTTATATCAGATAAGGATCTGCCGGCAGTCACAAGAGATGTGTTATCAAATCTTAAAGACGCGGCAGTAATCACCTATACTGGCATGGATCCTGATAAATATTTGCCTCCAAAGCCGACAATTGCTTTGTACCTAGATTCTCCGCAGGAAAATATGATTACATGTGATGTGGCAGCCATTTATGGTGAGAAAAAGTATCATGTTTATGGAAAGGAGCGTTACAGCCAAAAGCGAAACTTCACAGAGGAGCATAGATTAGCAGAGATAATCCAGATGTACTTTAATGCGTTCGATCAGGAAAAGAGTCTTCTAGTCTATTCTGGTGATGAGGGAGATATTTTCACATTTCTTTCTCAGGTGATTCCAAAGCTGCAAAAATATGGCGATATTTATGTGACAGATTCGATGAAGAAGCTTCGCGTTGTTCCGTCAGCCAGTTTTCAGGTTGGAGTTTCAGTATCTAGCGGCCTTCTTGAGATGTCGATGGCATCAAATCAGTTTAACAAGGAAGAACTTGCTGAAATTTTCTCATCATATGACAGAAAAAAGAAATACCATCGATTGAAAAATGGCACATTTATCACCTTTAATGAAGAACAAAAGCAGGTAATGTCTGCCATCTCAGACGTGATGAAAAATTATGCCGATAAAAAAAATCCTGATACGATCAAGATGCCACTTTTTAGGGCACTTTATCTTGATGAACTGCTTGCAGAAAAAGAGTCAGTTGAACTTAAGAAAAATCGTGAATATCGAAAGCTAATTGGAAAGATGAAAAGCTATGAAAACGGTGATTATGAAGTACCGCAGTCACTTGAAGCAGTACTTCGAGAATATCAGCGAGACGGCTTTTACTGGATTAAGACATTAAAAGAAAATGGCTTTGGCGGTATTTTAGCTGATGATATGGGTCTTGGAAAGACTCTTCAGATATTGGCATTTCTTTTATCAGAAAAGGAACAGGGAAAAGTGAAAGACGAGCTTCGCACATTAATAGTTGCTCCAGCCTCACTTGTTTATAACTGGAAAAAGGAAGTCGAGCGCTTCACACCGCAGCTGTCAGTATGTGTGATGGCAGGAACTGCACATGAGAGAAAGGAGCTTATTAAAAATCAGACAAGCAATGTAGATGTGTGGATTACATCATATGATCTGTTAAAACGCGATATCGAGCTGTATCAGGACATCATATTTGCAAATGAGATTATTGATGAGGCACAGTATATTAAGAATCAGACAACACACGCAGCAAAATCAGTGCGTCTTGTAAACAGCAGTTTTCGCATGGCACTTACAGGTACACCGATGGAAAACCGCCTAAGTGAGCTTTGGAGTATCTTTGACTATCTGATGCCTGGATTTTTGTATGGATACACGCGTTTTAGAAGTGAAATAGAGACGCCAATTGTTTCTGACAAGGATGAAGATGCGATGACACGTCTTCGCGCTATGATTCATCCATTTATCCTTCGCCGACTGAAAAAGGATGTATTAAAGGAGCTTCCGGAAAAACAGGAGGAGATCGTCACAGTTGCACTTTCAGGTGAACAAAAAAAGCTTTATCAGGCACATTCACAGAGATTGAAAATGTTTCTTGAGGATCAAAACGATGAGGATTTTGCACAGAATAAGCTTCAGATTCTTGCTGAGCTGACAAAGCTTCGTCAACTTTGCTGCGGACCAGAGCTTCTTTTGGAAAATTATAAGGGTGAAAATGCAAAGCTTGAAACATGTATTGAACTTATTACACAGGCTATTGCCGGAGGTCATAAGATTCTACTATTCTCTCAATTTACGTCCATGCTGGATCTTATTGGCGAGGAATTAAAAAAAGCAAAAATAGATTATTATCGCATTGATGGAAGCGTAAAAAAAGAGGCGCGCATGGAGATGGTGGAGCAATTCCAAAATCCAAAAAATCAAGTATCAGTGTTTTGCATTTCATTAAAAGCTGGAGGTACTGGACTAAATCTGACTGCAGCAGATATTGTAATTCATTATGATCCATGGTGGAATAAGGCAGCTCAGAATCAGGCGACTGATCGTGCACATCGAATTGGACAAAAACATGCAATTAATGTCTATCAGCTGATAGCAGAGGAAACAATTGAGCAAAAAATTTGTGAACTTCAGCAGGTAAAAGAAGATCTGGCTGAGGAGGTTCTTTCAGGCGAGGGTATCAGCAGCACTCTGTTTAATAAAGATGAAATTATGAATTTGTTAGAAAAATAAACCGTTTATTCGGACAAAAAGGATAGAAAAATACATTTTTTAGCAGTTGTGCTACATTGACAGGCCTACTTTTTGTATGAATTTACGTACATTGTGAAAAAGGCTTGCACAACATCACCTTTTTTGCTATGATAATAATAAGTATGGAGTCAAAAGACTGGTCAGAATAGGGGGGAGATCGATGGATATCCGATGCAAAAGGTGCCTGCTTCGAGAAATGGCAAATGAAGATATGTATCACAGGATACAGCGAACGATTGACGCGATTCCTCCTAAACTTCGGTGCTCAAAAGGGGAGTACGATGCACGTCTTGAATTATGCAAGGAGTGCGAAAAATTGATTGGTGGTATGTGCCGTGTGTGTGGCTGCTTTGTAGAAGTAAGAGCTGCCAAAAAAAGCGAACATTGTCCGGGAATACCGCGCCGTTGGGATGGGCTGCAACTTTAGGCTTAATATCGGCAAATTTTTGTCACAACTTGCTGCCTTGCAGCAGAAACGGAGGAAATTATAATAATGAAAGAAACAGTAATGCAGTTTGGTGAAGGTGGATTTTTACGCGGTTTTGTTGATTACTTCTTCAAGAAGCTGAATGATGCCGGGGTGTATGAAGGAAAGGTTGTTGTAATTCAGCCAATCGATAAGGGTATGGTAAATATGCTTAACGATCAGAATTGCGAATATAACCTGTACTTAAGAGGACTTCAGAACGGTAAGGAAGTTATCGAGCATACTCATGTTGATGTTATCTCAAGAGGTATCAATCCATATGAGGATTTTGATGCATACATGGCATTGGCTGAGAACCCAGATCTTCGTGTAATCGTATCTAACACCACTGAGGCTGGTATTGAGTATCTTGGAACTGAGAAGTTAGATGACAAGCCGGCTAAGTCATATCCTGCAAAGCTGACTCAGTTCTTATACAAGAGATTTCAGACAGGTTTAAAGGGATTTATTCTTCTTCCATGTGAGCTGATCGATCACAATGCAGACACCTTAAAGGAGTGTGTATTAAAGTATGCAGATCTGTGGGAGTTAGGAGATGAGTTTAAAAACTGGCTGCTGTCTGAAAACGATTTCTGCAACACCTTAGTAGACCGTATCGTTACTGGCTATCCAAGAGCAGAGGCTGCTGATATCTGCAAGGAATTAGGCTACACCGATAACCTGATTGATACTGCTGAGATCTTCCATCTGTGGGTAATTCAGGGTCATCACGAGGACGAGCTGCCATTCAACAAGGCTGGCTACAACATCGTATGGACTGATGACGTTGCACCATATAAGAAGAGAAAGGTTCGTATCTTAAACGGCGGACATACATCTATGGTACTTGGCGCTTACCTGTATGGCCTTGAGACAGTAGGCGAGTGCTTAAAGGATGAGACAGTAAGCAGCTACTTAAAGCACTGCATCTTCGAGGAGATCGTTCCAACTCTTGGAAATACTCAGATCGATATCGATTTCGGAAAGGCTGTTTTAGAGCGTTTCGCAAATCCGTTCATCCGTCACATGTTACTGTCTATCGCACTGAATTCTGTAAGTAAGTTCCAGGTTCGTGTACTTCCAACCATTCTTGAGCATAAAGAGAAGTTTGGAAAAATATCCGGAAGGTCTTGTAATGTCTATGGCAGCATTGATCGCATTCTATCGTACCGATAAGGCAAACGATGGTGCAGAGATCATGGAGTTTATGAAGACTGCAAGCGTAGAGGATATCATGAAGAGAGAGGACTACTGGCATGCAGATCTGACCGAGATGATTCCGATGGTACAGAAGTACTACGATGTAATCGAGAAGGATGGCATGAAGGCAGCTTACGATTTAGTATTAAATAAATAATCACAAAGCAGCCGGACCAATTTATGGTTCGGCTGTATGCCGTAAAGCGGTGCAAAACGGCAGAATGCGAACAGAAAGGCATATAGAATTTATGAAAACTTACATTCAGATTAATCCACAGGATAATGTCTGTGTTGCACTGGCTCCTATTTCAGCTGGTACACAGATAAACGCAGGCACGACCGTGACCACACTAGAGGATATTCCGCAGGGCCATAAGATTGCACTTGCTGATATCAAAGAAGGTGAAAAGGTCATCAAGTATGGCTTCCCGATTGGTGTGGCAAAGCAGGACATCAAAGCAGGTTCTTGGGTGCATGTTCACAATGTAAAGACAGGTCTTGGAGATGTGCTTGATTATGAGTATAATCCGTCAGGAAGTGAGTTAGAGCCGACAGAGCACGCACATTTTATGGGATATCGCCGTGAGGATGGACGTGTTGGCGTGAGAAATGAGATCTGGATTATTCCGACAGTTGGCTGTGTAAACTCCATTGCATCTGCACTGGAGAAGCAGGCAAAGAGTCTGGCAGTTGGAACAGTAGAGGACATAGTTGCATTCCCACATCCTTATGGCTGCTCTCAAATGGGCGGCGATCAGGAGAACACTAGAAAGGCACTTGCAGATTTAATTCATCATCCAAACGCCGGCGGTGTGCTTGTACTTGGTCTTGGCTGTGAGAACAGCAATATTCCAGTTATGATGGATTACATTGGTGAGTACGATAAGAATCGTGTGAAGTTTTTACAGTGTCAGGATGTTGAGGATGAGCAGGCAGCAGCAATGGAGCTGTTAAAGGAGTTAGCAGATTATGCAGGCACCTTCAAACGTGAGCCAATTGATGCTTCCGAGCTGATTATTGGTATGAAGTGCGGTGGCTCTGATGGTCTTTCAGGTATAACTGCAAACCCGACTGTCGGTGCATTTTCAGATCTTTTGATCTCAAAGGGCGGTACCACGATTCTGACAGAGGTTCCGGAAATGTTCGGAGCAGAGACACTTCTTATGAACCGCTGTGCAAATGAGGAGCTCTTTAATAAGACAGTTGATCTGATCAACAACTTTAAGAACTATTTCACAAGCCACAACCAGACCATCTATGAGAATCCGTCTCCTGGAAACAAAAAGGGCGGAATCTCCACACTTGAGGATAAGTCTTTAGGCTGTACACAAAAGTCTGGAAGCGCACTTGTAAAGGGTGTATTAGAGTATACAGAGCCAGTTCACACAAAGGGACTTAATTTATTAAGTGCACCGGGCAATGACCTTGTTGCGGCAACTGCACTGGCACTTTCAGGTGCTCATATCGTTTTATTCACAACAGGAAGAGGAACTCCATTTGCATCACCAGTTCCGACAGTAAAGATTTCCAGTAACTCCAAGCTTGCAGGTCATAAGGATAACTGGATCGACTTTAATGCAGGACGTCTTGTAGAGGATATGCCAATGGAAATGCTTTCTAAGGAGCTGTTTGAGTATGTGCTCGCAGTTGCTTCTGGAAAGAAGGTTAAGGCTGAGGAAGCCGGCTTCCACGATATGGCAATCTTCAAGCAGGGTGTAACGCTGTAATACAATATTGAATGATGCAGGTGCGGTAAGCGCCTGTTTATCAGATAGAAAATTTAAGTTCATATAAAAAATATTCACTCATCTAAGAAAGGATAGGATATTATTATGAAAACATTTATGGGAAAAAATTTCCTTCTGACAACTGACACAGCAAAAGAGCTGTTCCATGATTACGCAGAAAATATGCCGATCATTGACTATCACTGCCATATCAACCCGAAGGAAATCTATGAGGACCGCAAGTTTGAGAACATCACTCAGGTATGGCTTGGCGGCGATCACTACAAGTGGCGTCAGATGCGTTCTAACGGTATCGACGAGAAGTACATCACAGGAGATGCAACTGACAGAGAGAAGTTCCAAAAGTGGGCAGAGACTCTTGAGAAGGCAATCGGCAATCCACTGTATCACTGGAGTCACTTAGAGCTGCAGAGATATTTCGATTATCACGGTGTATTAAATGGTGATACTGCAGAAGAAGTATGGAATATCTGCAACGCAAAGCTTGCTGAGGATTCTATGACTGTTAGAAATATCATCCGTAAGTCTAATGTAAAGGTAATCTGCACCACTGATGATCCGATTGACAGCCTTGAGTGGCATAAGAAGATCGCTGCAGATGAGACTGTAGATTTCAAGGTATATCCGGCATGGAGACCAGATAAGGCAATGAACATTGAGAAGCCAGATTTCTTAGAGTATGTCCAGAAGTTAGCTTGTGTATCTGGAATTAAGGTAGACAGCGTAAAGAGCTTGTTAGCAGCAATCGACAACCGTATGGAATTTTTTGATTCCATGAAGTGCTGCGTATCTGATCATGGTTTAAACTATGTTGTATATCAGCCGGCAAGCGAGGAAGCAGTTGAGGCAATCTTCCAGAAGAAGGTTCGCGGTGAAAAGCTGACTCAGCTTGAAATTGACCAGTATAAGACAGCATTTATGATTCATGTAGGAAGAGAGTATCATCGCCGTGGATGGGTAATGCAGATGCACTATGGCTGCAAGCGTGACAACAATACCTTCCGCTATAATCAGTTAGGACCAGATACAGGATATGATTCCATCAATAACGATGCAACAGCAGCACAGTTAGCTGATTTCTTAAATGCACTCAGCACTACAAACGAGCTTCCAAAGACAATTCTGTATTCCTTAAATCCAGCTGACAACGAGATCATCGGCACCATCATGGGCTGCTTCCAGGACAGCGAGGCAGTAGGCAAGATCCAGCACGGTTCTGCATGGTGGTTCAATGATAATAAGTCAGGTATGATCAACCAGATGGTAAGCCTTGGAAACCTTGGTCTGCTTGGAAACTTTGTTGGTATGCTGACTGACTCCAGAAGCTTCTTATCCTACACAAGACACGAGTATTTCCGTCGTATCCTGTGTGAGTTAGTAGGAGGCTGGGTAGAGAACGGCGAGTATCCATACGATAAGAAGGCATTAAAGAACATTATCGAGGGTATCAGCTACAACAATGCAAAGGCATATTTTAACTTCAAGGATTGATTTTGAAGTAAATAGTTACCTGAGTTTTTTGTAAAATACGATGTCAGGGTCAGCTAGTTGTGATCCTGACATTAGTTTAATTAATTAAGTATGGAGGTGCATAGTATCCTTTATGGATAGTCACAGTATGACCCTGGTGGTCGCTTTAATATTATTAATGATGGGTTCTGCCTTTTTCTCTGCAACAGAGACGGCCTTTTCCTCGCTGAATAAGCCGAGATTAAAAAATATGGCAGCAGAAGGCAACAAAAAAGCAAAGCTTGCATACAAGCTTGCAGAGAATTATGATGAATTGATTTCAAGTACACTTGTAGGAAATAACGTTGTAAACATTGCAGCAACAACAATTGGAACACTTCTCTTTGTAGGATGGCTTGGATCAAATGGAGCTACTGTATCAACTATCTTTATGACGGTGATTACTTTAGTTTTTGGTGAAATCACGCCAAAGAGTCTGGCAAAGGAATGTCCAGAAAAATTTGCAATAACTGTTGCTCCAATTATCAATATTCTAATTACTGTTTTAAAGCCGGTGAATTTCCTTCTAATCAAGTTAAAGAGCAGTGTAGGAAAGCTTTTAAAGGTAAGCGGCACAACGAATGGAATCACCGAGAATGAGCTTCTTACAATAGTAGATGAGGCTGAGCAGGTCGGTGGACTTGACAGTAATGAGAGTGAGCTGATTCACAACGTAATCGAGTTCAATGATCTTCAGGCAGGCGACATCATTACACCGCGTGTTGATGTTACAGCAGTTGATATCACAACGCCAAACGAAGAAATTGCAGATGTGTTCAAGACATCTGGCTATTCCCGAATCCCTGTATACAAAGATACGATTGATGATATTATTGGTATCTTGTACGAGAAAGATTTCCATAACTATGTGGCAGGAACTACAAAGTCAATCGAAACGATCATGAAGCCGGCTGAGTTCATTCCGCCTACAGTCAAGATCTCCGAGCTTTTAAAGAAGTTCCAGCAGACAAAGCTTCATATCGCTGTTGTTGTGGATGAGTTTGGCGGTACGGAGGGTATTGTTACCATGGAAAATATCTTAGAGGAGCTTGTAGGTGATATCTGGGATGAGCATGATGAGGTAGAGGCTGGCATCAAAAAGTTAGATGATGGAAGCTTCATCGTTCCAGAAGACATGGATTTAGACGATTTCTTTGAGCAGTTTTCCATCAACACCGAGACAGAAGCTTCTACTATCAACGGATGGATTACCGAGCAGATTGGAAAGATTCCGGAAGTAGGCGATTCATTTGATTTTGAAAATCCTGTTTCAGAGGAAGAAGATTCAGAAAAGGACAAAGAAAATCAAAACAATAAGCCGCAGAAGCTTCATATTGAAGTGACACAAACCGAGGGACAGAAAGCAGAAGAGATTCATGTGGTGCTCCTCCATGAGAAAGACGAAGACAGTACAGAACAAGGAAAAAAAATAAATGCATTGGCAGCTTATCCGAAAAGGTAAGCTGCCCTTTTTTTGCTTGACAATACTTCGGGATACCGATATGTTAGAACTAGTAAAAGATTTTTTAATATATGATGAGAAAAGCTGATGTGCATCAAAAGAGATTAGGCTAGCAGATTTTTTTGGTTTAAAACTTGCAAAAAAGTAGCTTTTGCATGAATCCTGTGGTAAAATAGTCATATGATGGTGGCGATTTGAACAAAAACCACACGATATTTTAAAGGAGGATGTGCGAATGACTCAAAAAGAACAGAAAAATCAAATCAAAAATCTGCTGGCATGTGCAGAGCGTTTGTTATGCTGTATGACAGAAGTACAGCAGGATATGGACGAAGCAGCAAAGTCAATTAAACAGCAAAAATTACTTTCAGATGAAATCGCGTCAAAACTTGAGAATAAATTAAAAGAATTGCGGGAAGAGACAAAAAATTATACAGATATTTGTGGCGAGACAGGGATAAAAAATCTTATGGAATCTTCTATGTCAGAGGCAAAGCATGTTTTAACAGAACAGCTGCAGCTGATTGAGAAAGAGGAGAGAAGGCTTGCGTATAAGCGTTTTAAGTCCCTGCAGTCGCTAGATCCAGATACAAACGAGCATATTTCGTCGTATAAGAATGATCTTAAGGAATTATTGGATGCATATGAAAAAGCACCGTCAGATGAAAAGATAGAGAAAAAATTAGATGCTTACAGTACATTCATGCAGGCACTTGATGAGACAGACAGCGCCAAAGTTATAGCATATATTCTGGAACTGTCGTCTGTATTTGATAATCAGCTGCTTGGAAAGGCATTTGTGGCAAGAACGATTAAAGAAGCATCAAATGAAAGCGATCAGACTGACATTGTAGTGGAAGAAAGTAACGATAAGCCTGCGAAAGATAACGAAGCAGTTGAAGATGCGCAGCTTCTATCAGAGATTGCAGCAGCAAAGCAGCTTCCATTTATTCGTGATGAGGATGTGGCTTGCTATACACTTGAGATTGAAAAAGGAAAAGAAGAGAAAAAAGTTGGAACAAAGAGCTTTTTAAACGAAATTCGTGCAAAGTTTGCAACGGAAAATGGATTGGTTTTAACATGTCTTGATACGTTTGGTGTGCTTTCCATTCAGTTTCTGGCACTCGCAACGAAGAAATCCATGATCACACTTGAAATGTCATTTCGCTACTTATTTGAAAAAGGATATATCAGAATTTATAAAATTCCTGGATTGGATTCTTTTATTCCCTTTCAGCAAAGGCATGGAAAGTAATGCAGTCAAGAGAAGCACGCAATTATTTAAAAATAAAAGGTATTGTTTATGATAATCAGGCAAAAAATGAAATGAATCTTGATGTGGATGAGGAATCTGTCAATGCAGCGTTTGCAAGGATTGCTTATCTGCGTTTGCTGAATACATTTTATGAGATTATTCAGCCAAATACCTCAATGAAGGAAGCAGTTTTTGATGAGTGTTTTGTGGTTGTATTAAAGGATACATCTTCCATAATTATGATTGGTATTTTTTGGAGCTTAAAGGGAAGTAAGGATGAAGAGATTCTTCTTGAAAATATTCGAGAGAGCGTAAATTATGGCACTGATTACGTTATTGTTGCCGGACTAAACAGGGATTATGCAGTTTGCAATGCCGATTATGTAGTAAAAGAAATGACATTTGATCCAAAGTGTGTAATCTGCTACGATTTGCTAAAAAACGAATATTTTGAGTATGTGTCAAATGATCCGTTTTCTCCAAAGAAGCTGTTAGAAAAGAAGGAAAATCAATCAGTAAAATTAGAGAGTAAAGTAGAAAATAAAGCAGAAAATAAGGCAGAGAGTAAAGCAGAAAACAAAGCAGAAAGTAAGGCAGAGAGTAAAGTAGAAAACAAAGCAGAGAATAAATCAGAAGATCAGTTAGAAGGTGAGCTGAAAAGTAAGCTGGAAAGTCAATCGAAAGATCAGTTAGAGTGTCAGCCAGAAAATCAATTTGAAGATCAATTACCAGATCAGTCAGCAGACTCTTCAAAAGATGAAATACAAAATGCCTGCATGATGATTGTGGAAGAAAAAACTTACTGTGCTACAGCTTATCTCGATGCTGTAAAGGATACAAATGAACAATATAAAATGCTGTATGAGCAGTTAGCTTACGCAGTCAATGATCCTAAAATGAGATGCTCCTATGATTCTCATAAAATCTTTGCAATGTATCCGCAGAATGAGGATATATTGACAAATTATCTTATGCTGTCTACCTGCCTTCGCAATTTCTTTATGAATCATATTGAATATGATTATGAAATGAAGGCATTATATGAGAACATGAAGAGTATTCCTATGACACAGGCTTATCCTGAGCTGATGAGCGCAGCATATCGCATGGTGCAGTTTAAGGGAAAATTCCATAAGGGAATTGATTGCTACGCCGATTATCGCCTAAGAGATCAGATGAAAATTGAACGCCGGCTAGAAAATCTGGCAGTGCGTGCAAAGGGATATTATGAAACATACGTGTTAGGTCAGCCTAAAAACCATAAAAATGTAAAGCGCTTTGTTGATACATGGAAATTAGTTTTTGCTGAGGATGGTGAGATGGCATCGTATCTTCAGGCAATCATGAATGGCGAATACGAATATGCGAGTCTGTTTCGTGTAAATTTGCTTCTTAATTTTATTAGTGATGGCTGTACAGCTGAATATTCAAATCTTAACCGTGAAAAGTTAGGAAACTATATTAATGACTGTTGGGATAAATCAAAGACGAATGGCGGAACCAAATTTAAGACTAGCAATCTTATGAGTGACCTTAGAAATAACCTGACAAATGCTATGGAAAAGGTTATTGGGATTACATGTGAGTGGATTGATCTGGCATCTGGACGCAGCCGTTCTGAAAATGATGCAGGTGAAAAGCGCTACCGTGAGATAAAAAGTGATCTTAGGGCAGAATTAAAAGCTGCTGAAAAAATCGTTCAAAAGAAGGAAACAGCAGAAGATATTTATGTGCAGGCAGGAAAAGCTGTACTAGCGCAGACGATAAAAGAGCTTCTGGCAAGGTTGGACGGCCGTTACAAGGAAGAGTCTCATAAATATTTTTACATAGATTTTTTGAGAGGAAGCGAGGTACTTTTAGACGAGGAATATTTCCCAGACAAGCGAGGAAATTTTGCTGATTTTGAAAAATTGTCACTTCCGGCTCGTATTTTGCGTCATTCTAAGCTTGAACTTTTAAGTTTTGAGGAAAAGCTTGAGCATATTTTCAAGGAATATGGAGACGACTACGGAGCAGCAGAACAGATTTTAGATTATATGCAAAAAAATAGAAATGCAACAGAAGAATACAATATTCAGGCATCTAAGGAGCAGGCTGGAAAGGATGCTCAAATCCGTCTTAATAACTTTATTGAAAATCTGGAGTTGGCGCAAAGCTATGGACAGATTGAAGAGACAAAGGAAAATAAGAAAGAAAAAATTCAGAAGATCGCAAATGAGTGGTTTGCTTATGCTGATGAGACGAAAAATTATGGTTTCTTCAAACGAATTCTGGAGGAGTACGAGAAAAAACTTCACGAGGACGCAAAGGTGCGCGGAGAGGCACTTCTTCGCGAGGTTGAAGGAATCGAGAATAACGACACGTTAGATGAGTGCCGCAAAAAGCGTATTGCCGCAATAAAAAGCATGATCGAATGTCAAAACTATACAGTGGCAGAGGATCTTTTGTCAAAGATTAATAGTGAAGAGACAGATGAGGAGCGGGAAATTCGCGGCACTGATTATCTGGCAAAGTTTATTGAAGAATATGATTACAATTATAAGGCAGTTGCTAACAGCAGCAAGAGTCTTAGTGATCTGGCAGTTGTGCGTATTCATAACAAGGATGAAAAGTGGGCAAAACGTCTTATTGACAACTGGATGAATAACGGACAGGCTTTGGGACAGTATAAGCTGACAGCTCTTCTTGAGGCGCTTGGCTTTTTAGACGCACAGGTAAAGGAGCAGGCAAAGCTTGGAAGAATTGAAAACTATATGGTTACGATTCCTGCTGTAGTAGGAAGAAAAGCAAACTATAAGCATCCGATTGCGGCATTTGGATCAAAGGCGCAGACAGAGGGCTTTCGCGTTGCCTGCCTGTTTGGAAAGTATGATGCAGACCGTCTGATTGAAGAATTAAAAAATATCGGAAACAGCAAAAATACACTAGTTCTTCTTGATTATGCGCTGTCACTTCCAGACAGAAGATTATTTGCAAAAAAAATAAAGGCAAGCTTTAGTGATAAGGTCTTTGCAGTCATTGACCGCGTATTATTAATGTTCTTAGTAAACAATTATAGTGTGCAGTTTATTAATCAGATATTGATGTCTGTTATGATGCCATTTTCATATTGTCAGCCGTATGTGTGGGATTCTTCAAAGGTAATGCCTCCGGAGATATTTATCGGAAGACAGGAAGAGCTTGAAAAAATCGAATCACCTTCCGGTGTCAATATTGTTTATGGCGGACGTCAGCTTGGAAAGTCGGCACTTTTAAAAAAGGCAAAAATGGATATTGATTTTGATGAAAATAATAACCGTGCAGTTTACATTGAAATCAAGGGCATGGATTATGAACGAGCAGCTAAAAAGATTTGCTGTGAGCTGTATGATGCTGGTGTTCTAAAAGAAGAAATTGATACGACAGACTGGGATGTACTAGCAAGGGCAATCAAAAAAAGGCTGCTTGACGATAAAGAGGAACGTATTCCTTATCTGTTACTTTTGTTAGATGAGGCAGACACATTTATCGAGAGCTGTACAGAAGTAAATTTTAAACCGTTTGATGCTCTAAAAGAAATTCAAAATATTGGAATGGACCGCTTTAAGTTTGTTATTGCAGGTCTTCATAATATTGTGCGTTTTAAGCGCGATGCAGCATTGTCTAATAATAGTGTGATTACGCATTTAAGCTCAATTACAATCAGACCGTTTCACACAAAGGATGCCAGACAGCTTCTCGAGGAGCCGCTTTATTGTCTGGGATTTCGTTTTCCAAAGGAGCGTCAGGCGCTGATATCACTTATTTTAGCAAGCACCAATTATTTTCCAGGATTGATTCAGCTTTATTGTGCGAATTTAATTGAAGCAATGAAAAAGGATGATTATGCCGGATATGATGAAGGGAATACACCAGCCTATGAGGTTACACAAAAGCATATTAAAAAGGTGCTCTCAGATCCATCCTTTATGAATCAGATTCGTGAAAAGTTTGAGATCACGCTTAAGCTTGATGAAGATAACATGTACTATATCATTGCACTTTTGATGGCGTATCTGTATCACCAAAATGCAAACTCAGCAGCTGACAGTGAGGGCTTTTCGGCAGAGGATATCAAAGAGGCGGCAATTGGCGTAGGCATCAATCAGGTTGCCGTTCAGAAAACACAAGTCATTAATGGACTGATGCAGGAGCTTCTTGAGCTTAATATTTTGCGTCATACAGTAAACGAAAAGTATCTGTTCTCACGATACAGCTTCTTCCAGATGATGGGAACATCAGATGAAATTGACAGCCGTTTGCTTGAATACATGGAGAATCAATAACGGGGTGAAACAATGGATAGACTATGGTGGGAAAATATAACAAATACATCACATTTCATTGATCAGATTGTGGAAGCTGTTCAGTCAGGCAGCCATCTGTTTTTACAGCTTCCGCAGTTTGTCCCGTGGTATGAGACAATGAGCGATCTGGTCATATCGAAAATTGAAAGGCAAAACTCAGACGTTCCCTGAAAATTATTATGGATAGCGGCAAAGATCCTGGGGAATATCTGTTTTATCAATATTGCCGTCAGGAGAAAAGGGCGCAGTATAGGCCAGGAATAGGATATGCGCAGTTTCTTGCAAAAAGCGAAGAGTTAATAATGAACCATTATATCCTCTGGGTAACGCAGGCAGATGCAGCGCAGGCGAAGAAGTGGTACACTTTTCTGGAGGGCTACAGCAAGGCGCTTGGCAAAGGGAAAAAAGGCTGTATATTTTTGATTGAAACAAGAGAAGATGTACCAATTATTGAACGCGGAAGCATCAAAAGACTTGTTTATGAAAAAGAGATAGCACATTATGACACATATCTTTTTGCGATGCTTGCGGCATCCACGCAAAAGCAGACAGAAGGTTTTCGCCAGTATCTGGCAGAAGCTGTCTCATCAGTTGTGCCAGATGATGCAGAGCTTGCCTGCGCATGTATCAAGAGAGGGCGTATATTTTTAGAGGATCCTGTAAAGACAATTGCGTCAATAAAAAAAGAAACATTTAGAAGCGATGGAACGGCCTTTTGGCCTGACATAAGCGAAAAGCAGATTGCGGAACGGATGTGGGAAGCGCAGATTAAGGTAGTATTTCCTATTATAGAAAAGCAGCGAAGCATTATCGTAGAGCGCTACAGAAAAGGAATTGAAGCACTTCTTCCAATCACTGGTGCATACGGCGAAATGTTTTTTGATGCCGAGGATGTGGAAATTGGCGTCTTGTCTCATCTGGTATCGCTAGGGAGACTAGCTGTCGCTTTCGAAGATGGGAAAATGATTGCAAGGCTTAGAAATGCAAGAAATACACTGGCACATATTAAGCCTATGACACAGGCAGAAATTGACGAAATTTTGTAAATAAAAAAGCAGCGACCTGATTGATCGCTGCATTTTTTGCATTATAAGATTCGTATACGAATAATATTTTCCATTGCTTCTAACTTTTTCTCAAATTCATCACTTACAGGCGCTTCTACATCAAACATTGCATATGCATATTCACCGCGGCTTTTTGAAACCATATCACTGATATTAACACCAGCCTCACCAAAAAGAGAAGTCAGCTGACTGATAACATTTGGTCTGTTGTAGTGGCATACACAGATACGTGCTGTCTTTTTGCGGTAGCCAAGGCTGCAGGATGGATAGTTGACAGAGTTTTCAATATTTCCATTTTCAAGATAATCCATAATCTGGTTGACAGCCATAACAGCACAGTTTTCCTCAGATTCTTCAGTTGAAGCACCAAGATGAGGAAGTACAAGAGCACCAGGCATATTTACAACAGCTGGATTCGGGAAGTCTGTAACATAGCGGGAAACCTTGCCGCTTGCAAGAGCATCAGCCATGTCAGCATCATTTACAAGAATATCTCTTGCAAAATTTAAGATCTTGACACCATCCTTCATTTGATCAAAAGCACGCTTATTCAGCATACCCTTTGTAGAGTCAAGTGCAGGAACATGGATGGTGATGTAATCACACTGATTATAGATTTCATCATTATCCTTTACAATTGTAATGTGGTGGGAGAGACGAACTGCATTCTGGATGCTTAAATAAGGATCGCAGCCCAAAACCTCCATTCCAAGCTCACTTGCGGCATTTGCAACAAGAACACCGATTGCACCAAGTCCGATTACACCAAGCTTCTTTCCCTTAATTTCATTTCCAGCAAAAGCCTTCTTTGCCTTCTCAGCTGTCTTTGCAATATTTGGGTCATCCTTATTTTCATGTACCCAGTGACAGCCGCCTGCAATATCACGTGAAGCAAGCATGAGTCCTGCAATAACGAGTTCCTTTACACCATTTGCATTTGCACCTGGTGTATTAAAAACAACAATACCTTTTTTTGCGCAGGAATCAAGCGGAATATTATTCACACCGGCACCGGCACGTCCAATTGCAAGAAGAGAATCAGGAAGTGTCATTTCATGCATAGAAGCACTGCGAAGAAGCACAGCATCAGCATTTTCAATCGAATCAGCGATGCAGTATGTATCATCAAAACGGCTCATTCCGGTATTAGAAATTGGATTTAAGCAATAAACACTTTTCATTTCAAATTCTCCTCCTCAAACTTTTTCATAAATGCAACAAGTGCCTCTACACCTTCCTTTGGCATTGCATTATAGATACTTGCACGCATACCGCCTACAGTGCGATGACCCTTTAAGTTAACAAAACCGGCAGTCTCAGCTTCCTTTACAAATTTGGCATCAAGCTCCTTGTCGCCAGTTACAAATGGAACATTCATTAAAGAACGAGAGGACGGCTCAACTGTACCGTGAAACAGTTTGCTAGAATCAAGATAGTCATAGAGAATCTTTGCCTTTTCTACATTTCTTCTTTGCATTTCCTCAAGACCGCCCATTTTCTTAAGCCACTTGAAGACCTTGCCGCAGATATAAATACCATAGCATGGAGGTGTATTGTAAAGAGAATCAGCATCTGCATGAATCTTGTAGCGAAGCATGGTAGGTGTTCCTGGAAGAACATCATCAGTAATAAGGTCTTCACGGATGATTGCAATTACAACACCGGCAGGACCGACATTTTTCTGAACACCGCCGTAAAGCATACCATATTTAGTAACATCAACCGGCTCAGATAAGAAGCAGGAAGAGATATCAGCTACAAGTGTTTTTCCCTTTGTATTTGGAAGTGTGTGGAATTTGGTGCCGTAGATAGTGTTGTTTTCGCAGATATAAACATAGTCGGCATCATCATCGATTGGAAGATCAGAACAGTCAGGAATGTAAGAAAATGTTTTGTCAGCACTAGAAGCGACAACGTTAACCTCGCCGTAGAGCTCAGCTTCTTTTGCAGCCTTCTTTGCCCACTGACCGGTTACAATATAATCAGCTTTCTTATTTTTCATCAGGTTCATTGGGATCATAGCAAACTGCTGGGATGCACCACCCTGTAAAAATAAAACTTTATAATTGTTCGGAATATTCATAAGCTCACGAAGATCAGCCTCAGCCTCTTTAATGATCGTATCGTAAACCTTAGAACGATGGCTCATCTCCATGACAGACATACCGCTTCCCTGATAGTCAAGCATTTCAGCTGCAGCCTCCTGCAGTACCTCCTTTGGCAGCACAGCTGGACCAGCAGAAAAATTATAAACTCTTCCCATAAAGAAACCTCCTTATCGCTGCATTAGATATTATCGGGCGGTCAAAGACCGGTGAGATGCAGTGATTTACTATGGTGCTTTACCATATTAAAGTTTAATATAATACTCAATTAGAAATAAGTCAATACCTAATTTCAATAATTCTTCACAAGAGGACAAACAATGGACACAAATTTATCAAAGAGTCATCACATTTGGCGCCTAACATTACAAACGATAGCAAAACAGCAATAAGGCTGTTTGCAAAAATGAGATGCAGGAGGACAAGACTTTGATTGAAGTAACAGGTCTGGTAAAAAAATATGGAAACCATGTGGCTGTCGATCATTTAAGCTTTCGTCTGGAGCCGGGAAAGATTTATGGCTTTCTTGGTCCAAACGGAGCTGGAAAATCAACGACCATGAATATGATGACCGGATATATCGGCCCTACAGAGGGAACGATTTTAATTAATGGTCACGATATCGTGAAGGAACCAGCAGAGGCGAAGCGCTGTATAGGCTATCTGCCTGAGCTTCCGCCGCTGTATACAGATATGACAGTATGGGAATATCTTGAATTTGCGGCACAGTTAAAAAATATTCCGGCGAAAAAGCGTCAGGAGAGCATTTTGAATGCTATGAAGATGACTGGACTTGTCGATGTAGCAAAAAGACTTATCAAAAATCTTTCAAAGGGCTACCGTCAGAGAGTCGGTTTTGCACAGGCTGTGCTTGGCATGCCGGAAATCATAATCCTTGATGAGCCGACTGTAGGTCTTGACCCAATTCAGATTATTGAGATTCGTTCACTTATTAAGGAGCTTGCAAAAGAGCATACCGTTATTTTAAGCTCACATATCCTTTCCGAGATTAGTGCCGTATGCGATGAGATTTTAATTATCTCTCACGGAAGACTAGTTGCAAGTGATACAACAGAAAATCTGATGCACTACATGGATAGTGATGCTATGCTTGAAATCAGCATAAGGGCGCCAAAGGAGCAGGCAAAGAACAGCTTTGCAAGACTTCATCATGTTGCAGCAGTTTTGGAAGCCACAAAGCAGAATGAGGATGATAAGCATCTGAATTTGACCTCATTTGAGATACGTACAGATGGCGCTGATGTGCGCGAGGCTGTATTTGGTATCTGCGCAGAAAAAAATTGGCCTATTTATGAGATGAAATATTCAAAGGCAACACTTGAGGATGTCTTTATGGAGCTGACTGCCGACAATAAGGCTCATGAAGAAGAGATGGATGAGATTAAAAAATCAGCAGAGGAGGCCGTAAAGGAAGCAGAGCAGACAAAGCAGGCCAATAAGGAGGATGACAATGAAAGCAATATTTAACAGAGAATTTAAATCTTATTTCACATCCATGATTGGACCTGTATTTGTGGCCGCACTTGTGCTCGTGACAGGTATTTACTTTATGGTGTATAACATGAGCTATGGCTATCCTTACTTTGCCTACACATTAAGTGCCTCTGCCATCGTATTTGTACTGACTGTTCCGCTTTTGACAATGAGAAGCTTTTCAGAGGAGCGTCATTCAAAGACAGATCAGCTTCTTTTGACATCACCGGTATCTGTGACACAGATTGTTTTAGGAAAGTTCTTTTCAATGGCAGCAGTTGTTGCGATTCCATGTGTGATCTTTTGCCTGTGTCCATTGATCATTAAGAGCACTGGAACAGCATATTTTCTTGTTGACTATTCAACTATTCTTGTATATTTTCTGATCGGCTGCGCTTATGTTGCCATTGGAATGCTGATCTCAGCAATGACAGAGAGTGTCATCATCGCGGCAGTTGGAACGATCATTACACTACTTTTGATCAATTTGTCAAATGGTCTTTCCACATATGTGCCAAATACAGCAATTGCCTCTTTAATAGGCTGTCTGATTCTTTTAGTTCTTCTTTGCGTCATTGTCTATGTAATGACAAAGAGCAATGCAGCTACGTTTGGTCTTTTGATCGGTGGAGCAGCAGTTTTAATTATTCTTTACGTTGTAAAGCCAGCTCTTTTTGAGGGACTTGTTCCAGAAATGATCGAAAACATAGCATTTGCAAAGGTAATGACAAGCTTTGTTTCTGATTATGTGTTTGATG
>ENA-OPYX01000100-OPYX01000100.1-human-gut-metagenome-genome-assembly--contig:-NODE-100-length-46399-cov-4.460322_pt1 | contig 46399 bp, 41 predicted proteins | sample MGYA00242639_ERZ504486 | MGnify/ENA primary metagenome ERZ504486 (study PRJEB26092, sample SAMD00036296) | human gut metagenome | host: Homo sapiens | study: EMG produced TPA metagenomics assembly of... | reverse complement strand
CTGCTGTAATAGTTGCGGCGGGCGGCTCTGTAAGAATGGGAATTGCAGACAGCAAACAGTTTATTCCGCTTCTTGACAAGCCGGCTATTGAATATACTTTAAAAGCATTTCAGAAATGCTACCTTATAAAAGAAATTGTTATAGTTTGCCGTGAGCAGGATGTTGACCGCATTAACGAACTTGTAAATCAAAACGGATTTACAAAGGTCAGCAAAGTTGTGCTCGGCGGTTCTTCACGCTCCGCAAGCGTGCGCAACGGCATTAAGGCGGCTAATGAAAAGGCAAAATATTTTGCTATTCACGACGGCGCCCGTCCGCTTATTACTGTTGACGAAATCGAAAGAGTTGTTGAGGCGGCTTTTGAAACCGGTGCGGCAACCCTCGGAACATCCGTTACGGATACAATCAAAATCGTTGACGGATTTAATAAGATTGAGAGCACACCGCTCCGCTCACAGCTTAGAGCAGTGCAGACTCCGCAGGTTTTTGAAAGAGATTTGTATATGTTTGCTCTTGAAAATGCAGGAGAAAACAGCCTTGAATTTACCGACGACTGCGCTCTTATCGAAAATATGGGCGGCGAAGTTCTCGTTGTAAAGGGCAGTGAAGAAAATATTAAACTCACCACTCCCGTAGATGTAATTCTTGCGGAAAGCATACTTAAAAACCGCATTAAGAACGGTAATTTCTGAACGAAAGGATAACATATGAGGATTGGTCACGGTTACGATGTTCATAAATTTGCAGAAAACAGAAAACTCATTTTAGGCGGAACAGAAATTCCGTATGAGTTTGGCCTGCTCGGTCATTCCGATGCCGATGTGCTTGTTCACGCAGTAATGGACAGCTTGCTTGGCGCTGCGGCTCTCGGTGATATAGGCAAACATTTTCCCGATACCGATGAAAGGTACAAAGGCGCAGACAGCATCGCTTTGCTCAAAGAGGTTTGCAGAATCCTTGACGAAAACGGTTACAAAATCGGCAATATTGATTCTACGGTAATTGCCCAAAAGCCGAAGCTTAAGGATTATATCTATGCCATGAGAGAAAATATTGCGAATGCTTGCGGCATTGATATTTCGCAGGTAAGCGTAAAGGCAACCACAGAAGAAAAGCTCGGTTTTACAGGCAGGCTTGAGGGCATTTCCGCTCACGCTGTTTGTATTATCGAATAATGAATTAATTAAGGATATTGAGCATACATATTAAACTATGAATGTTTGTATCATACACAAAAATAATGGAGGCACACAAAAATGAAAAATTGTCCAAGATGTAACGCACAGATGGAAGATAACGCTGTTTTTTGCCAGAATTGCGGTTTTTCTGTTGCACAGCAGGCAGAACCACAGGCACAGCAGCCACAGTACAATCAGTATGCGGCAGCTCCCGCTCCTGTTGTAAATCAATATGACCATACAGCTGAATTTTCTGCCGAAGATGTTTCTGAAAACAAGCTTTTGGCAGCAGTGATTTATGTATCAAGCATACTCGGAATTATTGTTGCACTTATTGCACAGAGCTCAAGAAAGTCTAAGTATCTTGATTTCCATATCAAGCAGGGACTTAAATCATTTGTTGTAATGTTTTTCCTCGGCGTAATCGGAGCTGTTTTATCATGGACTTGTATTTTTGCGATTGCGGCAGCTGTTTGTGAGGTTATCGTTCTTGTTTGCAATTATATCTGTCTTTTCAAGTCACTTGCCAACAAGTCAATCGAAATTCCGATTATTCGCAGCCTCGGTTTTCTTAAATGATTTAACTTAAATCATACAAGCCACACCTCGTTCATATTATTGAACGAGGTGTTTTTATGATAAAAAAAATTATCGTTGGCTTTGATTATTGCAATAATTTTTACGGCGATACCTGTATTTTCGGTTGATGTCAATGCTGTGACGGAAGAAACGATTACAGCGCCGTCTGCCGTGCTTATGGAAACTTCATCGGGCAAAATATTGTTTGAAAAAAATCCGCACGAACAGCGTCCCTGCGCATCCATTACAAAGGTTATGACAATGCTGCTTGTTTGCGAGGCAATCGACAACGGAAAATTGAGCCTTGACGATACAATCACCGCCTCGGCGCACGCAGCGTCAATGGGCGGCAGCGACATATGGCTCGAAGAGGGCGAAACTATGAGTGCAGACGATATGATAAAAGCGACGGTTGTTGCATCGGCAAACGATGCGGCGATTGCGCTTGCAGAGCATCTGTGCGGTAGCGAAGAAGTGTTTGTAGAGAAAATGAATGAAAAGGCAAGTCAGCTCGGAATGAAAGACACGGTATTTAAAAACTGCAACGGACTTGACGAGGACGGACATATTACCTCAGCTTATGATGTTGCGGTAATGTCGAGAGAACTTATGAAGCACGAAATGATTTTTGATTACACTTCAATATGGCTTGATAATCTTCGTGACGGAAAAACACAGATTGTAAATACAAATAAACTTCTGAAAACTTATAACGGCATAACGGGACTGAAAACAGGCACTACAAATGATGCCGGCTGTTGTATGTCGGCGTCGGCAAAAAGGGGAGATATGAACCTTGTTGCGGTAGTTCTCGGCTGTAACTCGGGTAAAGAGCGTTTTTCGGACGCATGCGGCTTTGCTTGATTACGGTTTTTGCAAAACTTTTCGGTAACACAGTTGAAAGCACCCGAAGATTTACCGAAAACAATTAAGGTTGAAAACGGTATGCAGGGAAATATCGGTATCGGCTGTGATGTAAACGCAAGCATTGTGCTTGATAAAACAGCAGTTCAAAGATAGTTTCAAAAATTGATTTGCCCGAAAGCATAGAAGCCCCCGTTGTGAGCGGACAAAAGCTTGGCACGGTTACATACAGCCTTGACGGCAATGCTGTAAAAAGCTTTGAAATTACCGCTTTGCAGGACGCAGAAAAGATTTCTTTTGCCTCAGTTTTCTCGGTTTTATTAAATTCTATAATTTCTTTATAAAATATACAAAATGACCTTGCAAAAAGTCGGGAATTATAGTATAATAAGACAGCAAAGATACTTGTTTCGGATTTTATGTTGCTTTTATCACCGTTTTTACGGTATATTATGCAGTATTATTCCGAAAGGGAATTTTGGGGGAATTAATAATGGCTACAAAACTTACAGACAAATATTTAAAAGGTTTCGTTAATGAACACGAGTATGAGGGTGTGGCTGCTGAAGTAAAGGCTGCTCACAAGGTGCTTCACGACGGTACAGGTCTTGGAAACGATTTCCTCGGCTGGCTTAATCTTCCTACAGATTATGACAAAGAGGAGTTTGCAAGAATTAAGGCTGCTGCCGAGAAGATAAAAAAAGATTCCGATGTATTTATCGTAATCGGTATCGGCGGTTCATACCTCGGTGCAAGAGCCGCAATTGAATTTCTTACTTCACAGAATTACAACCTTACTTGTAAGGATACACCGCAGATTTACTTTACAGGTAACTCAATCAGCTCATCTGCACTTGCAGAGATTATGGAGCTTTGCGAGGGTAAAGATGTATCTGTAAATATGATTTCAAAATCAGGTACTACAACCGAGCCTGCCATCGCATTCCGTGTATTCCGTGAAATGCTTGAGAAAAAGTATGGCAAAGAGGGTGCAAGAGAGCGTATTTACTGCACAACAGATAAGGCTAAGGGCACACTTAAGGCTCTTGCAGACGAAGAGGGTTACGAAACATTCGTAGTTCCTGATGATGTAGGCGGTCGTTTCTCTGTTCTCACAGCAGTAGGTCTTCTTCCAATCGCTGTTTCAGGTGCAGACATTGACGCACTTATGCAGGGCGCTGCAACAGCTCAGAAAGAATTTGACAATGACGACCTCGCTACAAACGATTGCTACAAATATGCGGCACTCCGTAACATTCTTTACCGTAAGGGTAAAACAATGGAGGTTATGGTATCTTACGAGCCTGCTTACACAATGATGTCTGAATGGTTTAAGCAGCTTTTTGCAGAGAGTGAGGGCAAGGATAACAAGGGCATTTTCCCTGCAAGCGTTATCTTCTCAACAGATCTTCACTCACTTGGTCAGTACATTCAGGACGGCAGAAGAACTATGTTTGAAACTGTTGTTCTCTTTGATAAATGTAAAAAAGAAGTTACACTCGGCACAGATCCTACTAATGTTGATGGTCTTAACTTCCTTTCGGGAAAGACAATGGGATATGTAAATCAGAAAGCTTTTGAGGGTACGGTTCTTGCTCATAACGACGGCGGTGTACCTAACATCGTTCTCAATGTTCCTGAGATGAACGAATCAGAGCTTGGCTATCTCATCTATTTCTTTGAAAAGGCTTGTGCTATTTCCGGCTATATGCTTGGCGTAAATCCATTTAACCAACCCGGCGTAGAAAGCTACAAGAAGAATATGTTTGCTCTCCTTGGCAAACCGGGTTATGAGGATCAGAAGGCTGCTCTTGAGGCAAGACTCAAGTAATTTCTTTTGTAAATAAGTTTAATATTCTGGAGGAACTAATATGGTTACTTTACTTATCGGTAAAAAAGGAACAGGCAAAACAAAAAAACTTATCGCTCTTGCTAATGAGGCAGTTGCTGCTTCTGCAGGTAATGTTGTTGTAATCGAAAAGGGCGCAAAGCTTACTTACGATGTAACACACAAGGCAAGACTTATTGATACCGAGCAGTACCTCATTGAGGGTTACGATATGCTCTTTGGTTTTATCAGCGGTATCTGCGCAGGCAACTATGATGTTACAGACATTCTTGTTGACTCAACATTCAAGATTTGTCCTACAGGTGTTGACGGTGTAGAAACTTTCACAAAGAAGTTGCAGGAGCTTTCAGAGGCTTCATCGACAAACATCGTTCTTCTTATTTCAGCAGAGGAGTCAGAACTTCCTGAATCTATCAACGCTGTTTGCCAGAAGGTATAATTAATTTCAAGTTTTAACGGACTGCTCTCTTTTGCAGGGCAGCCCGTTTTTTCTGCAATTTTGCGTTGCGGTAAGATTGATAAATTATGGTTTAGCTGAATACTTCATTAGATATTATAAAAGGTTGACCAAACTTTTATAATTATGCAGTAAAATATTCTGCTAAAATCTTACTTTTTTCAACTTTCAAAACTTTTTCACTTGAAATTCACAAAAATTATATCTTACTGTCAGTTTTAGTTTATATAATTTTACAGAAAAACTAAATGGGAAGGGAATAACGATGAATTTAAAAAAATTAATTTTAAAAGCGTCACTCGGCGATAAAAATCACTTGATTTTATTGCCGAAAAATATCAGAATTATGTCTGCATTTTTCTGTTCAACTGTAATTTCAGACAGTCAAAAAGCTGAAAATGCATTTAAAAAATCTTTTAAGGCTGTTTTTTCTGCCATAGAAAAAAATCCTAAAGTCGACAACCTTGATGAAATTGTAACATACGAAACCGCAAGAGTTTGCAAAGGCTTTATTTCCGATGAAAAAAACTCTGACAATATTCCTGCAAAGTTACAGCCTTTTGCGGATAAAGACAAAATATCATCTGTATCTGCAATTACAGCCGAACAGAAAAAACTTTTTGTGAATGCTCTTAAAGCCGTAGGAGCAAATCAAAGAATCGCACTTGCTCTTAATTTATTATGCGATTATGACGCAAAGAAAATTGCCGATGTTTTAAAAATTTCTGAAGATAAAGTGCAAAATTCTCTTGATTACGGCAGAGAAAATGTAAAAAAACAGTTAAGACTGTCAAACGGAAATTTCAGTAAAAGAGATATTGTTTTCTTAATGACGGCATCATCGGATATAGTTAAAAGCGCTGCGTCACAGAAAAAACTTTCCGATACTGCCGAAAAAGCAGTTGATGATATAGTGCTGTCTTTGGCTAAACCGCAAAAATCGGATAAAAAGAAAGCGTGGATTGCAATTTCAGCCGTTGCTGTTTTTCTTATTGCTGTTATAGTTGTTTTTGCCGTAACTTCAAATAAAAATAACAGTACCCCATCAGCTACGGATGCTTCTGTAACTGCCGGAACAAATACATCTGCCACCATAGGCACCGATGAGGCAAAGGGTACTCATCACGCAGAGATTAATATTCGTGATTACGGTGTAATTAAGGTTGAGCTTGACGGTGATGTTGCTCCGATTACGGTTGCAAACTTTATAAATCTTGCAAACAGCGGTTTTTATAACGGACTTACATTCCACCGTATTATTGACGGATTTATGATGCAGGGCGGCGACCCGTTAGGAAACGGTACAGGCGGTTCGGATAACACAATCAAGGGTGAATTTTCGCAGAACGGCGTAGAAAATAACCTTTCACATACAAGAGGTGCGATTTCTATGGCTCGTTCAACAGATATGGACAGCGCAAGTTCACAGTTCTTTATTGTTCAGTCAGACAGCACATATCTTGACGGTCAGTACGCTTGCTTCGGATATGTAACCGACGGTATGGATATTGTCGATAAAATCTGTAAAAATGCGGTAACAACCGACAGCAACGGTTCTGTAGACGCAGAAAATCAGCCTGTTATAAATTCAATTAAAATTACAGATTAAAACTAAACGGACTTGATTTTTTTCAAGTCCGTTTTTAGGTTATTGCCTTAGAGTTTATTTCAATGTTTGTGTAACTTTAATAAAAACATTACGATATAAAAAGGAGGTAAACGCTTGAAAATATTGGTAGATGCAGACGCTTGTCCCGTTGTAAAACAAGTTGAAAAGATTGCGAAAAAGCTCAGAGTGCCTGTCATTTTGCTTTGCGATACAAACCACATTCTTTCATCAAATTACAGTGAAATTAAAGTAATCGGTGCAGGCGCCGACGCTGTTGACATTGCACTTGCAAATCTTTGTCAAAGCGGAGATATTGCTGTTACGCAGGATTACGGAGTTGCGGCTCTTGTACTCGGCAAAGGCGGCTATGCAATTCATCAGTCGGGAAAAATATTTACAAACGAGAATATCGACGGACTTTTAATGGAGCGGCATATCAACAAAAAGGCAAGAATGTCATCTTCAAAAAATCATCTCAAAGGGCCTAAAAAGCGTACTAAAGAGGACGATTTAAGGTTTGAATCGGCATTTGAAAGTCTTTTATGCGGAATATTGTCACACGATTTAAAATAAAGAACGCAAAATAGAAAATATTGTCTTAATTTTCTTTACAAAACAGGCATTTTATAGTATTATTATAGTAATTATATTACACAGTGGGGTGTTAAGTTATGAAACCAAAATACAATAGAATTTTATTAAAACTTTCAGGCGAATCACTTGCAGGTGATCAGAAAACAGGTATCGACTTCGACAAAGTTGTTGAAATATGTAAACCAATCAAAAAGTGCGTAGACGCAGGCGTTCAGGTAGGTATCGTTGTTGGCGGCGGTAACTTCTGGAGAGGCAGAAGTTCAGGTGATATGGACAGAACAAGAGCAGACCATATGGGTATGCTTGCAACTGCAATCAACGCTCTCGGCGTAGCAGACGCACTTGAGCAGCTCGGCTGCGTAGTAAGAGTTCAGACCGCTATTTCAATGCGCCAGGTTGCAGAGCCTTACATTCGCAACAAGGCTATGTGCCATCTCCAATCAGGCAAGGTTGTAATCTTCGGCTGCGGTACAGGTAACCCGTTCTTCAGCACAGACACAGCTGCCGCTCTTCGTGCAAACGAGATTGAGGCTGACATTATGATGAAAGCTACAATGGTTGACGGCGTATATGACAGCGACCCTAAAACAAATCCAAACGCTAAGAAGTACGATGTTGTTTCTTTCCACGAGGTTCTCAACAAGGACCTTGCGGTAATGGACAGCACAGCAGCTTCACTTTGTAAGGACAACAAGCTCCCTGTTCTTGTTTTCAGCCTTGAAGACCCTGAGAATATTTATCGTGCGGTATGCGGTGAAAACATCGGTACTGTAGTTGATGCTATAGACTAATATTTTATGATGAATTAACGGAGGAAACATTATGCAAACACAGATTAAAAAGGCTTCTGAATCAATGGAGAGAAGAGTATCTCATATGCAGCAGGAGTTTTCTGAAATCAGAGCCGGCAGAGCAAACCCCGGTGTACTCGATAAGGTAAAGGTTGATTATTACGGTGCACCTACTCCTGTAAATCAGCTTGCGGCAGTTTCTGTAACAGAGGCAAGAACTCTCACCGTTCAGCCTTGGGATATGTCTGTTTTAAGACAGATTGAAAAGGCTATTCTTACATCTGACATCGGTATTAACCCACAGAACGACGGTAAGGTTATCCGCCTTGTATTCCCGCCTCTTACAGAGGACAGAAGAAAGGAAATCGTAAAGGACATTATGAAGATTTCCGAAGATACAAAGGTACAGGTAAGAAATGTTCGCCGTGACTTAATCGACAAACTTAAGGCTATGAAGAAGAGCGGCGAGCTTACAGAGGACGATTTAAAGCAGGGGGAAAAGAAAGCGCAGGAGCTTACAGACAAGTATATCAAGAATATAGACACAATTTCAGCCGCAAAGCAGAAAGAAATTTTGGAGATGTAATATGGCTTTTTGGAATTCAAAGTCTGAAGAAGCTAAAAAAACGGATATAATTTTACCCGAACACATAGGTATTATAATGGACGGTAACGGCAGATGGGCAAAAAAGCGCAGTCTGCCTCGTTCTGTCGGACATCGTGAGGGCGCAAAAACTTTCAGAAAAATCACAAGATATTGCTCGGACATCGGTATAAAATATCTTACCGTTTATGCTTTTTCAACTGAAAACTGGAAACGCCCGGAGGATGAAGTCAGCGCTCTTATGAAACTTTTTAAGTCTTACCTTAACGAGGCACTTGAGGACTTCAAAGATGACAGCATTGTTGTAAAATTTATCGGAGATAAATCTCATTTCAGTTTAGATTTGCAAAATCTTATGATTGAAAACGAGGAAAGTTCAAAAGACCGTGACGGTATGGTGCTTAATATTGCTATGAATTACGGCAGCCGTGACGAAATTGTGCGTGCCGTTAAAAATATAAGCACAGATGTAAAAAGCGGTAAGATTGATGTTGAAAATATTGACGAAACGCTTTTTTCAAATTATCTTTATACCGCCGGTCAGCCCGATCCCGATTTGATTATCAGACCGAGCGGTGAATACCGAATTTCAAACTTTATGCTATGGCAGGCTGCTTATACCGAGTTTGTCATAATGAATAAGCTCTGGCCTGATTTTGAAAAATCGGACCTTGACGAGGCTATTAATATATACTCTCAACGCAACAGGCGCTTTGGAGGAGTATAAAGAAGCAGGTAGATCAGTTATGAAATCATTAAAAGCAAGACTTCTTACAGCGGTTGTCGGCATTTCCATAATTTTAGTTTTGCTGTTTTTGGGAGAAATACAGCCGCTCGTAATCGCCTTTGCGGTAGCTGCGGTTACGGCGTTTATGACAGGCGAATACTTACACGCTAACAAGCTGTTGAAAAAATATTTTATTTCGGTTCCGTGCATACTATTTGCAGCAGTAATTCCCATAGTATTAAATACGGGCTTGGTATATCCGATTATTGCCGTTTTTATGATAGTGGGGTTTGCTATGCTGATATATAATCACAAGCAAATCAATTATCTTGACTTTGCGTATGCGATGTTCGGCACACTTCTTATCACATTCGGAATGAGTGCGTTTTCGGCTCTTTGCCTTAATTGCAAGCCGTTGAGTTTTTACTTTGCAACTATTTTTTCACTTCCTTGGATGGCGGACGCAGGCGGATTTTTTATCGGCGCAAGCTTTGGCAAACATAAACTTTGTCCGAATGTCAGCCCTAAAAAAACGGTTGAGGGCGCAGTCGGCGGAGTAATTTTCTGCGTATTGACTGCCGTTGTACTCGGTTTGCTCTTTGCGTTTGTAATTGCTCCCGAATATAAGTTTAACTTTGTTGCTCTTATCATTCTCGGTGTTGTTGACGCCGTGGTTTCTATTTTCGGCGACTTGAGTTTTTCTCTTATCAAGAGAAGTGTAGGCATTAAGGACTACAGTTCTGTGTTCCCCGGTCACGGCGGTATGCTCGACAGATTTGACAGCATTATTTTTACCGCTCCTGTTATGCTTGCAATCAATCAGTTTTTGCCTTTTGCTACGGTGGTGTAAATTATGATTAAAAATATTTCCATTTTAGGTTCAACAGGTTCAATCGGTACTCAAACGCTTGATGTTGTCGATAAACTTAATTTGAATGTTACAGCGCTTACCGCAAATTCAAATGTAAAGCTAACGGAACAGCAGATAAGAAAGTATAAGCCGCAGATTGCAGTGCTTTTTGACGAAGAAAAAGCAAAAGAATTACAGCTTGCGGTCAAAGATACCAATACAAAAGTTCTCGGTGGAATGGACGGACTTATTGCGGCGGCAACCGAAAAAAGCTGCGAACTTGTACTTAATTCCGTTGTGGGAATGGTAGGCTTGCTGCCCACAATTGCGGCGGCAAATGCCAAAAAAGACATTGCGCTTGCAAATAAGGAAACTCTTGTTGCGGGCGGACATCTTGTTACGGATGCTGTCAGGGATAATAATGTAAGGCTTTTGCCTGTTGACAGCGAGCACTCGGCAATTTTTCAGTGCTTGCAGGGGATGCCGCAGAATAAGGCGCTTAAAAAGCTGATACTTACGGCATCGGGCGGTCCTTTCTTTGGCAGAACCCGTGACGAACTTAAAAATGTTACGGTAGAGCAGGCTCTTAATCATCCGAATTGGAGTATGGGTGCTAAAATCACCATAGACTCTGCTTCAATGATGAATAAGGGACTTGAAATTATAGAGGCAAGCAGACTTTTTGATGTTGAGGGCGACAGAATTGATGTTGTGGTTCACAGAGAAAGTATAATCCATTCGCTTGTTGAGTATGACGATAATTCGGTTATCGCTCAACTCGGCTTGCCCGATATGCGTATTCCTATTCAGTATGCGGTTACATATCCCGACCGTTATGAGTCGCCTGTGGGCGAGCTTAAACTTGCGGATATTGCCAAAATGACATTTTTTGAGCCTGATTACAAGACCTTTGAATGTCTTACAGCATGCAAGAAAGCCCTTGATACAGGCGGTACGGCTACGGCTGTGGTAAACGGCGCAAATGAAGAGGCAAACGCTTTATTCCGTCAGGGAAAAATATCTTTCCTTGAAATCGGCAGTCTTGTTACGGAATCATTAAATGCCGTAAAGACAATTAATCAAAAAAATGTTGAGGATGTTCTGAACGCAGACGCACTTGCAAGAGAGTTTGTACGCAGAACGGTAAACAAATAATTAGATTTTGCGGAATTTTTATCTGGAGTTGATTGACCAAATATGCAAATATTAGTAACTATAGCCTTGGTAGTAATTGCGGTGCTGCTTTTTGAGCTGATTATAGGATTACATGAGTTCGGACATTTCATTACGGCAAAGCTTTCGGGCATTAAGGTAAATGAATTTGCACTTGGAATGGGGCCAAAGCTTTTTAGTTTTAAAAAGGGCGAAACTCAGTATTCCCTCAGGCTTTTCCCGATTGGCGGATATTGTGCAATGGAGGGCGAGGACGAAGACAGTCCCGAGCCACGCTCGTTTAATAATGCAAAGGTCTGGAAACGAATGATAGTCATTATTGCTGGTGCGGTAATGAATATAATTCTTGGCATAATTTTTTCTTTTATAATGGTCATTCCGCAGGAGGCATACTCTTCTACGACTGTTGAACAGTTTGACCCTCGCTCTTATTCCGCAAACTGCGGTTTACAGATCGGCGATAAAATCGTTAAGGTCAACGGATATGATATTTACAATTCAAAGGATTTATCTTTTTCGTTTGCAGGTGTAAACTGTGAAAATGTTGACGGTAAGTCTGTATCCGTATATAAGCAGGACTGCGCAAATGCAATCTGTACGGAGTACAGTAAAATCGCAACCGATAAAAAGCCCGATGACGATACACTCCTGAAACTTTACAATATCACAACCGACGGTTGTACGGCGGTGAATAATTCTGCCGACAAAACCGAGGCTAAAAAGGTGATGGACGATACCGTCAAAAAACTTTATGATACAATCGGTGTAACAGACTATACTCTCCCGACAATTACCGAAAAAGATACCCGTCAGCGTTATACTGCAACCGTTACGGTAATAAGGGACGGCAAAGAAGTTGAGCTAAACGATGTTCAGTTCTTTACTTACTATAAAAACGAAGAGGATAAAGAGGCAGATAAGCCGTCGGTTTCTCTTGATTTTTATGTTGAGCCAATTGACAAGACATTCACTTCTGTAATTAAACAGGGATTTTCCGAAGCTTTGTCAGTCGGCAGAATGGTATGGCAGTCGGTTGTATGGATTGCGCAGGGCAGATTTGGATTTAAAGATATGTCAGGTCCTGTCGGCATTGCATCTGCGGTAACACAGGTTGCCTCACAGGGACTTGAAACAAACTTCGGTTCTGCGGTATTTAATATTTTAAATGTAATGACCTTGATTACAATAAATCTCGGTATATTCAATATGCTCCCGTTCCCGGCACTTGACGGCGGAAGATTTTTGCTTTTGCTTATTGAGTGGATATTCAGAAAGCCAATACCGAGAAAGGTTGAGAAATATATTAATGCGGCAGGCTTTATTATTCTTATGGGATTTATGGTTGTTGTAACCTGTAAGGATATATGGCAGTTGTTTACCGGACAGCTAAGCCTGTAGCACAGGAGGAATTACAGTGGGAAGTAAAAAACAAGTTAAGGTCGGCAATGTGCTTGTCGGCGGTGGCGCACAAGTAAGCGTTCAGTCAATGCTGAATGTACCGTCAACTGATATTGAGGGTTCGGTTAAACAGGCGGTTGAACTTGAAAAAGCAGGTTGTCAGATTATAAGAGCCGCTATTCCTAACAAGGATGCGGTTAAACTTATTCCGGCATTAAAGCAGGCTCTTACAATTCCCGTTGTTGCTGACATACATTTCGATTACAAATTAGCGCTTGAGGCTTGTGCCGCAGGTGTTGATAAAATTCGTATCAATCCCGGCAATATCGGTTCTGATGACAGGGTAAAGGCAGTTGCAGACGCTTGCCGTCAGAGAAATATTCCTATCAGAATCGGTGTAAACTCAGGTTCACTTGAAAAGGAAATTCTTGCAAAGTACGGTCACCCCACACCGCAGGCGCTTTGCGACAGTGCGCTTTATCATGCGTCTTTGCTTGAAAAATTCGATTTTAACGATATTGTTCTTTCAATGAAAAGCTCAACCGTTCCGTTTATGGTTAAGGCTTATGAGCTTGCAAACGAGCAGTGCGACTATCCGCTCCACCTTGGCGTTACCGAGGCAGGTACCGAACGAATGGGCATCATAAAATCAGCCGCAGGTATCGGTTCGCTTTTGCTCCATGGCATAGGCGACACAATCAGAGTTTCTCTTACGGCTGACCCTGTAAAGGAAATCTATGCCGCTAACGATATTTTAAAAGCGCTCGGACTTAAAAAGAGCGGTGTGCAGTTTGTATCCTGCCCGACTTGCGGCAGAACACGAATTGACCTTGTAAAAATTGCGGGAGAGGTTGAAAACAGACTTAAAGACTGTAAAAAGAATATCAAAGTAGCTGTAATGGGCTGTGTTGTAAACGGCCCCGGAGAAGCAAGAGAGGCCGACATTGGTATTGCAGGCGGTGACGGCTGCGGTCTTGTATTCAAAAAAGGTGAAGTAATTAGAAAAGTTCCCGAGGAGCAGCTTGTTGACGCTCTTATGGATGAAATCGATAAATTATAATTCTTATAAGGAAGAATATGAAAACACTCGGAGAAGTCTTTAATCCGTATCTTGCGGATAAACCGCTCGCTGATGATATATCATCAGCCGAGCTTTTAAAACTTAATATTAACAGTAATAATCGCTCAATCACAATGACTGCCAAATTTGGCGGTCTTGTGTTGAGGGATAACCTTTTTGCTGCCGAAAAACAAATTTCCAAATCTGAATTAAATCTCGGCTCTGTCAGAATTAATCCGATTTATGATTCTAAACTTTTTTCAGCAGATTATTTTCCTGAGCTGTATAAGGCGGTTAAGCGTGATATTCCGAGTATTAACGGCACACTTAACAACGCATTTGTTACCTATGAGGAAGGTAATTTGCAAATCACACTTAATAACGGCGGCAAAAGCCTTTTAGATGCCAAGGGTTTTGACAAGGCTCTTAAAAGGCTTGTTGCAGAGGAATTTTCGCTTGAAATCAACATTATATATACAGGTACGCTTGAAGTTGACGGACAGAGCGAAGAATATATGCAGGCAATGAAAAATGCCGCAGAAAAAATCGAAAGACAAAAGATTGAAGAAAGCGTGCACGATACTGCGAGCAATGAGGCTGTTACAAAAGCTGTAAAGGAAAAGAGAAATTCCGATGCAGTGCAGGAAATTGAAGTGCGGGAGGGCAAGTTTTTGCTGCCGCAGATTGTTGAAGCCTCAATAAAACCTTTTTACGGCAGGTCTATACGAGGTAAAATCGAGCCAATCAGCACAATTGTTGCCGACACAGGCAGAATAGTCGTATGGGGCGATATTTTTGATATTGAAAAAAAGGTAACAAAGTCGGGAGATAAAAATATTTTTGTAATCGACATTACCGACTATTCGGGTTCTACATCCGTAAAAGTTTTCGGAACAATCAAAGACACCGCAATTCTCGATAACCTGAAAAAAGGTGACACTGTAGTTGTTCAGGGCGATGTCGAATATGACCGCTACGCAGGCGAGCTTATGCTTATTGCAAGGTCAATCGGCACTGCAAATAAGGTTAAGGTTGTGGATAAAGCGGAGGAGAAGCGTGTCGAACTGCATTTGCATACGAATATGTCGCAGATGGACGCAGTAACCTCGGCAGGCGACCTTGTAAAAAGAGCCGCTGATTGGGGACACCCGGCAGTTGCAATCACAGACCACGGTGTTGCACAGGCTTTCCCTGACGCTATGAAAGCCGCCGATAAAATTAATAAAGACGGCGAAAAAATCAAGGTTATTTACGGCACAGAGGCTTACTTTATGGATGACCTTGTAGAATCTGTTTCGGGCAAAAGCGAAGAACCGCTTGACGGCACATTTATCTGCTTTGATATTGAAACTACCGGTCTTTCCGCAAATCGTGACAAAATCACAGAAATCGGTGCCGTAAAGGTTGAAAACGGACAGATAACCGATACTTTTTCAACTTTTGCAAATCCGGGTATGCCGATTCCCGCAAAGATAACCGAGCTTACGGGCATTACCGACGCTATGGTAAAAGACGCACCGTCACAGAGCGAGGCGGTTAGCGCATTTCTTGAATTTGCAGGCGACAATGTGCTTGTTGCGCATAATGCACCGTTTGATACCTCGTTTATCCGTAAGGCTTGCGAAAATTTGAACAGGGAGTACAACTACACTTCCATTGACACCGTTGCAATTTCAAGAGCCATTTTGACCGATATTAAAAACTGCAAGCTGGATACTGTTGCAAAGTATTTGCGACTTGGCGACTTTAATCATCACCGTGCAACCGACGATGCGGAAATGCTTGCAAGAATTTTTATAAATCTTTGTACCCGTCTTAAAGATGACTACAATATTACAAAAACCAACGAAATCAATACACAGATTGCAGGCGGCGGTGACTTCAAAAAACTGCCGACTTATCACCAAATAATTCTTGTAAAGAATTTAACGGGTCTTAAGAATTTGTATAAATTGATTTCTTACGCTCATCTCACATATTTTTATAAAAAACCGAGAATACCTAAGAGTGAGCTTGTTAAGCACCGTGAGGGACTTATAATCGGCTCGGCTTGTTGTGCAGGTCAGCTGTATCAGGCTATACTTCTCGGAAAGCCGTGGCCTGAAATAAAAGCAATTGCATCATTTTATGACTACCTTGAAATTCAGCCTGCGGGAAACAATAATTTTATGATTCGTGAGGGCAGATTTGCCAATGAGGCAGAACTCCACGAAATTGATAAGACTATAGTAAAACTCGGAAAAGAACTCGGCAAGCCTGTTTGTGCTACTTGCGATGTCCATTTTATGGACCCGAAGGACGCCGATTACAGAAAAATTCTTATGGCGGGTCAGGGCTTTAAAGATGCCGAAGACCAAGCTCCGCTTTACCTTAGAACCACAGCGGAAATGCTCAAAGAATTTGAGTACCTCGGCAAAGAAAAGGCATACGAAGTGGTTGTAACAAATCCACGCAAAATTGCCGATATGTGCGAGTCGATAAGACCTATTCCGAAGGGAACTTTCCCGCCTAACATTGAGGGTGCGGAGGAAGAACTCGTTTCTATCACATGGGAAAGGGCAAAGGAAAAATACGGTGACCCTCTTCCTGAAATTGTTAAGGCTCGTCTTGACAAAGAACTTAATTCAATTACAACCTACGGTTTCTCCGTACTTTATATGACCGCTCAAAAACTCGTTGCCGACAGCGAGGCACACGGTTATCTTGTAGGTTCCAGAGGTTCTGTAGGTTCGTCATTCGTTGCGACAATGTCGGGTATTTCCGAAGTAAATCCGCTTTGTCCGCACTATATATGCCCAAAATGTAAACACAGCGAATTTATTACAGACGGCAGTTACGGTTCTGGTTTTGATATGCCGCCAAAGAATTGCCCTGAATGCGGCACTCTTATGGACCAGGACGGTCACGAAATTCCGTTTGAAACATTCCTTGGATTTAAAGGCGACAAAGTGCCTGATATTGACCTTAATTTCAGCGGTGAGTATCAGTCAAAATCGCACAGATACACGGAGGAACTGTTCGGTAAAAACAATGTGTTTAAGGCGGGTACTATTTCTACCGTTGCGGAAAAAACCGCTATCGGCTATGTAAAGGGTTATGCCAACGATAAGGGTATGATTCTTCATAAGGCTGAAATCAAGCGACTTGCTCTCGGCTGTACGGGCGTTAAGCGTACAACGGGTCAGCACCCGGGCGGTATGGTTGTTGTACCGAGAACAAGCGAAGTTTACGACTTCTGTCCTGTTCAGCACCCTGCAAACGATATGAAGTCCGACAATATTACCACTCACTTCGACTTCCATTCTATTCACGATACAATTACAAAACTTGATGAGCTCGGACACGATGTTCCGACAATTTATCACTATCTTGAACTTTATACTGGTATTCCCGTTATGAAAGTATCAATGAGTGACCCCGAGGTTATGAGCCTGTTTACATCAACCAAAGCTCTCGGTGTAACTCCCGAAGATATAGGCTCAGAAACAGGTACATTCAGCTTGCCCGAATGCGGCACTTCCTTTGTACGAGGAATGTTGGTAGAGGCTAAGCCAAAAACATTTACCGACCTTTTGCAGATTGCAGGTTTGTCACACGGAACAGGTGTATGGCTTGGCAATGCGCAGGAGCTTATTCATAATCATACCTGCGATATTTCAAGCGTTATCGGTACTCGAGATTCCATTATGACTTACCTTATGCATAAGGGACTTGAGCCGGGTATGGCATTTAAGATAATGGAAATTGTCCGTAAAGGTAATGCGACAAAATTGCTTACCGAAGAACATTTCAAGGCGATGAGAGATAACAATGTTCCCGAATGGTACATTGATTCCTGTATGAAAATTCAGTATATGTTCCCGAAAGCCCACGCCGCCGCATATATGATTTCTACATTGCGACTTGGCTGGTACAAGGTGCATAAGCCTGTTGAATATTACGCAGCTTACTTTACGGTACGAAGCGAAAACCTTGACGGTGTTGTGCTTATGCAGGGACATCAGGCTGTTAAAAACAGAATGAAACTTATAAAGCAAAAGCAAAGCGCCCACGAATCGTCTACAAAAGAAGATCAGGAGTACGCTACACTTCAGATTGTAAATGAAATGCTTGCAAGAAAAATTGAAGTTCTGCCTGTTGACATTTACAAATCCGAGGCTAAAATGTTCAAGGTTGAGGACGGCAAAATAAGACTTCCGTTTTCAACAATTCCCGGACTTGGCGAAAGCGCCGCAATATCTCTCGCTGAATCGGGAAAGGTAAATACATACCTTTCCATTGAAGAAATGCAGATAAAGACAAAGGTTTCCAAGTCTATTATTGAGTCGCTGAAAAATATCGGTGCACTTGAGGGACTTCCGGAAAGCTCACAGATGTCATTGTTTTAAGGAGTGGCGTAATAAATGAAAAAACTTTTTACATTAAAAAATGTACTGATTTGCATTCTTTTACAATATTTTGCTGTTTGTAAAGGATAATTTCAGTGTGGTATGGAACGCAATTTGTATGCTTGCGTCTATTCTGACACCGTTTGTAATAGGATTTTTGTTTGCGTATATTTTGAATTTTCCTTACAAATTCTTTTATTCAAAAGTATTCGGATTTTTGAAAAACAAAAAGCTTTTTTTGCTAAAATGCGCAAACCGTTATCTATAATTTGCACATATACGGCGGTAATTGCCGTACTCGGATTTTTGATTGCCATTCTTGTTCCGCAGATCGGCGACAATATTTCGAGCCTTGTTGAAAGAGTGCCGTCATATTTTAATTCAGTATATGAATGGCTTTCAAGCGTTGCCGAATGGGCTAATAAGACTTATAATGCAAACATTGATATTGACGCATCTTTTGCTCAACTCGGCAAAGAGATTGCAAAGAATTTAAACGGCACTACAATTGCAAATTTCTCAAAAAATGTGTTGTTTGATACTCTTCTACCTATGATTACAAACACCACGGCGGGAATTTATAACTTTATTATGGGTATTGTAATTTCCGTTTACTTCCTGTCAGCAAAGGAAATGTTGTGCAGACAGGTAAAGCGCCTTGCCGTTGCGTTTATTCCGATAAAATTCTTGCCTAAAGTTTATGAGATTGTCGATATTACCGATACAAAATGCGGTAGATTCCTTGTTGGCGACATTATTGACGCCGCTTTTATCGGAGTGCTCACATTCATTACAATGTCTATTTTCCAATTGCCATATGCCGCATTGATTGCGGTTCTTATAGGCGTAACAAATATTATTCCTTTTTTCGGACCTTTCATAGGTGCAATCCCGAGTGCTATTATTCTTTTCCTTGAAAGCCCGTGGGATATGATTATATTCATTGCGATTGTATTTGTTATTCAACAGCTTGACGGCAACCTTTTCAAGCCGAAGATTATCGGCAGTCAGGTCGGACTTTCAAGCTTCTGGGTACTTTTCAGCGTTATCGTCGGCGGAAGTTTATTCGGTATGGTAGGCTTTATTTTAGGTACTCCTATATATGCGGTTATTTATACGCTGATCGGCAAAAGAGTTAAAAACGCTATTGACAACAAAGGCAAAATCGCTCAGGAGGCACTTGACTTTGAGGTGCTGAATTATGTAAAGATTGCCACAGAACAAAAGAAGATAAGAGAAGAAAAGGAAAACGCTCAAAAGGAAAAGCTTTTGAAGTTTATCAAACCCGATAAACATACAAATTCCGAAAGCGATGACGATAATAAAGACGACAAAGAATAATATTTATTTTGCAGAGCAGTAAAATTGTTTGCTGCTCTGTAATTAAAAATATTTTTGTTATAAAATTGACAAGTACATTTTTATATGTTATTATATTAGCATATTAGCACGCTAAAGCGTTTTATAAAGAGGTTTTTATGAAAAAGAATTTAAAAATTACCCCCGAAGGAATGAAAGATTTTCTTTTTGCGGAGTGTTCGGCAATGGACGATGTATGCGGCAAAATAGAAAAGGTATTTACAAAGGGTGGTTTTAAGAAAGTAATCACACCGGGCATTGAATTTTACGATATTTTTTCAATGGAATGCAGCGGAATTGACCAGCAGTCAATGTTTAAGTCGGTAGACAATAAGGGCAGACTTCTTGTAATGCGTCCCGATTCAACACTTCCGATTGCAAGAATGGTGTCGTCAAGACTTAAAAACAGCATTATGCCTGTAAGACTTTACTATAAGCAGGCAGTGTACAGAAATAACCCTACTCTTATGGGCAGAAGAAATGAATTTATGCAGATGGGCGTTGAATTGCTCGGCGTAAAGGGCAAGAGGGCAGACCTTGAGGTGCTCTCTACAGCAATCAGAGCGATTATGAGCGTAGCTGACGATTTCAGAATCGAGCTTGGACACGCACAGGTATTTAACGCACTTATCAGTGAAATAGATATTGACGAGGATTTCAAAGAGAAAATCAGAGTTACCATTGAGGGCAAAAACTATTCTGCTCTTAATAACCTGCTTGACAAACTTGAGCCTTGCAAGGCTGTAACCGCTATCAGAAGTTTGCCGTCGCTCTTTGGCGGTGACGAAGTGTTTGACAAGGCAACAGAGCTTTGCAGCGGCACAAAAGCTGTTGACGCACTTAATTATTTACATACACTCTACGATTTGCTTAAAACTCTCGGACTTGGGGACAAACTCATTGTTGACCTCGGTCTTGTGCAGAGAAACGATTATTATACAGGTTTTGTTTTCTGCGGATATATTTCAGGCATAGGCGACGCAGTTCTTTCGGGCGGCAGATATGACGATCTTCTTTCTGAATTTGACGCTCCTATGGGCGCAGCAGGCTTTGCTATTGACACAGACGCAATCACAGAAAAATTGCTTTCCGATAAAAACACAAGCTATACTGATGTACCCGATGTTCTTGTATATGCAAATGACGGTGCGGAGATTAAAGCAATCAACGCTGTTGCCGATATGCAGAAAAACGGAATTAACGCCCGTTTCTGCGTGCTCGAAACTCTTGAAGAGGCAAAGGCTTTTGCAGAAAAAATGGGTATAGACAAAGTACAAATAATCGGCTAAAGTACGAAAGGATTTTCTAAATGAAACCATTAAGAATAGCTCTTACAAAGGGCAGACTTGAGAAAACAACTATTGAGCTTTTTCAAAAAATCGGTTACAACTGTGACGAGGTTATCAATAAGGGCAGAAGATTGATTCTTCCGATTGGTGACAACGACTTTGAGGTTGTGCTTGCAAAGGCGGCCGATGTTATTACATATGTTGAGCACGGTGTGTGCGACCTCGGTGTTGTAGGTAAAGACACAATTCTTGAGAACGGCAATTCTTTTTACGAGTTGCTTGACTTAGGCTTTGGCAAATGCAGATTTGCCCTTGCTACTAAAAAAGGCACAGATTTTTACAGTGGCTACAACACAAAGACTATTGCAACTAAATATCCGAATGTAACCCGTGCATTTTTTGACGATAAAAATATGGATGTCAGAATTATTAAAATCGAAGGCTCTGTAGAGCTTGCTCCGCTTGTCGGACTTTCTGACGGCATTGTTGATATTGTAGAAACAGGTTCAACACTCAAGGCAAACGGACTTGAGGTTATTGAGTGGGTAACTGAAATTTCGGCAAGACTGATTGCAAACACTGCAAGCCTCAAACTTCGCAAGGCAGAAATTGAGGAACTTCAAAAGAAACTGGAGGCTGTAACAAAATGATTACTACTGTAATTGCTGACGGCAAAAAGGAATATGATTTTATAGAATTGCTCAAGAGCAGAGCGCAAAATTCAGACAAGAATGTTATTCCGATTGTGTCTGAAATCATTGAAAATGTTAAGACAAACGGCGACAAGGCGGTATATGACTACACCGTTAAATTTGACGGCAAAGCACCTGAAAAGGCAGAGATTTCTGCTGATGAAATCGACGCCGTAATTTCTGAATGTGACCCTAAATATATCGAAACAGTAAGAAAAGCCGCAAAGAATATTGAGGATTTCCATAAGCGCCAGGTTCAGCAGAGCTGGCTTACCACAAAGAATAACGGCGTTATTATGGGACAGCGTATCAGAGGTTTGAAGCGTGTCGGCATCTATGTTCCCGGTGGTACAGCTGCGTATCCGTCATCTGTACTTATGAATGCAATTCCTGCGAAAATTGCAGGTGTTGAGGAAATTGTAATGTGCACACCTCCTATGAAAAACGGCAAGCCAAACCCAAATATTCTTGCAGCCGCCAAACTTGCGGGTGTTGACAGAATTTTCCTTATGGGCGGCGCACAGGCTGTTGCTGCTATGGCATACGGCACAGAGAGCGTACCTAAGGTTGACAAGATTGTAGGTCCGGGCAATATCTTTGTTGCCACAGCCAAAAAACTTTTGTACGGTACAGTTGATATTGATATGATTGCAGGCCCGAGCGAAATTCTTATTATTGCCGATAAATCGGCTAATCCTAAGTTCCTTGCCGCCGACCTTATGAGCCAGGCAGAGCACGACAAACTTGCGTCTGCAATTCTTCTTACAGACTGCGAAGAACTTGCAAATCAGACTGTAAAAGAGCTTGAAAGACAGGTTCAGACCCTTTCGAGAAATGAAATTATAAATTCTTCACTTGACAATTTCGGTGCGATTATTGTGTGCAGTGATATGAAACAGGCCGTACTTTTCGCAAACGAGCTTGCTCCGGAGCATCTCGAAGTATGCTGTGAAAATCCGATGGAGTATGTAGGCAAACTCGACAACGCAGGTTCGGTATTCCTCGGCAACTATTCACCTGAACCTCTCGGCGACTATTTTGCAGGTCCTAACCATGTTCTTCCTACAAGCGGTACAGCAAGATTTTTCTCACCGCTCTCGGTTGACAGCTTTGTTAAGAAATCAAGCTTTATCTGCTACACAGAAGAAGCATTAAGAAACGATGCGCAGGATGTAGTTCGCTTTGCGGACACAGAGGGACTTACAGCACACGCAAATTCAATCAAAGTCAGATTTGAGGACATTGATTTTGAATAAATGATTTTGAGTTAAAATGAATAGTGATTTGACAGAGTGTTTTGTCAAAAAATTATTTGATTTAAATTTACGGAAATTATTAAAATTTTGTAATATTTATTGTAAATCGTCTTTAAAAGGATATAATCATATAGACTGAGCTTTTAGGCTCTGTTTAGATAACTTATTTGAGGTGAGAAAATGCGCCAAACAGAAATCAGCCGTAAAACCAAAGAAACCGACATCAAGCTTTCACTTTGTCTTGAGGGCGGAGATATTTCAATTGACACAGGCATTGGATTTTTTGACCATATGCTCAATTCGTTTGCCACACACGCAGGCTTTGGTCTTGAACTTGAGGTTAAGGGCGATTTGTATGTTGACGAGCATCATACAGTTGAGGATACGGGTATAGTCCTCGGCAAGGCATTTTCTCAAATTTTAAAAGATAAATCTTCTATCGACCGTTTCGGCAGTTTTTATGTACCGATGGACGAGGCGCTTGCATTTGCCTCTGTCGATATAAGCGGCAGACCTTTCCTTGTATTTGACGCAGAATTTCCACAGGAAATGTGCGGTCAGTACAATTGTGCAATGACTGTTGAGTTTATGAGAGCACTTGCTTACAATGCAGGCGTTACTCTGCACATAAAGTCTTTGTACGGTGACAATTCTCACCATATTACAGAAGCAATTTATAAAGCGGTTGCTCACGCATTAAGACTTGCCGTAAAGGAAAATACCTCAAATAAACCTCTTTCCACTAAAGGAGTGTTATAAATGATTATTTTACCTGCAATAGATATTAAAGATGGTAACTGCGTAAGACTTTTTAAGGGTGATTACGCTACTGTAGAAAAGGTGTGCGACACACCTTATAAAGCGGCCGAACAGTTTAAAGCGGCAGGCGCACAGTATATGCATATGGTTGACCTTGACGGCGCTAAGGACGCTACTCTCGCAAATGCAGACCTCATCATTGATGTGGCAAAGCAGAGCGGACTTAAAGTAGAAGTCGGCGGCGGCATTCGTGATATGGGTGCTATTGAGCGCTACCTTAACAACGGCATCGACAAGGTTATATTGGGTTCGGCGGCTGTAAAAAATCCTGACTTTGTAATTGAGGCGGTAAAGGCTTTCGGCGACAAAATTGTGGTTGGCATTGACGCTAAAAACGGTATGGTTTGTGCCGAGGGTTGGATTGACGAATCGGAAATCAACTACATAGAGCTTGCAAAGCGTATGGAGGATATTGGCGTTGGTCAGATTGTGTTTACCGATATTGACCAGGACGGTACACTTGCAGGCCCTAATTTAAAGCAGCTTGACGACCTTGTTCACGAGGTAAACTGCCGAGTAGTTGCAAGCGGCGGCGTATCTGTTCTTAAAGACATAATTAACCTTGCGGAGCTTGATGTTTACGGCGCAATCTGCGGCAAGGCTATCTATACAGGCAACCTTGATTTGAAACAGGCTATTGAAATTACAAGCAAGATTTAAGGAAAACACTATGGAAAAAAATATTGATTTTGATAAATTTTTTGTGAAATCAGATTTAATTCCTGCAATTATTCAGGAAAAATCAACAGGCGAAGTGCTTATGCTTGCCTATATGAATAAAGAGAGTATGAAAAAGACCTTTGAAACAGGATACACATGGTTTTGGTCAAGAAGCCGTCAGGAGCTTTGGAACAAGGGCGCTACATCGGGACATCTTCAAAAAGTAATTGAAATTTTCGGAGATTGCGATGACGATACTTTGCTTATTACGGTTGAGCAGACAGGCGCAGCTTGTCACACAGGCAATCATTCCTGTTTTTATACACAATTAAAATAATATATAAAGGGTGAATACAAGTGAACGAGAATGAAATTCTTTCAGCACTTTATCAGACAGTTGTAAACAGACGAGATAATCCAAAGGAAGGTTCATATACTTGTTACCTGCTTGACAAGGGAATTGACAAAATTCTCAAAAAAGTAGGCGAGGAGTGCAGTGAAACAATCATTGCCGCAAAGAACGGCGACAACAGCGAAACTGTTTATGAGATTGCAGACCTTATTTATCATCTTACGGTTATGATGGTTCAGCAGAACATCCCTCTTGAAGATGTGCTTGCAGAGCTTGACAAGCGCAGCGAAAAGACAGGTAACTTAAAGAAGTTCCATACTGTTGATAAAAATTCCTGATAAAACAAAAACCCTATGGCAAATGTCATAGGGTTTAAAAATGTGTAAATTTTATTTATGCGGCAACCATATATTTTGAAAGCGCATTTGTAAAGCTTTCTGTCGGCTCGGAGCTTAAAACAAGCTCAACAGGCTTGTTAATATCTAACGAGAAAAATCCCATAATAGAGTGTCCGTCAATGGCGACATCGCCGTTTTTTATCATTATAGTTTCGTGGGGAAATTTTGTGAAAATTTCAAATACATCCATAATTTCTTTTTGACTTGTAATTGTAATCGGAATATTAAACATCTTATATCACCTCGTTAAAATAATAACAGCACTATAATACCATTTTTTTGACATTTATTCAATAACAAAATAAGCAATATTTTAAAATCCACATATTATACGAAAAAAAGGAAAATCAGTATGAATTTTAATATAATTACCCTCGGTTGTAAAGTAAACCAGTATGAATCACAGGCAATGCGTGAGGATCTTCTGAAAAACGGATTTGAACTTGCCAAGCCAAACACACCTGCCGATATTACTGTTGTAAACAGCTGCACAGTAACTTCGGTAAGCGACGCTAAAAACCGTAAGCTTATCAATAAAATCCGCAGAGAAAATCCTGACGGAATTATTGTGCTTACAGGCTGTATGCCGCAGGCTTTTCCCGACAGACAGGAAAATTTTGAGAATTGCGACATAGTGCTCGGAAACGCAAAAAGAGCGGAGCTTGTTCCCGCAATTTACGAATATATTGAAAATCATATGAAAAATGTTTTTATATCACCTCACCCTGTAAAAAACGAGAAATTTGAAGATTTATCCATATCTTCTCTCGGCGAGCATACAAGAGCATTTATAAAAATCGAGGACGGCTGTAACCGTTTTTGCTCATACTGCATTATTCCTTTTGCGAGAGGCAGAGTTCGTTCAAAGAGCATAGAGGCGCTTAAAGCCGAAGTGGAAAAAATCGCAAACAACGGTTATCTTGAGGTTGTGCTTGTAGGTATTAATCTTTCCGCATACGGTCAGGACGAGGGACTTAACCTTGCCGATGCCGTAGAATGTGTGTGCGCACAAGAGGGAATTGAGCGTGTCAGACTTGGTTCTGTTGAGCCGGAGCAAATGGACGAACCGATGATAAAAAAGGCTTGCCGCTCAACCTAAGTTTTGTCCACAGTTCCACCTTTCACTGCAGAGCGGCTGCGACAACACATTAAAAGCAATGAACAGACATTACGATACCGCCGAGTACAGCAAGATTGTATCTAACATCAGAAAGACATTTGACAATTCTTCAATAACCACCGATGTTATGGTAGGTTTTGCAGGCGAAACCGAAGATGACTTTAAAGATTCTATGAATTTTGTAAAGCAGACAGGCTTTGCAAAGGTACATGTGTTCCCGTATTCAAGAAGAAAAGGCACGGTTGCCGACAAAGCGCCTAACCAGATAGCGCCGAATATCAAGGAGCAGAGAGCCAAAGAGATGGGCGAGCTTGTTGCCGAGTCAAGAGCGGAATTTCTGAAAACACAGGTCGGTCTTACTGAGTCTGTGCTTATTGAGCGACTTCGCCACGGCTATCTTGAGGGTTACACAAAAAACTACACACCTGTTCATATTATATCCGACGACGAAAACCTTTGCGGTCAGATTGTGAATGTTAAAATTACTTCTGCCGAAGATGATTACTGTATGGGTACTGTTGTTTGATTTTCAGCATCTAAATTATTGCTCATAGCCTTTGTAAGATTAGCAATTTCCGTACTTGCGTTTTCGTCTTTAAGTGCGGAGTATGAGTAGAGCATAATTCCGCTGACTTTTTCGTTATTAACAGCTATTTTATATTCGTCGGCAAGAATATTGTTGCTGTAAAGCCAAGTGCCCTCGTCGGCATCGCTGTTTGCTTTATAGCCCGCCAATCCGACATATAGTTTTACCGATTTATTAATATCAAGCTCAGACCAAGCGGTGAGGGAATCTTCAAATGTCAATGCGGGATTGTCAAGGCTGTAATAAAGCTGCGGGCAGATATAGTCCACAAAACCTTTGCAGATACACCATGTCTTTACATCGGCGTAAATCTGTGCATTGTTGTCGATATTTCCCTGTGGGGAAATGCCGAATTCCACATCATCACTGATTTTATGTATTGCCCTGTAAGTATCACAAATCAGAGTGTTTACATTGGCAAGCCGCCAATTATCAATTGACATACAGTTCATTTCGCCTACGGTTTCCACATAATCGGCATATTCCGTATCGTCAAAATCACTGTCTTGCGTGGGATAAAAATAATCGTCAAATTGTATTCCGTCAACATCGTAATTTCTTACAATTTCGGTTACACCGTCGATTATAAGGTTTCGTGCCATTTTGTTTGCGGGATTTAAAAAAATTCCGTTTTCGGTTTCTTCGCCTATTTCATTGTCAATCATATACGGATTGGTTTCACTCAAGGCTTGCGGAGTACTGTCTGTGCTGATTCTGTACGGGTTCACCCATGCGTGAATATCAAGGTCAAGCTGTGAACAGACCTCGCACATTACCTCAAGTGCATCATAACCCGGATTTACTCCCTGTTCGCCGCTCAAAATGTGCGAATAAGGGAAAAACTTTGAATCGTACAGTGCGTCACAAAACGGACGGACTTGTACTATAAGCGTGTTAAATCCTGCATTCTTGCTGTTGATTGCTATGTTTTTAAATTTTTCTCTGAATGAGGCTTCACTTTTGTCCGTTTCGTTCTGCATATCAAGTTCTATGTAAGAAACCCACACGCCACGCATTTCTTTTTCGGCTTTTTTCGGCTGCTCATCGACTGCACTGTCGATTGTGGCAGTGTCAACCGTTGCGGTTGAGGTTGGTTTTACTTCGTTTTTCATCGAGTACGCTCGTGCAACAAGGGCAGTTATCAGCAGAACGGCAGATACAATTACAGGTGCAAGTTTTTTTACAGACATCTAAATCCTTCCTTTTGAGGTGTAATATGGAAATTTATTCACAATTGTTACTGATTTATCTTGTACTGATAAACCTTGTATCAATCATTGTAACAATATCAGATAAAGTAAAAGCAATTAAAAGAAAGTGGAGAATTCCTGAAAGCACCTTGCTTTTGCTTTCAGCGCTCGGCGGCAGTGTGTCTATGTATATAACTATGCTGATTATCCGCCACAAAACCAAACATCCGAAATTTATGATTGGTATTCCTGTAATTTTTGCACTTCAATGTATTTTAGTATTTCTGATATGGAGATATATTTATGTCTGATAAACTGATTTTTACCGTTCCAACCGAATATAACGGGGTGAATGCCCTTAGCTTTCTGCGCTCGTTCTGCGGACTTTCATCAAGAATGATAACACGATTAAAAGCGTGAAAAAAGACGGTATTTTGATGGACGGAAAAAATTTTGCGTACGATAGATACTGTGTCGGCAGGAAAAACTGTAGAAATCAGTCTGCCCGATGAAAAAAATCGGTATTGAGCCTGTCGAGGGCGAGCTTGACATTTTGTACGAAGACGACTATATTTTAATTGTAAACAAGCCGTATTCAATGCCTGTTCACCCTGTAAAACAGCACCAAAGCGACACGCTTGCCAATCTTGTGGCATTTTATGCACAGAGCAAAGGTAAGGAATTCACTTTTCGTGCAATCAACAGGCTCGACAAGGATACTTCCGGTATAGTTTTTATTGCCAAAGACCGATACACTGCAAATGCTGTAAAATTTGCTCTTAATAAAACATATATTGCAGTCTGCTCGGGAATTATAAATGAAAACGGCACTGTAAATGCACCGATTGCGTTAAAAAAGGACTCCAAAATGGTGCGAGAGGTCACATCAGACGGCGCACCGTCCGTTACGCATTACAAAGTCCTTGTAAAGGGCAAAGACTGCACGCTGGTAAGTCTTGTGCTTGAAACAGGCAGAACGCATCAGATTCGCTGCCATATGGCATACCTCGGTCATCCGCTTGAGGGCGATGATTTGTACGGAGGCAGACTTGATAAAATTCAAAGGCAGGCTTTGCACTGCGGTAAACTTGATTTTGTGCACCCGATAACAAAACAGCCGATTACTGTCACTGCGCCGATTCCCGATGATATGAAAAATATTTCTCGGGAAATAAATGCCGCTCTCGAAAACAACATTGTTTTATAAAGTGTCCGCATCGGTCGGCAGGTAGTTGTAAACTTCTTTGTATGACTCAAGCTGTGCCTCGTTTTCGGGCTTGCTCGGAATTAGCCCTGTGCAGTCGTAGGTTGAATAAGCGTTCGCCATTTGGTCAAGACAGCGCTCAAGATTTTTATTTGCGTTTGCAAATTCATTTTCTTTTGCCGCATTGTTTGTTTTATTTTTACTTTTCATAAAATCACCCCGTAGTTATTATTTTACGCAATGCCGTAATAATTCGGTGATATTTTTAATCTTGTCGGTGAAATGTCGCAAAGCGGCAAAAGGTTAGCCGTTTACGCAGAAAAAACTGTAAGTGCTAATTATATAGTATAAACCATAATATCTAAAAACATAACCTGTGTGAACAAGTATTTACACGATGCTTTACACACAGCTATTCTTAAAAGGAAAGTTAGCTAATACTAACTTAATGAAAATAACTTTAAAAGAAGTTAAGAAAATGATTAAAATTACAAATTTATCGGAAAACGAGTTAAAGAAGATTGGCTTGGCTTTTGCTGTGTTTCCCGACCGATGATTGCTAAGTTATAAAAATACAATTGGATAATTTACAACTTGCGTTTGCTGTGATATAATTTTATTAATTGATTTTTGTATTATTTTGCAGGGTACGGTGATAAAATGAAAAAAATCGCAGTCGGAATACTTGCTCATGTTGACTCGGGAAAAACTACGCTTTCAGAGGCGCTTATGTACTGTTCGGGCAATATTACAAAACTTGGCAGAGTTGACCACAGGGATTCTTTTCTCGACACATTTTCGCTTGAGCGTGACAGAGGCATTACCATATTTTCAAAACAGGCTGTAATGAAGTACAACGATACCGAATTTACTCTGCTTGACACCCCGGGGCATATTGATTTTTCAGCCGAGGCGGAGCGCACCTTGCAGGTTCTCGATTATGCAATTCTTGTAATCAGCGGTACAAACGGTGTGCAAAGTCACACTTCAACACTCTGGAAACTCCTTAAAAGATACAATGTGCCGTGTTTTATTTTTGTAAATAAAATGGATCTTGACGGTGCGGATAAACTTGCGGTTATGGCACAGCTTAGAACAAATCTTGATGAAAACTGCATTGATTTTACATACCGAAATACTGATGCTTTTCGTGAGAGCGTTGCTGTATGTGACGATAAAATTCTCGAGAAATTTTACGAAACCGACAGCGTTGAAAATTCGGATATTGTAAGAGCGATTAAACAGCGCAAAATTTTTCCGTGTATGTTCGGTTCGGCACTGAAGCTTGACGGCGTGCGTGAATTTATAGATTGCTTTGACTTATATACACAAATGCCCGATTATCCCGATGAATTCGGTGCGAAAGTCTTTAAAATCGCAGAGGATAATCAGGGCAACAGACTTACTTTTTTGAAAGTGACGGGCGGAAGTTTAAAGGTGCGTGAAGTGCTTAAGAGCGACAAAAATGTCAATGCCGAAAAAGTGAACCGAATCAGAGTGTATTCGGGAGAGAAATTCACTGCAATTGACGAGGCGGCGGCAGGTACTGTCTGCGCAGTAACAGGCATTACCTTTGCAAAACCCGGTGACGGGCTCGGTGCGCAAGCGGACTCCGATTTGCCAATGCTTGAGCCTGTTCTCACTTATCGTGTTGATCTTTTGGACGGAACAGACCCACACACTGCCCTTACAAAACTTAAGATTATAGAGAATGAAGACCCACAGCTTAATGTGGTTTGGAACAGCCGACTTGCGGAAATTCATATTCAGCTTATGGGTGAAATACAGCTTGAAGTGCTCAAAAGTATAATTTACGAACGCTTTGGTATGAAGGTTGAATTCAGCACAGGCAGTATTATTTATAAAGAAACCGTTGAAAATACCGTTGAGGGAGTAGGCCATTTTGAACCGCTCAAGCACTATGCGGAGGTTCATCTGCTGATAAAACCGCTTAAGCGTGGCAGTGGAATTATCATTAATTCACGCTGTAAAGAAGATTTGCTTGACCGTAATTGGCAAAGGCTTATTCTTACTCATCTGCACGAAAAAACGCACATCGGAGTGTTGACAGGTTCACCGATTACTGATGTTGAAATTACGCTTGTATCGGGCAAAGCGCACGCAAAGCATACCGAGGGCGGAGATTTCAGACACGCAACTTACAGAGCTGTAAGACAAGGCTTGCGCTCGGCAAAAAGCGTTTTGCTTGAACCTGTTTATGAATTTACGCTTGAAGTTCCCAATGAAAATATCGGCAGGGCAATGACGGATATTCAGCGTATGAACGGTACATTTTCATCACCGGAAAGCAGGGGAGATGTTACGGTTTTGAGCGGCACCTGCCCTGTTTCGGAAATGGGAAGTTACACAAAAGAGGTTATGCAATACACTCACGGCAAGGGCAAACTTGCGTGTATTTTAAAGGGATATGAGCCGTGTCACAATGCAGAAGAAGTTATTGAAAGTATCGGTTATGATTGCGATGCCGACTTGGAAAATCCCTGCGGCTCTGTCTTTTGCTCGCACGGTGCAGGTTACCAATGTGCCTTGGAATGAAGTTGCACAGCATATGCATTTGCCGAGTATTCTTGAACCCGTTAAGGAGGACAGCGTAAGTACAAACAGCAAAAACGCCTTTGAAAAATGCAAAAATCAGGAAGATGTTTTTGCTCTTGACAAAGAACTTATGCAAATTTTTGAGCAGACTTACGGCCCAATTACTCATAAAAAAGCACCCGAAAAGCGAAAGGTTACTGCGGTTTCCGCAATAGATAAGGCGGCTGAAAAATTAATGAAAAATCCGCAGTACAACGGCACGGAATATTTGCTTGTAGACGGATACAATGTGATTTTTGCCTGGGAGCACCTCAAAGAATTGACGGAACGCAGTCTTGACGGTGCAAGGCAGGTGCTTATAAATATTCTTTGCAATTATCAGGGATACAGCAAGTGCAATCTCATTCTCGTATTTGATGCTTACCGTGTAAAAGGGCAGTACAGAGAAGTGGAAACCGTGAACGGAATCAGCATTGTTTACACCAAAGAGGCGGAAACGGCTGATATGTACATAGAGAAAGTATCGCATAAACTTGCGAAAAACAACAGAGTGCGTGTTGTCACTTCTGACGCACTTGAGCAAATGATAATTCTCGGAAACGGCGCATTGCGTGTATCCTCACTCGCTTTTCTTAAAGAAGTAAGACAGGCAGAAGAAGAAATCAGAAATATTATAAATAACGATTAAACGAAAGTTGGCAGAATACAATCTGTCGGCTTTTGCTTTGTGAAGTATTGACAAATATAAATACTGATAATATAATTAAATTGTTATTAATATTACTGATTTTTCAAGGTGATAAAATGGAATTTTTATGTGATACTAATTATATATTGTTTCCGACAAGCGATAACGCACAAAACAAAAGGCTGTGTTTTTATATTGACAATGAACTCGTTTATGATATAGTTTTAAAACTTGACAATGCTTCTCCCGATTATAAATTTCCTGTTGATTTAAAAAGATTTAAAGGTAAAAAAATAAAAATCACCTCGTCACCGATTGTCGATATTTGCTTTGATAAAGCCGAAGAAATCAGCTTTGAATATGACGGCAAATACAGACCGCTGGTGCATTTTACAGCCGCCAAGGGTTGGATAAATGACCCGAACGGACTTGTGTATGCAAACGGAAAATATCTAATGTATTTTCAGCACAATCCGGTTGCCACAACATGGGAAAATATGCATTGGGGCGGCGCAGTAAGTGATGACCTTATTCATTGGGAAGAAATCGGAGATGTACTTTTTCCCGATAAAGACGGCACAATGTTTTCGGGCAGTGCAATAATTGACAAGAAAAATCTGACAGGATTACAGAGAGGTAATGAGCCTGCAATCTTATATTTTTATACTTCTGCGGGAAATACATCAGAAACCTCTAAAGGCAAACCGTTTACACAATGTCTTGCTTACAGTAATGACGGCGGCAAAACGCTGATTAAATATGATAAAAATCCTATAATTAAAAATATTATAAAAGAAAACCGTGACCCTAAAGTAATATACTGTGAACCTGATGACAGTTATATTATGGTGCTTTTCCTTGACAGTCACAGCTTTGCGATTTTAAAATCCAAAAATCTGCTTGATTGGTCGCAAATACAGGAAATTACATTACCCGACGATGGGGAATGTCCCGACTTTTATCCGCTTTGCGCAGACGGTGACAGCAAAAATATTAAATGGATATTTTCAGCCGCCTCCGACAGGTATTATATCGGCTCGTTTGACGGCAATAAATTTATTATTGAAACCGAACAAAAAAGACTGAATTTCGGTAATGCGTCATATGCCGCTCAATCCTGGTCAGATATACCTAACGGCAGACGAGTGAGAACTGCTTTTGCGTCATTTGTAATACCGAATAATCCGTTTGGCAGTTGTCTTAATATACCGCAAAATATGACTATAAAAACAATTAACGGTGAACCGTATCTTTCGGCATTGCCTGTAAAAGAATTTGAAACGCTTTATAAAAACAGAGATGTCAAAAACAATGTTGTGATTAATTCGGATATGCCGTTTATTAAGAGTATTCAAAGCAAAGCCTGCGATATTTCTGTTTCTGCAAGTGCTGAAAAATCTTTTTCTTTGGAGCTTTTCGGTCTTAAAATATCTTTTAATGCAGATGATAAAATATTGCAGTGTCTTGATAAATCCGCTCCGCTTAAATGTGAGAACGGCACAGTAGATTTGAGAATAATTTTCGATACTTTATATACTGAAATTTTTGCTGACTTCGGCACTGTATTTATGGGTATGACATATATCGCCGACAGTAATCTGAACAGCTTGAGTATCGAATCAAAAAACGCAATAATTCACAATATAAGTGTTTCCGAGTTAAATTCAATTCACTAAAAATTTTATTTACTGCTTGAATATATTTACAAAATGTGATATTATATATAAAGTTTATAAAATATTAAAAAATACGGAGGAAAATTATGTCTGTTTCATATATGACACACCCGCTTATCCGACACAAAATCACATTGCTCAGAAAAGAAAGCACATCTACAAACGAGTTTAGAAAACTTGTTGAAGAGATTGCTATGCTTATGGGATACGAGGCACTTTCTGACCTTGAAACACAGGAAATTAATATTAAAACTCCGCTTGAAGAGTCAAAACAGCCTGTAATTTCAGGTAAAAAACTTGCCGTAGTACCGATTTTAAGAGCCGGTCTTGGTATGGTAAACGGTATTCTCGCACTTGTACCGTCAGCAAGAGTAGGTCACATCGGACTTTATCGTGACCCTGTCACTCACGAGCCTCACGAATATTACTGCAAAACTTCCCGAGCCGATCGACCAAAGACAGATTGTTGTTGTAGACCCCTATGCTTGCAACAGGCGGTTCGGCAGTTGCCGCTGTAGATTACATCAAAGAGCACGGCGGTCAAAAAATTAAATTTATGTCAATTATCGCAGCACCTAAGGGCGTTGAAACCCTTATGAAAGCGCACCCTGACATTCAGCTTTATGTTGGCGCACTCGATCGTGAACTCGACGATAACGCATATATCCGTCCGGGCCTCGGTGATGCCGGCGACAGAATTTTCGGTACTAAATAATAAAAAACCGCTGATAAATAAAGGAGTAGCCATAAAAAACCGACCTCCAAAAAAGTTAGATTTTCAGTCTAACTTTTGGGGGCGGCTCAAATTTACGGTTACTCCTTTTTATGACAGAGCAACTGCCTTCTGAGCAGCAGGTCAATCCTCTTTGATATAATATAGTGTATGATGATACTGACCTGACAGCCGATACAAGTTATACACAGAAATTGGAATGATATTTATTCTTACGGTCTAAATTATATTTGATTAAGGCGGACAGTATTTTTGTGCTGTCTGCTGTAAAACAAAATATAAAAATCTCGCCTATCCGATTGACTTTTATTAATAGATTTGATATAATAAATCTGTTAGTATGATATTTTTGAGTATCGCTAACCTGTCGCAAGAACACAAATTAATAAATATGCAGGTATGGCGGAATTTAAGTGAGTATCCAAATCTGTGATTTGGCAATACGAACTTATGCAAAATCTATTTTAATAGATTTTGTAGGCAGACTAACCAGTCGCAAGAACACAAATTAATAAATATGCAGGTATGGCGGAATTGGCAGACGCGTATGGTTCAGGTCCATATGAAAGCAATTTCATGCAGGTTCAAGTCCTGTTACCTGCACCAAAAGAGTAGTTTTTAACTGCTCTTTTCCTTTTATAAAAATTTATAGTTACGAGGTATAATAAATGAATAACGCTTACATATATTCGTATAGATTAACTCATTTTGGAGGTACTGCTCCGTGTTATGACGGTGATTATTTATCCCTCGCTATATGCAAAAGAGATATGCGCCGAGTTATAGGGTATAGATTTAATGAAATAAAAAATAAAGCTCAAAACGATTCAATATGGATTGTCGGAATTTCAGGAACGCAGTTGTCGAAAAATAATAAATATTTTACGGCTGACAGAATAATTTATATTGCTAAGATAACTGATGTGAAAACTTTTTGTGAATACTTTTCCGATGTTTCCGAAAAAAGAAAAGATAAAATTTATATACCCGATAATAATGGGTTTTACGAAACTAATAATATGAATTTCAGTCCGAAACCGAATAATGAAGTTCACGATAATAAGCATCTTTGGGACAGAGATTGGGATGTGCAGCACAAATTTAAAGAGAAGTTTGTGCTTATATCAACTGAATACGCTTTTACCTGTAAAGAACAATCCGACTGTTTGATTTCAGAATTTCAAAAATTCGGCAAATATAAACTCGCAAAAACTGTTGGACACACTTGGTTTGAGTGCAACGATTCAAGTAATATAATTTCAGCTTTTAACAAAATATTAAAATCTTCACAAAATCATAATAAACGATTTTTACCGGAAAATTTGAAAAACGGTTCTTGCGGTAAGGATAAGGTGATATGAATAAAATTCAGTATTAAAAATTAAAAATGCACAGGCTTTTCAAAATAACGAAATGTCTGTGCTTTTTATTTTCCTGTAACTATTTACTATTTCCTCTAAGCATTACATCGGCGGTGAAGATGCCGTCTTTTTGCGTGAAACGGCAGTAGCCGCCGCCCTTTTCGGCTATGCGGCGGACGGATTGTGTGCCGATGCCTTCGCCGCTGTGTTTGCTTGATTCAAAAATTCCGTTCTTTTCTTTTACAACTCCGTTGTAGAAGTTTTCTACTTTAATAAGCACTACATTATCCGAGTGCATTCTTGCAAACACGGTTATTCTTCGTTTGTCGGGTGCGGTTCGCATACTTGCCTCAAGCGCATTTTCAAGCAAATTAGAGAGCACAAGGCAAATATCAATTTCAGATATGGAAAGTTCTTTTGGAAGTTCAAGCTTGAATACACACGGTATTTCCAAATCTTTATACCTATGATAATAATGCCCCGCTACTCCGTCAATCGCATTGTTTTCGCACAGCTTGAGTTCCGAACTCGGAATACTCTTGCTCATTTTGCTTAAATAATTTTCAAGGTCTGCCCAATCTTTTCGTTTGACAAACGAATTAAGAATCGACAGATGATGCCGCATATCGTGACGGGCATGTCGGGTTTCTTCAATCGCCTTATTAAGCGTGTTGTACTGCTCCTGCTGCATATACAGAATTGTGTTTTCCTGTGTGAGCTTGTGATTGTTATTAAGGCTTTTTGCCATTATGTAAAACAGAGCGTAAAAAAGCAAAAGCAAACCGAGCATCGTACAACAGATTACAATATATCCCTGCATAATTCTTCCTGTATGCAGAATGTTTGGATTCCACGGTATTATAAATATGTTTATGGTGATAAAAACAGCGGGCAATATCCAGAACACATACCATGTGTGAGCAATGTTTTCGTCGTCTATTAGGTCACATACTGCGTGAAGAGGCAGGGTAAAACGCAAGCATTACAAATATCCAGCAAAAATATTGAAACAATTCCGCCCGTAAGCCCGAACCAAGGCTCGATATTTTTAGGATAAACTATTGAGTCAATGGCTCGTGTTATGCTTGCAAGGCAGGCATAAACGCCGCACACGGCAAGTGCGATATTTGCGGATTTCAATATAGATGTCCTAAGCGTTGCGCAGTAGGCAACGCTCATAAGCATAAAGGCAGGCAGGATTAAAGAAATTGTTTTTATTTCAAACGAATAACAAAACAGTCCGCCCACTATGCAAAGCATAAGGAGTGTTGACAGCCAAATTGCCGTCAATGCGCCCATTTTTATTTTTAAATGCTGTTTCATAGGCAGGTATGCAAGTAAAGTGCCGGGTATCAGCACGGCAAGCTCAAGCATAGGTCGTAGCATTTCCGTCACAATATCACCTCTTGTTAAAGATAAAATCGGCGAACCGACTTTTTGCGGATTTTGTAAGACTTCGGCTGACCGAAATTCTCACTCCGTTGTTCAGTATAAATTCCGTTCCGTCAAAATCGCTTGCGTAATCAAAATTAATAATTACTCCACGGTTGCACATAAAAAATCTTTCGTCGCTTTCAAGCTGTTTGCCAAACTCCGCAAATGTACTGCGAACCACGGTGGTTGCACAGTCGCTTTTGTATATGTTGATGCAGTGCTTAAAATGTTCGGCGTAGATTATTTCATTCAGCCTGATTCTCTGTGTGCCGCCGATTACTTTTACTTCTATATATTTGTCCGATGACGGCAGGCGGTTTAAAATATCCGTAAATGCAATTTTAAGTTCATCTGTCGTATATGGTTTGACAAGGTAGTCAAATGCCCTTACTTTAAAGCCCTCGAGTGCATAGTCCGACGAAGTGGTTGTAAAAATCAGGATACATTCCTTATCAAATTCTCTAAGCAGTTTTGAAATTTCTATGCCGTTTTCTTTATCTATGTAAATATCCATAAATGCAACTTCAAATGCTGTTTGCTTTGAGGCATTTATAAAATCAATTCCTTTTTCAAATTCGTATATTTCTCCGTTAATGCTATTATCCGAAAGTAACTTGTTAAGCCTGCTTATCAGCAATTGTCTGTCACTTTTCAGATCGTCAATAACAGCAATGCGCATTGTAATCCCCTCGGTATGATATAACTATATTCAACATTGTACCACATTTTTTTGTAAAAATCTTGTCTTTGCATATCAATTTGTGACGGATTTCTGCAATTCGTGCTATTTGTATAGAATAAAACGCAAATATAGGTATATTATAAAAATAAAATATTGTTAAAGAAGGGAAACAAATGAACAAAGCAATCAGAACTGACTAAATCGTTCACGGCACTGCTGCTCACAGCGATTATTACACTCGGCACTTTTGCAGTGACTGCAAATGCTGGCAGAGCCTAAAAAGTATGGATGCCTCAAAATCGGCAAAGTTTGACACAGCCAAGCTGTATTATATTTATCTTAATTTGCCTGATAATTACACCGATAAGCCGCTTGCCCGCAACGAGTTCCGTTGGAACATCAACGGTACAGGATATGGAGCAAATGTAGCTCATCTTGATTATCTCGGCGGTAAGCAATGTAAGATGAAGCTTCAGCAAAAAGATGATTATTACGGTATAAAATGTGATGATTTTAAAAAATGGCTCGATGTTGAACATAAAAAGTCGGAGGTAGGTAATGTTATTCATCAATGGGACGACACATTGAAAAATGATAATCAATATTTCAGATTTGAGCCTGTACCTAACAAAGCAGATACATACTACATAATTGCTAAAATTACCGACCAAAAAAACAACAATCTTTATGTCGGTACAGAGAATAATGTTTATAAAAAAGATTCAAAAGTCGCATTGACATCTAAAAAAACAGAGTGGGTTGTTAGGGCTACGGATGATGTATCCGATAATTTCGGCGAACAGCAGATTCCCGGCGGAGATTCCAATAAAATAACGCCGCAGGAAAACGCTCCTGTTTTTATGCTTTATCCAAAAGATTATATCAGTGATGTAAATGTAAATAATGACGCAGTGGTTCAAGGTAATTGCCTGCAGCTTTATTACACCGGCACAACGCCTAAAATTACTGCGGAATGGGTCAGCTCAAGAAGAGCTTACAGACTGAGAAGCTATGATATTAACGAGAATGTTCCGAAAAATGCTTATGGTTCGTCAGTCCCATATGATGCCGTATGGGATGTAGACGGTGTGAATAACCCAAATAAGGCTGTTATTCATGTTTGGAATAATTCAGGCGACAATCATTTGAGTCAGCTTTGGAGATTTATTCCTGTTGATTCCGAGGCTAATGTTTATTACATTTATAATGTAGGCAACAAGCTGTATCTTTCGATTGAGGGATATGAAAATAAAAACGATAACAATGATGTAAAACTTATTCTTTCAAAAAAAGCTTTTAAGTGGGATTTGAAATTCCTTAATATGAATTCATTAAATTCATATACTGCCGAAGATGTAAAAAATAAAACCGATAAAGGCTATGCAATAAACAGCGGCAATTGGATGTCACATTTGCCTGATGATATGTATCTTTCAGAGGTTAATATGCCCGGAACGCATGACACAGGCGCAACTTATATGACTGATGTCGCAGAACAACTTTCAATCGTATGTTGTCAGCGGCTTTATCCCGACGAACAGCTTAATTCGGGAGTAAGAGCTTGGGATATAAGAATTAACAGAAAAGAATCAATTAACGAAAACAGTAATCCTACTATTATTCACGGAGAAAATTTTTACACCTGCCACAACAGGGACGGCAGTGATATGACTCTGCGTAATATAATGGACACTGCCAAAGATTTTCTTAAAGAACATCCTTACGAAACTGTCGTGATGACCTTAAAAGGAGATTCAAACGGCAGCGACGAAATTATCGGTGATATTGTTTTAAAGCAATATCTGAATAATAAAAATTATCCGATTTACAAACCGCAGAAGGGCGGAAGTGAGTATTCGCCTAAGCTCAAGGATGTAAGAGGAAAAATTGTGTTTATTCGCAGACTTGATTTTTCGGACAGTTACATTAAAAAAGCAGAAAGCAAAGATTTAGGCTTTTCTGTAATGGACGCTTTCGGTATGGATGCAAGCAGATGGGACGATAATGATTATTCTCTTAATAAAAATGCCGTTCGTGTAGGAAAAAGCAATATTTATGTACAGGATAATTACGGCGAGCGCGACGCAGATACAAAACTCCTTTATTTTTACAGCACAATTTCCGATGCTACTACGAATAAATATACCGAGCAAGGAAATTATCTTTTTAACTATTCGGGTGCTAAGGATAATATTAATCAGCCAAGAATAGTAAACAGGTCGCTTATGGAGGACAGCTTTTTGTCACAGCCTGCCACATCAAGCGCTATACAAAGCATTGGTTTTGTTATGGCAAACTATATTGACGCAAAACTAAGCGAAAGAATTTATATGACAAACTTTGTATCCCAACACACTCATACATATAACGAAAAGGGCTTTTGCACAATTTGCGGTCAGTATCAGCCTGCCGTTTATAATAAGAGCACCGATGTGTATACGATAAACAACGCAGGTCAGCTTTTCTGGTTCTCATCACTTGTAAACGGTGACCACAGCTATGCTGATTTTGATAAGCAAAATGCAGGTGCAAACGCAGAACTTGCCGCAAACATTGACCTTGAAAATAAGGAATGGGCGCCTGTCAATAATTATAAAGGCAATTTTAACGGCAAAGGACACAGTATTTTAAATCTTAATATAAGCAAGGCTTCAGATTACACAGGACTTTTCGGTTCTGTAAATGAGGGCAGTATTTCCGATATTACGGTTTACGGCGATATTACAGTCAAAAATTCCGCAAGTCATATCGGCGGTGTTGTCGGCTACATTAATTTGGGTTCTGTCAAAAATGTAGTTTCTTATGTAAATATAAATAATGACAAATACGGTTCGCAGGTAACGCACGCAGGCGGCATTATCGGCTCTGTAGGAAATGATAAAACAGATATTGAGAAATGTATGTACTACGGAAACATTCACCTCAATAATTCTTCCGATTGTATCGGCGGCGTAATAGCTTACTCAAACGGCGGCGCAAGAGTTAAAAACTGCGCAAACTCAGGCACAGTTACAGCAACGCAAAGCGGCGCATATGTCGGCGGTATTCTCGGCTACCTTAACAATACAAACCCGACAATTGAAAACTGCTACAATTACACAAAGATAAGCGATAACGACAGCGGCAGACATTGCGGCGCAATTATCGGTTGGGCAAGGAATTTTAACAAGTCGAATATCGCAAACAATTATTACAACAAAGATACGGGAAACACTCCGTTCGGTACAGACAGCAAGTTGGGGTTATCGGCAAACGAAAAAACAATTTCCGAATTTAAGTGCGGTGAAGTTGCTTTTAAACTCAACAACGGTGTTACCGACGGCACACAGGCTTGGTATCAGAACATAGACAACGGTCTTACTCCTGACGATTACCCCGTATTTAACGGCGGTACGGTTTATTATGCGGACTTTGACAATACATATTCAAACTTTGAGAAAACACCCGATGAGTTTGACAAGGACGACGACGGCAACTTTATTATAAAAACCTACAGCGACCTTGTAAAACTTTCACAGGTTGTAAGAACCGATTATAAGCGATACGGCGACAAGAATTATATTCTTGTAAATAATATTTACGCAGATGAAAATTCAAGCTGGGTACAGGGAATCGGCTCTGTTGCTGAAAGCAAACCGTTTAACGGCACATTTGACGGCAATGGCTACAGCATAGGCGCACTTAATATTTCCGCAGGCGAGTACGGCGGACTGTTTGAATTTATCGGAGAAAAAGGCATTGTAAAAGATTTGTTTGTTTATGACTGCGACTTTAAGGGCAGTGCAAAAACAGGCGGCGGAATTGCGGCTGTAAATGACGGTGTGATTGACCATTGTGTAAGCGGTTTAAACGCTGTATCGGGTACAATCTTTATCAAAAATTTAAAAATCAACGCATCGGAGCTTAACTCAATTCTTAACGCAGATGTCTGCGGCGGTGTTGCGGGTATTAACAACGGTAAAATTACAGGCACACGAAATTGCTCAATTGTAAAGGGCAACGAGTGCGGCGGTATTTCGGCAATTAACACAGGCGAAATTTACGGTTGTGCAAACACAGGCAAGACAGGACTCGATACTTCAACGGTTGCAGGCGGTTTAGTCGGCAAGAACAGCGGCAAAATCGAAAGCTCCTATAACTGCGGCAATGTACTTTGCAAAATCAATTCTGCAAAGGGTTCGATTGTCGGCTTGAACGGCGTTGCGGGAACTGACGGTGTAACAGTCAAGAATGTATTTTACACAGCACAAAATTCACTCAATGCAGTAGGCACTGATTCACAGGCAAAAGCCGACAGTACAAATATTGCATACGAAAGAACGGTTGAAATGGCAAGTGCAAGCCTTGCGGATAAGTTAAACAGTGTTACAGATGACAGCATAAACTTTATTTGCTCTGACTTTAACAGAGGTTATCCGTACATCAAAGGCAATTTCCTAAAGTACAGCGTTAAATCTGTAGGCAGCGGCATTACTCTTTCGGGCAATATGCACTCGTCACTCAATGTAAGCTACACTGCTTATTCTACAGATGACGAACAGTATAAAAAACTCGAGTCGCTTATTAAGGACGGAAAAATTCTTGATTTTTACAAGGGCACACATTTCAGACAATAACGGAAACTCTGCATTTGCGGAAATTTTGGTGTGACAATAATTTAAAACTCACCTTGCAAGGTAAGCGGCAAAAATTGTAAGCCTTGCGGTACTTGACGGCGACGGCGGCATAAAATACATAAAGCCCGACTCTTTTGAAAACGGAAAAGCAGTGTTTACATTATCACAGCCGACTGATTTTGCGCTTGTGGAAACCTTGTCAAGCGGCGGCAACAACACAGGCAATACACAGATTGACAATACAACAATAAAGACGGGCGCAACCGTGATTTATACAATTTCATTTACGGCAATTGTCGCTTTGCTTGTCTTTGCTGTATTGAAGAAAAGAGGACGCATTGAAAAATAAAAAATATATTGCAATTACAGCGGCACTTATTGCTGTAATCGGAGCGCTAAGCGCAGTATTAATCTACAATAACATAAACTCTCAACCTGCCGCACTTGACGCACTTTAATAAGGAGGGACTATTTATGGGTATATTTGACAGCTTAAAAAATATGAGAAATCAGACTGTAAAAAACAATGTTTCAAATGCTGTTTCGGGAGCAGTAAAACAATGCAATGTACAAAAGCAAAACATTTGTATTTGCCGATTATCCGAAAAATGCAGATGAACTCAAAAAAATGCCGGAGCTTGACTTTTCGTCACCTCTTTCAACAGCGGCATTTGCAATGCTTGTGTTGCTTGAATATGATGAAAGTCCGGAAAACACAATAGAAATGCTCAATGTATTAAAAGGACCTCAGCCGATGAACGGGATGGATATTCAGTTTTTTGCGTGACAGAATCAAGGGCAGGGGATATATTCCTCGCTCGTATTTTGAGGGTTCATCCGTGAATAACGATTATACACCAAATGTTCCGTACAAAATAACCGTTTCCGAGTATGCATATACCTATCAGAGCGAGGGTTATGCAAAGGTTCAGGTTCAGTCGTCGGGAGCGGACTCACCTCGCCCGATTGAGCTTCGCAGAAAGGGCGATCAATGGTTCTTGTGGCGCAATCTTGCACTCTCCGACATACGAACTCCCGCTTCGAATGACCCTTGGGCATAAGGAGAGATTCTTATTAAAATCAAGAAAAAAGCAAAGCGTATTTCGAGTGTTGCCCTGTGTGCTTATGCTTTTAACGGCTCTTCCGATTACAGCCGTAACCGTAAATGCATTACAACAATAAAGACGGGCGCAACCGTGATTTATACAATTTCATTTACGGCAATTGTCGCTTTGCTTGTCTTTGCTGTATTGAAGAAAAGAGGACGCATTGAAAAATAAAAAATATATATTGCAATTATAGCGGCACTTATTGTTGCAATCGGAGCGCTAAGCGCAGTATTAATCTACAATAACATAAACTCTCAACCTGCCGCACCCACACAGGGTGTGGTAGGGGAGATACGCACGGATTGGGATACAGGCATAGACGAAAACTCAAAAGGCAGTGACAATACCGAAAAAACAGGCGTGCAGATACCCGGCTACAGCACTGCTGAAATGAATGCGGGCGATACCTCTCTGCACATCAGTATCGGCAATCCAAAGTCAAACACCTGCGGCTTATACGCAACGCTAAGGCTTTCCGACGGAACTGTGCTTTATAAATCGGATTTGCTTGAACCCGGCAGTGGTCTTACAGATGTACCGCTTTCAAAGTCGCTTGAGAAAGGCGAGTATCAAGCAATGGTTTTGTATGAATGTGTAACTCTTGACGATTCGCATCAAAAACTCAATTCGGCGGAATCGGAGTTCACACTCAAAGTTAAGTAAAATACCGATAAATTCGGTAAAAAATAAAGAAAGAAGTGTTTATATGAAAAAAGTAAAATTCATATCGGCAATTATGGCGGCTATGCTCGCCGCAACAGGCGTGGTTTCCGTATCGGCGGCAACCCTTACAAACGAAAATCCCGATTCTTCCACGGAAGTTACCGCAAGAATTGAGGGTACACAGCCGGGAGATGTAAGCTATGTTATTACAATCCCCGATATGGTTGATTTCGGCACTCTTACACAGCCGCAGACAGATACACAGAGCAACAAGTATCTCAACTTTGATGTGACTGCAACAGAGCTTAAACTTAACGATAACAACTTTGTATCTGTTTATATTAACGGTCAGGACATTGACGATAAGTTCTATATTACACAGAAAGACGCAACCAACCCGTTCAAAATTAAGTATGATATTTATTCGGAAAAAGTAAATGACGATAATGTTGCCGACAAAATCGCTATCAATGACGCAGGTGCTCCGGGTGCAAACGGTTTCCACTTTACAACATTCAGCGCCGATTCACAGGGTCAGGTTCAGGAGGGTACACTTGTACTTAATCAGCAGGCACTCTACGGACAAGACCTTGACGCTATTGCAGGCAATTACAGCGGTACAATGACATTCCACAGCTCAATTGTAACAATATGATTATGAAATGACTGATTTTAAAAAAATTGCTTAGCGCAATTGCGGTTTGTACGGTGATTGCCGCAGTCTTTATAACGGCTACCGTTTCGGTAACGGCAAGGGATGAGGGCAGTACGCAGATTACGGCTAACATTTTATCGCCGACAACTCAACCGTATTCCACAGTCCCGACCGTACCCGTACAGGATAACACGAGTATGGTAACGGGAACACAAACATATTTGCTGATAGCCTTGCTGTTGTGCATTGCATTGCTTGCATTTGTTATATTATTATTTTTTATTCACAATAAACATATGAGGTAACTATGAAAGTATTTAATTGTATTTTGGGTATTTTGACTGTTCTTGCGTCAATTTATTGCATATTTTATCCCGGACTTACATTTCTTAACATCGGTTGGATTGTAACGATAATTCTCGGATTATGGGGAATTTCCTCAATTGTTTCGTATGCAGTTTCACGCAACGACGGTAATAATAAAGAAAAAGCTTTAATGGGAACTTTAGGTCTTATAGCAGGCATAGCTGCGGCGGTTGTGTCTGTGCTCGCAATGTTTATGCCCGGCATAAGAGTGATGTTTGATATATTAATCCTTGCAATTTTTGCGGTATGGCTTATTGTAGACGGAATCTCCTCTATAGCAACATCATTCAAGGTTAAAAAATCAGGTTCAAGTGTATGGGTACTTCCGCTTATATGCGGAGTGCTCGTACTGCTTGCAGGCTTATACGGAATATTTAATCTTATATTCACAGCGCAAACACTCGGACTGTTTATGGGCATTTTGCTTATGACATACGGTATAAGACTGATTCTTTCGGCATTTAAAAATTAATTTGCTATCCACTCATTTCCCTTATATAAAACAACAGCCTCTCGGTGTTTTTACATCAAGAGGCTGTTGTGCTTTTTATATTTGGTTCTGGAGTAAATGTTGGAGTAATATCGGTAAATTATATTTTAGCAGATTGCTTTATCAATCAATTACATTTTTTCTTTACCCTTATTTGCAAATCTTTTTGACGGTCTGTAGTATAATCAACGCTATAAATATCAGCAATGCCGTTGTAGCTAAGCTGACAGGGTAAGCGGTCATTATCGTTACAAAAGTTCTGTTTGCGGGGAATACGGTATTTATCCATATTGATTCGCAGCACACATACGCCTACGGTAGTGA